>Ga0070679_100002548_pt1 | contig 16519 bp, 15 predicted proteins | sample KBSC63BmetaG_FD_65652 | JGI IMG/M metagenome (GOLD analysis project Ga0070679, IMG submission 65652) | Corn rhizosphere microbial communities from Kellogg Biological Station, Michigan, USA - KBS C6-3B metaG | ecosystem: Host-associated > Plants > Roots > Rhizosphere | place: USA: Michigan... | reverse complement strand
AGAAGGAAAAGCAGAAAGCGGCGCGGCATAGGTCCTCCCGGAAAATCAGTGTATCCGGAAGCAGTGCTAAACAATCAGCAACAGTTTAGAAGCGACTGCTCCTTATTTCGTTGGACGGACGATCATGGTAACGGTCACTTGGCCTTCTCGCGTTGCCACCCCGTCGCCGAACCATCACCTGTCACCCAGGGGGAGCTCGGAACCAGAATCAGACACGTGGGAAACGCGAGGAAGTTTTTAAATATTTCCGCTAAGATATCGCCGCCTTTCCGGGTCCTCAAACCGTTCAATTGCGTACCTCAGCATGATTCTTGGCATTGTGCGGCAATGCTGCCTGAGGAACGCTTTTAGTGCTGTCACGTCTCGCTTACCCACCTCGCGCAAAGCCCAGCCACATGCCTTGCGAATGAGATCTTCTTGATCGTTGAGAAGGATCTCAGCCAATCGGAGAGTGTCCGCGAGGTGTCCTTTTCGGATAAACGACAACGTCGCCACAATAGCGATACGCCGGTCCCATATCCTTCGTGACCGCGCCAGCTTGTAAAGCGGCGCCTTGTCACGCTGCAGAAGGTAAGGCCCGACAATGTAAGGCGCGCTGTCATCCACTCCATCCCAGCTATGGATGGCGCCGCGATGCCGTATATAGAAGTTGAAAATCCGCGTCTGTTCGGCTTCGCTGCCTTTTTCAAACTTCCAACGCAGGATCGCATGAGCCAGTGACCGCTCCTCATGAACCCGAGAGCACATCAGCCGGCGCACATCCGGCATGGAAAGCTGCCGGAAATCGCGCGCGACACGCCGCATTTCTTTCGTGCTTACCCCCAGGAAAATGTCCAAGCCTGGATCTTTGAAATACCAGCGGTAAACCTTTGCGCGGGTGTGATTAGCATGCACGCGGAGCGCACGGCGGGCTTTTGTGTATCCTATTGGGCTGGGTGATTTGGATGCCGGCATGTGCTTTCCCAGAGATTGTAAGCCCCCCGAGTAACCTGCCAACCGGCTACTCTCATCTAGTACGTGGTAGGAGGGAGAATGACAAAGGCCCTTGTAACAGTCCCACTGGTGTGTCTGGTGGCGCTGGCTGCCGTGGCTCTGCCGCGGAGCGGCCCACAGGCGCGGCAGCCGGTTGGGCCGCCGCAACAGGCGCAGCCGCCGGCCAACGCACAACCGGTTCAAGCGAACCTTAACCTGATCATCGAACAGATCCAGAAAGCGGCTCTAGCCACCAACGGAGACCTTGGCAAGCTGCGTATTGAAAAGTGGAAGACTGACGGCGATCAGAAAGATCAGCTCCAGAAAATGGCGGATTCCATTCAGCGCAACGTAACGTATGCCATTCCCGGGTTGATCAACGACGTGGAAAACAGCCGCGGCAGTATGTCCGCGACCTTCAAGCTGTACCACAATATCACGATCGTTTACGAGTACCTGAGTTCCCTCACGGACGCTGCCGGAGCGCTGGGCAAGCGCGAGGAATACGAGCCCCTGGCCAACGATGCTGCGGCTCTCGATTCCGCCCGGCAAAACCTTTCCACCTACATCGAACAGGCAGCATCGCAGCTTGAAAGCAGGAAGCGGTCCCCGGCCTTGCCCAACGGGACCGCTCCTGTGGCATCCTCCAGCGACGCTAAGTCCAAGCTTCCCAAAGGTGTTCATATCATCACTGAGCGGAACGGGGTAAAGCGGATTGTAGTAGATGACCAGCCTGAAACTCACGCAACTCACACAAAGAAAAAGGCTTCTAAGCCGTCGCCCTCTCCATCGCCCAGCCCGAAATAGGCCGCAGTCCGCCGCCTCATCTGCCCTCCTTTAAACTCTCTACTTTTTGGGAACCCGCAACTTACGTGTGGGGTCTAATACGTTAAGAATGAAGGAAGGACTGTGTGCCAGCAGGAGGTTACGCTGGTTACGCCGTCTTACGGGGAAGAAGTTGTCGCGGCTCCATATTCTTGGTAACGTTGAGGTGACGCCATGAAACGAATGGCGGGAGCAGCAGCAGCAGTGGGCAACATAGCCAGCGCCATCGCAGTACGGGCGGAAGAAGCGTCCATCGTCGCAGAACTCAAGTCCGGTTCTGACGAGGCATACAACTGGCTGATTGCTCATTATCACCAACCGATCTACAGCCTTGTTTATCGCATCCTGACCGACCCAGCCGATGCGGCCGATACAACTCAGGAAGTCTTTCTCAAGGTATTTCGTGGCATAAAGCGCTTTAACGGCGAATGCAGCCTGAAAACCTGGTTGTACCGGATTGCCATCCATGAAGCCTCCAACCAGAGGCGCTGGTGGTTCCGGCACAAGAGCAAAGAAACTTCCATGGAGGCCCATGAAGACTGGGAAGGCAACTCCTTTGGTCTGTGTGACACGCTGGTAGACCGCGGCGAATCCCCCCTGGAGATCTTCGAGCACGAAGAGATCCGCGCCCGGGTAGAAAACGAACTGAAACAGGTCTCCGAACCGTATCGCACTACAGTTGTGCTGCGGGACATCGAGGGACTGTCGTATGAGGAAATCGCTGACGTATTACAGGTCTCGCTCGGCACCGTTAAATCCCGGCTCATCAGGGGCCGCGATGCGCTGAAAAGACGCCTGGAATCATTCGTCAGTGAATTGGAACCGGAAGTGGGGGATGGCAAGCGGCCACAGGCGGCAAAGCCTGAGACCGTTCTGCCCGGCCAAGCGCAAGTGGAGGCGTAGTCATGAGATGTACAGAGGTAAAACCGCTCTTCTCCCTGTACCTTGACGGTGCCGTAACAGGTACGGAGATGCATCAGGTTGCAGGGCACCTGCACCAGTGTTCAATATGCAGGTCAGAGTATGCGTCGCTCGAGAAAACGCGGGAAATCGTTGCAGGACTGGGACGGAAGCAGGCGCCTGCTGATCTGGCAATGAAGCTTCGTATTGCTATTGCCAGCGAGAAATCCCGCAGCCGGCGCAACTTGCTGAGTGGATATTGGGTGCGCCTTGAAAACGCTGTTCACGCGGTCATGTTTCCTGCCACCGCGGGCGTGCTGACGGCCATCATCTTTTTTGCTGCAGTAACCGGGTTCTTTGTTCCCGCGAGGGTCAGCGCCGACGACGATGTCCCGACGCTTCTCTATACTCCGCCACGGCTGGAAATGTCCGACGTTGACAGCCAGTTGAACCTGGATTCGCCCGTGGTGATTGAGACCTATGTAGGCGTAAATGGCCGGGTTGAGGCCTACCGGATCATCTCCGGCCAGGACAGCCCACAGGTTCGGATGGAACTGAACCGGGCTCTTCTGTTCACCGTGTTCGCGCCCGCGCAGTCTTTTGGCAGGGCGGTTCCAGGAAAAGCGATCATGTCTTTTTCTCACGTAAACGTAAAAGGATAACTAAACAGGGTATTCAAGAGGGTCAAACCTGAACGGGTTTGACCCTCTTCGTTTTTCTGGCCTAAACTTGAATTTCCCGCACATTTCTGGAGGGACCCTGAGGCCGAAACTTTCATCTCTTCTGGTTTTTCTGCTTATCGCCGTTCTTGGGGCTTTCCAACTGTCCTTTGCCCAGGAAACCCGCGCGCAATTGGAGGTGAGCGAAACATTTTTCACTCTTACATCGGCCCTCAATAGTTGCGGCTATGATGCCGGGATGGCGGAGTCACTGCCTCTCCGCGACGCGGTGCGCTCGGAAATCCTTGCTGAAGTGCAACAGTTACCAGATGCCGCCCGTGCCCGCGATGCCATCTGCCAGTTCTGGAAAGAGCACCAGTCCTCGGGTAGCCAGGATGACATTTCCCCCTACGTCTCTCTGGCGCTCGAGTTGAATAACCCTCCTGAGTTCTCCACGAAACTGCCTGACGCAGACATGCCCCCGGATGCTTCCTATGTTCTGGGAATGGTTCCTCTACTGCGAAGGTACTATCAGGCGGGGCGAATCCACGCACTCTGGGAGAAGCACGCAGGCGAGTACAACTCACTTGTGCGACGATTGCATGATCCTATCTCAGGCCTGATCAACCAGACGGATGTCTTCCTGAAGCTGCCCTTCGTCAGCTATCCAAACGAGCGCTTCGGAGTCTATGTGGATCCCCTTCTCTCCCCCGGCCAGGTCCACGCCCGGAATTATGGCAACAGCTACGACATTGTTTTTTCGCCCGGCAAGGATGGGAAGATACCGAAGGAGGAGATCCGCCACACGTACCTGCACTTTGTGCTGGACCCGCTCGCGGCTTCTCACGGCACCAGCCTGAAGAGGCTTGAGCCCATCCTGCTCGATATTCGCAACGCCCCTCTTTCGCGCTCATTTAAGGACGACATAGCTCTTCTCGTAAACGAGTGCTTAATTCGTGCGATCGAGGCGAGAACCTCAATCCCCAAAACCAACGAGCGCGCACGCGAGGAATATGTGCAACGGTCCGTGGAACAGGGCTTTGTGCTCACACGGTATTTCTTTGACGCTCTTGGAAACTTCGAAAAAGGGTCCAGCGGGTTCAGGACGGTGTATGGCGATCTGCTGCATAGCCTCGACTTAGACCACGAGCGCAAACGCGCCCGTGAAGTAACCTTTGCGGCACAGGCGCAGCCCGAGGTGATCAGCCCGGCCCGTGTGGTTGTGCAATCCAATCTGCTGAATGAAGCAGAGCAGAAGTTTGCGTCTGGCGACACGGAAGGCGCCGCGAAGATCGCTACCCAGGTGTTGCAGCACAACCATGGCGGAGACGAACCCGGCCGGGCCGCATTCCTGCTTGCCCGGATTGCCACGCTATCGGGCAAAATGGAAGAAGCACGTGTTGACTTCGAACAGGCCGTGCAGTCTGCGCGCGATCCCCGAACGCTGGCATGGAGTCACATTTACCTGGGCAGGATCTACGATATCCAGAACAACCGCGACACCGCGGTGCAGCACTACCGCGCCGCGCTCGTCGCAGGGGACCCTGCCGCCGATACCAAAGCTGCAGCGGAACGAGGCATCGCCACCCCTTATCAGCCGGCCACAAAGCCGCACTAGGATCACGTTGCATGAAACACCTTTTGACACTGGCATTAGCTCTCGCAATAGTTCCCGCGGCTGTCTGCACACAGCAGTCACCAACCGTTCAGTCGAGCGCCACTGCAACGCGTCCGCCACAGGCAAAGACACAGGCTGAATTCAAGGATTACAACGCAGCCTACGCCACCACGGGCGGGGCCGCCATGGAAAAGGCAGCCCATGAGTTTGCCGCCAAATATCCGGCCAGCGAACTGAGTGCATATCTTTACTCTAAGGCCTTGCACGAGTACCAGAACGAAAACAACCCCGCGAAGATGCTGGCCATGGGCGAACAGGTGCTGGTGCTCGATCCCGATAACTCAATCGCTCTGGTGCTCACAGCGACGGTGCTTTCTGATAGCCTCAGCGATTCGGACCTGGACCGGCAAGAGAAGGTGGTCCAAATCAGGAAAAAGGCCAATCATGCTTTGGAAACGGTTGATAGCTCTTTTGTGCCTCCGGCAAACGCCACTCCGGAACAGATTACAGCGTACAAGAGCACACTTCAGTCCATGGCGCACTCTGCTCTCGGCATCACGGATTTGAAGGTCAACGACAATGCCGGCGCGGAAAGAGAGCTTAAACTTGCGACCGAACTGAACAAGACGCAGGCCGATCCATATATCTGGTATCACCTCGCTCTGGCCCAGGATCATCAGATGAAATATCAGGCCGCACTGGCCTCCATCAATGAGGCGCTGCGATTTACCGCGGCCAATCCTGATCTGGATAAGCTTGCGAGAGGCGAGCATGAACGGCTCGTAAAGCTGAACGCGCGCGGACCGGAAACAGCCAAATAATTCACTATCTTCGCACTGAAATGCAGTACTTTATTGGACATCCACCAATTTCGGTTGAGGGCAGACGCTGGAAACCCAAACTTTTGATGAATCGAACCCTGCTAATCTTCGCGGCCATTCTCGTTCTGGCTTTCGTGCCAACGCGGATTCTTGCTGCCCAAAATTCAGACGATGGAGACGGTCTGCAGCCGGAGAAGCCGGCATTGCATCCGATCGCGAGAAGTCAGCAGGAACGTAATGATTTCAATGCGGCCTTCGCGGTGACCGGAGCAACGGCCAGCGAAGAAGCTGCCAATAACTTTGCGGCGACGTATCCTGGCAGCCATCTGCGCCAGTATCTCTACTCGCGCGCCATGCAGAGCTACGAGCTCGAGAATAACCCTGCGGGTACTCTCGCCATGGCGCAGAAAGTGATTGCCCTCGATCCGAATGATTGCCTTGCTCTTGTTTTAAAAGCCACCGTCCTCGCCAACGGTCTTGAAAAAAGTGATAGCGATCGCACAAAAAAAATTGACGAGATACGAACCAGCGCCAATCATGCCATTGAGAACGTCGGATCAGGCTTTGTGCCGCCAGCCGGAGCAACGTCCGCGCAGGCCGCCGTCTACAAAACGACGCTCCAGTCGATGGCGTATTCCGCTCTGGGCATCATGGAGTTGAAAACCGGTGACGACGCCAACGCGGAAAGAGACCTCACTCGCGCGGCCATCCTCAAGAAAATCACTCCCGATCCGTACATCTGGTACCACCTTGCTCTGGCCCAGGATCATCGAAAAAAATACGCAGCAGCTCTAAATTCGGTGCAGCAGGCCCTGCAGCTTGCGAGTTCCCACCCACAGTTGCAGCGGCTCGCGGAAATCGAATTTGACCGCCTTTCAGGTCTGGTGGGCCAGGGCCGGCGTTCTGTAGACGAATCAGGAGCCGAACCACCGCAGTAGCCGCTATGAATTCCGACCTCCTACAACTGCAGACCGCATTGGACCACCATTTCAGCCACCCGGAGCTTTTGGATCGTGCTCTGACCCACAGTTCGCACGCCCATGAAGAAGCTAAATCTGCGGGGGGCGCAGCGGCCGATGAGGTTCAAGACAACGAGCAATTTGAGTTCCTTGGGGATGCCGTCCTCGGGCTGGTCACAAGCCAACTCCTGTTTGAGCGTTTTCCGGCGTTTCAAGAAGGCCAGCTCTCAAAGCTCAAGGCCCACCTTGTCAGTGCCGGGCACCTGGTCAGCGTCGCCAGCCGCCTGCAGTTGGGAAACTATCTGCGCCTTGGACGCGGGGAAGAACGCAGCGGCGGACGCACGAAATCCACACTTCTCTCTGACGCGCTAGAAGCCGTCATCGCAGCCATGTATCTGGACGCGGGCATGGAGAAAACGCGCGCCTTCATCATCCGGGAGATCCTTGTGCCGGAGCTTGAGCGCGTCAGCACGGAAAGAGCAAACGAGTTCAGCCTGGCGGATTACAAATCCGCTCTGCAGGAATTGCTGCAGTCCACCGGGCGGCTTCAGCCTGTCTATGCAACTGTGAAGGAAGAAGGACCGGACCATCGCAAGATCTTTACGGTGGAAGCCCGGATTTATTCCCAGGGCCAGAGCAAGCCGGAGTATGTGTCGCGTGCGGAAGGAGCGACAAAAAAGAAAGCCGAACAACTGGCAGCCAAACAGGTGCTCGAACATCTGCGCGGAGAAACGGTGGAGCAGTGAGCGATTTCCAGGAAAGCACCGAACAGGCCGCTGCGCCTCAACCGGCGCTCCAGCCAGAATTGGGCGACATCAACACAGATACTTCCGAGACGCCCACCGCTGAGCAGCCCTCATCCGCTTCCGCCCACGTGGCCCAGCCCGTCCGAGGACCGCAGGGAATTCAATTTGCCGTGTCCGTGCTGGTGATTGTGGTCTTTATGATCACGTTCGTCATTCAGGCGTTTCGCGTGCCTTCAGAATCCATGGAAAACACGCTGCTGATCGGCGATTTCCTTCTGGCCGACAAGTTGCACTTTGCCGATTCAAGCGGGATCGGCCGGTGGCTTCTTCCTTATCGTCCCATCCGGCGTGGCGATGTGGTCGTCTTCCGGTATCCCGTTGATCCAACCCAATACTTCGTGAAGCGCGTCATCGGCCTGCCGGGAGACCGCATTCGGCTCGAAAACAAGATGGTATTCGTGAACGGCTCTCTGCTTCGGGAGAATTACGTCATTCATTCCATGCCGAACCTGGAAATGTATCGTGATGACTTTCCTTTGCACGCCGGCATGCCGCCTGACGTGGATCGCCGCTGGCGACGGGAGCTTGCGCGCCATGTTGATCGAGGCGAGTTGGTGGTACCGCCGGGCCAGTATTTCGTCATGGGGGATAACCGCGATCAAAGCCTGGACAGCCGCTATTGGGGATTCGTTCCCCGCGGCAATATCATGGGTCGGCCGCTGCTCATTTACCTATCGATCAATGATGGGACTTCGAAAGAACCTGCCCGCGCCGGAAGCGATGGTAAACTGATTTATTCCGGACAAGTGCTGGCCCATTTCCTTCATCTGGCCCGGTGGGACCGCATCTTCCGTCGCGTGCTGTAAGCCGAAATTTTCGACCAGGAAAGCGCGTTTGCAAGCCAAAGCCAGGAAACAAAAAAAACCGGAAAAACACAAGGAAACGCTGGCTGAATCCATTGCCAGCATCGCCTCAGTGTTTGTGGCGGGACTGTTCATCATCACCTTTGTTGTACAGGCATTTGAAATTCCCTCAGGCTCAATGGAAGATACGCTGCTGATCGGCGACCATGTTTTTGTGGACCGCCTCACTCCGGCTCCAGCAGCAGGATACGTTGGTCCGCTGGTGCCCTATCGTTCTCCTCACCGTGGCGAAGTGATCGTCTTCCTCCATCCCAAAGAACCGGGAATGTACGTGGTCAAGCGGATCATGGGCGTTCCGGGAGACCACATTCATCTGCAAGGCGGCAAGCTGTTCGTCAACGGCCAGCCGCAAAATGAGCCGTATTTGAATCCCGACCACGGTGTTTATGACCCGTACCGGGATGATTTTCCTAAATACCCAGCAGCGGGCGTCCCTAACGTGTATTCCGAATGGCCCATGGTCCTGAACACGCACATACAAAACGGCGAGATTGTTGTACCGGCGGGCAGCTACTTTGGAATGGGCGACAACCGATCCAATAGCCTCGACAGCCGTTACTGGGGATTCATTCCGCAGGAAAACATCATAGGCAGGCCATTGTTTATTTACTGGTCTTTCGAGACCCCTGCGAACCAGTGGGAGCAAACCTCGCTTGGCGACCGAGCGGCGTTCATTCTGCATATCATTACTCATTTTTTCAGCGATACCAGGTGGAACCGCATGTTCCACATGGTGCGCTGAGCAGCTTATTCTTCAGGAAACAGCAAATTGGTAAACCAAAGCAAAAGCACAGGAGAAGAAAAACACAAAGAGACACTGGCGGAATCGATTGCGGGATTTGCTGCGGTGTTTGTTTCCGGCCTGTTCATCATCACGTTCGTCATCCAGCACTTTGAGATTCCTTCGTCATCGATGGAACGCACGCTTCTGATCGGGGATCATGTATTCGTGGACCGGCTCACTCCAACAGGCAATCGATTTCCCCGCTTTCTCATGCCTTATCACGATATCCATCGCGGTGACATTGCGGTTTTTGTCTCTCCCGCTGAGCCCGGGCTCTATTTGGTAAAGCGCATCGTGGGCGTCCCCGGTGATCGCATTCATCTGGTTGATCGCAAGCTGTTTATCAATGGGGTGGCGCAGAAAGAGCCCTATGTTTACTATGACGAAAACAGCCCGTATCACGCGCCGGATGAGTACCGCGATGATTTTCCCGCGTTCAGCCCCTTCGGAAGGGCAACGCCGGAGTGGGCCGCGAGCATTCACAAGTACATCCAGGGTGAGGACCTGGTCGTTCCACCCGGCCACTACTTCGCGATGGGAGATAATCGCGATGTAAGTTATGACAGCCGGTTCTGGGGCTTTGTCCCGAAAGAAAACATCATGGGAGCCCCCCTCTTTATTGCCTGGTCGCTGAACCAGACGGCCGACGACTTCGCGCCCAGATCGATTCCTGAGCGCATTGGATCGTTTCTATACACAGCGACTCACTTCATCCCCATGACTCGCTGGCGGAGAACCCTGCACCTGGTCCATTGAGAGGTGAAACATTACTGGAAAGAAGTTCATTGTCGCTGCCGTTGTCCTGCTGGCGCTGGCCGTCTTTCTGCCGCCCAACATCAATGGCGTCCGTTTTCGCGACAGTCTGGCAGGTTCTTTAAGCAGCGCGCTGGGGCGGCAGGTAAAGATCGGGCAGGTTAAGTATCGCGTTTTTCCACGCCCCGGTTTTGACATTTACAACCTGCAGGTGATGGATGACCCGGCGTTCAGCGCTGAACCTCTGCTGATGTGCGGCAAGGTCACCGCTGATCTCCGTCTCACTTCTCTCTGGCACGGCCGGCTGGAAATTGCCAATCTGAAACTCACTGATGATTCGGCCCCGCCGAGCCTGAATGTTGTCTATTCCAAGGGTCAATGGAATCTTGAATCGCTGCTGAAACGTGTAGAACAGGTGCCCTCAGCTCCCACGGCCAAGAGAAAGGCAGAGCAGCGTCCTCGATTCCCTTACATCGAGGCCACCGGCGGCCGGATCAATCTGAAAGCCGGCCCGGAAAAGAAGCCATTCACGCTGACCAGCACTGATTTTGCTTTCTGGCTCGCCGCTGAAGACGTGTGGCACGTGCGGCTTGAGGGACAGCCCGTGCGCACGGACATGAATTTGAGCGATACGGGTACACTCCGCCTGGAAGGCGACCTGCGCCGCTCGCCGGATCTGCCCAAGACACCTTTGCGCATTGGCGTGTCCTGGGACAATGCGCAGCTCGGGCAATGGACAACGCTGCTCACCGGTCATGACAAAGGATGGCGTGGCGGGTTGAGCGGAAACGCCCGGCTTACCGGCACGCCAGAAAATCTCCACATCCTGGCTTCCGGCGAGCTGCGAGAGTTCCGCCGTTACGATATTGATCGTAACCAGATGCCGCGCCTGAGCACACGCTGCCTGGGCAACTACGTGAACCACTCACTGGAGATGAAGTGCGACACTCCGCTAGGAAGCGGCGGTGTGCTGCTCACGGCGCGATGGTCCAGCAATACACCGCGCGACTACGACCTCTCCATGGTGGCTACACGGATTCCCATGTCAATGGTTACCACCGTCGCGCGTCATGCGAGGAAAACCCTTCCCAATGACCTCAGCGCGACCGGCGACTTGAATGCTGCTTTCGGCTTTCACTCGCATAACGGCGTGCGCGACTGGCACGGCACAGGCATGACGTCGGCTTTCCAAATCCAATCCGCCGCAGGGGACAGGCCATTTGCTGTCAGCCCGGTGCGATTCCATATTGGGCCGGTGGAGAGCCCTGGTCCGCTGGTCGGGCGGAAATCGCGTCCGAAGCAGCAGTCCAGAACCACCGCCAACGATACCCTCACCATTGATGCTTTTTCTGTGCAGATGGGGCCTTCCACCTCAATCCAGGTGCAAGGCACCGCGGACTCAGCCGGCTACTGGATTGGCGTCAAAGGGATGGTCCCGCTGGAACGGCTGCTTGAGCTTGGTCGCACCACCGGGTTCCCATCGGAGATCCGCAATACGACAGCGTCTGCGGTGGTCGATCTAAATATCGCGGGAGCCTGGGCAAACTTCGCGCCGGCCAACGTGCGTGGCACAGCGCACCTCCAGAATGTGGCTTCCTGGATTCCCGGCATCAAGGACCGGCTTATCATTACGGAAGCGGATGCCCAGCTCAGCGAGATTGAACTGGTCTTGGCAAACGTAAAGGGTGAGTTTGAACATACCCCTGTTTCCTTTGCCGGGAACATTCACGTCCCCTGGAGTTGCCCTGGTAACACACTGCCGTGCCCGCTGGAGTTTGACCTCCACTCTGACTCTCTCGCGATGGCCGATGTGGGACATCTGCTCGGCGTTACCGACAGAGGCTGGAGTATCCCTTTCTTTTCTGATTCAGCACGGATGCCGGACTTTCGCGCTGACGGGACCATTTCCGTAGGACAATTCAGCGTGGCCCAGCTTCCGCTGGAAAAATTCTCGGCCCATGTCGAAGTTGGCAACAAAGCGCTGTTGGTCAGCAGGATCAATGCGCGACTGGCAGGAGGACAGACGCAGGGAGAGTGGCATGCCGACTGGAGCACCTCGCGCCCCCGCTTCACAGCCGCAGGAACGGTAAGCGGCGCCGCCATGGACGAGCTTGATCTCAAGCAGCCGGATGTGGCGCTGGCCATCTCATGGGTTTCAGGCCGGGCCGATGTTAAGTACTCACTGAAGTTTGAGGGAGCAACGCCGGAGGAGATGGCCAACAGCGTGAATGGCCGTGTGGAATATCTCGTGAACAATGGCCTCTCACGCTCTTTGTTGGTGGATTCCAAGCCGTTTAAATTTCAAAGCCTTCAAGGCGCACTTGAAATCGAGAAACAAGTCATGAAGGTGCTGCCAAGCAAATTTAGGGCAGAAAACCGCATCTATGACATGAGCGGAACAGTGTCTCTGGTTGACAGGCAGGCAAAATTGAAGCTGAGCGACAACGGCTCGCGCTGGGAGATTACCGGCGCCCTGGACAAACCGGAAGTCGCCGCTGCGCCTCACGTGGAAGCCACTGCTGTGCATACGCGATGAAATTTTCCTGGATCATTCTCACTCTCCTGCTGATCTGCTCCTGGTTTTACATGGAGAAGCGCGATGGCGTGCGCGCCTCAGTCCAGCCGGCTTCAAACAGTCAAACCCAACCGAACACAACGTCGCGCGCAGCCCATCCTCTCGCTTCGAGCATGCAGGCCAAGCTCAACTACATTGAGCAGAACGGTCGCAAAGCTCGCCCCGATCAGAGACCGACGGTCCTGACTGAGGATGAAATCAATGACTATGTCGCCTCCGGACGAGTACAGTTGCCGAAAGGCGTAAACAAAGTGCGCCTGCAAGGCACATCCGGAGAAGTGACAGCGTTCCTGACGGTTGATTTCGACAAAATCCGCGAAGGCCAGGAATCGTCGAATCCGCTGATGGGCCTGTTCAGCGGCGTCCACGATGTCACGGTGAATGCAAACGCGGCCGGCGCCGGTGGACAAGGCCGAGTCCACGTCAACACAGTGAGCCTGGATGGAACGGAAATTCCTCACATGGCGCTGCAGTTCTTCGTCGACAAATACATCACTTCCAAATACCCCAATATCGGCATGGACTCGAAATTCCAGTTGCCCGACAAAATCGATACCGCCACTGTGGGATATCACAAACTGACAGTGACGCAGAAATAGCTGCTGGCAACTAGCAGTTAGCACTTAGCATTAGCAATTAGTCGTTAGCTCTTGTCAGGTCGTGTGGCACAGCGGCAAGCCGCAATGAGTAACAAGCCTGCTGCTACTCATTGAAGACGTCGCACAGGCGCCTCTGAGTCTTTCCATGCAGCCGGCTTTGAGAAGACCTTTTCCCAATCAAGAATCCATCCTGAACCCGCCCCCAGCCCTTCTCGTCCGTCTCTCCCTTTGAGCGCGGGTGAAGGAACTGCTCCGCTGACCCGTCGCGGGAGCCCACCGCAATTCAAGCTCTCCGCCGCCACCCAAAATCGCTCCGAAAAAGAACGCATTTAAGGCCTTAGTAGTAGAGGCGTCCTCGGCTGTGCAGCGAGTCGCTTTTCCAATTCGAAACCTTGATTAAACCTCATGCCCTAAAGTTGCTTGGACAATGCCCGAATCCAACCGCACCTCTGACGAATCTTTTAATCGACGTTATATCATTGGAGATTCAACCTGTTGAACCAGAGAGGCTTTGCATGCCACGATTCGAATACCGCGATTTGCGTCCCATACCGGCTGCCGACAAGGCTTTTCTGGACTGGATCCAGAAGTTGGACGAGGAGTTCTCAAACCGGGACATCGAGCATCGGTGTAAGGTCGTGCGCGAGACCCTGCATGAACTTTACCTCGGCCGCTCATACGCTGAGCCGGGCCCGCAGACGCCTCTGGCTGAACAGGCCCTTATCTACAATTTTGATCCGCGCAATGCCACGCTGGAGCCTGAATACTATGGCGACGTGGATGCGCAGAAGTACGCGGAGCGCAAGCCGCTGATATGGTTCTGGATGATGTATGACCGCTCTCCCCTGGGGCTGAACCACTGGCTGGGCTTTCGCGTGCGCTACATGCTGGCGAAACACATCTTCAAACATATTGGCAAGAACGTGAAGATCTTCCACGGTGTTGAGTTCTCCTTCGGCTACAACCTGAGCGTGGGCGACAACTGTACGATCCACAAGTACACGCTGCTGGACGACCGTGGCGAAGTGGTGATTCACGATGGCTCTTCCGTTTCCGACTACGCCAACGTGTATTCGCACGAGCATGATCTGAATGACGGAATGATCGTGACCAACCAGAAGACGGAGATCGGTCCCCGCGCGCGCATCACGTATCACGCAACCGTGATGAGCGGCGTGCGCGTGCACGAACACGGACTGTTGGGTTCCATGGGCGTGGCGACCAAAGACGTTCCGCCGTTCACGATCTCCGCGGGAGTTCCTGCCAAGCCGGTGAAGGTGAAGACCATCGCACCGCAGCAGGCGGGAGCCGTGAAGGAATCGAAGTAGGTTGAAGGACTGTGCTTCCACGCGTCACACGCGGTTGAACCTGCGAAGACACGTGATAACATCGAAGAAACTCGCGTTTACTAACCATGACAGACCAGCCAGAAAAGACACAACCGCGCGTGCTGAGCGGCATGCGTCCAACCGGAAGACTACACCTCGGCAATTACGTGGGTGCCCTGCAGAACTGGGTAAAGCTGCAGCACACGCACAAGTGCTTTTTCTTTATTGCCGACTGGCACGCTCTGACCACGGATTATGAAGATACTTCCCGAGTCGGCGATAGCACGGTGGAAGTGCTGCTCGACTGGTTGGGCGCCGGGCTCGATCCGGAAAAGTGCACCATGTTCGTACAATCGCACGTGCGAGAGCATGCCGAGCTGCATGTGCTGTTTTCCATGGTGACCCCGCTAAGCTGGCTGGAGCGCGTGCCTTCCTATAAGGACCAGCAACGCGAGCTGGCCAATAAAGACCTGCATACCTACGGATTTCTCGGATACCCGCTGCTTCAGGCTGCCGATATTCTGATCTACCAGGCGGATTATGTTCCCGTGGGGGAAGACCAGGTTGCGCACGTTGAGCTTACGCGCGAGGTGGCGCGCCGCTTCAACCAGTTCTACTCTCGCGGCCCGAAGCCGCTGCTTAAAGAGCCGGACGTTCTGCTGACAAAAACGCCGAAGCTGCTGGGCATGGATAAGCGCAAAATGTCCAAGTCGTACGGCAACTCCATCCTGCTCAGCGAAGAAGCCGATACTCTGGCGGAGAAAATCAACAACAGCGTGACCGACCGTCCCAAACTGACGGACCAAGGCAGCCCGGATCGGTGTCCGGTAGGCAATTTGCACCAGATCTTCAGTCCACCTGATCGGCTGGCCTACATCACGAAGGGCTGCACCCAGGCGGGGATCACATGCGTGGAATGCAAAGCGCTGGCAGTTGAGAGCACAGAAGCGCATTTGCGGCCGATTCGCGAGCGACGCAAACAGTTCGCCACAAAACCGGAGCTGCTCAGGAAAGTCATCGAAAACGGAGACCGGCAGGCACGCGAAGCAGCAGAAGCTACGATGCACGCAGTGCGCGAGGCAATCGGGCTGTTCAGTCTGGAGAAGGTCGAGGAGCACATTTCGCTGAAAGGAGCCAGCGCGCGCTTGCGTGTGCCGGAAGCCGTAAGCAGCGCAGCCGATGAAAAGGAGCGGCGCGAAATTGTGACTTCGGACTGGGTGGATCGTGTTTCCAAGATGAATCCGCTGCGCAAAGATCGTCCCCAGGTCTTCATTACGCGCAAGGGCCGTAAAGTGGGAATACAGACGGCGAAGGCGGGCGAGAAATTCAGTTTTCCCGACCGGCCTCTGAACGTGCTTGTCCTCTTGGCAGAAGAAAACGGTATTCTCCGCGACTATGTGCTCCCGCCGAAAATTGTTCAAGATCACTGGAAGAGCTTTGCGCGCGATAACAGCAACGTCCTCATCGAACTCAAGCAGACACCAGCCGGCGCAACACTCGCGACCGGGTCGGGCGACCTTTCCATCCAGCAGTATGAGGGCGATTACAGCGCGCTCCAGTAAACTCTGAGATTTTGCGGGTGTGGACCTTCCCGGACTCCGAACACACTTTCACTTGTGTCCTGTCGCCGGCGTCCCACGGAGCTGTGGGTGATAGATCTTCGGCTCTGCTTGCCAACCAATCCCAAATTCGGTTACGATACTTTCGTATTTTATTTGTATCTTGGTTGTCCTCCTTGTGGTCAGGAATTGCCTAAGTTTCAGCGCCACGGTTTGGTGTTTCTGGGGTGGCGATGGGCAGAGGGGTTGCACATCACCCGGATCGGCACCTCGAAGCTACATCGCCGGGACTGGAAAACCCGGCACTTCGATGCATACGCAGCGGGGCGAACCGGCGATGAAGCAGCTGAATTGAGGCTCCACCGTACGGTCACCGTACGGTCGAACGCGGTAAGTGTGTGAAACCAAAAAGGCAGGGGAGGGGGTGGGGGCTAAACGGCTGAGAGGTTAAGCAGAGGGCCATGGATCTCCGGGACGCCGTTCAGCGCGCGCGTGATC
>Ga0070679_100002547_pt1 | contig 16519 bp, 11 predicted proteins | sample KBSC63BmetaG_FD_65652 | JGI IMG/M metagenome (GOLD analysis project Ga0070679, IMG submission 65652) | Corn rhizosphere microbial communities from Kellogg Biological Station, Michigan, USA - KBS C6-3B metaG | ecosystem: Host-associated > Plants > Roots > Rhizosphere | place: USA: Michigan... | reverse complement strand
TCCAGTGCATGCGCCCGCGACCGGTCAAAGTCCCCGGCCATACTGAGCGCGTTGGCGAGGTACGCCTGTGACCACGCAATTCCCGCTGAATTGCCCAGTTCGCGGTGAACCTCCAGTGATTCCTCGAGCAGCGCGCGCGCCCGGTCGAAGTCGAGCAGTCTCCGGGCGAGCTCCCCACCGCCGAGCGCGGCACGTGCCCACGACGCGGAATGACTCGCGGCGGGGAGGGCTCGGGCTTCCGTCAGCCAGGCGAGACCTTCCGCCGAATGCCAGCGGATTCCCCAAAAGCGCCAGAGTACGGCGCACATGCGGAGGGCTATCTCAGCCACGCCCCGCTCTAACGCCCAGCGCAGCGCGGCCCGCAGGTTGTCGTGCTCGTGGTCTAAGTGGGCAAACCAGTCTGCCTGGTGCGGGCCGGACAGGTCTGACTCAATCTCTTCCAGGAAGGTGAGGAGGTAGAGCGCATGGCGCTCCCGGACACTATTCGCCTCGCCGCTGGCTTCCAGGAGGCTCATCGCGTACTGTCGCACTGGTTCCAAGAGGCGATAGCGTGCCTCGTCACGCGTGAGGTCGACCTGAACCAGCGACTTGGCGACCAGATGCCCGAGCAGCTCGAAGATCTCGTGTTTGGCGAGCTGACCGTTGGCGCAGATCGATTCCGCCTCCGCTAATGTCCAGCCGCCGGCGAAGACCGCCAGCCGGCGGAAGAGCGCTTGCTCTGGCTCACCGAGCAGCGTGTAGCTCCAGTCCAGCGTTGCTCGGAGCGTCTGCTGGCGGGTCGGGGCTGATCGGCTGCCACCAGCCAGAACGTCGAGGGCATCGCCCAACCGATCTGCCAATTGTGGGAGCGCCAAGAAGGCGGCGCGGGCCGCCGCCAACTCCAGCGCCAGCGGCAACCCATCCAGCCGCCGGCAGATGGCGCCGACAACGCCGGCATTCTCGTGGGTCAACGCGAATTCTGGTTGATGCCAGCGGACCCGGTCCACGAATAGACGGACCGAGTCGTTCTCCGCGAGCGTGATGAGTCGTTCATGCGGATCTGGCAGTGGAAGGGCGGGTACTGGCCATGAGCACTCACCTGGAAGGTGAAGCACTTCACGGCTCGTCGCCAGAATGTGGAGATAGGGGCAGGAGTCCAGCAGGATCTCAACCAACTGGGCGCAGGCGGTGATCAGGTGCTCGCAATTGTCCAGCACGAGAAGCAGCCCAGCGTCGCGCAGTATTGTTACGAGCGTATCGACAGGCGCACGGGCGCCTTCGGCCTGGATACCGAACGTTCCCGCGATCGTCTGGGGTAGGAGTGTCGGGTCGATGAGTGCCGCCAGCTCGATCAGCCATGCGCCATCTGGGTACGCTTCGCGCCCTTTCCACGCAACCTCAAGGGCAAGCCGCGTCTTGCCGATGCCACCCAGGCCCGTGAGCGTCACCAGGCGATGGTTCTGGAGCAGTTGGATGACATCGGCGACATCGCGCTCACGTCCGATGAAGCAGGAGAGCGCGTGGGGCAGGTTCGTCGACGGTCGCTGCGGCGCGACCGCAGGCATCAGTGGACCGCTATCCTTCGGCGTGGACAGGGGGAACTGCCCGTCCTTGATGGCGATGTAGAGCGCCTGCGTCGCTGGCTCGGGCGTGACATCGAGCGTTTGCTCCAGAGATTGGCGAAGCTGCTGATACTGGCGCAACGCCAGCGGCCGCCGGCCGGTCAGGGCGTAGAGCCGCATAGTGCGAACGCAGGCAGCCTCATGGAGCGGCTCCGCCTCGATGAGGCGGCGCAGGGCCGCGAGCGCCTGGGAATATTCGCCCCGAACCTCATGCAGCTGAGCCACATCGTCGAGCAGGGCCACATAGGTCGACTCCAGCGTCTCCCGACGGGGCACGGCCCAGTCCTCATAGAGTTCGTCCGGGAGAAGCGGGCCGGAATAGCATTCGATCGCGGCCCAGTAGACTTCCGGGTCGACGGCGTTGCGAGCAGCTCGTGCCGCCGCCTCGAAGGCGTCGACATCGATCCAGAGCCGCTCCGAGGGATAAAGATGCACGCGTCCACCGTGTGTTTGAAGAATCAGCGCAGGATCGAGCGGCAGCGTGCGCAGCAAGCGACGAGCGGCGTGGAGCGTGTGGCGGAGGTTATTGGCCGCCACGGCCGGGGCACACTCGGGCCAGAGTCGCTCGAAAAGTTGCTCGCGATGCAGGGCGTGATCGGGCGCGAGCGCCAGCAGCTTGACGATCTGGGCAGCCTTTCGGCTTCGCCAGTCTATCGGCGTCTCCGTTCCCGCGGATACCCGAAAGCCGTTCAGGAGACTGACCCGGAGAAGCGCGGGACCATCGATCGACGCGTCGGGTTTATGCTCGTCGAAATCGGCGGTGATTGCAGGATGGCTCAGGGACGTCCTCATGGATTCCATATAGTATCGAGATCAACCTGGCGGAAGCATTCGGGTACACCCCAACCATGCATGTATCGGCTGGGGTAGCGTAGAACACGTGAAACAATCCAATTTTATCAAGAGGGGACCTTTTCTGCCGAATCTGGCGGTCGGGTGCTGAGATCGCGCTGAACGCTTCGGTCAGTCAGCCCATTGACAGCCAATCGCTCCTCCTGTAACCTAGAGTAATAATAGGACTCATTCTCAACTAGATGAGTCGGGATTGATCGTCCCACAAGGGGACAGCCGGTGAGGCACTATGCGCGAACGAAGTATTCCGGTCACGCTCGAAGAGGGTGACGAAGCCCGTTGCGCCGATCTGCTCCTCAAAACATTGACCAGCCACAAGGGGATCGGTGCCGTCGCATTTGATAGCGAACATCGCTCCATCAACCTGAAATACGACCCACAACTCGTCTCGTTGGCGACCGTCGATCGCATTGCCGAACGCACCGGTGTGCAGTTGGGTCAGCGCTTCAATCGCTGCGAACTCCGCATGAACGGCGTTTCCTGTCGCTCCTGTGCGGCTGCGATCGAGCATCGGCTGAAGGGGCATGACGGGATCGTCTGGGCGAGCGCCAATCCGCCGAGTCGCAGCCTCAGTCTCGAATACGTCGGCACACCCGACCGCCTGCGCCAGATTTCGAAGGAAATCGATGCGGCTGGCGTACCGGTCGAATCGGTCGCGCCGGCGCCGAAAGACGAATCCGACGAGGAAGAAGGCTGGTGGCAGGAGAACCAATTGATGGTGATGGCGGCGCTGACCGCCTTCTTCCTGGCGCTCGGCTGGGGTCTGGGAGCGCTCGGGCTGATCTCGCACAACGTTCAGCTGATCTTCTACGTACTCACCTACCTCGCCGGCGGCACCTTCGCCACCCGCGCCGCCATCGAGGCGCTGCTGCAGGGCCATGTCGAAGTCGACCTGCTGATGGTGCTGGCGGCCATCGGCGCGGCCACCATCGGCGGCTGGGTCGAAGGCGGTATCCTCCTCTTCCTCTTCTCGCTCGGCAACGCGTTGGAGCACTTTGCGCTCGGCCGTACGCACCGGGCGATCCGTTCGCTGATGGAGTTGAGTCCGGAAGACGCACTGGTCGTGCGCGACGGCGTTGAACGACGGATACCGGTCGAAGAACTCGTGATCGGCGATGTCGTCGTCGTACGACCGAGCGAGCGCATTCCGGCCGACGCCCGTGTACTGAGCGGTGAATCGTCGGTCGATCAATCACCGATTACCGGTGAGTCGATTCCGGTCGGCAAGCTGCCGGGCGACAACGTCTTCGCCGGCACGATCAACGGCCACGGACTCCTGCGGCTGAGCGTCGAGCGCGTGGCACACGAGAGCACGCTGGCCAAGATCATTCGCATCGTCGAGGAAGCGCGCGGCCAGAAATCGGACACCCAGCGCTTCACAGACCGCTTCGAAGGCGCCTACGCCATCGGCGTCATCGGTATTTCGGCGCTCACCTTCCTCCTGCCGGTGCTTCTTTTCGGCACGGACGAGTTCCATACGTGGTTCTACCGGGCCATGACGCTGCTGGTCGTCGCCTCGCCCTGCGCGCTCGTCATCTCAACCCCCGCCTCGATTCTCTCGGCGCTGGCCAACGGTGCCCGCCAGGGCATTCTCTTCAAGGGCGCGGTGCATCTGGAGAACGCGGGCGTCATCAAGGCGGTCGCCTTCGATAAGACCGGCACCTTGACGCTGGGCCGCCCACGCGTAACCGATGTCGTCCCTTCGGAGAATGTCGACGAATCGGAACTCCTGTCGATCGCGGCCGCGGTCGAACGACTCTCTGAACATCCGCTCGGGACGGCCGTCGTGCAGTTCGCCGAATCAAGTGGCTATGGCGCCCTGATCGACGAAGGCGAAATTGCCGATTTGCAGTCGATGCCCGGTCGTGGCGTGCGGGCACAGGTGCGTGGCCGCACGATCCGCATCGGCAACGACGCGCTCTTCGAGAATGACGGAATCGTGCTGCCGCCAGCCCTGCGCGAGCAGGCCGACCAACTCCGCGAAGCGGGCAAGACGACGATGTACGTCGTGGCGGATGAGCAGCCACTCGGCGTCATTGGCGTGGCCGACGTCATCCGTCCGGTCGCGCCCGCGGTTATCGCCGAGCTGCACCGACTCGGCATCGAGAAGACGATCCTGCTGACCGGCGACAACGAACGCGCCGCGCGTGCCATCGCTCGGCAGGTCGGCATCGACGAATGGCGCGCCGGGCTGCTGCCGGAAGAAAAGCTCGACACGATTCGCGAGTTGCAGCAGGCGGGCGTGAAGGTCGCCATGGTCGGCGACGGCGTCAACGATGCCCCGGCGCTCGCCACCGCCACGCTCGGCATCGCTATGGGCGCGGCCGGCACCGACGTGGCGCTGGAGACGGCCGACGTCGTACTGATGTCCGACGATCTGACCAAGCTCCCCTACGCCGTCGAACTGAGCCGTCGAGCGCGCCGCATCATCATGCAGAATCTGACCTTCGCCCTCGGCGTGATCGTCCTCTTCTCGTTCGGTGCCGTCATCGGCCTCGTCCCGCTCCCCGTCGGCGTCATCGCTCACGAAGGCGGCACGATCCTCGTCGTCAGCAACGGCCTCCGTTTGCTCCGGTTTGCACGACCGGCCGAGGCCAAGTTGCAGCCGGCACCGGTGTTGGCGGGGAGCTAGAGAGAACGAATCGGGCGCAAGATCTGAGATTCGTTGACGCCCGGCGAGTTTGGGCCACGTTTGTAGCGAATATCGGCCCCGGCCTTTTCAGTTTGGCAGTTGCTGGCAACACTGGCGTGGCCCGGACGCATCACGGCCTGGGCCCGACCACCTACGACCTTCCTCGCCGGATGTACCCAGTCCCCACCCTCCTCGAGTCAGGAGAGGATCAGTCTGCCCTCGGGCACCAGTTCCAGTACCGTGCCGCTGATCCAGGTGTCCTCTCCTGGGTGGAAGCCCCCTCTATCCGCTGACGACGTGTGCCGACGAATAAGCCAGAATGATCATTCCCGCGGTCGCCAACGCGATGCCACCGCCGAGAAGACATCTCCCAGACATCGCCACGGGCCACTTCTCGCCGAAGAAGAGTGAAGCAATGATGATCGGAACGATGGCTTCCAACCCAGCCACGAGTGGGATGATGGCAGTGGCGCGGCCGCCCTGCAGAGCACGAATTTGGTCGGAAAACGCCACCAGCGACGTTACGCCTGCTGCAATAGTTAGTAATCCAAGCGGAATCAAGGTCCGGACCGAGAGCAGATCAGAAACGCCCTTGGTATAGAGGCTGCTCGCCGCATAGCCGAGACCGGCTCCGATCGCGCTGAGATACGCCGCCGGCGAACCCAAAAGGCGCTGAAGCATCCCCGGCAGAAAGATGGTTGGGATGATGACGATGGTCAGGATGACCCAACCGAACACACCGGGAGTTGCCTTGCTTACTGACGGGGACGTCGCGCCGACCCCGACGATCCCGAGGGCGATCGCCAGAATGCCAGCCGCCTCTCGACGTTGGGGCCGCTCCCCGAGCCTCCATCTGGCGAGCATCAGCATCAGTCCAAAGCCCGCCGCGTAGATGACTCGCGCCAGCGTTACTGAGATTTTCGTCAGAGCCGCAAGCTCGAAGATCCACCCAACGATTCCCAGGCCAACGCTTCCTCCGCCACTGGCGCGCTCCACTACATGAGCGGTCAACGACAGACGGTCCTGGATTTTCGACTCGGCTCGCGCGGCGACCGTAAGCAGGATGATGCTGACGTTGTAGCAGAGAGTCGCCAGCAGCATCAATGAGATTCCGAGCACAATTCTCCTCCCAGGATCGGCGCGGACCGAACCCCTCACTATACGTGCCCCGCATGCGTTCGTATTAGGGTTTGCGGTCCATCTGTGAGAGAATGCATAGCATCGAGCAACTGCGAAGGAATATGATCATCTCAGGTTCGACTAATGGCCCGAAGAGACAGACATAGGGCCGCCACTACAATGGAAGTATGCCAGTCGCCACCGGCTTGAGGCGGGTGGCCCGTAACGAAGTTCCATGCCGAAGAAACAACGAATGCCAGGCACGCCGTCATGATTCATTCGGAGCGTTTCTACTTCGAAATCGGACGTCGATCGAGGAACAATACGCGATGAGCACGTCGAATATTCCCTCGTTGCAGCCCACTTCGACTTCTTCCAGCAACGCCGTATCAACGCCGCATCCGCCAGCCGAACTCGCGCATGGGCCCGATGAAGATGAGCGTTCATCTCCGAACGCTGCCATTGAAGGCTCAGCGGCACCGCCGCCTTTGTGGCGTTTCACCTGGCTGGCAAATCGGAGACTACGTCAGGGATTGCCACGCTATCGTTTGCCGCTTAGCCTCATCGGCGGCGCCATCGTTACCTCGCTCCGGGGCCGGACGAGGAACATTCGAGCGGATGCCGGTCGCCTTGTTGTGTCGATGCCGGTTCAGCCAGTGGTGTTCGGGACGGCAAACCTGCCACGCGAGCGACCCTTCGTCATCTTGCCAAATCATTACGAACGGTCGACGGGCGCCTGGGTTGGTTGGGGCGGGATCGTCATTACACATGCGATCGCGCGCGAAATCACGGGGACCTTCCCAATTCGCTGGGTCATGACGTCGACATGGCAGGATTGCTATCTCGGGCCGAGGCGTGTCAACCCCAAATACCTCCACTGGTTGCTGCGCCGCCTGGCAAATCTCTACGGTATCATCCTGATGCCGGCCGACGACGTCGAAGCTTTCGCGCGTGGCGCCGCGTTGCGGGAACTCTTCCGGGCGCTCGCCGACGAGACGGGGCAGGTGGTGGCGTTCCACCCGGAAGCGGGCGGATTCGAGACACTGATTACTCCGCCCAAGGGTATGGGGCGAGTTCTGGCGCTGCTGGACCGGCACAGAATCACGCTCATTCCCGCCGGCGTCTTCGAAGCGGATGGGCGCATTAACGTTCGGTTCGGCCCGGCCATCGAGCCTGGATCTCTCCAATTGCTGGGTGACTGCGAGGCGGCCGAGAAGGCCATGCTCCGCATTGCCGGCCTCGTCCCGGAAAGGACACGAGGGGTATTCACCGATCGCTATGTTGCCCAATGTTCCGCGGAGCAGTCGAAACCCGCGCCGTAGACGTGAACACGCGTCGCCCCCGCTCTTTAGCGCTTCCGAAGTCAACTGTCAGGTGAAGAGTTCGGGTCATGAGCAGTTCAAATCGCGCTGCCGTTATCGTTCTCAGGCTTGGAGGGATGGGAAGTGCGACGGCTGTGCATCTCGCCCGGCGAGGGAGCAGCGTGATCAGCGTCGAACAGTTCGGTCCTCTTGTCTGCACGCCAGATGAGGATCTCTAGGATTGGTTCCATTCTGGCCGTCCTTGCCATCCTCCCGGGACGATACGTCTGGATGCCAGAGCGAGTCGCGCGGACTTCTCGCAGGGCACGTTCGATCGAAGACGATTGCACAACCCGTAACGCCTTGATTAGCGCCGGTGATGGCTGTGAAGGCATGACCGCTATCATTTCCCTGTGAACCTTCATCACTTTGCGGCGTCAGCGCGCTCGAAAGGAGCCACACGATGACGACGGATAGCCACCCGCAGAATGACGGTCAGCCGGACGAAGTTGGGACTCCGAGCGACATTCCTGCTGAGCGGCCCGCATCGCTCGATCGTCTGGACGTGTTGCTTGGCAAGTGGCAGATGGAGGCAACGTTCGAGGCCGGGTTTTTCGGTCCGGGCAGTTCGCCCGCTACCGCTCGCGGCGGCCTGACGACGTTCGAATGGCTCGAAGGCAGATTCTTCCTCGTCCAGCGGTTCACCAACGAGTTTCCCTCCGCTCCCAGTGGCCTTGCGATCATCGGCCTCGGCGCGGACCCGGAGACGTTCACCCAGCGCTACTATGACTCACGCGGCGTCACTCGTGTCTACCAGATGACGCTTCGCGACGCGGTTTGGACGCTCTGGCGGGAATCACCCGGCTTCTGGCAACGGTACCGCGGAGCGATCTCGGAAAATGGCAGCACGATTACCGGCGCGTGGGAAACCTCCGAGGACGGGCGTGAATGGCGGCACGACTTCGGCTTGACCTACATCAAAGTTGACGCCGCGGTCTGACTGAGTTTGGCAACGCCTCCCCTGCGGATCCTGGCCGCTCACTCCCACATCGCTGCCGAAATACAGTTCAATTCCCTCGTACGGACGGTGGCGCATGCGATTCGGAGCGGAATGATGAGCGAGACGATCTATGTAGCCCTGCTGCGCGGCATCAATGTTGGTGGACATAATGTAAAGATGAATATGCTGCGCGGTCATTTCGCCGAACTCGGCTTCGTCAACGTTCGCTCCTACATCCAGAGTGGCAATGTGTTCTTCGAGAGTGCGGAAACGAATCGGCGCACCCTGCGTAGCGTGATCGAAACGCATCTGCAGTCGGCACTCGGCTACGCCGTGCCGACCTGCCTGCGCACGATTGATGAGCTGGAAGCGGTGCTGGCGCGCGATCCGTTTCGCGACGTCGAGGTAACGCCGGATACCCGCCTCTCGATCAACTTCCTGGCCGAACCGAGCACGATTGACCTCTCGCTGCCATACCAGACCTCGGACGGCGCCTATGAGGTCATCGACCGAACCGATTCCGAACTCTTCGTCGTTTGGCGTCTGCAAAACGGACGCCCCGGCAACTCCTACGGCCAAATCGAAAAGCACCTCAGCGTGCCCCTTACCAGCCGCTTCTGGCACACGACAGCCAAGATTCTGGCGGCGGCGAAGAAATGAGCGTGAGCATTGCCTTTCAGACGGATAAGCCGCTCTCGGCGTATGGGCCGCTGGCGGCGGCGGCCGAGAGGTATGGGTTCGATGGGGTGAGCGTGTTCAACGACATGCTCTATCAGCCGGCCTGGCTACCGCTGTTGGAGATCGCGCGGGCGACGAGACGGGTGCGGATCGGGCCGGCGGCGGTCAATCCGTTCACCTGCCATCCGATCAACATCGCCGCCAATATCGCGCTGATCGACGAAGCCTCGCAGGGCCGTGCCTATCTCGGTTTCGCGCGTGGCGCCTGGCTCGATTTCGTCGGACTGGAACCGAAGCAGCCGGCGATGGCGCTGCGCGAGGCGATGCTGGCCGTACGGCACCTGCTGCGGCGCTCGACTTCACCGCTGGCAGGCGAGATCTTCCCGCTGGCGGGCGGTGATGCGCTCCGCTGGGGAGCAATTCGCCCCGACATCCCATTCCTGCTCGGCAGTTGGGGGCCGCGGATGATCCACGCGGGACTCGATCTGATCGATGAGGTCAAGCTGGGTGGCACGGCGAATCCGGCGGTCGGTCTGTGGTTTCGTGCGCAAACGGGTAGTGCGCCGGTACGGCTGGCCGTGGGTGCGGTGACGGTGGTCGATGAGGATGGCGTTGCGGCTCGCGCGCGTGCCCGGCGCGAAGTGGCTCTCTACCTGCCGGTCGTGGCCGAACTCGGGCCAGGGTTGGAGATCGATCCAGAGCTGCTGGCCGGTGTGCGTGCCGCCGCCGCGAGCTACGATTTCGAGACGGCTGGGAGTTTCATCTCGGACGATCTGCTGCGCTGCATCGCCTTCGCGGGCACGCCGCATGAGGTTGCCGAACAGGCGCTGGAACTCTTCGCGGCCGGTGTCGACCGCATCGAATTCGGCACGCCACACGGCCTGAGCGAGCAGGAAGGCGTCCGCCTGCTCGGCGAACGCGTGCTGCCAGCATTGCGCGCTAATGGAGGACGGATATGACCGACCGCTCTGACGAATTCACGCTCTACGATCTCGATGTCGTGGTGGAGCAGATCAACGGGCATTGTACCTGTGCCATGGCGATCGGCGATCGCTTCCACCTGCGCGGCGGCAAGCTCTCGCTGCCGGACGGCGCCGATTTCTGCCTGTATGCCCTCAACTCGGTGTTGCCGCTGCTACCGGCCAAGCAGCGCCAGAATCACCCGGCCGACTGGATGGAAACGGACTCGCGTGTTGCCTGCCCCGATCCGGCTTGTGGCCTCATCCTGCGCATCGACCGCGTCGCCCCGCGCAAGCTCCTCCACGACGACGTCAGCGCCACGCCTTGGGAGAGCGTGGAACGGCGCGACCGAGCCGAGTAGCGACGCTCCGTCGCGACTCTCTCGCCATCTCCTCCGTATCTCCGAAGCCCTCCCGCGCAATCGTTTGTGGTTCCAGGCGCAAACCAGATGGTCAGATGGCTCGTACTGTGGATACGCGACATTCGTTTTAAGCTGGGAGGTGATATGCGAAAGCTCCTTGTGGTGTTCCTCGTCGTCGCCGGACTCAGCATCGGCGTGGCAGCCCCGGCCGCCGCTCACGTTCACGGGATCACACCCTTGAACTGCACGCCGGCCGTGCTACACACCGACAACACTGGCGCGAACGCGACGGATGACACTCCGGCGGCGGCCGCCAACGGCGGTCCGATTTCCGGCCTGATTCCACGTGATACCGGGAATTCCCCGTTGACCGTTGGAGATGGCGGTTTCGACGCAGCCGTGTGCCAACCGTAGGATTACCGCGCGACAGTAGCCGAGGTAGAGCTTAGCTCTGCCGCGGCTACTGTCTTGCCGGTTTTCCCTATTCGAGTTGTGATGTCTACCCTGAACCCCTTGCATGAGAGCGGCACTCCGATGACCACATCTTGAGATTGTGGTTGTCGGAGTGCCGCTCATCAGGTCAAATCTACCGGCTCATCATCCTCCTGCCACAACGCGCGCATCTCGGCCGAGGTGTCGAGCAAGGCGGCGAGATCACCTTCGGCTTCGATGTGGCCGTCTTTGAGGACAATGATGTGATCGGCGCGGCGTAGGGCGGCGCGGCGGTGCGAGACGGCCAGGCAGGTGACGTCGCGCTGCTCGAAGAGGCGTTGCCAGAGCAGGCGTTCGGTTTCGACATCGAGCGCGCTGGAGAGATCGTCGATCACCAGTAGTTCGGCGTTGCGCATCAACATGCGCGCGGCGGCGGTTCGCTGCACCTGGCCGCCTGAGAGTTTCACACCGCGCGTGCCGACGGCCGTTTCCAGCCCCTCATCCAGCGCCAGCAGATCGCGCTCCAGCACGGCGCCATGCAGGGCGGCCTTGAGCATGGCCGGATCTTCAGGGAGGCCGAGCAGGATATTCTCCTTTAGCGTCTCGCTGAAGAGACGCGGCACCTGCGCGGTGTAGGCCGCGCGGGGCGGCACGAAGAACGCTGCGGGGTCGTCGACGATCTGCCCATTCCAGCGAATTTCACCGTCATCGACCGGCAGCAGACCGAGCAGCGCCCGCAACAACGTCGTCTTGCCCGAACCGACGCGTCCGGTCACCACCGTCAGGCTGCCGCGCGGCAGGCTCAGGTCGATCGCGTCGATGCCGCCGCCCGAGCGTGGGTGGCGCACCGTGAGGCCGCGCGCCTCCAGCCGGGCCAGCCGGTCGGACGGCAGGCGCGCCGGTAGTGGCACGACCGGCAGCGGACCGCTCAGCGCGAGCGAGGTGGGCGCCGTCAGCACAGCCTGGGGCGCCGGGTCGAGCAGGGCGAACATGCGCCGGAAGGCGACGCCGGTCTGATGATAGTGCGCCAGAAAGCGGCCAAGCTCGTCGGTGAAGTCGGCGATAAGAGTGATGTAGGAGATGAATAGAACAAAGCCGCCGATGGTCAGGCTGCCATCGCGCAGGCTGCCGGCGCCGAGCAGCATGATCAATCCGATACCGATGCTCACCGTATTGGCGGTGATGGCGTTCAGCGCTTGCGTCGCGACGCGATCGGCCAGCATGGCGCGGCGCCGTCTCGCGTTCAGCCGCCGGAAATGGGCTAGGGTCCGGGTTTCGGCCCCGGCCGCTTGCACGGTCTGCACCGCCGTCAGGATATCGCCGATGGCGCCGCTCACCTCACTCGTCGCCTGGCTGCTCGTCATTCGGTAGCGGCCGAGCGCGCCGCTCGCCTTGCGCGCGGCGAACACCACGACTACCATCGGCACGAAGACGGCCAGCGTCATGCGGGCGTTGACCCGCAGCAAGATCAGGAAGGCCAGAATGGCGACGAGGCCGGTGCCGATCACATCGGTGACCCAGTCGACTGCATCCTCGGCATCGTAGGCATCGTCGCGAAAGCGGTTGAGCGTCTCACCCACCGAATAGGGCAGCGCGGCGGCGCCCGGTCGTTGCAACAGATGCTCCAGCATGTTGCGTCTGAGCAGGCCGCTCATGCGGAAGCGCATCTGGATTTCGGACCAGCCCGCAACCAGCCAGACTCCTGTGCGAATGAGTGCATAGGCCACCAGCAACAGGATGAGGCCGTTCGTGCCGATCCGATAGTGGGCGTCGTCGGTGAGCGTGTCAAAGAAGGCGAGGGCAATCAGGCCCGGCAGCAGCGGCGACACATGGATGACGGCGAAGCTCAGGACGTGTGTCCAGAAGAGCCGGGGCTGGCGACTCGCCATGCGGACCAGATAGCGCCAGGTTGGCTGTTGGGTCATCGAGAAACCTCCTCGGCGGCGACGCGCAGCAGGGCGGCGAAGCGCGAATCGGGGTCGCCGGCCAGCGTGATCCGCGGCCCATGCTCGCGAATCGCACCGTCTTCGAGCACCAGAATGTCGTCGGCGAAGGCGATGGTCGAAAGCCGGTGCGCCACGATGATGCCGGTGCGGCCTTCGAGCAGCCGCCCGAGCGCCGTATGTACCAGCCGCTCGGTGGCTGGATCGAGCCGCGACGAGGCTTCGTCGAGAATCACTAGATCAGGATCGGAAAGGAAGACGCGCGCGCAGGCGAGCAGCTGGCTCTGCCCGGCCGACAGCCCGATCCCGCCGGCTCCCAGGCGGGTATCGAGTCCGTGGGGCAACTCGCGCAACCAGTCGCCCAGACCGATCCGGTCGAGCACGTCGCCGATCTGCTCATCGGGCACTCCATCATCGAATAGCGTCAGGTTGTGGCGCAGGCTGGCGTTGAAGAGATGCACCTCCTGGGTTACCAGCCCGATACGCGCCCGCAATTCCGCCAGCTTCGTTTCACGCAGATCGACGCCTCCCAGGCGCACGACACCGGTGAGCGGATCGTAGAAGCGGGGTAGCAGTCGCGTCAGCGTCGTCTTGCCGCTGCCGGTGCGCCCGACGATACCAAGCACCTGCCCCGGCTCCAGCCGGAAACTGATGTCGTGCAGGACCGGCGTCTCCTCGGAGTAGCCGAATGAGACGTGATCCAACTCCACCGAGAGTGGCCCGAATGGCAGCGCGACACCGGGGCCGTCGACCAGGCGCGGCCGCACGCGCAGCAATGTTTCGATACGGCCGATGCTGGCGTCGGCCTGTTGCAGATCCTGCACTTCGTTGCGAATCTGCTCGGTCGGCTGCCGCAGCACCTCGGTATATTGGAAGATCAGGTAGACGGCCCCGATCGTCAGCGCGCCGTCGCGGTAGAGCATGGCGCTGAGAAAGAAGGCGACCGCGATGCTGAAGCCGAAGAGCGCCTGACTGACTGCGACCAGCGTATATCCTTTGATCTCCGCTTTGTAGAACACGTCCAGCCAGGCACGCATCACTTCGGCGCAGCGACGCAGCACAAAGGCGCCCGCCCCGCTGGAGCGCACGTCCTCCAGACCGGCCAGATATTCGCCGAGGAAGCCGTAGAAATCGGCGCTTCCCTGGCGCGCGGCGGCCCAGGCGGGGGTGGCCGCGATGCGGATGCGGAGCATCGCGAACAACGTGATCAGCACGAAGACGCTCAGCCCGAGACCGATGCGCCAGTCGACAACGAAGAGAAGCACCAGCACGCCGAGCATCAAGACGCTATTGCCGAGCACATAGACGACAATGCGCGAGAAGAAGCGGGCCAGCGTGCCGATGTCACCATCGACCCGTTCGATCAACTCGCCCGGCGTGTGCGCGTTATGAAACGAGGCGTCCAGCCGCAGCAGGTGCTCGAGCAGGTCGGCGCGCATCTCATTGGTCGCGGCCCAGCTGACGTTTTCAGCGAAATACGTTTCGACAACGGCGAGCAGTTGGCCGAAGAGCGCCAACCCCATTGCCAGCAGCGACAGCAGGATCAGCTCGCGGAGCGGCTTTCCGGCGGTGGCACGGTCGATGAAGCGGCTCGCCACCAAGGGCGCCAGCACCTGCGCGGCGATGCTGCCGCCCAGGACGAGTAGCAGAATGACCATGCGCGGCCACTCGGGTCGGAGATAGCGCGCCAGCAGATTCCAGTAACGTTTCAGTGTCTGCATCGTTCCCCCTAACCCGCCATCACGCCGAATTGCCCACGGGCGACGTCCGCCAGATAGTGGGCGCGATTGAGCGGGTTTGGGCCGACGCGCGCTCGGTTGGGTGGTTCACCGCTCACCGGCACGTAGCCGGCAAAGCTCGAGACCCAGCTGCCGTCGCCACGGGTCAGGCCGGGCAGCTGCTGTTCGATGCCGTGCAGCTCGGCCGAGGGGATCTGCCAGATGAGCCGGTAGGTTGCGCCATCCTGCCAGGAGCGGCTGAGCGTGGCGCGCGCGGCGATGAGCGCGCCGCAGACCGGCCCGAAGGTATCCTCCGGAATCTCGACCTCCAGCTCTTCGATCGGTTCGCACACCTCGGTGCCCGCAAGGCTGAGCGCCTGCAGCAAGACGAGCGGCACGAGCTTGCGAAAATCACCGCCCGTGCTCAGCACCGAGCTGAACCCGGCATGCGTCAGCGTGACGACGCAGTCGGTCACCTCCCAGCCATGCAAGCCCTGAGAGAATGTCTCGTAGACCGTCTCCTCAACAGCACGATAGAAGGCGGGTGGCAGGGAACCGAGTTCACGCAGATAGCGGATGCCGCTGCCCACCTCGGCCGGTTCGATGTGAAAGCCAACGGTTGCGTAGAACGGATTGTCACCCTCGAAGATGAGTTCGAATGCTTCGCCGGTGCCGGTCGGGCGTTCGATGCAGATCGTCTGGCTGACGCCGAAGTGCGCGTCAACGCCATAGTCGCGCGCCAGCGTATCGAGCAGCACTTCCTTCTGCACCTCGCCGTAGAGCCGGACCGAGAGATCGCCCGCCTCGTTGCGCTGGCGGAGCGAGATGAGCGGATCCTGCTCGGCCAGCTGATCGAGGGCGGTGCGCAATTGCGCGATCTGCGCGCCATCACGCGGACGCACCACGCTCTCCAGCGCCGGAGCCGGGAAAGCGAAATCAACAGGACGCGTTGCCGTTTCGGCTCCGACGCGGTCGTCGATGTGGGCGGCGCGCAGCCCGTGCAGGATGACGATCTCCCCGGCGCCGGCCGATTCGGACGAAACGGCGTGGCCATCGGCGAAGCGTTCGAGTGCAGTGATCCGCTCCTCGAACTGCTCCGGCTCACCAAAGCTTGAAGAGCGACAGAGCGTTACCTTTTGTCGCACGGCCAGGCTGCCGCCGAAGAGCCGGACGTAGACCAGCTTCTCGCCAGAGGGCTGTCGCGCGATCTTGAAGACGCTGCCGTCAAGCGGGGCGTCGGTTGCCTCGTCGCTGGCAGGCAGCCATTCCTCAAGCCCGGCCAGCAGTTCGGGCACTCCGGCGCCGGTCATGGCCGAGCCGAAATAGACCGGTACCAGATCGCAACTCGCCACCTGCGCGCGGATTTCGGCCGTGAGGAACGGATCGCTTAGCTCGCCCCCGGTGCGCTCGTATGCCTCAATGACGCGCTCGCTGGTCTCGGCTAACCGGTCGATCAGCGTCTCGCGCCAGGCCGGATCGGCGCGATCACAGGCGACAACCTGTGCCGAGCGTTCGCCTAGCTCCACCGGCCGGTTGATGGCGACGACGCGAAGCGCCAGCTTCTGTTCGATATCGTCGAGCAGCGCTTCGCCTCGTGCGCCGATCCGGTCGATCTTGTTGACGAAGATGATGAGCGGCAGGTTTGCCGCGCAAATGGCTCGCGCCAGCCGTCGCGTCTGCGGCTGCACCCCCTCGACTGCCGCGATGACGAGCACGACCGCATCGAGCACGCGCAGCGAACGCTCGACTTCGGCCACGAAGTCGCTGTGGCCGGGCGTATCGATCAGGTTGACCTTGAGCGCGCGTAGCTGGAACGACGTGACCGCGGCGCGGATCGAGATACCGCGTGCCCGTTCAAGCTCCATCGTATCGGTCTGGGCGGTGCCATGATCGACACTCCCAACCGCCCGGATGACGCCGGT
>Ga0070679_100002544_pt1 | contig 16522 bp, 16 predicted proteins | sample KBSC63BmetaG_FD_65652 | JGI IMG/M metagenome (GOLD analysis project Ga0070679, IMG submission 65652) | Corn rhizosphere microbial communities from Kellogg Biological Station, Michigan, USA - KBS C6-3B metaG | ecosystem: Host-associated > Plants > Roots > Rhizosphere | place: USA: Michigan... | reverse complement strand
CACACCCGAGGTCGTGGCGTACGTCTCGTATCCGAAGAACTGGGTGCTGCGTCGATCCGATGTGGCGACGCGTGAGATCTCGAACGGCCACGACCTGTCCGTCGCGCTCGCCAAAGTCACCGATCATGACCATCGCGTGATGGTCCTCGACGCCGTCGCCAAACTGCTGCGCGCGTTGACACATGCAGGAGCGCACCACCCAGATCTCAACCTCAAGAACGTGCTGCTCACCGCGGGTCTGGGTGAAGGTCTGGACGCCCACGTGCTCGACGTCGATCGCGTCCGATTCAGCTCACCCGGCTCTCCACTCGTAGCGAAGGCAAACCTCGATCGATTGATTCGTTCGCTGCGGAAGTGGCGCGACAACTTCGAGCTCCCCTACTCCGCTGAGGACGAGGAGTACCTGCGTCTCCGGACCGGCGAGTGACCGCTCGGCTCCCGCAATCGGTGCCCGACAACATATGCATCGTGATGATGAGCGCTGTCGGCGACGCGGTTCACGTGCTGCCGGTGATCGACGCTCTCAAGCGGGCGAATCCGAGGACGCGAATCACCTGGGTGCTTCAGCCGGGGCCGGCGGCGCTGGTGCGGGGTCACCGTTCCGTCGATGAGATAATCATCTTCGACCGGGGGCGGGGCTGGCGTGCATTTGCCGACGTGCGATCCGAGCTGGCGAAACGACGGTTCGATCTCGTGATCAACCTTCAGGTTTATTTCAAGGCGGGGATCGTCACCGCATTCACGAGAGCGCCGATCAAGCTCGGCTTTGATCGCGCACGGGCGCGGGATTTCAACTGGCTGTTCACCAACGCGAAGATCCCCGCGCACGCGGTGCAGCACGTCCAGGATCAATACTTCGAATTCCTCGGTGCGCTCGGCGTTTCGCCCGAGCCCGTGGAATGGGACCTTGGGCCCTGGCCCGATGAGCGCGGCTGGCAGGCGCAGTTCCTCGCGTCGGTCAATCGCCCCGTCGCATCGATAGTCATAGCGACCAGCAAACCCGAGAAGGATTGGATTCCCGAGCGCTGGGCGGAGGTAGCCGATGCACTTTATCTGCGCTACGGGATGCAGGTCGTCCTGGTCGGTGGAACCTCGGAGCGGGAGCGCGCAGCAGAGCGAATCGTGATGGAGCGCACGAGCCACAAGCCACGATCGGAATTGGGGAGCGGGTTGCGAAAGCTCGTCTCGATTCTCGACGCGTCGTCGCTGGTGCTGTCGCCGGACACTGGACCATTGCATATAAGCGTCGCGCTCGATCGGCCCGTGATCAGCCTGATGGGTTACACGAATCCGAAGCGCACCGGGCCGTATCGCAAGTTTCACGATCTGATGATCGATGTCTATGGTGAGCCAGGCGAGAATTACCCGATTTCGATGGAGAATCGTCCAGGGCGGATGACGCGTATCGAGACGCAGGACGTGCTGGCAAAAGTCGCGCTCTGGAAAGAGCGTTACGACGGCGGCAAAAGTTGAAAGCGCGCAAGCCGCCAACTGCGAAGCTCCCTGTCAGGGAACAGGTATCCGCGGGCGGAGTTGTCTTCCGTCGCTACAACGAACGGATCGAGGTTGTGATTGTCGCAGTCGGCCCTCAGAACAGGTGGCAGCTGCCCAAGGGACTCGTCGAGCCCAATGAGAAACCGGAGATGGCCGCGGTGCGAGAAGCGCGCGAGGAAGGGGGAGTCACGGGCGAAGTCGTGAGTGACATCGAGACCGTCGAGTACTGGTTCGCCGGTCTCGATGGAGGAGAGAAGGTTCGTTTTCACAAACGCGTTCACTTCTATCTGTTGCGGTACATCTCGGGCGATCCCAAGGACCACGATTGGGAGGTGAACGACGCCCGGTGGGTGCCGATCGACGAGGCAGCCGGTCAGCTTGCGTTCGAGAATGAGCGGCGGGTGGTTGATCAGGCGAGGGAAACCATCATGGCAAGAGGCCCAACTCAGTAAGGAATCGCGTAGTGGTCAGTTCCGACCTCGCTTTCTTGCCATCGCTGGCCACTCTACCAGGCAGCGGAAATGATCTACGAGACCGGTGAGACCGTTGAGACCGGTGAGGATGGTGTTTGTTTTTGTTTTTGAACAAGTCGTTTCCTCACCGGTCTCATTGGTCTCAACGGTCTCCCCCTTTTTCCCCTATCCGTCCAACAGGCGGACTTCGAAGCGAGAAGGGGAAGCGCTAGGTGCGAAGGCTCCCGAACCTGTACTGCACTCCCACGTCCCGCATCAACCCGATCAGCCTCACCAGCGGCAGTCCCATGACGGCGAAGTAATCCCCCTCGACGCGCTCCACGATCGTGGCTCCGTATCCCTGAATCCCGTATGCGCCCGCCTTGTCCATCGGCTCACCGGTGGCGATGTACGCCTCGATCTCTTCCTCGCGCAGGCGGCGGAACTTTACTTTGACTTCCTCGATCGCCGAGCGAAGCTTCCTGCCACGCGAGACGGCCACGGCTGTGATCACCGTGTGTTCTCTGCCACTCAGCATTGCGAGCATCCGCGCGGCGTCTTCCATGTCGACCGGCTTGCCGAGGACTTTTCGATTTATGACGACTATCGTGTCGGCGGCAATCGTGATGAGATCCGGATCACGCATCGCGACGGCACTCGCCTTGTCCCGCGCCAGACGCTCGGCGTGGCGACGCGGTGCCTCGCGCGGACGCATCGATTCGTCCAGGTTCGCCGGACGCACTTCGTGAGCGATGCCGATCAGATTGAGCAGCTCTCGTCGTCGGGGAGAGGAAGAGGCGAGCACCACCTTACAGGTGCTCACCGCTCGAGCCAAAGCGTGACAGGACCATCGTTGACGAGCTCGACATCCATCATCGCGCCGAACTCACCCGTCTCGACCTTGAGCCCGCGCTCCCGCAGCGCCGCAACGAAGCGCTCGTAAAGCGGAATCGCCTCTTCGGGACGCGCGGCATCTATGAAGCTGGGGCGCTTCCCCTTCTCGGCGTTGCCGTAGAGCGTGAATTGCGACACAACCAGAAGAGCGCCGCCAACTTCAGCCAGGCCGAGGTTCATCTTTCCCTCGGCGTCGCCAAAGAGCCGAAGGCCGGACGCCTTCTCCGCCATCCAGTCGACTTTCTCCGGCGTGTCGCCGTGCGTGAAGCCGACGAGAAGGAGAAAGCCCTTCTCAATGCTGCCCGCCGTTCGTGGTCCGATGCGGACTTCCGCCCGCGAGACGCGTTGAAGCAGGACTCGCAGGACCTACTCCACCGTCACGGACTTGGCCAGGTTGCGCGGCTGATCGACGTTCGCGCCGCGCTTGACGGCGATATAGTAGGCGAGTAACTGGAGCGGAATCGACGCCAGCACGGGCGTCAGCATGTCCTTAGTCTCCGGGATACGGAACTCGTAATCGAGCTTCCCCTGGAGAGCTTCCTCGTCGCGGGTGGTGATGGCAATCACACGCCCGCCGCGCGCCTTCACTTCCTGCACGTTAGACACGACCTTGTCGAAAACCGAGTCGTGCGGCGTGACGAAGACGACTGGCATCTTCTCGTCGATCAACGCGATCGGACCGTGCTTCATCTCCGCCGCCGGATATCCCTCGGCGTGGATGTAGCTGATCTCCTTCAGCTTGAGCGCTCCCTCGAGTGCGGTCGGGAAGCTGTAGCCGCGGCCGAGGTAGAGGAAGTTTTGCGCGTTTTTGAAGTCTTCGGCGATCTTCTCCACCTCGCCCGCGCGATCCAGAATGTTCTGGATCTTGGATGGAAGCTCCTGCAACTGCTGGATGATCTCCTTGCCGTCGACCATCGAGAGATTGCGGAGCCGAGCGAGCTTGAGCGTGAAGAGAAGCAGCGCGATGACCTGACTCGTAAACGCCTTCGTCGACGCGACACCGATTTCGGGACCGGCGTGGACGTAGATGCCGCCGTCGCTCTCACGCGCGATGGTCGAGCCCACAACATTCACGATCCCATACGTGCGCGCTCCGCGCGACTTGGCTTCGCGCATCGCTGCCAGCGTGTCGGCCGTCTCACCCGATTGTGAGATGACGATGCAGAGAGTCTTGTCAGATACGACCGGATTTCTGTAACGGAACTCGGATGCGTACTCGACTTCGACCGGAATACGCGCGAGGCTTTCCAGCATGTGCTCGCCGATCAGGGCCGAGTGCCAACTGGTGCCGCAGGCGGTGATGAGGATGTTGTCGAACTTGAGCAGCTCTTCGTCCGTCATGTTGAGGCCGCCCAGCTTCGACGTCCCCTGATCGGGCAAAAGCCGTCCGCGCATCGCATTCTCTACGGTCGCGGGCTGCTCGAAGATCTCCTTGAGCATGAAGTGGTCGAATCCGCCGCGCTCGATCTGATCCAGATCCCAATCGATCTTGCTCACGCCGCGCTCGAGCTGCTGTGCCCGCTGGTTGAGAATTGTGTAGCCATCGCGGGTCAATACCGCGACATCGCCATCGTCGAGGTAGACCACTTCGCGCGTCTGAGCAAGGATCGCCGAGACATCGCTCGCGACGTAGTACTCGCCGTCGCCGAGTCCGATGAGAAGCGGACTTCCCTTCCGCGCGGCGACGATCTTGTTCTTGTCCTTGCTCGAGACGACCGCGATTCCGTAAGTGCCCTCGATCTGCCAGAGCGCTTCGATGACGGCATCCTCGAGATTCTCGTCGAACGCCTCTTCGATCAGGTGCGCGATGACTTCGGTATCGGTATCGGATGCGAACTCGTGGCCGCGCGCCTCGAGTCCCTTTCTGAGCGTCCCGGAATTCTCGATGATCCCGTTGTGGACGACCGCGATGTCGCCCTTGCAGTCGACGTGCGGATGCGCATTGCACTCGTTGGGGACGCCATGCGTCGCCCAGCGCGTATGGCCGATCCCTGTATCACCGTTGACCGGGCTGGTCGCGAGCGCCCGCTCGAGCTGCGAGATCTTTCCCGCGGCCTTACGGGTCTCGACTCCCGAGCCGTTCATCACTGCAACGCCGGCGGAGTCGTAGCCACGGTACTCCATCCGCTTCAGGCCTTCTAGAAGAAGTGGGGTTGCGCCGCGCATTCCGATGTATCCGATAATTCCACACATATGATCTCTTGTTGGCTGGATGCTATTGGCTGAGGGCCTCGACCGGCTTCCGGCAGTCGCGGACAAGTTTCTCCGCGTCTTCGGCGCTCGGCGCCTCTGCTATTACACGCACGATTGGTTCCGTCCCGGAGGGCCTGATATGTACCCAGCGATCGGGCCATGTGAGTCTCAAACCGTCCTGGGTGTCGGCCTCGGCGTCGGGGAAGGCCCGGGTTAAGGCTTGATACACCGTGTCGAGGGGCGCGTTCGGGCGGTCCAGCTTGTCCTTGACGATGATATAGCGCGGATACGCGGCGACAATCTTGGAGAGAGGGCGCTTTTCTCCCTCTTCCAGCAGCAACTGTAGGATGAGCGCAGCACCGACCGGTGCGTCCCTGCCGAGGTGCAGCTCGGACAGAATTACCCCTCCGTTCCCTTCTCCGCCAATGGGCGACTTCTCCGTCCGCATGCGGGTCGCGACGTTCACCTCGCCTACGGGGGCGCGAATGACCCTTGATCCCGCCTCGGTGGCAATGTCGTCGAGAATCCTGCTCGTTGAGAGATTGGTCACGACCGGCCCCTTTCGATGTCGCAGAACGACCTTGGCGGCTAACGCCAGCGTGTAATCCTCCCCGATCGCGACGCCCTCATCGGAAACGAGCGCGAGGCGGTCGACGTCGGGATCCACGGCCATTCCGATGTCGCAGTGTGAGTCCTGTACCAGCTTCTGGAGCTCGCCAAGGTTCTCGGCCACCGGCTCGGGGGGACGCGGGAATCGCCCGTCGGGCTCCATGTTGATCGTCGCCAGCTTGCAGCCGAGCAGCTCGAGAAGCACGGGCATGAAGACACCGCCAGCGCCGCGAACGCAATCGAGTCCGACCCGAAATTCCCGCTTTCTGATTCCTTCCACGTCGAGAAACGGGAGCGCCAGAATCTTCTCGATGTGCTCGCGGGCGGCGTCCTTGTCGGCGGTGATAACGCCAAGCTTGTCCCACGTCGCGCGCGGAATCTTCTCGCCGTCGACCACCTTCCGCATGTCAGCCGCTTCGGCACCGTCGAGAAAAAGTCCCGATGGTCCGATGAATTTGAGAGCGTTCCACTCGATTGGATTATGGCTCGCCGTTATCGCGAGGCCGCCCGCGGCGTGATGGTGTTCGACTGCGAGCTGTACCGTGGGCGTCGGAACCATGCCGATATCGACGACATTGCACCCGACCGACTGCAGCGCCGAGAGCACGACTGGGTGAAACATCGGGCCCGACACGCGGCTGTCGCGCCCGACGACGATCGTCGCCTTGCCGCCATTGCGCGCCAAGGCCCAGGCGCCGAATCCGGCTGCGAACTTCGCCATGATCTCCGGCGTCAGCGCTTCGCCAACGCGGCCGCGCACACCGGAGACGCTCACCATCAATCCTTCGTACGCCATTCGTGCTCTTCCTCTCTTTCTGTTGGGCCTGCACCGCAGTCCGTAATTTACTCGTCACGGAAGGGCTGGGACGCCGTTTGTTGGGGCCGCCGATCTATTAACTTCCCGTTCAATCTCCTCCACGCGAACCAGCGAATGACCCGCATCTTCGAAGAAGACCTCAAGGCACAGTTCGGCACCCGCGCGATTCACGCGGGACAACGGCCGGACATGCTCTCGGGCGCGATCATGACGCCCATCTACACCACGTCCACCTACGTCCAGGAAGGACTCGGCAAGAACAAAGGCTACGAGTACGCGAGAGGCAAAAATCCCACCCGCGAGGCGCTCGAGCGAAATGTGGCGGCGCTGGAAGGCGGTACGCACGGGTTCGCATACAGCAGCGGAATGGGCGCGACGGATTCGATCATGAAGCTGTTCAAGTCTGGCGACCATATCGTCGCCGGCGAAAGCAGCTACGGCGGCACCTTCAGGCTGTTCGACAAGATCCTCAGGAATTTCGGGCTCTGCTTCACGTACGTCGACAGCCGCGATCCGCAAAAGGTGGAAGACGCCTGCAACGAGCGCACTGCGGCGATCATGATGGAGACGCCAACGAATCCAATGATGCGCCTCACCGATCTCGCCGCAGTCGGCGAGATCGCGAAACGAAAGAAGGCGCTCTTCATCGTCGACAACACCTTCGCATCGCCCTTCTTCCAGCGGCCTTTCGATTTCGGCGCCGACATCGTCTATCACTCGTCGACGAAATACCTGAACGGCCACAGCGACATGGTCGGCGGAATCGCGATCGTGCGCGACGATGCGCTCGCCGAGCGGATGCAGTTCATTCTCAACTCGGCCGGCGCTGTGCCGGGGGCGTTCGATGCGTGGCTGGTGCTTCGGGGAACCAAGACGCTTCACCTCCGCATGCCCCGCCACGATGAGAACGGCCGGAAGATCGCGGCCTGGCTCGCCGAGAAGATCGGCCATGAGAACGTGATCTATCCGGGACTTCCGTCGCATCCGCAGCACGAGCTCGCGAAGCGACAGATGAAGGGATTTGGCGGAATGATCTCCGTTCTCACCGGCAGCAAGGAAAAAGCAGCGAAAGTCCTCGGCAAGGTCCGCGTGTTCTCGCTAGCCGAATCGTTGGGTGGAGTCGAGAGCCTGATCAGCCACCCGGCGTCGATGACGCACGCGTCGGTTCCTGCCGATCATAGAGCGGAGCTCGGATTGACCGACGATCTCGTCCGTCTGTCCTGCGGCGTGGAGGATGTCGGAGACCTCATCGCCGACCTCGACCAGGCATTCGGATGAAGATCCTGATCGTCGGCGGGGGTGGGCGTGAGCATGCGCTTGCCTGGAAGCTGCGCCGCGACGATCCGCTGGCCGAGCTGATTGCCGCGCCGGGAAATCCGGGAATCGCGGCTTTAGCGCGCTGTGTACCAATAGCGGTTGGAAAGCTGGAAGCGCTGGCGACGCTCGCCGAAGATGAGCGCGTGGATCTGACCGTTGTGGGTCCGGAGGGGCCGCTCGAAGGCGGGATTGTGAATCTCTTTCGATCGCGCGGGCTGCCGATCTTCGGTCCGACGCGCGAGGCAGCGCGGATCGAGACGTCAAAGCGCTTCGCAAAGGAGCTGATGACCAGCGCGGGAATCCCCACCGCGCGCGCCACTCACCACACCGATTCGGCCAAAGCAAAGAAGGCGCTGGCCGAGTTCGGCCTGCCCGTTGTCATCAAGGCGTCCGGGCTCGCAGCTGGAAAGGGGGTCGTCGTCGCGGAGAACACCGCGGACGCAGAGACGGCGATCGACGCGATGCTCGAGGACGGCGCGTTTGGCGAAGCGGGCGGTGAGATTCTCATCGAGGAATTCATGGAGGGCGAAGAGCTCTCGCTGTTCGTGATCACCGATGGAACCCACGCGATCCCGCTGCTTCCGGCGCAGGATCACAAGCGACTTTTCGACGGAGACTTCGGACCGAACACCGGTGGGATGGGAGCGTACGCGCCGACTTCGATCGCGGCGCCCGAGCTCGTTCGTCGCGTGATGCGCGAGATAATCGATCCGACGTTGGCGGCGATGCGTGGGGCCGGCTCTCCATTCACCGGATTGCTCTACGCCGGATTGATGGTGACCGAGGACGGTCCAAGAGTCGTCGAATTCAATTGCCGCTTCGGTGATCCGGAGACGCAGGCGCTGATGCCGCTGATGGAATCGTCCCTGCTCGAGCTGATCGCTTCGGTCGCCGGCGGTGGATCGCTGGCGAACGCGCGGGTTCCGGATTGGAAACCGCTCGCGGCGGTCACAACCGTCATCGCCGCCGAGGACTATCCCGGACCGCCTCAGCTGGGCGACGTGATTGGTTTGCCAACTCCGTCGGACGGGGTAGAGATTTTTCACGCGGGGACCGCGCTCAATTCCGCCGGGGATCTCGTGAGCGCGGGCGGACGCGTTCTCGCCGTAACCGCCGTCGCCGAGCGGTTGGCGGAGGCCGCGGAGCTGTCGCGCGAGTACGCGGAGGAGGTCTCGCTCAGAGGGAAACAGCTGCGCGGCGACATCGGCTGGCGTGAGCTGACGCGGAATGCCGGAGTTACCTGAGACCGAGACGATCGCCCGCGATCTCGATGGGGCGATCAAGGGACGGAAAATCACGAAGGTTTCCGTGCGCAAACCCGATGTGCTCCGGGAGGTGTCTGCGCGCGCGCTGGCGACGCGACTTCGCGACGCGAAGATCCTCCGCAGTTGGCGGCGCGCGAAGCTGGTCGTCATAGACCTGGACACGGGCGACCGCGTCGTCGTCCAACCGCGATTCACCGGAGCACTTCTGATCGACGACGGTAGTCTTGCCCCTTCTGACCTCAACTATTCGACGCTTCGCATGGACCTCGACGACGGACGAGCGCTGCACTACGCAGACGTCCGCCGCCTGGGAACGTTCGCGCTGATGAGCCAGAAGCGATTCGACGAATACTCCGGCAAACTTGGCATCGAGCCTCTTGACCGTTCGTTTACAGCCAAGCATCTATCGGGAGTTCTTCGGGCCACTACCCAGCCCGTCAAGAAAGTCCTCATGGAGCAGCGCAAAATCGCAGGCATCGGAAACATCTACGCGAACGAGGCACTCTGGCGGGCGGGCATCGACCCATCGCGCTCCGCCGCGTCCGTCTCGCTCGAAGAGGCCGGGCATCTGCGCGATTCGATCGTGGGAGTGCTCGAGGAAGCCATTGAAGCGAGAGGCACGAGCTTTCGCGATTATCGCGACGCGCGCGGGAAACGCGGCTCGTTCGTCGAGAAGCTCAACGCATACGGCCGGGCGGGACTTCCCTGCCATCGGTGCGGCGCGAAGCTCGTGTCGACGCACGCGGTCGACGGGCGAGCGACGACCATGTGCGTGAGGTGCCAGCACTAGATGATCCGAGGCACGGCGCGCCTGGAGCATCAGCCGACGAGCGACGCGCAGCTGGCTGTGATGCGATCGACGGTCTGCGATGGCGCGACCGACCGTCCCGGCATCTACCGCATGCTGTCGAGCGATGGCGAAGTGCTGTACGTCGGAAAGTCCAAGCAGATCCGCACCAGGCTACTCAGCTATTTCCGCTGCGCCTACCCCGAAGAAAAGGGCGCGCGAATCCTCCGCTCTGCTGAAAAGATCGAGTGGGAGTACACGCCGAGCGAGTTCGCGGCGTTGCTCCAGGAGCTGAGACTGATCAAGCGCTTCAGACCGCGCTACAACGTCGCGATGAAGCGCGACGGTCGGAACTATTCGTTCATCAAGCTCACCAAAGGTGAGGCGCCAAAACTTCTGGTGGTTCGGGGGCCGACCGGCGAGGACGCCGACGTTTACTACGGACCGTTTGTGGGCGCGCAGCGCGTGGGCGAAGCAGTGCGTGAGCTGAACGACGCGCTGATGTTGCGCGACTGCCGCACCGATCTGAAGATGTTCTTCAACGATCAGACCGAGCTCTTTCAGCTCGCCAGAACGCCGGGGTGCATCCGCCACGAGATTTCAAAGTGTCTGGGCCCGTGCGTAGGTGGTTGCACCGCATCTCAGTATGAAGAGCGCGTGGCGCTGGCGAAGGCGTTTCTCGACGGATCGAATGATGGGCCGCTGGAGATGCTGCGCGGGGAGATGGAGCGCCTGAGTGGCGGAATGGAGTTCGAGCGCGCCGCGGTTTACCGAGATAAGCTCGAGCGCCTCGAGGCGCTGCGGGCGCAGTTCGGGCGGCTGCGCTTCGCGGTGGAGAATCTCTCTTTCGTCTACACCGTGCCGGGTCACGAAGGTGAGGACCGAGTCTATCTCATTCGCCGGGGCGTCGTCCGCGCCGAGCTCGGCAAACCACGCTCACCAAAGGATCGTCGCGGGATGAAGCAGCTCGTTGAAGACATCTTCTCGCAGAAGGTGCATCCGACGGCGCAGGTTCCGACCCACGAGATCGACGAGCTGCTGTTGCTGTCGTCGTGGTTTCGGCGGTTCCCGAAGGAGATGAAGAGGACGAAGCAGGTCAGCTGACCGCTTCGCCTTCCCATCGCTTGACGAGCTTTTGCTCCACCCCGAGCTGATCGAGCATGCGCGCTACCACAAAATCAACGAGATCGGAGACCTGCTTCGGTCGGTGATAGAATCCCGGCGCCGCGGGCATGATCACCGCCCCGGCGCGCGTGAGCCGAAGCATGTTGCCCAGGTGAATCGCGCTGAGCGGCGTCTCGCGCGGAACAAGCACAAGCTTTCGTCGTTCCTTTAGAGTCACATCCGCCGCCCTCTCGATGAGCGACCGCGACGCGCCGACGCTTATCGCCGATAGAGTTCCCATTGAGCACGGACAGACGATCATGCCCGAAGTGAGCGCTGACCCTGACGCCGGCGGCGCTCCCCGATCGTCGTTGCCGTAGGTCTCGATGCAAGAATCCCAGGCGTCCTTCCCCACCGCCGTGCGCAGCGCGTCGATCGATCCAATCCCGACCTCGGTGTCGAGCAGTCGCATCCCGAACTTCGAGACGATCAGCGAGACCGGGCGATGCGCGGCGACCAGCTGTTCCAGAAGCCGCACTGCGTACGGCGCTCCCGATGCGCCGGTGATTCCAACGACGATGGGCGGAATATCGCTCATCGAAACATCCGCTCGGTGAAGACGAAGCCGAGAAAAACTATGCTGATCACGCCATTCATCGTGAAGAAGGCCGCATCGAGGCGGGAGAAGTCGTCGACCTTGACCAGCGAGTGCTCGTAAAACAGAAGCGCAGCGGCGACGAACACGCCCACGAAGTAGAGAATCCCGGCGCCAGCGCCCACTCCCGCGACTGCAAGCGCGAGCACAGTCCCAAAGTGCATCGCACGCGCGATTCCAAGCGCGTTCGCCTCGCCGAATGTAGAGGGCACCGAATAAAGTCCGTTTTCTCTATCGAAGGAGACATCCTGCAGGGCGTAGAGGATGTCAAATCCACCTACCCATGTCGCGACGGCCGTCGCCAGCGCGATCAGCATCCACCACGGGCTGCTCCAATGCCCCGTTATCGCGAGATAGCCGCCCACGGGAGCGATCGAGAGACCGATTCCCAGAACGACGTGCGACCACCGCGTGAACCGCTTGGTGTAGCTGTAGAAGAGGACCCACGCCAGAGCGACCGGAGCCAGAACGAGGCACAATGGGTTGAGCTGCCACGCCGCGATTATGAAGACAACCGATGCGATGATCACCGCCACCGTTGCCTCCCGCACGCCCATCGTACCCGACGGAATCTCCCGCGAGCGCGTGCGCGGATTTCGCGCGTCGATCTCCCGATCGACGATCCGGTTGAATCCCATCGCCGCGAAGCGCGCGCTCGTGAACGCGACCACGACCCAGATGACATCTCCAATCGTTATCGGCGCGAGGTAGCTCGCGAGCACGACACCGACGAGCGCGAACGGCAAGGCGAAGATCGTGTGTGGCAACCGCACGAGATTCGCGTGGCGGTGAAGAATTCCCCCGCCGCGAATAGTTTGCCCCTCGCGCGCGCCTGTCGGGGCCGGAGCGCCAGGCTTAGCGGTCATTCGTCTTCCACCGTTCTGACCTTTCCCGTGGACCAAGCCCTAGCCTCTCCCACATCGCGTCGACGCTCTTCTTCGTTGACGCGTCCATCTCGATGATCTTCGGCCAGTTCCGCGTAAATCCCTCCTCCGGCCACTTCCTCGTCGCGTCGATTCCCATCTTCGACCCATACGTAAATGCGCGGCTCGAGTGATCCAGCACATCTATCGGGCCCATCGAGAATCGCACATCGCGCTCGGGATCGATGTGGTTGAGCGCGATCCACCACGCCTCCTGCTCGTTTCGAACGTTCACTTCCTTGTCGACGACCACGATCACCTTGGCGAGCGACATCAGTCCCTGACCCCACATCGCGTTCATCACCTTGTAGGCCTGCCCCGGATACTGCTTGTCGATCGACACGAATACGAGGTTATGAAAGATTCCCTCGGCCGGCATGTGGTAATCGACGATCTCGGGAATCGTGAGCTTGAGCAGGGGAAGGAAGATCCGCTCGGTCGCGTGGCCGAGGTAGTAATCCTCCATCGGAGGGCGTCCGACGATGGTCGTGGCGTAGACCGGCGAGCGCCGCATCGTCACCGCCGTCACGTGCACCTGCGGATACAGATCGGCCTCTGAATAGAATCCGGTGTGGTCGCCGAAAGGCCCTTCCACGACGAGCGGCTCCGACGGATCGATGTACCCCTCGATCACGAACTCCGCCTCGGACGGCACTTCGAGATCCACCGTTACGCCTTTGGTAAGGCTCACCGGAGATTTCCGCAGGAATCCCGCGAACAGGAATTCGTCGATCGTCGGGGGCAATGGCGCTGACGCTGAGTAAACCGACGCCGGATCCGCGCCGACCGCGATCGCGACCTCCATCCGCTCGCCCTTCTCCGCCATCTCACGCCAATGCGCCGCACCAACCTTGTGACGCTGCCAATGCATCGCGAGGGTGCGCGGCCCGAGCACCTGGACGCGATACATCCCGACATTTCGAATTCCGCGCTTGGGATCCTTCGATATCACCATCGGCAGCGTGATATAAGGGCCGCCGTCCTCCGGCCAGCATGTGATAATCGGAAGCTTCGAGAGATCGACTTCCTCACCTTTGAGCACGATCTCCTGCGATGCGGCCTTTCCACCCTTCACGCGCGGCGGAAATTTCCCCAGCTCGAGAAGCCGCGGAAGCATTGAGAGCTTTCCCATAAGCCCTTCCGGAACCTTGAGATCCAGCATCTCGGTGATGCGCTCGCCCACGTCGTCGAGATTATCGACGCCCAGCGCCAGCGACATCCGGCGCATCGATCCGAAGAGATTTATCGCGACGGGATACTGGGACCGCTCGCCATTGTCGAGTATCACGTTGTCGAAGTACAGAGCACTGCCCCCGTGGGGCTGCTTCATCACTCGATCCGCAATCTCGCACAGCTCGAGCTTCGCCTTCACCGGCTCGGCGACGCGGACCAGCTCGCCCGCGCGGTCGATCGCCGACAGGAACTGCGAAATGTTATCGAGACTCATTCTTTCCCTGCGCGGGCCGCTCGCCGACGTGGATCGCCGCTACCCCGAATGAGAGATTCGACCAGCTAACCCTGGTGAAGCCCGCGGCTTCCATCTTCTTTGCGAGCTCCTCTTCGACGGGGAAGTTCGCCACCGAGCGCGGCAGATAGGTGTATGCAGTCCGGTGTCCGCTCACGACCCTTCCAATGAGTGGGAGCACATGCCTGAAGTAATACAGGTAGAGTGATCTGAGGACCCGCGCTCTCGGGGTCGAGAACTCGAGAATCACGAGTCTCCCCTGCGGCGCGAGCACTCTGTAAGCCTCTCGAAGCGCCTGATCCAGCCCGGCCACGTTTCTGATTCCGAAGGCGACGATGGCACCGGAAAGCCTGCCGGACCCGATGGGCAGCTCCACAGCATCGGCAGCGACGGGCGCGACCTTCGACCGCACAACCTTGCCGACGCCCGCAGCGAGCATCGGCTCCGCGAAATCTGCTCCTATAACCAAACCTCGAAATCCCTGCGTCGTCGAAATGGCAGCTGAGACATCCAGAGTCCCCGCGCAAAGGTCGAGATAGGCGCCGGTTGGATTTCGGTCGATGTTGAGGGTAGCGATCGCCTTGCGACGCCATCGCCGGTCGATGTTCAGACTGAGGACGTGATTGAGGAGATCGTAGCGCGGAGCGATCTCCGAAAAGATTTTCTTTACGTACGCGCGCTTTTCGGCGCCACCGGCAGCGGCGGCACTGGCGGTCGCGCTGTCTATGTCGGTGGCCAGCATCCAGCGAAAGTTGTCGGGCAACGCTGCGCGGGGCAAGCTATCTTACCCGCGCCCCTCACATGACGCCCAAGTCCTACACCGACGTATCCGACCAGCAGGTGGTCGTCTTCGCCCAGGAAGGGCGCGAAGACGCCTATCGTGAGCTGATCAAGCGCTATGAGCGACCAGTTTTTTCGCTCATCTATCGTATGGTGCGCGACAACGAGACGGCGGAAGATCTCGCGCAGGAGACCTTCATCAAGGTCCTGAACAACATCGATCGCTACCGGCCCGAGTTCAAATTCTCCAGCTGGCTGTTCAAGATCGCCAACAATATCACGATCGATCACCTGCGCCGGCGGCAGGTGGACACCATCAGCATCGAGGGATCCCCCGATGCCGTGACGGCCGAGCGTGCGCGCGCGACCGCCGTAACAATCACAAGCGGGGGTGAATCCCCGCTCGAGGAGCTCGAATCGCGCGAGCTCGGTGGACAGATCGAAGCCGCGATAGCAAAGCTCCGTCCCGAGTACCGAGCTTGCATAATCCTGCGCCACGTCGAGGACTATTCGTACGACGAGATCGCTGAGATCGTGAAGCTCCCTCTGGGGACGGTAAAGACCTACATCCACCGGGCCAGACAGGAGCTGAGAGAGTACCTCGAGGGGGTCCGATGAGACCCTGTTTTTGCAAGCAAAATTCATCAAAAAAGGCTGAAACTTCCCCTGTACCCGCCCCGTAAGTCATCAACGTGAGGAATCCATGATAGAGCACGACTTCCCCGAAGAGTTCGTCCCCATTGCGGCCGAGTTGCAGCGACTGCCGTATTTGTCGCCTTCGCGGGATTTTGCCGATCGTGTGATTTCGAGGATTGACCGCCTGCAGCCCGCTCGCGATGTGGCTCCGGTGATTGCCTCCAGGCATCTGGAGCTGCAGCAGGGCGGACGGCAGGCGGTTGCTCCCCCTCATCGCCGCAAGGTCGGTCTGGTCAGGGGTACAGGGCGAGCCGTGGTAACGGTTGGCCTCGTTGCGGCCGCCGCGTTCATGTTCTTCGAGATCGACGTCCTTACGGCCATACTGAGCGCAGCTGCCACCCAGTATGGCTTCGCAATGGCCGCTGTTGGCTCACAGGTCGGCGCGGTCGTCCTCGGACCAGCCACCATCGCTTACCTCCAGGCCGGCGCGATCGAAGCCGTCCTGCTCTATCTGACCCTCGCTGTCGGACTATTCGGTGGTTATGCCGCCATCCGCACCGCGGCCCATATTGCCAAAGCCAAGGCAGCATAACATGAAAATCATCCTGGTCGGCGCTTCTCTATTGATGGCGGCCTTGGCCGCGCAGGACGCTGGCGCGCAGGATGTCTCGACTGTCAGTATCAGAGGAATACGGCGTTACGCGCAGGTGACTACGGGCGACATGGTCGTTCCCGCCGGCACCAGCACGTCGGGCTCGGTGATGGTGGTGCGCGGCAATCTCGATGTCTATGGAAACGTCGACGGAGCGGCGACCGCCATTCTCGGCGATGTGATCGTGCACGAAGGTGGCCGCGTTCGTGGTGGCGCCGTCGCGCTCATGGGTCATGTCCGCAACGAAGGCGGTGCGATACTCGGCGTCATCAAGGATGTAGGTCCGACGCACAACCGCTCCACTGTCAGCTTCGGGGGCCGTCCGCGCACAACCGTCGGCTCGCTCATCTCGGCGTTCGTCTGGCTGGTCGTGCTGCTACTTGTCGGCACGTTCGTTCTCTTCTTCATGCGCGACTACCTGCATCGCGCGGTTGAAGTCGTGACCAACGAGACCGGCCGTTCGCTGTTCACCGGAGTGA
>Ga0070679_100002541_pt1 | contig 16527 bp, 15 predicted proteins | sample KBSC63BmetaG_FD_65652 | JGI IMG/M metagenome (GOLD analysis project Ga0070679, IMG submission 65652) | Corn rhizosphere microbial communities from Kellogg Biological Station, Michigan, USA - KBS C6-3B metaG | ecosystem: Host-associated > Plants > Roots > Rhizosphere | place: USA: Michigan... | reverse complement strand
CGCTGCTCCTGCTCCAGGATGTCGCGCTGGCGGCGGTCCTCGGCGGCCGTCAGCTCCTCCTCGTGGCGGCGCCGCAGCGCCATCACCTCTTCGCGGTGACCGCGGTGCTTGGCCTCCGTCTGCGTCTCGTACGCCTGACGCTCGGAGGCCAGCTGCAACGCCTGCTCCTCCTTCAGCGAGGCGATGGCCTTCTCGTGGTCGCGACGCAGCTTCAGCAGCTCCGTCTGCAGCCGCTCGGAGGCGGAGGCCACCTCCTCGTTCAGACGCTTCTGCAGCCCCTCCACCTCGGTGCGGTGGGCGATGTCCAGACGCAGCAGCTCGGCCTGGTGCGCCGCCTTCTCGGCCGCCTCGGCGGCCGACCACTCGTCCGCGGCGGTGGCCAGGCTGTTGCGGTGCGACTCCTCCATGTCGGCGATCTTCGCCTCCAGCTCGGCGCGGACCTTTTCGCCCTCGGCGCGCGCCCGCTCCGTCTCCTGCAGGCCGCGCTTGCGCACCGCCTCGATCTCGTCCTGCCCCTTGCGCAGCTCCTCGTGCGCGTCGTCCAGGCGGGCCTTCAGCCCCTTCTCGCGCTCGACCGACTTCTCCTTGTCCTGGGTCAGCTCCTGGACCTTCTCGTTCGCCGCCACCAGGCTCTTCTCGAACCCCAGGGTGCGCTCTTCCAGATCGCGGCGCGCCCGCTCGTGCTCGCGAATCTTGTCCTTGTGGTCCAGGATCAGCCGCTCCTTCGCGTCCAGGCCGTCGCGAAGGTCCAGGATGTCCTTCTCCTTGCGGTTGATGATCTCCCGCAGGTTCAGCAGGTCGCGCTCCTTCGAGAACGCTCCCTGGCTGGCCACCTGGGTGGCGTGCTCGCGCTGCTCGTCCAGCTCCTTGCGCAGCGTCTGGCGCTCGGTCTCCAGCGAGGCGATGCGGCCCTGCAGCTCGCTGGCGCGGGCGTCGGAGGCGCGCTTCTCGGACTCGACCGCGTCCTTGTGGGCCTGCAGCTCGGTGACCTGCGCCTCCAGCTCGCGAATGCGCTGATCGCGCGCGGCGGCGTCGGCGCTGTGACGCTCGTCGTAGAGGACCTCCTCGGGCAGCGGCGGCACCTCCAGGCCCAGCCCGGCCAGCAAGGGATCCTCGGCGACCTCGGGCGCGGGGACGACCGGCGGCGGCGTGACCGGACCGGGCAGCTCCAGGGCAGGATGGGCGTCGGACGGCCGGCGCGTCTCGACCGGCGGCACGTCCGACGTCGCGGTGGTCTCCGGCGCGGCGGCGGGCGTCTCCCACGGCATCTTCGCCGGCAGATCGGCGTCGCTCCACATCGACTGCAGATCGACCACGTCGGGCGCCACGGGCGTGGCAGCGGGCGAGGTCAGGTGCAGCATGTCGGGCGCGGGCGTGCCCCCCTCGGCCGAGCTGGACTCCAGCGCCGCGAACGCCGCCTGCGTCTCCTGATCGAACTGCTCGGCGTCGAAGTGAACGGCCTCGGCGCCGGCGGCTATCCCTCCCGAGTCCTGGAATGGGGACGGCGCGCTCATGTCGACCGGGTTCGGCTGCGACAGCTCTCCCAGCCGATTCAGCGGCTCCTCGCTGCCGGCCGGAATGCCGTCCGACACTACATCGGAGGCGGACAGCACCGCCGCGTCGTCGGTCGCCACCGTGTGCGGCGAGGACGCGAACGCTTCCTCCTCCACGTCCTCGTCATCCAGCGCCACCTCCGACAGCTCGTCGTCGGCCAGCTCGATCTCCTCGATGTCGTGCTCGCCGTCGGCGGGCGCGCCGGCGGCGTCCAGGTCGATCAGGCGGTTCACCTTCGACACCAGGTCGGCCCGGTCCAGCGGCTTCAGCAGGTACTCCTCGGCGCGCGACTTCAGCTTCTTGTGCTGCTCGAACGTGGCCATGGTCTCTTCGGCCGAGATCAAGATCAGCGGGATGTCGCGGGTGGCCGGGCCGCGCTTCAGCTTGTTGCAGACGGCGTAACCGACCTTACGGGGCTCGACCGACAGGATGATCAGCGCGGGGTGGTTGTGGCGCGCCCAATCGATGGCCTGCTCGCCGCTGGGGATGCTCTCGATCCGAAGCCCGTGGGGCGCGAAGGCGCGGCGGATCTCCGCCACCGTGGCTGCGTCCGGTTCGATACACAAGAGAGTTCGCTCGGCCATCGGTCCTCCCAGGGTCGGTCATCCTAACATTCCCCCCGCGGGTCCGGCTCGCTTATGATGCGAAGGACTTTTCGCGGGAGGGTTCAGGGTGCGTCTTACAGTGACGGAGCTGTTCTGGAAGGGGTGTTTGTGCACGGCGATGCTGGTCTCGCTGGGCCTGCCAGCGTGCTCGTCCGCCGGCGGTGAGAAGGGAACCGGCGGCGCCGGAGCCACTGGCGCGCCCGGATCGGGCGGCCACGAGCAGCCCGGTACCGGCGGCGGTAACCCCGTCGGGAGCGGGGGGCGCTCGTCGACGGGCGGCGCCGGCGGCGGCACCGGCGGCGGGGGAGCGGGCACTGGAGGATCTGGCAGCGGGGGAGTGGGTATCGGCGGCCGGGGCGGCGGGGGTATTGCCGGCGGGGGAGCGCCGGGATCGGGAGGCAGGTCGGGATCGGGAGGCACGGGTGCCTCGGGCGGGCTCGGTGGCGGCGGTGCTTCTGCCGGCAGCGGGGGCGGCGGTGGCTCGGGCGGCAGCGGGGGCGGCGCGCGCGGAGGCACGCCGGGCAGCGGCGGCGCGGGGGGACGCTCCTGCTCCTCGTCGGACGCGCGCTGTCCCGGGTCCGTGCCGTGCGGCAACGCCTGCTGTCCCGGAGGCGAGTGGTGCGACAGCGGCGCCAACCCACCCGCGTGCCGGTGCGGCAGTGGCTCGAGCTGTACGGGGGGCAATAGCTGCCAGTCGGTGGCGGGGCTCTTCCCCGCGTGCGGCGAGCTGTGTTGTAACCCGTCGACGCCGATGGGTTGCCCGGTGTCACGCCGAGCCGCGAAGCGCGACATTCATGCGGTGACCGCGCAGGAATTGAATTCGTATTACGAAACGGTCCTGGCAGCCCCTGCGCCGCGAGCGTTCGACGCGCTGGATCTCTACGACCGCATCAGCTTGGTCGTCGCCGCGATCCAGATGCAATCGAAGGAGATACAGGCGCTGGACGCGCGCGCGCGCAAGCTGGTGCCAGCGCCACCGCCAGCGGCCGGCATGACACCCGTGAACCCGGGCGCCGTTCACGACGCCGAGTTGCGCGAGCTGTACGACCAGCTTCGGGCGATCCAGCTGTCCACGTACGCCTACAAGGCGGCCCCGCCCGAGGCGCCACGGCGGCTGGGTTTCATCATCGATGACACGAACGCGCCCGCCGCCATCAACCCCGACGGCAACTCGGTGGACCTGTACGGCTACCTGGGCATGGCGGTGGCCGCGGTGCAGGTCCAGGCGCGCGAGATCGAGGGCCTGCGGGCCCGCATCCACGAGATCGAGCGTGCACCGCCCGCCAGGTCCGCCCGCCACGAGCGGTAGTCGGGCGGCACCGATGGTCCGGCCGGTCAGCCGGCGGCGCGACCGGGCATCTTCAGGGTGCGCATCAGGTGAACCACCCGACCGGGATGTCGGATGAAGAACACCTTGCGCACGTACTTCGGGACGCGCCAGCGCGCCGACTGTCCCATGGGAAAGAAGATCGTATCGCCGGGACCGAACCGGCGAAACTCACCGTCGATCTCGATGAACGCTTCGCCCTCCAGGATGCGAATGATCTCATCCTCGTTGTAGCGCCAGATGAAGCTGCCGGCGGTGCAGTCCCACTCTCCCGTGAACAGCGTGCCGTCCGGGGTCTGCAGGACGCACGAACCGCGAGAGCGGGGCGTCCCTTCCGTCACGTCGAGCGATTGCTCCTCCAGCGGCTTCGAAGGGCTGGAGAGGATGCGGTCGCCGGAACCGTGTGCCTTCAGGACCAGCTTCGTGCGCCACTGTTTCAAACGAGCGCGGAGCATGAAACAAAGATGTAACCATCGTCACGGGAACCGCAAGACGGAAATCCGTGATCATCTGGCGGCGCAACGCCGGGGGTCAGTGCAGCTGGTTGTCGACGGGAAGCGCGGCCGGCTGGCGGAAGCTGGCCTGCAGCAGGCCGGTCATCGCGTCCTCGTCCACGTCCGCCGTCATGACGTACCCCAGCCCCTGGTCGCGATACGCGGCCGTCACGACGCCCGGGCCGCCGCGGTAGAAGACTTCGCGGCCATCGACCACCCGGTGGCGCGGCGCCTCGATGGGCGCGGCGTCGGGGTCGAACACCAGCACCGACAGCAGGTGACCGCGCGGATCCTCGTAGACCAGATAGGCCGCCAGACGATCCTCGACGTTCACCAGGCGCCCCCCCTTGCAGGTGATCTGGGCGGGCAGATGGGGCGCGTGCACCGGGAAGTCGACGCGCCCCCGGAACCACGACGAGACCGTCGCGCAGTCCTTACCGGTCACGTCCAGCGGCACCTCGGCCTGATAGGTGCGGCGGGCCTGCTCCATCACCACCGAGCGCCGGTTGTGCACGGTGCCCACGATGGCGACCATCACACCCATGGCCGCCATCGCGGGGACCATGCGGGACCAGGTCAGCCAGGGCCAGCGTGGGGGCGCGTCCGGCTGGGCGCTGATCGCCACCCGCAGCCGATGCTCCAGCGACGCCGGCAGGGGTCGCCGCGGCAGGTGACCGCGCACGGCGGCCTTGATCCGCGAGGCGAAGCGCTGGGCGGCCGAGCACCGGGCGCAGTCGCTCAGGTGCCGTTCGTACCGCTCGCGATCGCGTCCCGACAGCTCGCCGTCGATGTAGGCCTGCGTGAACGCCTCGACGTCCCCGCAGTCGGCGATCCCGACACGGTCAGCTCTGGCCATGGTCCGTTCCTGCTCCTCCAGCGCGCTTGCGCCGGTACGAATCAAGGTCCACCGTCTGCCCGCCAACCGCCTGCTTCTTCGCCGTGTCCGCCTCGCCGCCCGCGGCCCAGTCGGCGCTGATCACGCCCTGCTCGACCGCGTACTTGAACAGCGACCGCTGCAAGATCTTCCGGCCGCGGTACAGCCGGCTCATCACTGTTCCGGCCGGGCACTCCATGATCTCGGCGATCTCCTTGTACGAGAAGTCCTCGAGATCGGCCAGGATGACGGCGATGCGGAAATCGTCCGGCACCTCGGCCAGCGCCCGCTCCACATCCTCGGACACCAGCTTGCCCAGCAGCGCCCCCTCGACGTTGCGGCCGTCCTCGACGCCCGCGAAGAACTGCTCCAGGTTGGCGTCGGACGACTTGGCCTCGGTCAGGATCTCCTGCTCGCGCTCGCGCTCGCGGTAGCGGTTGCAGAACACGTTCGTCATGATGCGGAACAGCCAGGCCTTGCAGTTCGTGCCCGGCTCGAACGAGTCGAAGAAGCGATAGGCCCGCAGCAGGCTGTCCTGCACCAGGTCCTCGGCATCGCGCTCGTTGCGCGTCAGCCGCACCGCGGCGGAATACAGCGCCTGCGTGTGCGGAAGCGCCTCGCGCTCGAAATCTGCCCGGGAGGGGCGTCGTTTGAAGAGTCCCATCGTTCCAGGTTTCTAAACACACCCCGGGGGCGGACTATTCCGCAGGATCGAATCATACCGCCCGCGCGAACCGCGAGCAGGTGTAAAGAGCGTCAAGGCTGCGGTATCACACAGGTTCCCGACTGGCAGAGCAGGCCGGGGGCGCAGGCGTTGAACGCGTCGTTGCAGCCCGCGCCGGCGGGGCGGACGGGCTGACAGGTCAGGGTCTGGAAGTCGCAGTAGGCGGCGCCGATGCGGCATTGCCCGCTGCCGGCGCAGGGGCCGGTGACGGGGGGCAACTGGCACAGCCCGCACAGGCAGACCAGGCCGCGATCGCAGCCGGCGTCGGCCGTGCACGGCGCCCCCACGTCCTGGGGGACGACACAGGCGCCGCCGTGCAATCCCGAGACGGCGCCCTGACAGGCCAGGCTGGGGGCGCAGGTTCCCGGCAGCGTCGAGCTGGTGAGCGAGGCCAGCCCGGGGGCATCGAACGAGCAGTTCTCGCCCACGGTCGCGAAGGCCGCGCAGGCCGGGTCGAACAGTCCGCATCGCGAAGCCGCGCACACGCCGCCGACGCAGTACGGCCCTTCGCCGGCAGCGGTCACGCCGGTGCAATCCGCATCGGTCACACAGGTGTCGACCGGCGGTGTGGGATCGAGAAGGGCGGCGCACGAATCGACGCCGCTGGCGCCGGCCGCGCCCCCTGCCCCGCCAGCCGCGTTCATGCCCCCTGCCCCGCCAGCCGCGTTCATGCCCCCCGCGCCCACGCCACCGCTTCCCCCCGCCCCCGAGCCCCCGGGCGGGCAGGTGAACACGCCGGCGCAGGCGGGAAGGTTCTCGGTCAGATAGGGGGCCAGACAGACCTGGGCCGACAGCGCGGCCAGGCATCGCGCCGCCGCCTGGGGATCGTAGGCGACCGTTCCCGCCGCCACGCCCCGAAGGAGCGCGTCGGTCGGTTGCGCGTACCGGGTGTTCACGGTCGCGCAGCTGGCCGACGCTGCGGTGCCCGAGCAGACCTGGTACGTCCAGGGCACGTTCGCCGTCAGCGCGTCGACGCACTGGTTGACGACGTACGGGGCGAGGTTGGAGCAGCGGTTCAAGAATCCACAGCGGACCACCGCCATGGCGTGCCGGAACCCATCGGCGGGAATACCACCGCTGGCGTCGATCTGCTCCAGCGCAGGCTCGCCGCTCCCCCCGCCGGCGCCCCCGGCACATTGCATGGCCGACCCGCCCACGCCGCCAGCACGTCCGCCCGTGCCGATGGCGCCCCCGCTGCTGCTACACGACGCGACCGTCAGCGACGCCGCCACCAGCACGGCCTGCAGGCTGTGTCCGCGCAGCGGGAAGATCATCGACCAGGGACGTCTCACCGTTCCTGATTTTACTCTCGTGCGGCCCCGCCGAATAGACGTCCCCGGCGGCAGGTGTCCCTTGACGCGATCCCGCGTCCTCATATCCTCGCCGTCCCTTGTCCAAAGCTTGGCCCAAACGGTTGATTCAGCTGGTCGCGGTGACCGTGGCCGTCGCGGTGTTGTTCTGGTTGCTCCACCGGGTGGGGTGGTCGACCATCCGGCACGCTCTGACCTCGGTCGGCTGGCGCGGCGCCGCCATCCTGGTGGGCCTGGCCATCGCGGAGAGCTGTCTGGACGGCGCCGCGCTGTGGACGATCGTGCGGGGCGGGCTGCCCTGGCTGTTCGCGGTGGTGGTGAACGCCGCCGGAGCGCTGCTGAACCTGGTGCTGCCCTGGGAGTCCGGGGAGGTGTTGAAGGGGGGCTTCCTGCGCAAGCCGCTCGGGTCGCGCGACGCCATCGCGGGCACGATCATCTGGAACTACGTCTTCAAGATCTCGCGGCCGGCGGTGTCGGCGCTGGCCGCGCTGGTCGGCTGGGCCATCGGCGGGCACCTGGTGGATCGCTTCACCATGGGCCTGATCCTGGTGGCCAACGCCGCCGCTTTCACGCCCTACATCTTCCTGCGCCTGCTGATCCGCTTCGGCGCGGCGGGCGGGCTGCTGCGGATCTTGCGGTACATCCCCGGCGTGCGCCGGCACCCCGCCCACTGGGTCGAGCTGGCGCGCAACATCGATGCCCAGGTGCGGACCTTCTGGAAGACCAGACCGGCCGACTACCTGCGCGTCTTCCTGTTGCAGGCGGTGGCGCGGTCCACGGGCTGGCTCAGCATCTACGCCGCGTTCCGGCTGGTGGGCCTGCCCTACGGCTTCCCCGAGGCGACGTTGATGTACGCGACCATGAACGTGGCCGAGTACGTGATCGCGGTGCTGCCCGCGCGCGTGGGCGTCTCGGAGAGCACGGCGTTCTTCGCGTTCAAGTTCCTGGGCCTCGATCCCGCGCTGGGCGTCGTCGTCTACGTGATCTTGCGGGTCAGGACGATCGTGGCGAACGGGTTGCTGGCCCCCTTCGTGTTCCTGGACTGGACGTCGCACCTGCCGCCTCCCTCGGCGTCGTCCTCGCTCGCCCCGCCTTCGCCCGGAACGGAACCGGGACGGCAACAATGACGGCCACAATGACGGCAAACATGACCATCCCCGATCGCTTCCACTTCGTCTGGGATGACAATTTCTTCCCCTACGGCGCGTATCTGGCGATCAAGTCCGTGGCCGTGCAGTGCCGGCCCGGCAGCATCCGCCTTTACAAGGTGCCGGCGCTGGACGACGTGCCTAACTTCCGCCGCCTGCGCGACGAGGTCCCTTGCCTGGAGCCGATCAACATCGATCTGCCCGCCTGGCTGGAGGAAGCGCGCCTGCCCTGCGCCGCCACGTTGCTGGAGGCGAACCGCTTCCTGAAGGAGCGCAACTACTACGGCTCGGTGTCCGACCTGCTGCGGACGGTGCGGCTGTACCTGGACGGCGGCATCTATCTGGACACCGACACCATCACCCTGCGCGACCTCGCGCCGCTGCGCCAGCAGGAGGCGTTCCTGGCCGAGGAGCACATCCTGGTGTCGAGCCAGATCTGGAAGAAAAACTCGCGCTGGAGGTACCTGCGCACGTCCCCCCTGACCCTGGCGCGCGACCTCTGTTCGCGGGTCCCGTTCGGCGTCACCTGGTTCCAGTGGATCTCGCGCTTCTTCGTGCGCGCGGTGCACAACGCGGTGATGGGCTTCCGCCCGGGGTATCCGCTGATGCGCGACGCGCTGATGCGCATGGCCGAGGTCTACCCGCGACGCCCGGAGCGCTATCCCATCATGGGACCGGACACGTTGCAGGACCTGATCGCGGAGAAGAGCTACCCCGGGCTGAAGGTGTACGCCCCGCGTTACTTCTCGCCGCTGGGACCGACGATGACCTACCAGTACTTCCACCGCAGGCGCCCCAGGACCATCGATGCCATGTGCCGGCGGGTGGTCAGCGACGACACGATGCTGGTGCACTGGAGCAACAACGGCACCATCGCCAAGATCATGCCGCGCGAGGACGCCGATCTGGAGGGGCTGCGGCGCGAGCAGCTGTTCTCGCGCCTGGCGCTGGCGGCGATTCGACAGCCGGGCGCCGCCGAAACGCTCAGGACCGCGGGCTGACGGACCGCCCGAACAGGCGCGCCAACGCAGGCAGGGCGTCGTCCAGCGCGTCGGCGCAGGCGTCGTACAGGCCACCGGGCTGGGCCCGTAGCGCGGCCTCCTCGGCCCGGCCGTAGCCCGTGCGCACCAGCACGGCGCCGCACCCCACCGCGCGCGCCGCTTCCAGATCCGAGCGCTTGTCGCCCACCAGCACCGAGCGCCGCAGATCCAGCCCCAGCGCGTCCGCCGCCTGCCGCAGCAGCCCAGGCGCGGGCTTCCGGCACGGACAAGCGTCGGCCGGCGTGTGGGGGCAGAAGAAGAACGCGTCGATGCGTCCGCCGGCGGCCCGCACCTGGCGCGCGATCGCGTCGTTCACGGCCTCGCAGGCGGCCCGATCATACAGGCCGTGACCGATCCCGGCCTGGTTGCTGACCACCGCCACCGGGATGTTCCAGCCCGCGATCTCCGCCAGCGCGGGCAGCACGCCCGGGATCAGCACCAGGTCCTCGGTGCGGTGCAGGCGGTGCACCTCGACGTTCAACACGCCGTCGCGATCCAGCAGCAGGCCGGGGCGCGTCTCAGCCGGCATCGGGCCGGAAGAGCTGCTGCTCGACCCACTCGCACAGCAGGTGGCCGGCGAAGATGTGCGCCTCTTGAATGCGCGGCGTCTCCTTGCTGGGCACCGCGATGACGGCGTCGGCATGGGGCGCCAGCACGGCGCCGTTCGCGCCCGTGAACGCGATGACCTTGATCCCCAGCTCGTCCTTCAGACGGGCGGCGGCCAGGACGTTCTTCGACGTGCCGCTGGTGGTGATCGCGACCGCCACGTCCCCCGGGACGGCGTGCGCCCGCAGCGTGCGCGAGAAGACCTGCTCGTAGCCGTAATCGTTGCCCACCGCCGTCAGGGTCGAGACGTTCGCGTGCAGCGCCAGCGCCGGCAGCGGCTTGCGGTCGAAGGCGAACCGCCCTTCCATCTCGGCCGCCATGTGCTGCGCGTCGGCGGCGCTGCCGCCGTTGCCGAAGAAGATGGCCTTGCGGCCGGCGCGGTAGGCGTCCACCAGCAGGCCGGCGGCCTTCTCCAGCGCCGGCATCATCTCGGTCATGAGCGCGCGCTTCGCGGCGATGCTGGCCTCGGCCGAGCTGACGGCCAGATCCCGGAAGGTGGTGGTGCGGTTCATTGCTTCGCCTCTCTGGCGCGGGGCCGATTGATGGACTGGACGATCAGGCCGGTCGGGCCGCGGCAACGAAGCGAACGAAATCTTGCCAGCTCGTCTCGGTGCCGATGTCGAAGAAACGACCGGTCTGGGGTACCACCTGAAAGCGGTGGCCGCCAGCGATGGCGGCGGGAAAAACCTCTTGCTCCAGGGAGACCGGCCGCCCGCCGGGGATCATGTCCAGCAGCGCCGGCTCCATCACGTACACACCGCCACTGATCAGGCCGAGGCCTCCGGAGGGGTCTTTCTCGCGAAAGGCGCGCAGCCGGCCTTCGCCATCGACGTCCAGGGCGCCGTAGCGGCCGGCGTCGGGGACCTGGATGCCGGCCAGCGTGGCCAGCGCGCCGGTGCGCCGGTGGGCCGCCCACAGCCCGGGGGCGTCGAGGTCCAGGTACGTGTCGCCGTTCGCCACCAGGAAGGTGCCGCCGCAGTAGCGCGCCGCCAGCTTCAGCGCGCCGCCGGTGCCGAGGGGCTGATCCTCGACCACCGTGGCGATCTCCATGCCGGCGGGAACGCCGCCCCGGTCACGCAGGTGCTCCAGCACCTGCTGGTGATAGACGCCCAGCAGCAGCGCCACCCGGCGGATCCCGTGGCCGTGCAGGCGTTCCAGCAAGATGTCCAGGAACGGCCGCTCGCCCACCGGCGCCAGCACCTTGGGACGGTTGGGCACGGCGGCCGCCAGGCGGGTCCCCTTGCCGCCGGCCAGGACCAGCATCCAGGCTTGGTCCAGCGCGCCGCTCACGGCGAGAACATGCCCCCGGCCTCTTCGGTCAGATCCTGCTCGCTGACCTGCCAGGTCTGCATGCCGCGCGCGTCGAACACCAGCGGCGTCGGCTGCGCGCCCAGCGCCGCCAGCGCGTCGGCGACGGCCGCCTTGCGCGTGAACGGCGTGTAGAACAGGAAGAACCCGCCGCCGCCGGCGCCCAGGATCTTCCCGCCCAGGGCGCCCTGGGCACGGGCAGCGGCGTACAGCTCGTCGAGGTACGGGTTGGCGACGTCGGGGTTCATGCGCCGCTTGGCCAGCCAGGCCTCGTGCAGCAGCTCGCCGAAGCGGCGCAGCTTGCCGCGCAGCAGGGAGGCTTGCATCTCCTTGGCCATGTTCTTCATCTCGGCCAGCGCTTGCAGCGTGTCCGGCCGCTTCTCTTTGTAAAAGCCGATCTGCGACGCCACGATGTCGCCCGAGTCGCGCTTCTTGCGCGTGTAGAACATCTGCAGGTGGTAGCCCAGCTCCTCGAGGATCCAGTCCTCGACCCGCAGCGGGATCACCAGGGTGGGGCCGGCGCCGAACTCCATCGCGTTCATCCCGCCGAAGACGGCCGCGTAGTGATCCTGGCGGCCCACCGCCCGGCCCAGATCGTCGTGCTCGACCTCGTAGGCCAGCGCCGCCATCTGGTAGCGGGTCATCATGTAGTTGAAGGCGTGGTTCACCAGCCCCACGATCAGGGCCGAGACCGCCCCCGACGAGCCCAGGCCCGTGCCGGGCGGCGCGTCGCTGTGGATGTACAGGTTGAACCCGGCCGGCGGATTCAGGCGGCGAATGACGGCGCGCAGGAAGCTCAGCTTGTCGCCCTCGTTGATCTCGCTGCCCAGCTCGAAGTCGATCAGCTCGTCGTAGTCGACGGAGAAGATGCGCACCTGCTTGTCGGGGCGCACCGCCAGCGAGCCCATGGCGTACATCCCGATCGTCGTCGACAGCACGTAGCCGCCGTGCTCGTCGCAGTACGGGGAGACGTCCGAGCCGCCGCCACAGAAGCTGACCCGCAGGGGCGCCTTACCGCGTATGAGCATTCGTCTTCTCCACGAGCTGGTGATACAGCGCCAGGTGTTGCGCCCCGACGTTGTCCCAGCTGGTCGCCTCGGCGAAGTCCTGGATCTTCTTGCGCATGGACGCCGCCAGCACCTCGTCGGTCAGCAGCCGCGCCAGCATGTCCACCCAGGCCTTCTTGTCCTTCGGTCCCAGGGTCAGGGCCGGATCGATGCTGGCCTCGACCTCGTCGAACTTGGCGATGCGCGAGCACAACATCAGCTTCCCCATCCCCGCGGTCTGGTGAACGACACCGCTGACCGAGCTGTAGTCCTGGCGGTACGGCATGGCCACCACGTCGGCGGCCGAGTACACGGTCGGCACCATGTCGTCGGGCACGTACGATCCCCACAGCTTCATGCGGTCCCCGGCCCCCAGCAGGCGGGCGCGGGCGCGCAGGTAGGTCATGTAGAACGACCACAGTTGCCGCCGGGTGTGCCCGCCGATGTACAGGTAGGCCTCGGGCACCTGCTTCTTCAGGTCGGCGAACACGTCGACCAGGAAGCTGAGCCCCTTGCCCAGCCAGACGAAGCCGAAGAACAGCACCACCTTCGCGTCCTCGGGGATGCCCAGCTCGCGCCGGCTGGCGCGCACGTCCCGCTGGGGCAGCGCCCGGCTGCCGTGCGGGATGACGAACACCTGCTCGGGCGCGACGCCGCGGGCCAGCAGATCGCGGCGCATGCGCGGGCTGTGCACGGTGAACGCGGTGGCCTGCGCGGCGCAGGCCAGATCGAACGCCTGGATGGTCCGTTCGGGGGCGTGGTGCGAGCGCCAGCGCGGCGGGTAGACCGAGTGGGCGTTGATGACGCTGCGAATCCCGCGCTCGCGCAGCTGGGCCAGCATGCGGGGAAACCGCTCGTCGTCGCCGAAGACGTCGTTCGAGTACTGGATGATGGCGACGTCCGCGCCGGCCTCGGCCGCGGTCAGGGCCACCTTCTCGCCATAGTCGGTGTGGCGATCGAAGGCCGGGATGCAGCGAACGGCGTCGGTGTCCACGGGCGCCGCCGTGTGCTCCGCCACCACGACGTGCTGCCCGGGCTCGTGCGACCGCATCCCGCGAATCAGGTTGTCGGTGTAGTGGGTATGGCCGCCGGTGGTCGGCCAGAACGTGGAGATGTGGCAGATCCTCATTGGGCTTGTGCGGTCGACGGTGGGTGGCGGCTGGGACTTCGCCGGCGGCCGGCGCTGGGGGGGCGCCGGGCGTCGACAGAGCGGCGTCGGTTGCGGGGCGCCCCAGCTTACGTGGCCGCTACCGGCCGGAGCAAGTGAGCGCCGGGCTTACCGACGCGCGTACAACGTCTGGCAGCGCCCGGTCGGGAAATGACCGACCGGTCGACAAACGTCCTTGCATCACCCCGGCACCATCCCGAGCGGCAGGGCGCGGCCCAGCCGGCCGGGCGCCGGCGCGGCCCCCAGGGCGGCCAGCATGGTGGGAAACAGATCCGTGGCCTTCACGGTGTCGGTCGGCCACGCGGCGTTCACCGCGGCCGGCACCAGCATGTGCTCGCGATCCAGGCACCCGTGAGACCCCCGATGAGGCTGGTACTCGAAGCGGGACCGCAGATCGAAGCCGCTCCTCGCGCACACCAGCAGATCGCCCGCGCGGCGCGCGCGGTAGAAGTCCACCAGCTGCGCCGGCGCGTCCGGAAAGCGGGTGTGCCCGGTCAGGCGGGCCGCGTCACTCTTCGCCATCCGGCGCGGCACGTCCTGATAACCGAGCGGGTCCTGCCCCTCCACGTCGAGCGCCAGTTCCGGATCGTGTTCGTCGCCGCCCGCGCTGATCACCAGGCGGCCGGCGGCGCCCGCGACCACGAAGACGCCGGGAGCACGACGGTAGATGACGTGCTCGATGCCCGGATGCGCCACCAGGCGGTCACGAAGCTCCTTGGCGCGGCTGCCGGGCGCGTCGAAATCGGGCAGGTCGCCCCACCCGAGCGCCCCCTGCACATACACGTTGGCCAGGCCATTGCCGGACACCATGGCGGCCGCCTCGGCCGAGAACAGGTACTTCCACAGCTTCGGATACGACAGGGTCCGCGGATAGACCTCGCGCACCAGATCGTCGACGTCCAGGTGGGTGCTGGTCGCGGTCTGACCATGATCCGAGGTGATCATGACCAGCGTCTTGTCCAGCCTGCCGGCCCGGTGAAGGTGATCCAGCACGCGCCCCAGGCACTGGTCGAAGCGACGGTACGCCTCGCGGGTCTCGTCGACGGAAGGGCCGAAGCGATGGCCCAGCTCGTCGATGGCGGGGAACACCGCGAAGGCCGAGGGAAAACCACGATCGAAGGCGTGCTTCACGGCGTGCTCGGCCTGCAGGTCCGACGCGTACCAGTCGCTGGTGGCCAGGCTGCGCAGGAAGGCGCCCGCCTTCGAGAAACGGGTGAAGCGGGCCTGGGCCGGGCAGCCGCGCACGAACCAGGTGTTCACGTCCGCCACGCCGGGCAGGTGGTGGAACAGCGTCGTCACCTGGCTGGGGACGTCACGCTCCAGCTTCCAGGCGCGCCCCAGCGCCATGTACGAACGGGTGCGGAACAGGAAGCGGCCCCGCCCGCCCGTGGGTCGCTCGGCCCAGCGGATCCCCGGCAGGTTCGCCTGCCCGGGGTGCATGCCCGTGAGCAACGGCAGGTGCGCAGGCCCGCTGACGGTGGGGAAGACGCCGACCGCCGTGCGAAAACCGCCCCGGTCGACGAAGTGCCGCTTCAGCGCCGGCATCTCTCCGGCGGCGGCCAGCTCGGCCATGATGTCGGGCCGCGCGCCGTCGGCCAGGATGGCCAGCACCCCCTGCCATCGGGCGCCGCCACCGTGGTTGTCGTCGGAGCTGGACGTCGGACGAGGTTCGCTGTCCGTCCTCAACGACACGTGACCTGACTGAAGATGCGGCTGCCGGCGGTGTGATCCGACGCTGATTTCCCCGTGTAGTCGGCGTAGGTGACGTACAGGCCCCCCGTCATCGACTGCGTCGAGAAGGTGCCCACGTTGCCCTTGACCGATGGAAAGGCGACGTTCTGGGACATGGGCGCGCCCCCCTGATCGATCTCCCACGCCAGCCCCCCGGCCGGACCGGCCACCGCCACGATGAAGCGGGGGACGGAGTCGGACGTCTTGGCCAGGCCCACGATGGGCGCCGCGCGGCCGCCCTGCCAGCGCTCGTCGCTGGCGACCTGGTAGGGCGTATACGTCCCCGCGCCGCTGCTGGGGTCGAAGAAGGCGTAGTCGTCGCCCGAGAAGCTTTTTCCGTTCGCGCGCCAGCCGAAGCCGTACCCCGACGCCGCCGCGGCCATGGAGACGCACCCCCCGGCTTCGTCCTTCGACCAGTCGACCAGGCCCAGGTTCAAGGTCGAGCCCGACGATCCGTCGGCGTTGAACTCGCGCGCCACCACCGCCTGCGTGGGGGGCGAGCCGGTGGTCTTCACGAACGTGGCGGTCAGATCACCCTGGCCGGCGATGAACCGCGGGCAGGCCAGATCGTCGACGCTACCCAGCGACACGTCGTCGCCCAGCGGCTGGCCGTTCGAGCCGAAGATCTTCGCCTTCACGGTGGACGAGCCCTTCAGCGACCACAACAGCCCCATGTGCTGCCCCGCCTGGCCCGAGCCGGCGCTGACCAGCAGCGGCGTCTTCATGGCGCCGCGGTCGGGGATCATGCCCACGCTGGCGGGCGCGGCGCCCGCCGAGCCGTCGATGGCGACGGTCATCGACGTCAACGTGGCCATGCTGCCGCTGGGGTTCGTCGCGTACAGGATCACCACGTGATCGCCGGGCGTCGCCGCGGTCCCCGCCACGCCGAACCAGGGGCCGTCGGTGCGCGCCGGCACCGTGGCGGTGCGCAGCGGCCCCGCGTTGCCGGCGGTGTCGATCGACTGCCACATGACGTGATCCCCGTCGGCGCCCAGCAGCACGAAGCCGCCCGCCACCCGGTCCAGACGCGCGTCCGGCATCAGCGTCAGCGCGTTCGCGGCGATCGCCTTCGACGTCAGCGTGCAGCGCGCCGGCAGATCATCGGCGCACTGGCTGGAGGCCAGCAAGGCCCCGACCAGACCGAGCGAACGGAAGACCATGGACCAGCGGCGCGACACCGCCGCTAATCTACCCCGACCGGGGACCGTCGAATAGCCGGGGCAGCGCACCCGGATGGCCGCCTAGGCCTCCACGCCGCCGGCCGCGCCGTGGCACTTCTTGTACTTCTTGCCGCTGCCGCAGGGGCAGGGATCGTTGCGGCCCACCTTGGGCTCGTTGCGGCGGACGGGCCGCTCCGCCTCTGGCTCGCTCTCCCCGTTCTTGGACGAGGCGGCGGCGCCGGTCGCAGGGGCGTCGCCGCCACCCGATTCGATGGTGCGCCGCGGACGGCGCGCTTGCGGCTGCGGCACCGTCACCTGGGCGCCCTGATCGGTGCGCGCCAGCTGCATGTGGAACAGCTTCTCGCAGACGTTGCGGCTGATGATCCGCATCATCTCGCCGAACACGTCGAAGCCTTCCTTCTTGTACTCCTG
>Ga0070679_100002538_pt1 | contig 16533 bp, 22 predicted proteins | sample KBSC63BmetaG_FD_65652 | JGI IMG/M metagenome (GOLD analysis project Ga0070679, IMG submission 65652) | Corn rhizosphere microbial communities from Kellogg Biological Station, Michigan, USA - KBS C6-3B metaG | ecosystem: Host-associated > Plants > Roots > Rhizosphere | place: USA: Michigan... | reverse complement strand
GCCGCTCGATCGCGGAGCGCAGGTGCCCGATCGCGTCCTCCTTCCGGCCGGCGAGGGCCTCGCAGCAGGCGAGGTTGTACAGCGGCAGCGGGTAGCCGGACGCCTCGATCGACTCGCGCCCCTTCTCCACGACACCCGCGTAGTCGCCTGCCTCGTACAGCGCGTTCAAGGGCATCCAGATCTCCCCGCCGGCGGGCTCGTACGCCCGGCCGGCGGCGGCGCCGACCGCCAGCAGCGCCGTGCCGGCCTCCTCGGCAAAGGCGGTTCGCTTGACGTCCGGCGGGACGAACACGAGGGTGCCCTGGGGAGCGTCGACCGTCTCGTCGCCGATCTCGAAGCGCGCGTGGCCGTCGACCACGACGTACAGCTCCTCGTGGCGGTCGTGCTCGCCGGACTCGTCGTGCTCGTTGATCAGGCGGTCTCCGGCCTCGCGACCGGTGAAGCCGTTGACCCCGAACGCGGTGATCCCCAGGTGGTGCCGCACCGGCTGCATCGGCACGCGGCCGTCGTCGATCGGCTCGATCTCGTCGAGCCGTGTCACCTTGTAGTTGCTCATCGCTCCCCTCTCGTCTCGGACTGGATCAGGTCGAGCTCGCGGCCGACCTGCTCGAACGCGGCCAGCGCGCGCTCGACGTGCTCCGGCTCGATCGCCGCGGACATCTGCACGCGAATGCGTGCCGTACCCTCCGGCACGACCGGAAAACCGAAGCCGGTCACGAACACGCCCTCGTCGAGCAGGCGCTCGCTGAAGCCGATCGCGAACGCGGTCTCGCCGACGATGATCGGGACGATCGCCGCCTCTCCGTCGAGCGGCGCGAAGCCGGTCTCGCGCAGTCGGCGGCGCAGGTCAGCCGTCGACTCGTGCAGCTTCGTCACCAGCTCGGGCTCGCGCCGCAGCACGCGCACCGCCTCGAGCGCGGAGCAGGCGACCGTCGGCGGCAAGGCATTCGAGAACAGCTGCGGACGCGAGCGCTGCGCGAGGACGTCGCAGACCTCCTCGCTCGCCGCCACGAAGCCGCCCGCCGCCCCGCCGAGCGCCTTCCCGAGCGTCGAGGTGATCACGTCGATCTCGCCGAGCAGGCCGAAGTGCTCGGCGACGCCGCGGCCGGTCTCGCCCATCACGCCGGTGCCGTGCGAGTCGTCGACGACGAGGGTCGCGTCGTGCTCGCGCACGACCTCGACCAGCTCCGGCAGCTTCGCCAGGTCGCCCTCCATCGAGAAGACGCCGTCGGTGATCACGAGCGCGCGCTGCCCGGCCTGGAGCGACCGGAGCTGGGCCCGCAGGTCCTCGATGTCCGAGTGCCGGTAGACCGCCTTCCGCGCCGGCCGGGCGAGCCGGACCGCATCGATGATCGACGCGTGGTTGAGCTCGTCCGAGAGGATCACGGTCGACTCGTCGGTGAGGCTCGGGATCGCGGCCTCGTTCGCGTTCCAGCAGGAGACATAGGTGAGGGCCGCCTCGGTGCCGACCAGGTCGGCAAGCTCGCGCTCGAGCTCGAGGTGCGGCTCGAACGTCCCGCAGATGAAGCGCACCGACGCCGTGCCGGCGCCGTAGCGGCGCAGCCCCTCGATCCCGGCCTCGACCACCTCGGGACGGTCGGCGAGGCCGAGGTAGTTGTTCGACGAGAGGACGAGCACCTCGCCGCGTCCGTCCATCTCGACCAGCGGCCCCTGCGGCGAGCAGAGCGTGTTGAAGCGCTTGTAGGTGCCGGCCTCGCGGAGCGCCTCGAGCTCGGCGCCGAGCCGGTCGTCGAGCGTCGACGTCATCGATGTTGCCAGCGCCCGTCGAGCGGAACACGCTCGCGCAACGGCTCGGCCGCCTCGGCCGGCGCGCGACCACCCGGGTAGACGACGATCTTGCAGGCCTCCCCCGCGGCGAGCAGGGCGAATGCCTCCTCGTACTCCTCGAGCGGCAGCTCCTTCGTGATCAAGGGCCGGACGTCGACGACGCCGCTCTCGAGCAGCCAGCGGGTTCGGTACCAGGTCTCGAAGATCTTGCGCCCGTTCAGCGCGAGCACGCTCAGGTTCTTGAAGATCAGCGCCTCGGCGACGTCGATCTCGACCGGGCGGGACGGGATCCCGAACAGGATCACGCGACCGCCGTTGCGGGCGATCCGAAACGCGTCGGCGATCGCCCTGGGCGAGCCGGACATCTCGAAGACGACGTCGAAGCCGTAGCCCTCGTTGTGCTCGAGGAACCAGGCGGCGGTGTCCGCCGTCTCCTCGACGTTGACGACCGCAGTGGCGCCCATCTGCCCGGCGAGGCCGAGCCGGAAGGGCGTCCGGTCGGCGGCGAGCACGACGGCGGCTCCCGATGCGCGCGCGATCCCGATCGTGAACAGGCCGATCGGCCCGCACCCGAGCACGGCCACCGCCCGCCCGGCGAGATCCTGCTCGCTGGTCGCGAAGACGGCGTTGCCGAAAGGCTCCTGAAGCGTGGCGATCTCGGGCGGGAGCTTCCTACGGTCGTTCCGCCAGATCACCGAGCCGGGGACGGTCACGTAGCGGGCGAACGCGCCGTCGCGGTCGACGCCGAGGATGCGCGTGCGCTCGCACATGTGGGCGTGCCCCGTCCGGCACTGGAAGCAGACGCCGCAGGTGATGTGGCTCTCGGCGGACACGTAGTCGCCGACGGCGACGTTGCGGACGAGCTCCCCGGCTTCGACCACCGTGCCCGCGAACTCGTGGCCGAGCGTCAACGGCGGGACGATCCGCCCCTGCGACCACTCGTCCCAGCCGTAGATGTGCAGGTCGGTGCCGCAGATGCTGGCGGTCTCGACCTCGACCAGCACCTCGTCGGCGGCCGGCTCCGGCACCGGCACCTCGTCCAGTCGCAGGCCCGGTTCGGCGGTCGTCTTGCGCAGCGCGAGCATCGTGTCGGCCATCCGGGCGCAATCATGCCGATCCCCGATCGGCGGTGCGGGTTGTCACGGATGCAGGCCGGGTGATCGCGTCTACCCTGGAGATGGTCCCCTCGATGAGTCGTTTCTTCCACGGTCGCAACCTGCTCTACGTCGGCGTCGGCTCAGCCGCCGCGGTGATCGCGGTGGTGCTCATCCTGGTCAGCGTGATCGGATCGTCGAGCGCGGAGACGACAGGCTCGGTGCCCGTGACGACCACGACCGGCAGTGGCAGCTCGACGCCTGCAGCGCACCCCAAGGCACCCGGGGCGACCGCCACCGCGGCTCTCTTCCGTGGCATCCCCCAGCAGTTGAACCAGCTCGGCAACCCGAAGGCGAAGGTGACGATGATCGAGTTCGCCGACCCACAGTGCCCCTACTGCCGGCAGTACGAGCTGGACACGCTCCCGGCGATCGTCAGGGAGTACGTCCGGACGGGCAAGGTCAAGCTCATCTACTTCGGGATCCCGATCATCGGCCAGAACTCCGAGGCCGGGCTTCGGGCCGTCTACGCCGCGGGGCTCCAGAACAGGCTCTGGAACTTCTCGCACCTGCTCTACAGGAGCCAGGGCGCGGAGAACTCCGGCTGGATCACCGACGACCTCCTGCGCAGGATCGGCGACTCGATCCCCGGCTTCGACACCGCCAGGATGATGGCCGACCGGCAGAGCTCGGACGTGGAGAACGCGCTCGCCGCATCGGCGCAGCAGGCGACGAACGGCCGCGTCGACCGGACGCCCACGTTCTTCGCCGGCCCCACCGGCGGCACGCTTCAGCAGGTGCCGCTGACGGCGCTCACGGCCGCGGCCTTCCGGCCGACGCTCGACGCCCTGGTCAAGTGAGAGACAGGCACCTGCGGGCCGCGATCGCGCTGGTCGCGCTCGCCGGTGCCGCCGCCGCGGCCTACCTCGTCTACGCCAGGTACACCCACACCCAGATCGCCTGCACCACCGGCGGCTGCGAGACCGTCCAGCACTCGAAGTACGCCAAGATCGCCGGCGTTCCCGTCGCCGTGCTCGGCCTCGCGGCGTATTTCGCGATCCTCGCCACGGCGCTCTCGGCGCGTGTCGAGGCGGCCGCGCTCGGTGCGGCGATCGCGCTCGGCGGGCTCGCCTTCGCTATCTACCTGATCGTGATCCAGGTCGCGGTGATCGACGCGATCTGCCAGTGGTGCCTCGCCAGCGACGCGATCCTCGCGGTGCTCGCGGTGCTGACGGTCGAGCGGCTGCGGCGGCTCGCGGGAAATCCGCACGAGTCTTCCGGGGCTGCACGGATGGCGACACGCGGCTGAGACGTCACAGTCGGGGCATGGAAACCAGGTTGTGCTCTCTGTCCGTGGCCGCCGGCAACGACGCGGTGTGCCCGCGGGGTTGGTGCGCGTTCTGGGAGGCGGGCGGTGCGGTTGTCGAGCCGGGCTGCGCGATCGAGCGTCTGGGCGTCGACCTTCACGACGCGCAGCTCGCGCGGTACCTGCTCGACCTCCGCCGCGAGCTCGAGTCGGTCCGTGACGCGGAGGCCGCCCGAGCAGCGCTCGACCGCCTGTCGGAGCTGGCGCCCGCCGACCTGGCCGGCGCGTAGCCGCTACCCGGCCCTACCCCAGGCGCCGACGAGCGTCGGCGGCACGACGGTAGCTCGCACTGCCTGCACCGCCTCGACGAGACGCTGCTCCAGTGTCTCGAGCTCCAGCTCGGGAGGCAGGTCGGCACCTTCGGCGACGGCGAGCGTGCGGACGACGCCGGCCAGGAGTGCGGTTCCCATCGGATTGTCGGGTGGGATGTAGTCCTGGATGCCGAACGACTCGACCTCCTCGAGGCCGGCCGCAGCCAGCACCGACGGCAGCCGCATGCCGATGGCGGGATCCGCGCCCGCACGCCGAAATGCGGCGACGTAGTACTCGACCGCCGACTGAGCGATCGGGAGCGGCGGCTCGGATCGGCACGCGACGGCGTCGAAGTCGATCGCGAGCAGCAGTCCTCCCGGCCGAAGGCCCTCCGCGTGGTGGCGCACTGCACCCGCCGGATCGGGGAGATGGAAGAGGATCAACCGCCCGACCACGGCGTCGAAGCGGCCCTCATCGCGGTAGTCGCGGACGTCGCCCTCGACGAAACGGATGTTCTCGAGGCCGGCGTCGGCCGTCCGTTCCTGCGCGATCTCGAGCAGCCGGGGCTGGGCGTCGACGCCGATGACCTCGCCGGTCGGCCCCACGAGCGCCGCGATCAGCCGGGCGACGTGGCCGAGCCCGGTCCCCAGGTCGAGCACGCGCATCCCGGGCTCGATGCCGGCACTCGCCAGGAAGCGCGCTGTCGCCGGCTCGTAGAACGCCGACTGCGCGTCGAGCCGGGCGACCTCGTGCTGCTCGCCTCCCAGGACGTACGCCTGCGCCTCGCTCATCGGCGGAATAGTGGCACAGCCGAGACGCGCGCAGCCGTCTGCTAGGCCGCGACGATCCACGCAGGCCGGACCTCGGCCAGCAGGGTGTCGAGCAGCACCTGCGCCCGCTCCCGGAGCTCGTCGTCGAGCAGGCGGCCGTCCTCGGCGAGCCGGATGTGTGCGCGGGGGACGGCCAACTCGCCGCCGACCACCCGCGCGCCCGCGGTGCGCAGGACCTTGCGTAGCTCCTCCTGCGCCCAGACGCCCCCGAACGAGCCGGTGCTCGTCCCGAACGCGGAGACGGGCTTGTTGGCGATCGCCGCAGCTCCGCGCGGTCGCGACGTCCAGTCGATCGCGTTCTTGAGCTGGCCCGGAATCGATGCGTTGTACTCGGGCGTGGCGATCAGGATCGCGTCGGCCCGGGCGACCGCGTCCCGCAGCCGCTCGACGGCCGAGTGAGTCTCCTCGCCGTCTTCGTCCTCGTCGTACGGCGGCAGGTCCTTCAGCTCGTCGTAGAGCTCGAGCTCGACGCCCGGCGGCAGCAGCTCTGCCGTCTCGAGCAGGAGCCTGCGGTTGTGCGAGTCGCGCCGCAGGCTCCCGCTGATACCGAGGACCTTCACGTGGTTACGCCTCCGCCTTCGCCAGCTCGAGGTCGGCGGTCAGCGTGACCTCGTTCTCGAGAATCGAGCCGCCGCCCGGGAGCTCCATGTTCCAGGCCATCCCGAAGGCCGTCCGGTCGATCCTGGTCTCGAGGTGGAGGCCGAGCCTGTCACCGGCAGGGCCTGTGACCGGGCCGGCGATCGAGCCGGTGAGCGTCACGGGCTGCTTCACGCCGCGAATCTCCAGCTCGCCGTCGACCGTGACCTCGTCGCCGTCGCGGCGGACGACGGTGGACGCGAACGAGACGCGCGGGAACCGCTCGGCGTCGAAGAAGTCCGGCGAGAGCAGGTGCCCCTCCAGGTTCTCGTCCTGGACGGTGATGCTGGCGACGCCGGCCGAGCCCTCCAGCCGTCCGTCCTCGAGCGCCGCCTCGAAGTCGGTGAGGCCGCCCCTGAAGAGCGAGACACCGCTGTGCCGGACCGAGTAGGCGACGCTGGAATGTGTCCGGTCGAGCGTCCAGGTTCCGGTGGGGGTCGTCTGCTCGGTGGTGGTGATCGTGCTCATGGTGTCCTTTCGTTGCGCTATCATTATTTGTGGACGCAAGCAATGTAGCAGAAGACCATGAGCAGTCAAGTATTGACCAGTCAAACATCGGTGAGTGTGTTCTCGCGGCTCCTGCGCGCGCACTCGAGCCTCTCGCGGGAGCTGTCGGCCCGGCTGGTCACCGACCACGGCCTGACGATCAACGACTACGAGGCCCTGCTCCACCTCTCGCACGCCGAGGAGGGCTCGCTGCGCCGGGTCGACCTGGCCGAGCGGCTGATGCTGACGCCGTCGGGCGTGACGCGGCTACTCGACGGGCTCGAGCGCGACGGCTGGGTGCGCAAGGGCAACTGTGACAGCGATGCCCGCGTCACCTACGCCGTGCTGACCGAGGAGGGCCGCGAGCGCCTCGAGTCGGCCGGCAGGACGCACGTCGGGCAGATCGTCGAGATCTTCGAGCAGCGCTTCTCGGCCGAGGAGCTCGAGACGCTCGTCGACCTGCTCGGCCGGCTGCCCGGCGCGACCGGACACGGCGAGAGCTGCTCGCCCGGTTAGGGCAGAAGCGATCGCGGCGTCGGACGAAGCCGCAGCGTCTCGGTGCCAGCCGGCAGGTCGCCCGGCGGTTCGGACGCCCAGAGGGCGACGACGACGTCGACGTCCTCGCGTACCGGGAGCGCTGGAAACTCGTTTCGGCCGTGCTCGGTGACGAACGTCGCGAGCAGGTGGCCGTCCACAGCAGTCCCCGCGGGCGAGATCGTCACCGTGAGCAGCTCCTCGCGCTCCGGGGCGCCGACGGACGGTCGGCGACCCGGGTCGTGCTCGATACGCAGGCCCTGGTCGGCAGGTCGGAGGAGCAGCACGTTGTCGACGTCGACCATCGTCGCGTTCGCGGCAGCGCTGTGCTCCTTCCAGACCGGGCCGGAGTAGAAGACTTGCAACGCCGGCGCCCGGCTCGCCAGGTCATCGAAGCCTCGTATCCAGACGAACTGGTCGGGATCCTCGAGGTCTCGAAAGGTGCCGAGAATGGACATCCCGAGCGCCTCCTGCGACTCGATGAGCTCTCGGTCGAACAGCTCGACCAGCGTCTCGCGCGCGCCCCGCTTCAACGTGTACCGGCGAAGCTCGACGACGCCGATCGTCACGGTCGCCGCGCGCGGACGAGCGCATCGACCGCGTCCCGCTCGCCCTCGACCGGCCTGAGCACGCGCTCTGCCTTCTCGACGTCGAGCCCCTCGAGATCCGCCGCGATGTCCTCCGCCGTGAAGAGGACACGCGCGTCCTGCGGCCCACCCGTGCCCTCGGCGATGTTCGCCGAGTGATGCCCGACGACGAGTATCGTGCCGCCGCCGGCGAGCGCCGCGGCCGCACGACGCATGATCGGACCGCGCTCCTCCGCAGGCAGGTGGAGATAGAGCACCACGACCAGATCGAACGCGTGCGCCGCCGGTTCCCATTCCCCGAGGTCGGCGACGAGCCACTCGACCGCGACGCCGCGGTCGCCGGCCACCCGCCGGGCGTTGTCGATCGCCACATCGGAGAAGTCGACGCCGGTCACCTGCCAGCCCTGTTCCGCGAGCCAGACCGCGTTCCGGCCCGCGCCACAGGCGAGGTCGAGCGCGCGGCCCGGCGCGAGCCCGTCGACCTCGGCGACGAGAAAGCGGTTCGGGTCGACCCCGAACAACTGGCCCGACTCGCCGTGCCTGCGGTTCCAGTCCTCCCGCTCCACGCCTCTCTATTGTCATGCACGTGCCGCACTGGCTGGAGATCACGCTCGTCGCCCTGCACGTCCTCGGCGCCACCGTCTGGGTCGGGGGGACGATCGCGCTCACGTTCATCGCGGTCCCGGCCATCCGGACGCTGACGGGCGAGGCCCGGGCGGCGACGATGCGGAAACTGGGTGAGCGCTGGCGCCCGATCGGCTGGAGCGCCCTCCTGGCGATGGTGCTGACCGGGGCGCCGCTGGCGGCTCACGTCCTGCCGGACAGCGGCGCCGGAGCCAAGGCGGTCTTCGCTGTGAAGATGGCGCTGTTCGCGGCGCTGATCGTCTTCGCGTACCTCCACGACTTCGTGCTCGGGCCCCGGGTGGCCCGCGAGATCCGCGAGGGCAGGCCACCGGTCTCGAGGCCGCGGCTGGTGCTGGTGGGTTGGACCTCGTTTACGCTTACCCTGTCGATTCCCATCCTGGGAGTCGTCCTTGCCGAGATCGTCTAGATGAGCGCACCCAGCCACGCGACCACACCATCCGAAGAGACCGGAGCCACCGAGGCGTCCTTCGCGGTCGTCGGCTCCGCGAAGAAACCCGACCTCGCGCGGTTCGTCGACCTCCTCCGTGCCGCGCTCGGCCGGGCGCACGTCGGCGAGGCGCCCGCCGCCGACGAGGCCGACCTGGTGATCAACGTGGTCGACGAGGACGACGCGAAGCCGTTCCGGCGCAAGTCGCGCGGCACGTTCGTCGTCGGCCTGTACGAGCGTGACAGCCACTCGCTGCCCGAGGACTACCCGATGCTGGTGCGTGCGCTCGCGAACATCGCGCTCTGCTACGTCCCGGGCAAAGGTGCCTGGTTCACGACCATGGAGCGCGGCCACTACGGCGACACCGCCGAGCAGGGCGAGCAGGCGCTCGCCGAGGCGGTCGTCCAGCGGCTCCTGCCGCTCGCCCGGTCGAAGCTCGTGATCGACAACGAGTTCGTCACCGACCTCGAGCCGGAGCTCTGGGAGGGCGACGAGGTGACCGAGGAGATCATCGCCGCCGGCGCGCGCCTCGGCGACCTCGACCTCCTGCCCTCGCCGTTCCCGATCGAGGACCTGCTGAACGAGCGCGAGCTCCGCCACGTCAAGCGTCTGTACGGGATCGGCGGCCTCTCGTACGGCAATCTCTCGGAGCGAAAGGACGCCCGGCGCTTCTGGATGAGTGCCAGCGGCGTCGACAAGTCCGCGCTCGAGACGCCCGGCCGCGACATCCTGCTCGTCTCCGGCTACGACCACGAGAACGGCCGGATCGTGCTCAGCGTGCCGCCGAACGTCGAGCCGCGGCGCGTCTCGGTGGACGCGATCGAGCACTGGATGATCTACCAGGCTCATCCGGGCGTCGGCGCAATCCTGCACGTCCACGCGTGGATGAAGGACATCGCCGCGACCGACGTGAACTACCCGTGCGGCACGGAGGAGCTCGCGGTGAGCGTCGCCGAGCTGCTCGCCGCCGAGCCGAACCCGAACGAGGCGGTGATCGGCCTGCGCAACCACGGCATCACCGTCACCGGGCCGAGCCTGATGAAGATCCTCGACCGGATCGAGCCGGACATCCTCCGGCAGATTCCGATGCTCTGAGGCGGGCGGCGATGGACTGGAAGCTCGAGCTCGTCGCGATCCCGGTCTCCGACGTCGACCGTGCGAAGGACTTCTACGTCGAGAAGGTCGGGTTCCACGCCGACCACGACCACCAGGTCTCGGACGAGCTCCGGTTCGTCCAGCTGACGCCGCCCGGCTCGGCGTGCTCGATCGCGTTCGGCACCGGCGTGACCGACGCGGCGCCAGGGTCGGTCAAGGGCCTCCAGCTGGTCGTGCCCGACGCCGACGCGGCCCGCGCCGAGCTGCTCGAGCGCGGAGTCGAGGTCGGCGAGGTCCAGGAGTTCGACTGGGGCCGGTTCGTGTTCTTCGCGGATCCTGACGGCAACGCCTGGTCGGTCCAGGAGCTGCCGCCCCGCCCGAGCTAGGTGTCCCGCAGCGGCACGAGCCGCGCGCCCGTGGCCTTGAACGACGCGACCACGATCTGCCCGCGCTCCAGCCCGAGCCGTTCGGCCGAGGTGGACGTCACCTCGCCGACCAGCGGGCCGACACGGACGCGCACCCGGTTGCCGATCGTCGTCAGCGAGGAGATCGGCGCGCTGACGTGGTTGAGCGCTGAGTCGGCCGCGGCCGCATGCGCGATCGAGACCTCCCACGGGTAGACGACCACCCCGACGCGACCCTCCGCGCTGTCGGTCGAGAAGACGACCGCGCCACCGTCCAGCACCACCTCCGTCAGGCCCTCGCGCGTCGGCCGGGCGAAGCCGTGCAGGAGGTTGCCGCCCGTGAAGCTGGCGACGAAGGAGTCGCTGGGCGCGGCGACGAGCTCGTCGGGCGTGCCCACCTGGAGCATGCGGCCCTCCGAGACCACGCCCACGCGGTCGGCAAGTGCAGCCGCGTCCTCGAAGTCGTGCGTGACGAGGATCGTCGGCAGCCCCAGCCCGCGCAGCAACTCCTGGAGCTCGGCCCGGACGCCCGCCCGCGTGTGCGCGTCGAGCGCGGACATCGGCTCGTCGAGCAGGAGCACCGCGGGATCGCGCGAGAGCGCCCGCGCCAGCGCGACCCGCTGCCGTTCGCCGCCGGAGAGCTCCGCCGGCTTCGCCCCGGCGAGGTGAGCGATCCGGAACCGCTCCATCAGCTCGGAGGCGCGGCCGCGACCGCCGAAGCGGACGTTCGCCTCCACCGACAGATGCGGGAAGAGCGCGTACTCCTGGAAGACGAGCCCAACGCTGCGGCGGTCGGGGTCGAGGCAGAGACCGGCGATGGTGTCGAGCCAGGCTGTGCCGTCGAGGACGACGCGTCCCGTTTGCGGCCGGAGCAGCCCGGCCACGATGCGCAGCACCGTCGTCTTGCCCGCGCCCGACGGTCCGACGAGCGCGAACGTCTCGCCGGGCTCGACGGTCAGGTCGAGCGCGGCGCGGAAGGAGCGAAGAGGGTGGTCGAAGGAGACGTCGAGCGCCATCGGAACGCGAGCTTGGTGGCCAAGAGGATCACCGCGCTGACCGCGACCAGCAGGGCGCTGATCGCGAGCGCGAGGTCGAAGTCGAGGTCGAACGCCTCGTAGATCGCAAGCGGGAGCGTCTGGGTCACGCCGCGCAGGCTGCCGGCGAACATCAACGTCGCGCCGAACTCGCCGATCCCGCGGGCGAAGGCGAGCGCTGCGCCCGCGCCCAGCCCGCCGGCGGCAAGCGGCAGGGCGACGCGCACGAACGTGCGCGCGGGACCGGCGCCGAGCGTTCGCGCCGCCTGGGTCAGCGCGGGATCGACGCTCTCGAAGGCGGCGATCGCCGAGCGGATGTAGAACGGGCTGGCGACGAAGGCAACGGCGACCACGACCGCCGCCTTGGTGAACGCAAGCGAAGTCCCGATCACGTGGATGTGGCCTCCGACCAGACCGACGCGTCCGAAGGCTGCGAGCAGGCCGATGCCCGCGACGGCCGGAGGCAGCACGAGCGGGAGCTCGACCAGCGTGACCGCGAGATCGCGTAGCCGGCCGCCGCCGGTCGCGATCAGCCAGGCAGTGGGCGTCCCCAGCAGGACGATCGCGGCCAGCGCGATCAGGTTGGTCTCGATCGAGATGACGAGGGCGTCGGTCGCCTGGCCGCGGCCGAGCGCGGAGAGCAGGTCGCCCGGCGGAACGCGCGCGAAGATGGCGACGATCGGCAGCAGCAGGAAGAGCAGCGTGATCCCGGCCGCCACGGCCACCCCTACGGAGAACAGGCGGCTCACGGCGTGCCGAAGCCGGACCGGGCCAGCGCCGCCTGGCCCTGCTTGGCCAGCACCCGCTTGATCCAGGCGCGGGCGGCGGACTTGTGCGACGACGCCGCGACCACCGCGATCTCGTAGCGAACGCGCGGTTGCGCCCACGCCGGGATCCGGATCGCGGTCACCTGCCCGGCGACCGGCTTCACGTCTGTGACGTAGACGAACCCCGCGTCGGCCTGTCCGAGCACGACCTTGCCGACCACGCCCTTCACGTCCGATTCCTGGCTGACCACCTTCCCGAGCACGGACGAGAGGAGGCCGAGCTTGCGGAGGACGGTGCGGGTGTAGGAGCCGACCGGGACCGCCGGAGCTGCGACGACGAGCTTCGTGTCCTTCCGGGCCAGGTCGTAGACCGACGTCAACCCGGCCGGATTCGACTTCGGCACGATCAGGACGAGCCGGTTCGACGCGAACGTGACCGGCTTCTCGACCAGCTTCCGGCGGTACAGATCCTGCGTGTACTGCGGGCTCGCCGACGCGAACACGTCGGCCGGCGCGCCCTGCTGGATCTGGGCGGCAAGCGTGTTGGAGCCGGCGAAGCTGTAGGTCTCGTTGCGGTCGAACGACTGGAACGCCTCGGTCAGCGACGCCGCCGCGAAGATCGTGAGACGGGTCGCCCCCGGCTTCGCGCCGGCCGGCGCCGCCAGCAGCACGGCGAGCAGAAGGACGACACCGAGCCGTCTACCCAAGGTAGGGCTCCAGCTGGTTCGTCGCCTGCTCGAGGCCGAGTGCAGGCGGGAACGCGGCCGTCACTGGCTTGCCCGTCGACACCCACGAGAGCACGGCCAGGTGCTGGGCGTGGTCGGCGAGCGCGCGGGCGAACAGCGCCCGGTAGGACTCGACGGTGATCGTCGTCGCGGCATCGAGGTAGGCGCCCAGGACAGCGGCCTCGATCTTCGTTCCCGCTGCGGTCGCGGCACCGAGGCTCCTGAACGTGCTCGGCGGCCACGTGGGCTCGAAGTCCTCGGCCGCCGGGACGCTCTGCCCTGCGTCGGTGAGCAGCGTCGCCAGGGCGGCGACGTGGTCGTACTCGTTCCTGCGGGCAACGGTTGCGCCGTTCCGCGCCGAGCCGTGGAGCAGGCCCGCCTTCAGGATCCGGGCGTAGTAGTCGGCCATCAGGTACTCCGCCGCGATCGCGAAGTTTGCGTAGGCGAGCTCTCCGTCCGACGCCCCCGCGCGGGCGAGCGGCGCCAGAGCAGCCGGGAGGACGACCGCAGCGCCCCCGGCCACGAACCGCGCGCGGTTCACAGCTCCACCATCACCGAGGTCGCCTTGACCACACCGGCCGCGGAGTCGCCGCGCTTCAGCCCCAGCTCCTCCACCGCGTCGCGCGTGATGATCGCGACGATGCGGGCGGGCTCGGTGACGTCGATCTCGATCTGGGCGAGCAGGCCGTCGACCTTCACGTCGCGGACCACGCCGCGGAAGTGGTTCCGCGCGCTCATCCGGTCGGCGTCGCCCCCTTTCAGGCGCTCGACCTCGGACGCGGGGACGATCCGGCGGTTCGCCGCATCGCGCCGGGTGCGGATCCGGCCGGCGCGGTCCCAGCGACGCAGCGTGTCGAGACTGATCCCGAGCGCGCGGGCCGCCTCGGCGGCGGTGTACGACTTTCTCCTAGGCATTGCCTATGTGAGGATACAGCACCAGCAACCAAGGGAATGTCCCCACAGGAACCGCGGCGTGCTCAGCCTGCGGGTCAGACCTCTGCGGGTCAGACCCTCGATAAACTCGCCTCTACCGGGGTGCCCGGCAGTGCCGGGCTGAGATGACACCCGTCGAACCTGATCCGGTTCGTACCGGCGAAGGGAGGGCGATGAGCACCGAAGCGCCGCAATGGGGAATCGAGCCCGTTCCAGAACGGCTGCGCGTCCTCGGACTCGGGGACACCGTCCTCCTCTGGGGGAACCTGGCGGTCAGCCTGCTCGTGATCGTCGCCGGCGCACTGCTCGTGCCGGCGCTGTCGCTGAAGCAGGCGCTGCTCGCGATCGTCGTCGCGTCGGTCGTCGGCTGCGCGATGCTCGGCGCCGCCGCCGCGGTCGGCACCGACGCGCGTGTGCCGGCGATGGTGCTGATGCGCGCGCCGCTCGGCCGGCGCGGCTCCTATCTGGCCACCGCCCTCAACGTCGTCCAGTGCCTCGGCTGGTCGGTGTACGAGCTGATCATCATCGCCAGCGCGTGCGCCGCCCTCTCCGACCGCGTGTTCCACTTCCGCGCGCAGTGGCTCTGGACGCTGCTGTTCGGTGGGGTCGCGATCGTGCTCGCGCTGCTCGGGCCGATCGGCTTCGTCCGTCGCTACGTGCGCAAGTTCGCAGTCTGGTTCGTGCTCGCGTCGCTCGGCTACCTGACCTGGTGGGTGGTCGACAAGTCCGACCTGACCGCGTTCTGGCACGCCGGCGGCAAGGGCGGCTTCCCCACCTTCTGGCAGGGCGTCGACCTGACCCTCGCGAGCGTGATCTCGTGGACGCCGCTCGCAGCCGACTACACCCGCTTCACGAGGACGCGGCGGATCTCGTTCTGGGGCACGGCGTTCGGTTACCTCGTGCCCGTGATCTGGCTGTACTCGCTCGGCGTCCTCCTGTTCCTCGCGCGCGACATCTCCGATCCCGCGCAGCTGCCGGCCGCTGTGGTCGCAGGCGGCGTCGTCTCGGTGCTCGCGCTGCTGGCAGTGACGGTGGACGAGAGCGACGAGGCGTTCGCGAACGTCTACTCGACGGCGGTCTCGCTCCAGAACGTCCTGCCGCGCGTCCCTCAGCGGCTGCTGATCGTCTCGAGCGCTGCGATCGCAACCGCCGGCGCGCTGATCCTGAATCTCTCCGACTTCGCCACCTTCCTGTTCCTGCTCGGCTCCTTCTTCGTGCCGCTCCTCGGCGTGCTGCTCGCCGACTGGCTCGTCGACGGCATGCACTACACGCGTGAAAAGGTGTTCGACGGCCCCGCTGTGCGCCCGGAGATGATCCTGGCCTGGCTGGCCGGGTTCGGCCTCTACCAGTGGCTCTCGCCGCAAGGGCCGGCGTGGTGGCAGCGGCTGGTGGGCCACGCCGATCCGGCCCCGATCGACTTCACTGCCTCCCTGCCGAGCTTCGCCGCGGCGTTCCTGCTCGCCGGGGCCGCGGCGCTGCTCGTCCGCTCGCGACGGCCTGCCTCCGAGGCTTTCGCCGACGCCTGACCCTCCGTACCATTGCGCCATGGGCGGAGGGAAGGGAGCACGCCGTCTGGTCGCCGGCGGCCTCGTCGGGGTCGCGCTGATCGCCGCCGTCGGGCTCGCCAGCCGCGCGCACACGCCCGCGGGCGGTGGCCACACGCGGACTATCAGCGAAGACGTCCTGCTCGAGTACCTGCTGCTTCTGTTCGTCGCCCTGGCGGTCGTCGTCCTCCCCGTGGCGGTCTACATGTTCGTGACGGGCCGCGAGGAGGAGCGCCCTACCCTGCCCGCCCGGAAGAACTGGATGACGGCGTTGCTCCTCTCGATGATCGTGGTCAGCGTCGTCGCGGTCGTCCTGCTCAGGTACCTGCACAACCACCACGGCGCCCACGACAACCCGGTCAGCCAGCTGGCCGGCCTTGCGCGGCACTCGACGGGGACGGCCGAAGCCGTCCGGTTCGACTGGGCCCCGGTGATCGTCGTCGGGATCCTGGCCGCCGTCGCACTCGTCGCGGCCGCCTGGTTCGTCCTCGAGCACCGGCGGGTTCCCGCGCGGACGGAGCAGCAGCCGGGCGTCGAGCTGGCCCTCGCGCTCGAGCGCACGATCGCCGACCTCCGCGCCGAGCCCGACCCCCGCAAGGCCGTGATCGCCGCCTACGCGCAGATGGAACGGGCGCTCGCCGAGGCGGGGCTGCCGCGCACGCCCGCCGAGGCACCGCGCGAGTACCTCGGCCGGGTGCTGCCCGAGATCGGAGCCTCGATGACCTCCGTCGAGCGGCTGACGGAGCTGTTCGAGCGCGCGAAGTTCAGCCCGCACGCGATCGACCCGGCCATGAAAGAGGAGGCGATCGACGCCCTGGAGTCGCTTCGGGACGAGCTGCGGAGCGCGCCCTGATCCGCCTGCCGACGTTCGTCTTCCTGGCGGTGCTCGCGACGCTGGGGCTCGGGATCGCGGTCGCGTTCAAGCCCGGCGACGCGGCGCTCGCCGTCGACGTCTGGTTGCTCGTGGTGGGGACACTCGGCCTCCTGCTCGTGATCGCCCGCACGCTCGGGGCGCTGCCGCCCGAGCGGCCGACCCGCCTCGATGCCGCCCCGCCCGGCCACCCGCGGGCGACCCGTCCGCGCGAGCTGGCCAAGCTCGAGCGCGAGGTCGGGCTGTCGACCGAGACTGCGTTCGACGCCTTCTACCGGTTGCGACCGACCGTGCGCAGTGTCGCCGCCGCGCGCCTTCGGCTGCGGGGCGTCGATCTCGACGCGCCGACCGGTACGGCCGAAGCGCTGCTCGGGCCGGAGGCCTGGGACCTCGTCCGTGCCGACCGGGCGCGGCCGCGCGACCACGACGCGCCCGGGCTCACGCTGGACCGGATCGCCCACGTCGTCGAAGCCGTCGAATCGCTGTGAAGGTCGCGGAGGTCGCCGAGCGCTCGG
>Ga0070679_100002537_pt1 | contig 16536 bp, 12 predicted proteins | sample KBSC63BmetaG_FD_65652 | JGI IMG/M metagenome (GOLD analysis project Ga0070679, IMG submission 65652) | Corn rhizosphere microbial communities from Kellogg Biological Station, Michigan, USA - KBS C6-3B metaG | ecosystem: Host-associated > Plants > Roots > Rhizosphere | place: USA: Michigan... | reverse complement strand
GCCGTCGTCGTGCGAACGCGAACGCACGCGCTGCTGTTCGACACCGGCCCGCAGTATTCGCCCGAGAGCGACGCCGGCCAGCGCGTGCTGGTGCCGCTCCTGCGCGCGAGCGGCGAGCGCCGCCTCGATCTGCTCGTGCTCAGCCACCGCGACAGCGATCACGTCGGTGGCGCGCGCAGCGTGCTCGAGGCAATGCCGGTGGAGGCGCTCTCGAGCTCGCTCGAAGACGGCCATCCGCTGCTCGAAGGCGCGCACGGCGTCACCCGTTGTGTCGCGGGGCAGCGCTGGCGATGGGACGGCGTCGATTTCGCCGTCCTCCATCCAGCGCGCGAGGCGTACCTGCGCAGCGCGCGGCCGAACGCGATGTCGTGCGTGCTGCGCGTCGAGGGTGGCGGGCGCAGCGTGCTGCTCACCGGCGACATCGAGCGCGAGCAGGAGTCGGCGCTCGTGGTCGACGGCGCGCCGCTGCGCAGCGACGTCCTGCTGGCGCCGCACCACGGCAGCAAGACCTCGTCGAGCGCTGCCTTTCTCGATCTCGTCCATCCGCGCGTCGCGGTGTTCCAGGCCGGCTACCGCAACCGCTTCGGCCACCCGGCCGAGGACGTTCTCGATCGTTATCGCGAGCGCGGCATCGTTGTCGTCACCAGCCCTGCGTGCGGCGCCTGGCAGTGGTCCGCCGCCGGGCCCGCCGACGGAGCGTGCGAGCGCGAGCTGGCGCGGCGCTACTGGCATGCGCGGGATTGACGCCCGCACGCGTGAGAGACCCGCGCGCCGACTTTGCTACGCTCCTGCCATGCGACCCGGCTTCGACGAGATGCACGACGGTGCCGGCGCGGTGCGCGAGCATTACGGCGGCTACGACCGCTGGCTGCAGGAGCAGCCGCCGCAGACGATGCAGCGGCGCCGCGAAGAAGCCGAGGTGATCTTTCGCCGGGTCGGCATCACCTTCGCCGTCTACGGCGGCAAGGACGATCCCGGTCGAAACGGCGGCACCGAGCGGCTGATCCCGTTCGATCTCATCCCGCGCGTGATCCCGGCGCACGAATGGCGCGAGCTCGAGCGCGGCCTGCGCCAGCGCGTGACGGCGCTCAATCGCTTCCTGCACGACGTCTACCACGGTCAGGAGATCCTGAAGGCGGGCGTCGTGCCCGCCGAGCAGGTGCTCGGCAATGCGCAGTACCGCCCCGAGATGCAGGGCATCGACGTGGCGGGCAGCGTCTACTCGCACATCGCCGGCATCGACATCGTGCGTGCCGCCAACGCCGACGGCAGCGGCAGCTACTACGTGCTCGAGGACAACCTGCGCGTTCCGAGCGGCGTCTCGTACATGCTCGAGAACCGCAAGATGATGATGCGGCTCTTCCCCGAGCTCTTCAGCCGGCACCGCGTCGCGCCGGTCGCCCACTATCCCGACCTGCTGCTCGAGACCCTGCGCTCGGTCGCGCCGGCGTCGGTCAGCGATCCGAGCGTCGTCGTGCTGACGCCCGGCATGCACAACAGCGCCTACTTCGAGCACGCGTTCCTCGCCCAGCAGATGGGGATCGAGCTCGTCGAGGGACAGGATCTCTTCGTGCGCGACGACTTCGTCTACATGCGAACGACGCAGGGGCCCAAGCGCGTCGACGTCGTCTATCGCCGCATCGACGACGACTTCCTCGACCCGCTCGCCTTTCGCGCCGACTCGACGCTCGGCTGCGCGGGACTGCTCGCGGCCTACCGTGCCGGCAACGTGACGCTCGCGAACGCGATCGGCACCGGCGTCGCCGACGACAAGTCGATCTATCCGTTCGTGCCGAAGATGATCGAGTTCTATCTCGGCGAGCGGCCGATCCTGCACAACGTGCCGACCTGGGTCTGCCGCGACGCCGACGACCTCGAGCACGTGCTCGCGAACCTGGGCGAGCTGGTGGTCAAGGAAGTGCACGGCGCGGGCGGCTACGGCATGCTCGTCGGCCCGGCGGCGACGGCGGCCGAGATCGAGGCGTTTCGTGCGGCGCTGAAGGCCGACCCGAAGCGCTACATCGCCCAGCCGACGCTCGCGCTCTCGACCTGCCCGACCTTCGTCGAAAGCGGCATCGCGCCGCGCCACATCGACCTGCGGCCGTTCGTGCTGTCCGGCAAGACGGTGCAGATGGTTCCCGGCGCCCTGACCCGCGTCGCGCTCCAGGAAGGCTCGCTCGTCGTCAACTCGTCGCAGGGCGGCGGCACCAAGGACACCTGGGTGCTCGAAGACTAGCCATGCTCTCGCGCACCGCCGACCACCTGTTCTGGATGGCCCGCTACATGGAGCGCGCGGAAAACACCGCGCGCATGCTCGACGTCAACTACCAGATGTCGCTCCTGCCGCAATCGGAGCAAGCCGCCGAGCGCGGCTGGCGCGGCCTGCTCGGCATCAACGAGATCAGCGGCGACTTCGCGAAGCGCCACACCAGGCTGACGGCGCAGAGCGTCATCGACTACATGGTCGACGACGCCAGCAACGGCTCGTCGATCCGCAGTTGCCTGATGGCGGCGCGCGAGAACGCGCGCGCCGTGCGCGGCACGCTGACGACCGAGGTCTGGGAGACGCAGAACCAGACCTGGCTCGAGTTCCAGCGCATGGTCGGCGACGGCGCGTTCCAGAACAGCCCGGGCGAGTCGTTCGAATGGGTGAAGTTCCGCTCGCACCTCTCGCGCGGCGTGACGGTCGGGACGATGCTGCAGGACGAGGCGTTCCACTTCCTGCGCATCGGCAGCTTTCTCGAACGCGCGGACAACACGGCGCGGCTGCTCGATGTCAAGTTCCATTCCGTCGAGCACGACGCGTTCGCCGGTGCGCCCGGCAGCAGAAACGGATCGCAGAGCCAGAGCCAGAGCCAAGGCCAGGGCCAGGGCCAGGGCGAGGGCGAGGGCGAGGGCGAGGGCGACAACCCGCATCCGGCCGGCAAGGACATCGAGTTCGACTTCTATCACTGGTCCGCCGTGCTGCGATCGGTGTCGGCCTTCGAGGTCTACCGCAAGGTCTATCGCAACGTGATCCGGCCCGAGCGCGTCGCCGAGCTCCTGATCCTGCGGCCGGACATGCCGCGCTCGCTCGCCGCCTGCATGCACGAGCTCGTCGCGAACCTGAAGCGCGTCGCCAACGAGCAGTCGAAGGAGACGCTGCGCCTGGCCGGCCGGCTCGACGCCGATCTCCAGTACGGGCGCATCGACGAGATCCTCGCGACCGGGCTGCACGCCTACCTGACGCAGTTTCTCGAGCGCGTCAACGCGCTCGGTGCCGGCATCAGCCGCGATTTCCTGGTGCCGATGGACTCCTGAGCGCGCGGGTCGCGGCGGCGCGGGTGCCGGCGACGGCGCGCGCTCCCCCGGCTGCGGGAGCACGTGCGAGGGCAGCGCGGTGCACGCATTCCAATCCTCCGCGGGATGGCCACCGGCGGCACGCGACGCGAGACTGCATCGATCGCCGAGGAGACCACCGCATGCCCACCACCGCTTCGCAGGAGCTCACGCTCGTCCCGCTCGACACGCCGCCGTCGCGTCGAGAGTGCGATCGCCCCGAGGGCCGAAGCGCAGCCGGCCCCGGATGGTGGGACTCGAGCTGGGATCTGCTGCGCGGCCTCGAGGTGCGCGAAGACGGCTGGGAGGCCCTCGGTTCCTATCGAGCGTCGTTGACGGCCGTGGCGACGGTTTCGCCGAGCGCCAGCACGGCCATCGCGTAGTAGCTCGACCAGTTGTAGCGCGTCAGCGTGTAGAAGTTGCTCGTGCCGACGACGTAGCTCGACACCGCGTCGCCGTTCTGCAGCTCGACCAGCGCGAGCAGGCTCGCGACATTGGTCGCTGCCTCCGGCAGGCGCGCGCCGCGCTCGACCATCTGCGCGGCGGTGAAGGTCGGCACGATGTCGGGCGCGAGGAGGACGGCGCGATCGACGAGCTCGCTCGGCGGCTCGACGTCCTCGAAGCGCGCCGGCAGCCCGCGCTTCCAGCCGAACTCGGCGAGATAGTTGGCGACGCTGCCGATCACGTCGGCCGGGTCCGTGTGCAGGTCGACGTGGCCGTCGCCGTCGAAGTCGACCGCATAACGGTTGAAGCTCGACGGCATGAACTGCGCCATGCCGATCGCGCCGGCATAGCTGCCGCGCCAGGCGAGCGGGTCGACGCCTTCGTTCCGGCAGAGGACGAACCAGCTCTCGAGCTCGTCGCGAAAGAAGGCGCTGCGGTCCTTGCGGCCGGGCGGGAAATCGAAGGCCAGCGTGGCGAGCGCATCGATGACCCGAAAGTCGCCCATCTGCCGGCCGTAGATCGACTCGACGCCGACGATGCCGACGACGACTTCGGGCGGCACTCCCTGCATCTCCTCGGCGCTGCGCAGCCACCGCTCGTTGGCGCGCCAGAAGGCGACGCCGGCGCGGATGCGGATCGGCTCGACGAAACGTGCACGGTAGGCGTTCCAGTTCTTGGCCGCGCCGCTCGCGCTCGGCATGATGTAGCGCGCCACGAGCGGCTGGAAGCGCGCCTGCGCGAGCGAGCCGCGCAGCCACGCGGGATCGAGCCCGCGCCGCTCGGCGACCTCGTCGGCGAAGCGCAGCACGTCCTCGCGCCTGCCGTACGCGAACGTGTCCGGCGCCTCGTCGTCGAGCATCGCGACGCGCCTGGCGGCAGCGCGCTGGCGCGGCCGCTTGCTCCCGGCGGCGGCGCTCGCCGCGAGCAGCCACGCGGCGCTGCCGAGGACGAGACGGCGGCGCTGCTGGAACGACATGGGGTGAGGGTGCGGCGAGACGGGAAGCGTGGTGCGCAAGCGGCGGTCGATTATCGCGGCGCGACGGTGCGCAAGCGATGCGCCTCGCTCGTGAACTCGTGCGTCATCGACGGATCCGGGCGCCTTGCCGCGTCGCGGCCGTAGCGTCGCGCCTCGAGCGCTTCGAGCAGGAGGGCGAGCCTCTCGCCGGCGCCGCCCAGCCGCTCGCGCACGCGCAGGGCGAGCGTGCGCGGCGGCTCGTGCGGCGCCGCAGCGATGCCGAGAGCGCGCAGCGCGTCGCGGATGCGGGCGAGCTGGCGCGCCCACGGATCGACGCGGTGACGGTCGAGCCAGGCCCAGAGCGCGCCGGCGATCGAAAGACAGATGAGCGTGCCGACCAGCAGCAGCGCGAGGTCTTCCCAGGTCGGCGCGTCGAAGCCGATCTGCTTCAGCACGTCGAGCTGGTGGCCGCGCGAATAGTTCAGCACCGACTGGTTCCAGCGGTTGTTGATCGCCTCCCAGGCGCGGCGCAGGTCGGCGAACAGTTGCGGGTTCATCGCGTCGAGCGTGCCGGCGACGAAGCCCGGCAGCGGTGCCAGGCGGCTGCTGCGGCCGATGCGGTCGGGCGCGACCGCGCCGGTCGGATCGGCGCGCACCCAGCCGGTGCCCGTCTGCCAGAACTCGGCCCACGCGTGCGCCGAGCTTTGCCGCACGACGTAGTAGCCGTCGACCGGCAGCAGATCGGTTCCCTGGTAGCCCGTGACGATGCGCGCCGGCACGCCCGCTGCGCGCAGGACGACGACGAACGCGGCCGCGAAATGCTCGCAGAAGCCCTCCTTGCGATCGAGCCAGAACTCGTCGACGGCGTCCCGCCCGTAGTTGCCCGGTGCGAGCGTGTAGCTGAAGCCGCCGCTGCGGATGTGCTGCAGCAGCTCGTTGGCGAGCCGCGTCGCGCTCGCGCCCTTGTGCGCATTGCGAAATTCGCGCGCCCAGGCGAGCGTGCGCGGGTTGAATCCGTCCGGCAGCTCGAGGCTTTCCTGGAGCTCGCCGAGGCGGCGCGGCGCACCGAGCACGAAGCTCGTGCTGGCGATCGCCTTGAAGCGCAGCCGCTCGAGCACGGGCTTGTCGGCCAGCCACTGCAGATCGTCGCGCGGAACGAGCCGGTAGCCCTCGACCGGAAACACGTCGGTCGTCGCTTCCAGCAGCGGCACCGATGCGAGCCGGAGCGGCTCGAGCGTCACTTCGTAGCCGAGCGGCTCGCCGCGCGTCACCAGCGCCGGCGCTCGCGCGGGCAGGCTCTGCGGAGCGAACGACAAGCCGACGGGCGCCCATTCGACGCCATCGAAGCGCGTCAGCACCGGGCCGCGGAAATACATCTGCGGCTGCGCGGGCGCCTGCCCGTCGAAGCGGATCCGCATCGCCACGCCGTCGTCGCGCGCCACTTCGGCCATCGAGCCCATCTTCATCGTGTTCGACAGGCCCGTCTTCGAGATGCCGTCCTGCGGGACGCCCCAGAGCGGCCCGATGCGCGGAAAGAGCACGAACAGCAACACCATCACCGGCGCGCCGAGCAGCGCCGTGCGCGCCGCGAGCCCGCCGGCGAGCGTCAGGCCGGGCTTGCCGACCGGCATGTGCGCGAGGACGAGCGCAGTGAGCAGCCCCCAGACCGAGACGAGCATCGCGATCGCGACGAGCATCGACTGCGAGTACAGGAAGTGCGTGAGGATGATGAAGAAGGCGAGGAAGAAGACGACGAACGCGTCGCGGCGCGCGCGCAGCTCGAGCGTCTTCAAGGCCATCAGCGCGACCGCGAGCGTCACGCCGGGCTCCTTGCCGAGCAGCGTGCGATACGACCAGAAGGTGAGGCCGATCGCGCCGATGAGCACGGCGACGAGCACCCAGCGGCCCGGCAGCGGCCCGTTGACGAGCGCCAGCCGGGCGCGCCAGAGCAGCACCGCCGCGGTGAGCCAGAGCGACCAAGCCGGCAGATGCGACGCGTGCGGCAGCACCGTCCAGGCGATCACCGCGAGCAGGAACAGGGTGTCGCGCGAGTCGCGCGGCAGCCGCTTCCATCCCGGCCATTGCAGGACCGCGCTTCGCGTGCTCGCTGCCAGGGCTGCTGCGTTCATGCGGTCGTGCGAGCGTCAGCGCCAGAGCGCGAGCGCTTCCAGGCAGCGCGCCCGCTGCGCGTCGCCGTCGCCGGGCTCGATCTCGGCGCCGGGCAGGCGCAATCCGTAGTCGGCGTCGGCGCGATCGGCGGCGAGCGTCCACGCCGCCAGGCGCGACAGCCGCTCTTCGGGGCCGAGCCTCGCGCACGCTTGCCACTCGAGCCAGAGCTCCTGGCGCGCCGACGTGCTCGTGTCGCGGCTGACGAGCTCGGCGCCGGTCGCGAGCGCCTGCGCCGCCTTCTTCCAGGCGATCAGCTTCAGCGGATCGCCGCGCCGGTACGCGCGCACGCCCTCGATCTCGCCACCGACGCTGCGCCGCGCCTGCAGCGCAGCGCCGCTCACCGGGCGCGCCGCGGGAAGCGCCGGCGCGTCGGCCTCGACCTGCGGATAGACGAGCACGCGCGCGACCGGCCGCCACACGGTCCAGGCGCGAAACAGGCCGAGCGGGAAGCGCGTCTCGGCGGTGAGCGTCGGCACGTCGTGCAGACCGCGCCGCCCGGGTACGTAGCTCACGTGCGCGGTCGCCTGGCCGCCCGCCGGCACGTTGGTCCAGGCGAGCGTCGCCACGGGCGCCTCGAGCAGGCGCAGGCCGATGCCGAAGCGCGTCGACGTCGGGCTCGAGAGGACGATGTCGAGCACCGCGGCGCTGCCGGCGAACGCCGGCGCGACCGGACGCAGGTGCAGCGTCAGCCCGCGCAGCGTGCCGTGCGTGATGTGCATCGACACGACGCCGCTGCCGGCGAGCAGGAACGTGAGCAGATAGCCGAGGTTGAGCTGGTAGTTGATCGAAGCGAGCAGGAGCACGATCAAGGTCAGTGCGAACATCCAGCCGGCGCGTGTCGGCAGGATGTAGACGTTGGCCTGCGTCAGCAGCTGGCTGTCGCTGCGCGGCAGCCGCGCCGTCAGCCAGCGGCGCACCCGCGCGCGCACGTTCCACGGTGCGGTCAGGACCGCGGAGACGCTCACGGCAGCGCGACGGCCTCGATCATCGCGCGCACCTGCTCGTTGCGGCCACGGCCGGCACCGGCAACCGGAACGAGCCGGTGCGCGATCGTCTGCGGCAGCACGTACTGCACGTCGTCGGGAGCGACGTAGTCGCGGCCGCCGAGGAGTGCACGCGCGCGCGCGGCGCGCAGCAGGCCGACTCCGGCGCGCGGCGAGATCCCCTCGACGAACCACGCGCCCGAGCGCGTCGCCTGGATCAGCGCCTGCACGTAGTCGAGCAGCGCTTCGGACGCGTGCACCGCCTGCACGGCGTGCTGCGCGGCGATCAGCTCGGCCGGCGTCATGACGTGCGCGAGGCGTCCGATCGCCTCGCGACGGTCGCCGCCGAGGAGGAGCTCCCGTTCGCTCTTGCGGTCGGGGTAGCCGAGCGTGATGCACATGAGGAAGCGGTCCAGCTGCGACTCGGGCAGCGGATACGTGCCGAGCTGGTCGGTCGGATTCTGGGTGGCGATGACGAAGAACGGCACCGGCAGCGCGCGCGTCTGCCCCTCGACCGTCACCTGGTGCTCCTCCATCGCCTCGAGCAGCGCGCTTTGCGTCTTCGGCCCCGCGCGGTTGATCTCGTCGGCGAGCAGCACGTGCGCGAACACGGGGCCGGCATGGAAGACGAACGCTTCGCGGCTGCGCTCGTAGACGCTCACGCCGATCAGGTCGGACGGCATCAGGTCGGCCGTGAACTGCGAGCGCGAGAACTTGAGCCCGAGCGAGACCGCGATCGCGTGCGCGAGGGTCGTCTTGCCGACTCCCGGGACGTCCTCGATCAGCAGGTGCCCGCCGGCGAGAAGGCACGCCACGCAGTCCTCGATCTGCGGCCGCTTGCCGACGATGATCGTGCTAATCTGATCGACGAGTTCGGACAGCTGGGCGGCGATGGGTCGGCTCATCGATCCAGACGTTACTCGAAACGATCCGCGCGCCAACGACCGATGAAGACCGCGTTCTACAGCCATTCCGACTGCCGCGGCCACGACATGGGGCCGGGCCATCCCGAGTGCCCGGCACGCCTCGACGCGATCGACGACCACCTGATCGCGACCGGCCTCGATCTGGCGCTCGAGCGGCGCGAGGCGCCGAGCGTCGCCGACGCCGATCTCGCGCTCGCGCACGGCGCAGGCTACGTCGCCGAGCTGCGCGACTTCCTCGCCCGCGTCGCCGAGTCGGGCGAGCAGCACGCGATCGACCCGGACACGATCGCCTGCCCGGGCACGCTGGGCGCCGTTCTTCGCGCGGCAGGCGCGGCGATCGCCGCGACCGACGCCGTGCTCGACGGCGACGTGGCGAGTGCGTTCTGCGCCGTGCGCCCGCCCGGCCACCACGCGACGCGCGAGCGCGCGATGGGGTTCTGCTTCTTCAACAACGTCGCCGTCGCCGCGCGCCACGCGCTCGACGTGCGCGGGCTCGAGCGCGTCGCGATCATCGACTTCGACGTCCACCACGGCAACGGCACCGAGGACATCGTCGCCGGCGACGAGCGGATCCTGATGGCGAGCATCTTCCAGCATCCGCTCTATCCGTACAGCGGCGCGGTGCCGCTCGGCGAGAACATGGTCAACGTGCCGGTGCCTCCGTACGCGCGCGGCCCGGCCGTGCGCGCGCTGATCGAGGAGAACTGGATGGAGCGGCTGCACGCGTTCCGGCCGGAGATGGTGTTCGTCTCGGCGGGCTTCGACGCGCACCGCGACGACGAGCTCGGCCAGCTCGGGCTGGTGGAGGCCGACTACACCTGGATCACCGAGAAGATCCGCGAAGTGGCCGACCGCCACGCCAACGGCCGCATCGTCTCGTGCCTGGAAGGCGGCTACAACCTCGGCGCGCTCGCGCGCAGCGTCGCCGCGCACCTGCGCGTGCTCATGCGATGAATCGGTGATCCGCGCCTTCGACAAGACGCGGCTCGCCGAACTCGTCGCCGAGCTGACACGGCCGGGGGTCGTCGCCGAACTGGCGATCCTCGCCGCCTGCCTGGTCGCCGCCTGGGCCGTCGTGCGCCTGATCCGCGGCCACGACCGGCCGGTCGCGTCGGTCTGGTTCGGCAACCGGATCCTCGACGGCGTGCTCTTCCCCGTGCTCGCGCTCGCCTTCGCGTACGCGGCGCGCGTCGCGCTGGCGGGCGTCGTCAAGCCGGCGGTGTTCCAGGTCGCGATCCCGATCCTGATCTCGCTCGCGGCGATCCGCCTGAGCGTGCGCGTGCTCGGCCGCGCCTTTCCCGGCGTGCGCTGGGTGCGAACGGTCGAGCGCAGCATCTCGTGGATCGCCTGGATCGCCGTCGTCCTCTGGGTGACCGGCATCTCGCCGCTGCTGCTCGATGCGATGGCGGACGTTCGCTGGAGGGTCGGCACCGGCGAGATGAGCCTCAGGAACGTCGTCGAAGGCGGCATCACCGCCGCCCTCGTCCTCGTCCTCGTGCTCTGGGTTTCGGCGGCGCTCGAGCGAAAGCTGCTCTCGAGCGGCAGCGGCCACGACCTGTCGCTCCGCAAGATCGGCGCCAACGTCGTGCGCGTGCTGCTGCTCTTCTTCGGCCTGCTGATCGCGCTCTCGGCGGTCGGCATCGACCTCACGGCGCTGTCGGTGTTCGGCGGCGCGATCGGCGTCGGCCTCGGCTTCGGGCTGCAGAAGATCGCGGCCAACTACGTCAGCGGCTTCGTCATCCTGGCCGAGCGGAGCCTGCGCATCGGCGACATGGTGAAGATCGAGAGTTTCGAGGGCCGCATCACCGACATCCGCACGCGCTACACGGTGATCCGCTCGCTCGGCGGCCGCGAGTCGATCGTGCCGAACGAGACGCTGATCACGACCCGGGTCGAGAACGCGTCTCTCACCGATTCGCGCGTCGCCGTCACCACCGGCGTGCAGATCGCCTACGGCAGCGACGTGCGCCGGCTGCAGCCGCTGCTCGTCGCGGCGGTACGCGCGGTTCCGCGCGTCATCGCCGAACCCGCGCCGTCGGTCCAGCTCGCCGCGTTCTCGGCCGACGGCATGGATCTGCGGATCGGCTTCTGGATCCGCGATCCTGAAAACGGCGACGGCAACGTCAAGTCGGACGTCAATCTGGCCGTGCTGGACGTGCTCGATCGCGAAGGCATCGAGATCCCGTTCCCGCAGCGCGTCGTGCACGCGACGGTGTCGACCGGAAAGAAGGCCGACGACGACGGGGTGCCGCCCCCCGCCGCCGAGATGCGGCGCGGCTGACCGGCGCGCGCCGGCCGCCCGGCTCAGCTGCTCGGCAGCGAGCGCAGGTGCAGGTAGAGCGCGCGCGCGTCGACCTCGCTCATCTCCTTCAGCGAGACGAACGGCATCACCTTGCTGACCGTCGTGCCGTCGGGGCGCTTGCCGGTCTTCAGCATCGCCATGAACTGCTCGGCGGTCGGATAGCGCTCGAGCGCGCTGCCCGGCCCGGGCGTGAGCTTGGCTGCCGGCGGCCAGTCGGGCGGAGCGCCGGGGATCTTGCCGCCGGCGAGCTGCTTGCCATGGCAGCCGATGCAGCCGTTGGCGACGTAGGCGCCGTGCTCGGGCGTGACACCCTCGGGGACCGGCAGCGCAGGCGGCAACGCGTGGTCGATCTTCTCGCTCGCATCGCGCACGACGCCGGCAGCGTAGAGCGCCTTGACGAGCATCGGCAGACGCACGTCGGCCTTCGCACCCGACGCCGGCGGCAGCTGGCGCACGTAGGCGATCAGCGCGGCGACGTCGGCGTCGACGAAGCGGTTGAATTCCTCGCTCGGCATGACCATCACCGGCCGCCCGTCCGGCTTGACGCCGTGCCGGATCACGCGCACCCAGTCGCCCTCGGCGTAGCGCGCGACGACCGACTGCGGCGCCGGCGTGATGTCGGGAGCGCGGACGAACATGCCGCCGCCGTCGACGACGACGTTGCCGGCACCGTCGGCGCCGTGGCAGTCGCCGCAGCCGCGCGACGCGAACAGGTAGCGGCCGCGCTCGACGCTCGCGCCCTCTGCGTGCACTGCCAGCGGTGCGACGGCGACGTCGATCCGGCGCTGCATCTTTTGCGCTCCCATCTCGCCGAGCGTGAGGAACGCGGCGCTCGCGCCTGCGACGAGCACCGTCAGCGTGACGGCGCCGCGCCGGAGCCACTTGTTCATGTCGTCTCTCCTCCTGTTGGTTCGGGCGTGATGCGGATCAGGCTCTGCCGAGCGCCGGATCGACGCCGGCAGCGGTCGCCAGCTTGGCCCAGCCTGCGTCGTCGATGTGCGGGCGGATGGTGGCGAGCATGCCGGACAGCGCCTCGGCCGGCATCTGCGACTTGGCAGCGCCGACGATCTGTGCGCGCTCCGCAGGGGTCGACGCCGGCAGCATCCAGCGCGCCACCAGGGCGTGCTCTTCGGGCGAGATGCTGGCCAGGATTCGCGCGTGCAGCTCGCCGAGCTCCCGGTCGCTGTAGTGCTGCCAAAGCAGGGCGTTGTGCGTCGTTTCCTCGACGTGCATGTGCTGGAAGTTCTCGGCGACGAACAGCGCCAGGTGGCGGTAGAGACGCAGAGCCAGCCGCTCGGCGTCGTCGGCTTGCGAGCTGCGCAGGGCGTGCACTTCGGCCTGCAGCTCGGCGATGGTGTCGACGTGCTCGACGTGCTCTTCGGCGACGCGCCGGCTGCCGGCCGGCTGGCGCGCCTCGATGGCGGTGTGGACGAACGCGTTCTCGTGACGGAGGTGGCCGAGGCAGAGCTCGAGCAGCCGATCGAGCTGCGCGAGCGCGGCGTCGCGGTCGGCCGCGTCGGCGACGTCGATCCGGCCGACGCGCACGAGCGTGTCGCTCATGAAGCTGCGCAGCGCCTTGTGGATCGAGAGGTACAAGTCCATGCGCGCCGGCTCGGCGCTGCGCATCGCGCTCGCGCCTGCTTGCGCGATCGAGGATGGCGTGGTTTCGGCAAGGGACGTGTGCATGGGTCGGCTCCGATCGAGGCGGCAACGTGCCGCGGTCTCGACAGTGTTGCGGAGCGACCCCGCGGCGCCATCGACCGAAGGAGCCATCGGCTGCGACAACGACGGGCCATGGCCGCGGGCCACCAGGCGGTGGCGGGCGCTAGGAGAGGCGTCGTTCGTTGTACCAGGCGGCCGCCTGCCCGCGCGACTGGACGCCGAGCTTGTCGAGGATGTTGGCGACGTGGCGCTTGACCGTGTGCGGGCTCAGGTCGAACGCGCGCGCGATCAGCTTGTTGCTGTCGCCGGCGGCGATCAGCCGCAACACCTCGAGCTCGCGCGGGCTGAGCGATTCGGCGGCGCCTAGCACCGAGGCGTTCGGCGCGCGCGCGCCGGCCGCGTCCGACGGTTGCGGCGCCTGCGCCTCGGCAGCGCCGAGACACGCTGCCCAGCGCCGCAGGGCTGCGATCCTCTCCGCGGCGACGCGACCCTGCCATGGCGCCGCGGCGAGCGCTTCGAGGTTGCCCTTGCCGCACGCGAGCGCCGCTCCCGGGCAGCCGGTGCGCTCCGGGTCGTCGAACACCGGGGCGATCGCCGCCGCCGCGCGGTCGATTTCGCCGAGCCGCAGGTGCACAAGCGCGAGGCGGATGCGCACGTCGGCCGCTTCGCCGAAGACGCCGAGCGCGCTCTCGCCGGCGACCGCTCGCAGGTACGCGTCGCGCGCGCCGTGCCAGTCGCCGCGCTGCCAGGCGACCCTGCCGGCGACCGCGAGACGCTGCGCCTGCAGGATCGGCCGCAGCATGGCGCCGTCTTCGCGCGCGACCGCATCGTTCTCGTCGGCGAGTCGCAGCACCCGCGCGCCGTCGCCGTTCCAGTCGGCGAGGCGGATCGCGAAGCGACGGTAGAACGCGCAGAGCGGCGAATCGCGCCGGTAGCCGCCGGCCGGGTCGTCGAACAGGGCGAGGATGCCGTCGAGTGCGTCGCTGCTGTCGCCGGCGCGCCCGAGCATCGCGAACAGCACGGCGAGCAGGCTGCCGAGCGCGAGGCGCACGTTGGGCGGCGGCCCGAGCCAGCGCGCATCCGCTTCGGCGAGCGCGGCGGTTTCGAGCGCCGCCTCGAGGCGGCCGGCCCAGAGGTCGCTCCACGCGGAGCCGACGAGCGCGAGCGCGCGCAGCGGCGTCGGCGCTTCGGGAGCGACGGCGAGCGCGCCGGCGGCGAAGCGGCGCGACGGCTCGCGCATCGACGGCAGCCCGCATTGCAGGCTGCGCGGCACGCACTGATACCAGAGCACCGGATCGCGGCTGCCGTCGAGCAGGTCGAGCATCTCTGCGTAGCGCGGCGCGACTTCGTCGAGTCTGCCGCTGTCGAGCGCGATGTAGCTCTGCACGACCGCGGCGAGTGCGCGGTCGGCGCGGGTGAGCTGAACGCCCGGGTCGGGAACGGCGAGGCGTCGCAGCGCCTCCTCGTGGCGCCCGGCGGTGACCAGCGCGATCGACTCGTAGACGCCCGAGCGCCAGGCGCAGCGCGCGTCGCCGGCGCGTGCGAACGCGTCGCGCGCGGCGGCGGCGGCCTCGCGCATCGTCGGCCAGTCCCAGCGCGACCAGGCGGCGAGGGTGCGGATGTGCAGCAGCAGCGGCGAGCTCCGCCTCGCCTCGGCCGGGAACTTCTCGATCAGCCGCAGCACCGGCGCGACGCTGCCGGTGGCGAGGATCGTCGCGCCGGATTCGCCGAGCATCGCCTCGGCAGCGCTCCAGTCGCCGGCACCGACGAGAAAGCCGATCTTGCGCAGCAGGTCGCTCTCGCCGGCGGCGGCGCGCCGGTAGAGCTCGGGAAGCTCGTCGGCCATCTCGCGACGCACGCGGTCGCGCAGGAAGTCGCGGAACAGGTCGTGCAGGCGCAACGTGGTCTCCGCGCCCTGCAGCACCGAGACGAACAGGCCGCGGCGCTCGATCTCCTCGAGCCACTCGGCGGCGCGCGGGTCGGCCGCGACCGCGGCGCAGCGCCCGGCGGTCAGCTCGTCGAGCACCGAGCAGCGCAGGAGGAAGCAGCGCAGCGGCAACGGCAGCTCGCCGAGCACCTCGTTCAGCAGGTAGTCGAAGACGTGCCGGTCGTTGACGGTGTCGGCGATGATCGCCTGCGCGTCGTGGCCCGAGACGATGCCGTTGACGGCCAGGCGCAGGCCGACCGCCCAGCCATGCGTGCGCTGGTAGAGCCGCTGGCTGGTCGCTTCGCGGTCGAGCGGCGTGCGCGTTTCGGCGGCGGGCAGCAGCGCGCGCACGTCGTCGAGCGTGAAGCGGAGCTCGCGCTGGCGGAACTCGGCGAGCTCGCCGTGCGCGCGCAGGCGCGCCAGCGACGCGAGCGGCGGGTCGGTGCGGCTGGCGACGACGAACCCCCAGTGCGGCGGCAGCCGCTCGAGCAGCACGTCGATGAACTCGAACACGCCGGGGTCGCTGATCCGGTGCGCGTCGTCGACGACGATCAGGCCGCGGTCGACGTCGCACGCGGCGAGCACGTTCAGCAGCTGGGTCGCGACCGAATGGCGGTCGGTGCGGCTGCCGCCGGCGGCGGCGATCAGTGCCTCCGGATCGGTGCGCCACGGCGGATCGAGCGGCTCGAGCGCGGCGATCAGGCAGGCGAGCAGGCCGAGCGGGTCGTCGTCGACGTCGGCCGAGATCCACGCCACCGACGCGCTGCCGCGCAGGTTCTCGATCAGCCGGGTCAGCGCGGCGGTTTTGCCGAAGCCCGCCGGCGCTGCCACCAGAACGAGCCGCCGCGCGAGCGCGGCCGCCTTCATCTGCTCCTCGAGGCTTGCGCGCGCGATCAGGCTGGCGCGCACGCGCGGCGGCTGGATCTTCGTCAGGGCGAAGCTTTGCGTGGGCGAAGCCAAGGTCGCGTCCTCCGGGCCGGATTTTGCGTGCCGAGTGCGCGTTGCCGGAAGACGGCCGATGTCCGAGCGGCGCGATGCGCCACTGCGCGAGGACCCTCTGCCCGCCTACCCCTCGACGACGAACTCGACGCTGCCGATGCCGGCGAACGTCGCCCGGTAGTGTCCAGGGCCGGGCAGCGCAGGTGCGCCGGTGCACGATCCGGTCGTGATCACGTCGCCGGCGACCAGACCGCGCGCGGCGTCGGCCGGCGCGTTGGCGAGCAGCACGACAGTGCCGAACGGATCGCCGTCGAGGATCGTGCGCGCGCTGCCGCGCGCGACCTCGCCGCTCGCGCCCGCGTCCAGGCGCACCAGGACGATCTGGAGGCTCGCGAAATCGACGCCCTCCCAGTCGCCGTGGCCGGCGCCGACCACGAGCGCGCCGTTGTTGAAGCCGTCGGCGAGCTCGGCGAGGGCGCCCAGGCCGCGTGGCAGGCGCGAGTCGACGATCTCGACGGCCAGGTGCATCGCCCGCGTCGCGCTTCGCACCTCGTCGCGCGAGTACGGGCGCCCGGGCCGCGCCGGGAGGTCGCGGCCGAGCGCGAAGGCGATCTCGCACTCGAGCTTGGGCGCGATGAAGTCGGCGCTGCGCAGCCGCGCCGGCGCGCTCTGCGCATCGTGCATCCGGCGCGCCGGGATGCCGGCGCCGATCGGCAGCTCGACCGCGAGCGCTTCGCGCTGCGCCGGGGTCACCGCCGCGATCTTCCAGCCGCCGATCGGGCCGAGCTCGCGCAGCACGGCCGACTGCAGCCGATACGCCTCGGCGAGATCGCCCGGGAGCTGCTCGCGCGGCCAGGTCTCGATGGCGCGCGCCTGGCTGCGGGCGGTGGCGAGCGCGCGACCGGCGGCTT
>Ga0070679_100002536_pt1 | contig 16539 bp, 11 predicted proteins | sample KBSC63BmetaG_FD_65652 | JGI IMG/M metagenome (GOLD analysis project Ga0070679, IMG submission 65652) | Corn rhizosphere microbial communities from Kellogg Biological Station, Michigan, USA - KBS C6-3B metaG | ecosystem: Host-associated > Plants > Roots > Rhizosphere | place: USA: Michigan... | reverse complement strand
CCGTTGCGCCTGCGCGCCGGCGACCGCGAGGTGGTGCTGGCCGACGCCCCCGCGGGCGAGCCCGGGACGCGCCTGCTGCTGGCCGAGGCCTCGAACGCGGATCTGGCCATCGTGGTGACGGCCGCCGGCCGGGGCCTCACGCCGGAAGCGCGCCGCCAGATCGTGGTGCTGGCGTCGCTGGGCACGCGCCGCGTGGTCCTGGCCGTCAACGAGATGGACCTGGTCTCGTACGACGCGGCCGCGTTCTCGCGCGTCCAGTCGGCGTTCCGCAACGTGGCCGCCGAGCTGGGGCTGGCCGGCGACGCCGCCATCCCGGTCTCGGCGGTGGTGGGGGACAACGTGGCGGTCCGCTCGACCGCCATGCCCTGGTACACGGGGCCGACGATCCTCGAGCTGCTGGCCGCGACCGAGCCGACCGGCGCGGGGCTCGCCGATCAGCCGCTGCGCCTGGCCGTCCAGTGGGCCAGCGAATCGGTCGAGTGGCGCGGCGCGCTCGGCACGGTCCTGGCCGGTCGCTTGCGCAAGGGCGACGCCATCCGCATCCAGCCTTCGGGGCGAACCGGCCAGGTGACGCGCATCCTGACCGCGGCCGGCGAGGTCGACGAGGCCGGACCCGGCCGCGCGGTGGCCGTGTCGCTGGACGGTGGCCTCACCCCCGCGCGCGGCGACCTGATCGTCGCCGCCGCCGATCCCGCCGAGATCTCCGACCAGTTCGAGGCGACGCTGATCTGGTTGGGCGACGCGCCGCTGCTGCGAAGCCGCGGTTACGTGCTGCAGGCGGGCACGCGGGCGGTCAGCGCCGCCGTGGCGCCCCTGAAGTACAAGGTGAACGTCGACACGCTGGAGCACACGGCGGCCGCGACGTTGAAGCGCGGTGAGATCGGGGTCGGCAACCTGCAGCTCGATCGCCCGATCGCCTTCGACGGGTACTCGGCCGGCGTCGAGACCGGCGGCTTCGTGCTGGTCGATCGGATCTCCGGGCAGACGGTGGGCGCCGGGATGCTGCGGTTCGCGCTGCGTCGGTCGCAGAACGTCCACTGGCAAGCGGTCGACGTGAACCGCGCGGCGCGGGCGTCGATCAAGCAGCAGCGGGCCTGCCTGCTCTGGTACACGGGCCTGTCGGGGGCCGGGAAGTCGACCATCGCCAACCTGGTCGACAAGAAGCTGCACAGCATGAGCCGCCACACCTACCTGCTGGACGGCGACAACGTGCGGCACGGCCTCAACAAGGACCTGGGCTTCACGGACGCCGATCGCGTCGAGAACATCCGGCGCGTCGCCGAGGTGGCCAAGCTGATGGTCGATGCCGGCCTGATCGTCGGGACCGCCTTCATCTCGCCGTTCCGGGCCGAGCGTCACATGGCGCGCTCGCTGCTGCACGAGGGGGCGTTCATCGAGGTGTTCATCGACACGCCGCTGTCGGTCGCCGAGCACCGAGACCCCAAGGGCCTCTACAAGAAGGCGCGCAAAGGGGACCTCAAGAACTTCACGGGCATCGATTCCCCCTACGAACGCCCGGAGAACCCCGAGCTCACCATCGACACCACCCGCCAATCACCCGAGCAGGCGGCCGACGCGATCATCGCGTACCTGGACGCACGCGGGCTGCTCGATCCGGAGTCAGCATGACCCACACGTACGTCTTCAACGGCGACGCCGACGGCCTGTGCGCGTTGCAGCAGCTGCGCCTGGCGGGCGAACCGCCGGGGCGGCTGGTCACCGGCGTCAAGCGCGACATCGCGCTGGTCGAGCGGGTGGCGCCCGAGGCCGGCAGCTCCTGTACCGTGCTGGACGTCTCGCTGGACGTGAACCGGGCGGCGGTGCTGGCGTTGCTGGCGGCCGGGACGCGCGTGCGCTACTTCGACCACCACTTCGCGGGCGACATCCCGGCCGACGCCGGCCTCGAGCCGCACATCGACCTGGCGCCCAACGTCTGCACCAGCATCCTGGTCGACCGTTACCTGCAGGGGCGCTGCCGGAGCTGGGCGGCCGTCGGCGCGTTCGGCGACAGCTTGACCGAGGAGGGGCGGGCGCTGGCGGCCCAGGCTGGTCTGTCCAGCGACGACGCCGAGATCCTGCGCGCGGTCGGCACCGCCATCAACTACAACGGCTACGGCGAGTCGCTGACCGACCTGCACGTCCCGCCGGCCGATCTGGCCGAGGAGATGCTGCGCCACCCGGACCCGCTGGACTTCGCCGCGCGGTCCGAGGTCTATCAGCGGGTGGCCGAGGGATACCGCACCGACATGGCGCTGGCGGCGGGCGTGCGGCCGGCCCGCCAGTCGTCGGGGGCGGTGCTGTTCGTGCTGCCCGACGCGCCCTGGGCCCGCCGGGTCTCGGGGACGCTGGCCAACGACCTGGCCAAGGCCCACGCCGGCGAGGCGGTGGCGCTGCTGTCCCCCAAGACCAGCGGCGGCTACCTGGTCTCGGTGCGGGTGCCGCGCGACGCGCGCGTCTCGGCCGAGGCCTTCTGCCGCAAGTTTCCGACAGGCGGCGGCCGCAAGACGGCCGCCGGCATCAACCATCTGCCTGCCGAGGCTCTGAACGAGTTCGGCAGCGCGTTCGAAAATGAATTCAAGGCGGTGACCGCGTGAACACGATCCTCGGGCGAATGGGGCACATCTACCGCGTGATGCGGCGGACGTTCAAAGTGCGCGTGGTGCCGCTGTTCCTGGCGGTGCTGTTCGGCGTGGTGCGGACCTTCGTCGGCATCGCGATGGCGCTGGACAACCTGCTGGTCGGCCGGCTGCGGCGGACCAAGGCGGCGCGGCCCATCGTGCTGGTCGGCAACCCGCGCACGGGGACGACCTTCCTGCAGCGCTTCCTGTCCGACGAGGGGTTCGGCAAGGGGATGGAGCTGTTCCTGATGCTCTACCCGTCGCTGCTGCTGCAGAAGCTGCTGCGGCCGGTGCTGCCGCTGCTGGAAAAGATCAGCCCGGCCAAGTTCCACAGCACCGACGCGCACCAGACCAGCCTCAGCTCGGTCGAGACCGACGACGTCGCCGTGCTGTTCCGTTACCTGGACGGCTTCTTCCTGTACGGGTTCTTCCTGTCCTGGGAGGACGAGGACATGCTGCCGGCCTTCGATCCGCGCGTGCGCGACACGTCGGCGCGTGACTTCGACTGGCTGGACAAGCTCTGGCGGCGCAGCCTGGTTCTGCACGAGACGGACCGGAACATCGCCAAGCTGTTCTCGGTGGCGGTGCGGCTGCCGCAGTTCCTCGAGCGGTTCCCCGAGGCGCAGATCCTGTACATGGCGCGCGACCCGCTGTCGGTGATCCCCAGCTCGATGAGCCTGGTGATCGGCGTGCTGGACCGTGCCTTCGGCTTCTGGTCGCTGCCCGAGCCGATGCGGAAGCGCTGGCTGGACCGGATGTACAAGGCCTGGATCCTGCTGCTGCAGAAGTTCCACGAGGACTGGACGACCGGCGCCATCGACCAGAAGCGCGTCTTCATCGTGCGCTACGATCGGATGATGGCCGACTTCGAAGGGATGATGGACGAGATGTGCGCCTTCCTGGGCCACCCCATGACCCCCGCGCTGCGCGCCACCATCGCCAAGCGCGGCGAGAAGCAGCGCAAGTACGAGTCCGAGCACAAGTACGACCTGGAGAAGTTCGGGCTGACGGAAGAGCAGATCCGCCGCGACTGCGCCTTCTTCTACGACACGTTCCTGCCGCCCATGGAGCGGCGTCCGGTGGCGGCCAAGCAAGCCTAGGGGACTCGAGGAAGCCGGCCGACGGGTTCGAGGCTCAGGAGGCGTTCGCTGCAGGGGGCGTAATAGACGCGGTAGATGGCGTCGTCGTCGATGGCGGCGCGGCAGCCGGCGCGAACGTTGAAGCGCCGGCCATCGCACGACAGGTAGCGCGTGACCTTTCCCCTGGCATCCACTTTCCAGACGAACTGAAGCGGCCCGATCGCGACCGCTGCACGCCCGGCCACGGCGTCCTGCAGGAATTCGGAACCGTAATACCCAGAGCCCAGCGAGACCGCCACAGCGGCCGCGAATTCGAATATGAGCCACGGGAGTGGTGGCGGCAGCGAGCCCGGGCGTGAGGGGATCTGCGCCACGTACACCGCCTTTGCTCCGGCCGCGATCGCGATCACGAAGGCGATGGCGCCGATGGTCGCGCATCTCACCCTCTGTCGCCGACTGAGCAGGCCCCGGGCATTCCGGTCAACCTCCGCCACCGTGAACTTCACCACGCCCGCCCAACGCGCGCACGTCATGGCACGCCGGCGGTCACCATCCACGGTCAGGCCGCCGGAAAGACTCCCTCGCCAGTCACCCATGCCTCATGTTCGGCACGGGCGTGACGCTCGTTGCGTCTCAGCGTTCCAGGTACGCGGTCGTGAAGTATTCGTCCTTGGTGTTGGGGGCGAAGGCGACCTTGCTGGACTCGAACACCGACTTGCGGCCGTTCTGCTTGTTGATCATTTCCATGTGCATGGGGCGGTAGCGCTTGTTCTTGGCGTCGAGGAGCTTGATGTTCTCGGCCACCAGCTCTTTCAGCAGCTTGCCGTCCTTGTCGTAGTAGAGGCCGCGCAGGACGGTGTACTTGTCCTTGCTGACCCAGTAGGTCTTCTTCGAGTAGCCGTCGCTGTCGGCGACGTCCTTGCTCTTGGGCGTCAGATCGATCACCCAGCAGGCCTCACCCTTGACGTTGTCTTCCTTGGCCAGCTTGTAGTCGAAGTCGTCCAGCGCCGGGATGTTCAGGTCGCCGTACGAGAACTCGCTGCCCATGAAGCTCTGCGACTTCTGCGAGCTCACGATGCGGCGGGTCTTGCGCAGCGCCGGCAGGTAGATCCAGACGTCGTCGGGCTTCTCTTCGTAGTCGAACACCAGGATGCTGGTCCCCTGGACGTCGGCCGGCGAGACGAAGCGGTAGACGCGCTTCTCGGTCTTGCCGCCGTCGTACAGCTTGGTGGCCATGGTCAGCGCACGCTCGCGCGACTGCCCCTTGTCGTCGGTGGTGGTCATCTTCACCTGCGCCTCGGAGCCGTCCAGCTTTCGCGTGACGGTGACCTTCTCCATGATCTCACGGGGCGACGGGGCGGCTGCGGCGGGCAGGGCGGTGCCCAGCAGCATCCAGGCGGCGGCGGTCGACAGCTTGCGGGCGAATCGGCGGTCCATGGGCGTCCTCCTCAGAACGTGTAGCGAAGCTCGACGTAGCCGGCGCTCAGCTGGGCGTCGATGAGTCCAAACAGGGTGTCGGTGGGGCCGTGGAAAATCTGCGCGCCCAGGTAGGCCATCACCGCGTCGGTGACGTGATACCCGATCCGCGGCGTGACCACCCACTCACGGGTCGTGAAGTTGTACATGCACAGCGACGAGATCGAGAGCGTGTCGTGCGCGCCCAGCCACTCGAAGCGGATCGTCCCCAGGTGCTGGATCTGCGCGGTCTGCGAGAACAGGATCTGGTTGGTCTTGGCCAAGAGCGCGTTGACGATCGGGGTGACGGAACGCTCACTCCCGGGCGGCAGCATCGACAACGAGCCGGGTGTCAACGAGCTGTAGGGCGTGGGGTGCTTCTCCCAATCGAAGACGTATCGCCCCATGTACTGCAGGATCACGCTGAGCGTGCCGAAGGTGTGGTCGATCCCCACGACGTACTGCAAATCTGGAAAGGCGATGTGGCCGTCGCCGGGGAGGGCGCCCGTGGTGACATTGACCGCCTGGTAACCGTAGGGGAGCCGGTAGGCGGCTTCTCCGCGCACGGTCATCACCTCGCCCAGCGACGTCGAGAAGTCGAACCCGAACACGCGTTGGTCGTAGGCGGTCCGCGAGATCAGCAACGACGGCGCTGGCTTGTCCCCGTTGGGGTTCGTCATCGCGTCGTAGGTCAGGTTCACCCCACTCAGGGTGAGCCCGGGCAGCAGCGCGTAGCCGTACAGGTACGAGACCGACATCTCGATCGCCGCGGTCTGCAGGTGCAGGCGCGCGGATTCGGTGCCGTGGCGCAGGTCCCGCGATGGGTAGATCGGCGTGCCGTAGTAGACGTCCGTGGGCAGCGAGACCGTCGGCAGCTGGGTGGGCAGATACATCGGCATCCAGACCCCCTCCAGCCGGAAGGGGCCCATGTTCAGGAAGCCGCGCGCGCCCGCGTTGCCCACGCGCAGGTCGTCCTCGATGGGCGACTTCACGCGCCAGTCGACCGGCGTGAGGTTGCTGGTGGGGTTGAGCGCGTCGGCCCGCCCCCAGACCACGATCTGCTGGCCCAGGCGCAGCGAGAACGGGCCGGCGTACAGGTTCACGTACGCCTCGCGCAGGTCGACGACGGTCGCCTGCTGCCCGTCGCCCTGCAGGCCGTAGCGGATGCGCGCCTCGGCGAACCCGTCGCCGTAGGTCTCTTTGGGCGTGCGCGCGATCAGCGACAGCTCGCCGTAATTGGCCTTGAGCTCGCCGGCCTGGATGCCCGAGATCTTGCCGCCGAAGATGTCCCCGCGGACGTAGCCGTGCAGCGTGAACCCGCCCGGACCGCCCCCCTCCGGGACCGCCACGGCAGCGGGGGCCGTGGCAGCGGCCGGTGCGCCTTGCTCGAACAAACCGGGGCCACCCTCGTCGGGCGGCTCGACGCCGACGGCGTCCGCCGACGGCGTCTCCGTGCTCGGCGCGCCAGCAGGTCGCTTGCCAGGCGGGTTGTCACCGGCGGGCGGGCCGCCCACCTCTTCCGCGTGAGCGCCGCTGGCTCCGAGTGCGGTCAACACCGCGATCAGGGTTCCAGTGGTCAGATGTCGCATTCGTTGCGGGTATGCGTGGGCCTTGATCGGCATGGCGGCGCGTCCTCAGCTCGCCGAGCCGGTCCAGGTGCCGGTGAGCATGACCATCGAGTACCCGGCCGCCGCGCTGCCCAGCACCAGCTTGTCGCCGGGCTTGACGGTGCGCTCTTGCAGCAGGTGCCGGTAGGTCACGCCGACGCTGGCGCTGGCCGTGTTGCCGTACAGGGCGTGGGTGTAGACGCCCTTGGCGGGGTCGACGCCGATGTCCTCGAAGATTTTGCGGACCATGATCTCACTCGGTTGGTGAAAGACGTAATGGTCGATGTCGTTCGGAGTCATTCCCAGCGCGGCCAGCCGCTCGGTCACGAAGGGCGGGATGTACTTGCCCAGACGCATCAGCTCGACCGACGACGAGACCAGCGTGCCGTCGATCGGGACCTGACAGAGATGCCAGTGGTCGGGCGCCGTGAAGGTGCGGACCGACTGCAGGTGGATCCCGCCGTTCGGGAAGGGCGTCCGGCGCAGCAGCATGCAGGCGGCGGCGTTGCCGATGGTCAGACCGGCGGTCTTCATCTGAAGATCGCGCACGCTCTGGATGTCGTAGCTGAGGAAGTGGTCGGACAGCTCGGACGTGAAGACCAGCGCGGTCCGATATTCGGGGTGCAGCGCCAGATAGCCCGCCGCCGCCTGGATCGCCTCCAGGTGGCCGACGCAGGCCGCGGTCACGTCGAAGGCGTGCGTCCGCTTGAGACCCAGCTTGGCCGCCACCTCCATGGACGTGGCCGGCTCGAAATACTGGCGCGCGATGCTGCCGCACACGACCAGATCGACCTCGTCCAGCGTCGTGGCGTTCTCTTCGAGACAGGCGTGGACCGCCTTGACCGCCAGGTCGGCGACGCTGCCGGGTCGCACGTTCGGCTCGATGTACCGGACCTGCGTCTTGCACAGGCCGAGCACGTGCTCGATGGCGGCCGCCACCGGCGCAAACTCGTCGGCGGTGCCTTTGAACCGCGCGCGAACGCGGCGAATGGTTTCGGCGTTGTCGACCCGATGGTCAGGGAACGCAACGCCCGGCCGGGACAGATACAGTTCTGGCAAGCTCAAGAACAGCCTCGGGGCAGGCAATCCAAATTACCACAGCGCGATCGGATCGGGACCACCAATACGCTTCGAAAAACATGAGGAAAAAACGGCGCGTCGAGCCGATTTCGTGAGCCGGTTTTTCGAGTTCGCGAATCCGGCGGGCACGCACGAAATGGTGTGCGATTCTGGGGGAGTTCCGACGACGTTCGGTTGTAAGGTCGGGGTATGACCTCCATCGCCCACACCCCAACCTGTCTTCGATTCGCGCGGCGCGTGGCGCCCGCCGTCTTGTCCCTGTTTCTTGTCGCCTGTGGCAGCAGCGGTGGCCCGAGCACGAACGGCGCCGCGATGACCGACGCCAACAATTACAAAGCGGTGAGCACGATGAAGATTCCGACCATCCAGACCAAGGCGATGTCCGACTTGACGCTGGATTGGTCCGGGATCCAGAAGGACCTGCTCTGCCACAGCACGGACAAGTCGCCGATCGTGAACGTCACCTTCGCGATCTTCAAGAATCGGACCCCCGAGGCTCTGGAGAGCGAGCTGTCGGTGGGGATCTTCAACACGGCCGAGGTCAGCAAGTACTTCTTCCTGGGCGTCGACGCCAACACCAAGACCTCGATGCTGACCGCGCTGAAGGCCACCAACACGCACGTGGATCCGGCCACCGACTTCGTCGAGTCGTCGTCCACTCTCTATCTGCTGATCTTCGCGAACAGCCAGACACCCGGCGTGGGCGCCGAGTCGATGGTGTTCCTGCAGCCCTCGGCGACGTCCAGCAACACCATGGTCATGGCGCCCGACGCGTGCACGAGCAACATCCTCTCGTTCTCCGCAACCCTGGGCACCGGGCTCGACGTGCCGAACACGGCGCCGTACACCGTCGATTGGAGCAAGCTCACCAAGGACGGTTTCGGCAACCCGATCGACTTCACCACCATCCAGCAGCTGGACCTGGGCTACTACCAGGGCAAGACCGCGTCCGATCTGATGATGAACTTCCTGGACGTGCAGATCGACGCCACCACGCTCTATCTGGCGGACGTGCCCGGGCAAACGAAGTCGATCGATCTCGCGATGGCCAAGACCACCGGCGGCGATGCGTTCCCGGGTTTCAACCAGACGGGCGGCGTCTATGCGATGGCGCTGATGTGTAAGAACTGCTCGGTCCCGGCGCCGATCGCGTTCGCGGTCCTGCAGCCGAAGTAACCCGCCGCCATTCCCCCCACGTTGGAGGCTCCCCGCGTGAAGATGTGGATGTTGGCCGTCGCGCTGGCGACGGCCTTTGCGAGCGCGCCGGTTCTGGCAGACGGTGGTTACTACAGCGGCGCGGTCGGCGCGCGCGCCGCCGGGCGGGGCGGTGCCTTCGTCGCCCGCGCCGACGACCCCACCGCCATCAGCATCAACCCCGCCGGTCTGGCCGACCTGCGCGGCTGGCGTCTCTACGTCGGCAACACGTTCTCGTACAACAGCTACACGTACACGCGCGCGCCCACGCTCGACTACGCGAACGTGCAGAACGGCATGCCCACGCCGACCAACTTCGCACAGGTCAAGAACGGAACCCCGGCCCAGGCCGCTGACCCGTTCATCGGCCTGACCACGGACTTCGGCCTCTCCGACTGGGGCTTCGGGCTGGCCGTCTTCGCGCCTCCCGGCATCGCGCAGGAAGAGTTCCCGACCACCGGCGGCCAGAACTACATGATGACGAAGCGCCAGGCCATCATCCTCGACACGGCGCTTTCGGCGGCCTGGAAGTATCGCGAGCTGTTCGGTCTGGGCGTCACGGCCGAGTGGATGAGCGTCCCGCGGCTCGAGTACGCGCTGATGGTCGACGGCAACCCCTTCCAGGCGCCCAACGATCCGGTCACCAGCCAGTGGGACCTGCTGGCGGACACCAAGGGGGCCGACTGGTTCATCTTCAACGCGCGGGTCGGCGCCTGGGTCCGGCCAGCCCCCTGGTTCGAGCTGGCCGCCGCCGGGCAGGTCGTCCCCACGGACATCCAGACCCACAGCACGCTCTCGGTGAACGCGCGCGACCCGAACGTGCAGACCGCCTTGAACCGCACCGACGTGGCGATCAAGCTGCCGCTGCCGATGATGGCACGGGTCGGTGCGCGCTACATCGGCCTGGACGGGGCCGTCGAGCGCTGGGACCTGGAGCTGGACGTCGAGTACGAGACCTGGTCGCGGGTGAACCAGTTCACCGTCGAGAGCCACGACCTGTCGGTCACGGCATCGGGGCAGAAGATCCCGATCGGCCAGATCGTCGTCCCCAAGCAGTGGAAGGACACGGTCAGCGTCAAGCTGGGGGGCGACGTGGCGCTGGTGCCCGATCGCTGGAAGCTGCGGGCCGGCGTTTACTACGAGTCGGCGGTGGCTAAGCCCGCCTACGCCAACGTCGACTTTCCGGGCGGCCCGCAGCTCGGCGCCGCCGTGGGCGGTTCGTTCCTGAGCGGCGGCCTGGAGGTGGCGCTCACGTACCAGCTGCGTTACCAGCCGACCGTGACCGTCTCGGAGTCTGACGCGCGCGTCTACCAGCAGGTTCCGGACAGCACGTGCAAGGCGCCCTACACCGATCCCACCACCTGTGATCCCAACCTGATGGGAAAGCCGGCGCCCGTCATCAACGCGGGGACTTACAACGCCACCTCGCACCTGCTCTCGCTGGCGGTCGTGTACCGCTTCGGCGCCAGCGGCGAGCACCCGGAGAGCCAACCATGAAGAACCTTCGTCGATTTGCCGCGATTGCCGTCGTGACCCTGGGCGCCGCCGCTGCCGCCGCCGGTCCGCCGCCGTCGCTGAACGCCCCGGATCTGGCGCAGGGGCCGTACGGGCAGATGCACATGCGGCTGCAGAAGACGATGCTCAAGATCAACGTCGCCGACGTCGACGTGCGCGTCGACCGCGCCACGCAGGCCAAGATCGCACAGGCGGCGGGGGGGCAGGCCTACTCGTTCGACCTGGACCATCGCGTCGCGCCGCTGGTCATCGCCGCGCCGCGCGCCGTGGTGCAGATGGAGTTCGTGCGCGACGTCCCCCTCAACCGCTGGATGGGCGTGGTGCGCGACAACCTGGAAGAGGCGCGCGAGGCGGGCCTCATCACGCGCGAGGTCGAGCGGCGGGTCAGCGACGCGCTGCCGACCTGGTTCGCGGCGCTCAAGGACCGCGGTTACCTGAAGGGCGACCGCGTGATCTACTCGGTCACGCCCAACGATCTGCGGACGGTGGTCGTCTCGGCCGGGGGGCAGGTGTTGATGGACATGTCGCAGCCGGGGACCGAGGCGCGCCAGGTGGTCCTGGCCTCGTACTTCGCGCCCAAGAGCGATACGCGCGAGCCGCTGCTGCGTTCCCTGTTGTCGTCGAAACAGTAGTCGAAGCGAGGTTGTTCAATGCTGCGTCGTTATGTGACGGCGGTCGTCCGCCACCCCAAGCTGGTGATCGCGCTGGTCGCGGTCGTGACCGTGCTGCTGGGCTTCTTCACCACGCGCCTGCACGTCCTGCTGGACGTCGACGCCCAGCTCCCGCCTGGAAACCCGCTGGTTCAGGTCGGGCAGCGAATCGAGAAGCTGTTCGGCGGCAAGTACATGACCGTCATCGGCGTCTACCCGAAGCAGGGGACCGTCTACACGCCGGAGATCCTGGGCAAGGTCCGGCGGATGACCGAGGCGCTGGAGAAGCTGACCGGCGTCAAGCCGGGCAGCGTCCTGTCCCTGATGTCGCCGCGGGTGAAGGACATCCACAGCACGGCGGACTCGCTGGAGATCACGCCGCTGGCCGAGAAGGTGCCGCAGACCGAGGCCGAGGTGGCCGCCTTCCGCGAACGGGTCAAAGCCAACGAATTCCTCACCAGCCTGCTGGTCAGCAACGACGGGCGCGCCACCGCGCTGATGGTCGACTTCTCGGACTTCGAGAAGGCGGGCGGCTCGAAGCACCTCTACGACAAGCTGCTGGCGATCACCGCCCCCGAAGAGACGCCTGACCTGGAGATTCGGGCGGCCGGCGCGCCGACCATCCTGCACTGGCTGCTGATCTACACGCGCCGGGTCGCGCTGTTGTTCGTCCTGGCCCTGGCCATGATCGGCTACCTGCACTACCGCGCGTTCCGGACCATCCAGGGGATGATCGTCCCGCTGGTCACCGCCATCATGGGCGTGCTGTGGGCGCTGGGCCTCATGGGGCTGGTCGGCGCGCCCATGGACCCCTGGAACATCATGACGCCGATCCTGCTGCTGGCGATCGGCGCCGGTCACTCGGTGCAGATCCTCAAGCGCTACTACGAGGAGTACGCGCGGGCGCGCGGCGAATGGCCCGAGCTGCCGGGCGTCGAGCACAACCGCCTGGCGGTCATCGAGGCGACCACCAAGGTCGGCGTCGTCATGCTGGCGGCGGGGACCATCGCGGCCCTCAGCTTCGGCTCGCTGGCCACCTTCGGGCTGCCGACCATCAAGAACTTCGGCCTGTGCACGGCGTTCGGCATCGTGGCGGCGCTGACCGTCGAGATGACGTTCATCCCGGCCGTCCGGGTGCTGATGTCGCCGCCCTCCGACCGGCAGACCGAGCGCGAGAAGAAGGAAGAGTACTTCGACCCGATTCTCGAGAAGCTGGCCGCCACCATCCGGGCTGGGCGCGAGCGGCCGATCTTCTGGGTGTTCTGCGGCATCCTGGTGCTGGCGTTGATCGGCATGACCCGGCTCGAGGCCGGCAACAGCCTGAACGCGCAGTTCTTCGAGGCCAACGCCCCGGTCCGCGGATTTCGGCTGGCCGATTCGCGGCTGGCCGGCACGCGCGTCATCCAGGTCTTGGTGACGGGACAGAAGCCGGACGCCATCAAGAACCCCGAGGTTCTGAAGCGGATGGACGCGCTGGGGACCTTCATCACCCACCAGCCGCTCCCCATCGGCAAGGTGGTCTCGATCGTCGACCTGCTGAAGCAGATGAACCTGGCCATCGATCCGGCCGGCGGCGGCAAGCTGCCCGACACCGAACAGGGGGTGGCCCAGTACCTGCTGCTCTACGGGATGGGCGGCGACGAGGAGGACCTGGCGCGCCTGGTCGACCGGCCGTTCCAGCACGCGGTCATCACCGCCTACGTCAAGACCGACGACTTCCGCGCCATGAAGGCCATGACCACGGCGACGCAGGCCGAGGCCGATCGCCTGTTCGCCGGGATGCCGGTCACCGCGCGCGTCGGCGGCGGCGTCACCAACGTCATCGCGCTGAACCAGACCATGGTGCACGGCAAGACGGTCAACTTGATCCAGATCTCGGTGCTGGTCGTGCTCATCACGGCGGTCTTGCTGCGGTCGCTGGTGGGCGGTCTGCTGGTGTTGCTGCCGCTGGCGACGTCCGCGGTGGTCAACCTGGGTTTGATGGGGTGGACGGGGATCCTGTTGTCGATGGGGACCGCGGCCATCTCGGCCATGGCGGTGGGCATCGGCGCCGACTACGCCGTCTACTTCATCTTCCGCGTGCGCGAGGAGTTCGAACGCACCGGCGACCTGCGCGTGGCGACCGCCACCGCGCTCACGACCTCCGGCAAGGCCATCGCCTACGTCGCCAGCGCCGTCGCCGGCGGCTACCTCTGCCTGGCGCTGTCGTTGTTCAAGGTGCACGTCCTGCTGGGCGTCCTGGTCGCCCTGACCATGGTCACCAGCAGCGCCGCGACGGTGGCCTTCCTCCCGTCGGTGCTCCTGCTGGTCAACCCGCGCTTCCTCCGCAAGCGCCGCTGACCGGGTGCCCGTGCGCGCGTGCGTGCCGGAGGCGGATCGGCGGGATGGTTGGGCGCGATCTGGTCGGGGGCTGCTTCGGGGGCTGGGTATTGCCCCGCGGTCGCCGGCAGCCTAAGTGACGGCGAAGACGCCGTCACATGGCGCCTCTTCGTCGGACTGGCGTCCTCGGCGCAGACGCCGAGGAGCGTCCTCCGAAGCGCCCGCGGAGCAACACCCAGCCCCCTCGCGCGCCCCCTCCCCATCCTTCTTGGGCGCGTCCGCTTTCAGACGAGGGCAGGGGGGAAAATCCAGAGCAGGGAGTATCCGTGCGAGTGGGGTGGGATTCGCGCAGGGGGGCCTTCGGCCGCGCTCCTCGGCGTCTTCGCCGAAGGACGCCAGCGGACGAGGAAGCAGCCCCCGACAAGATCGCGCTCGATAAACAAAAAGGCCGGCGTACCCGGGTGGGTACGTCGGCCTTTGTCTCAGCCCTGCGAGCTGCGTGCTACTGGCAGGTCGAGGGGTTGGGGGTGAGGATGGCGAGGTACCAGGGGGCCGGGTTGCGGCAGTTGAAGGTGCACTCGAGCGCGACCAGCCAGGTGCCGCTGGAGTCGACGCCCGAGAAGCTGTTTCCGGAGGAGTCCTTCAGCGTCTTGAAGTCCAGGACGGTCCCCGACTCGATGTCGGCCTGGTACAGCTTGTCGGCCATGGTCTGGAGGTTCAGGAAGTTCTTCTCCAGGTCCGACACGCTCTGCGTGTAGTGGCCGACGATGGCGTGGTCGATGTTGATCTTGTTCTGCGAGGTCAGCGTCGTCCCGAGCGCGTTCGTGGTCAGCGTGCTCCAGTCCAGCGTCAGATCGGCCTTGCCCGCCGGCACGCCGGTCGGGTGCAGGTTATGGAGGTTCGCCGTGTACGACAGCGTGGTCGACGTGTTGGTCATCGTGACCTTCGTGTTCGACGACGACGAATCCAGCTCGAACGACTGCAGCATCCGGATCTTGCTGTCGCCGGCGCCGACCGTGGTCCCCGTCTGGACGGCGAAGGCGAAGGTGTTGTTCGACGGCGTGTAGGTGCTGGCGTCCAGGTAGGTGTCGAGGTCCATCTGCGTCACGTAGCCCGCGCCCGTGACGAAGTTTCCGATCATCGACTTCGACGTCTCGTTGCTCTGGATCAGATAGGCCGGCGGGGGCCCGGGGATCACCAGCTCGGACGAGGCGAAGGTATCCTCGTTCAATTGCTTGGCCACCTGCTCGGCGGACATGCCGACGCTCAGCAGGAAGACGGCGTTGAGGTCCTTCTTGGGGTCCACCGTCCCACCGAGGAAGTCCTGGGTGACCCCGCCCCAGTCCACGGTCAGATCGGACTTCGGCTTCACCTTCACCGGATGCAGCATGAGCGTGCTGGTGAAGTCGTAGTCGTTCATGTCGTTCGCCGTGATCATGCCGTTGGTGCAGGTCACGCTCTGGGTCGACGGGCCGCCCGTGCTGCTGCTGCCGCATCCGGCGGTCAGCAGCGGGTACAGCGAGAGGGCGGCGGGCAGCAGGACGCGGGCTCGGTTCATCTGATGGACCTCAAGTGGGAAATGGAGGGCGGATTCTACCTGGTCGGTTTGCCGTACAGCGAGAAACGCTTCTCCATGAAGCCAAACGGACTCGGGCTCTTGATCTGCTGCAGGAGCATGCCGTTCGCGTCGACTTCGTGGATCTGGTCGCCCGTGCCGTAGTCCACGATGGTGTTGCCCTTGCCGGCCCCGGTCGGCCCGTTGTCGGTCATCCGCTGCACGTCGCCGAGGACCTGCACCTTGATGTTCGGGTTGGACACGTACGACCACTTCTTGGTCGCCTTCTTGGCCGTCGCGTCCAGGGTCAGCTCCAGCGCCGTGGCGGCGTTGGGCGAGTTGTTGTTGAAGATGAGCCAATCGGTCGCCGAGATGATGTGGAAGCCGTGCTCGCCGCCGGTCCAGGCGTCGCCGGTGATGGTGCTGGTGACGCCATTCGTGCCGCCCCACACCCAGACGGTCGAACCGGTCTTCTTCACCTTGGTCAGACAGACGTTGTCGAGATCCGAAAACACCAGCGTGTCGTCGGACGCGTCGTACTCGATGTTGTTGAGGTGGCAGGCGCCGCTGCCGCCGTGGGCGGTCTTGGCGTTGACGACCGTCATGGCGCTGCTGCTGGGGGTGCCGTTGGCCGGGAAGATCTTCACGTCGTCGCAGCCGTTCGAGCCGGTGGCGTAGAAGGCGACGCTGCCGTCCGGCAGCGGCGTGAGCTGGTGGCTCTCGCCCTTGAACGGCGTCGAGAAGTCGGTGTCCTCCATGCCGTCCATGGTCACGCGGTGAACCTTGCCGCCCTGGTCGGGGACGTTGGCGCTGTTGATCCACATGTACTTGCCGTCGTAGCTCATGCGCGTGCCGCAGCCGTCGGTGCCGGTCGAGTACCACCAGACGTAGTCGCCGTCACCGTCCAGGATGAACGACTGGACCTTGGCCCCCTGGTAAGAGCCGGTGACCAGGTACCCGCCGTACAGGCCGGCCTTGTTGTTGGTGGTGATCGTGAGCTGGGGCAGGCTGCCGTTGGGGAGCGCGCCCGTCATGACCGTCTGATCGGTGCTGCTGCAGGTGTTGGCGCCGTCAGACACCGTGACCTTGTAGTGGTAGGTCTTCGAGGCCTTCATGCCCAGCAGCAGGGTCTTGTTGTTGGTCTGCGTGAAATCGATGGGGGCCTGCAGGCCGTAGCTGGTGTCCAGGCCGAAGTCGATCTGGCCGCTGGTCGGCTTGCCGAGCGACTGCGAGAAGGTGACGCTGAAGACCGTCGGGATCTTCGTGCTCTGCGTGGCCATCACGCTGGAGACGCTACAGGAGCCCGACGAGCCGCCGTTGCCGGTGCTGTTCGAGCCGCCGCTGCCGGTCGAACCGCCGCTGCTGCCGGTCGAGCCGCCGCTGCTGCCGGTCGAGCCGCCGTTGGCGCGGCCGCCCGTGCCGACGACGCCGCCCGAACCGGTGCTGCCGCCGCGCGCGCCGCTGCCG
>Ga0070679_100002534_pt1 | contig 16562 bp, 13 predicted proteins | sample KBSC63BmetaG_FD_65652 | JGI IMG/M metagenome (GOLD analysis project Ga0070679, IMG submission 65652) | Corn rhizosphere microbial communities from Kellogg Biological Station, Michigan, USA - KBS C6-3B metaG | ecosystem: Host-associated > Plants > Roots > Rhizosphere | place: USA: Michigan... | reverse complement strand
CCGTCGGTGAACGCGACCGCCGCCGGCCCGTCCCACGGCTCGACGAGACAGCCGTGATAGGCGTAGAACGCCTTCTCCTCGTCGCTCATGTCGGGGTCGTTCGCGTACGCCTTCGGGATCAGCATCATCATCACGTGGGGCAACGAGCGCCCCGACGCGACGAGGAAGTCGACCACGTTGTCGAGCGACGCCGAGTCCGATCCGCCCGGCCGCATGATCGGCTTGAAGTCCTCGATGGCCGCGCCGAACACGTCCGACTTCAGCATCGACTCGCGCGCTTCCATCCACGCGCGGTTGCCCGACAGCGTGTTGATCTCCCCGTTGTGCGAGATCAGCCGGAACGGATGCGCGCGCTCCCACGAGGGGAACGTGTTGGTCGAGAAGCGCGAGTGCACCATCGCCAGCTTCGAGGCGCAGCGCGCGTCGCCGAGGTCGGGGTAGAACGCCGCCACCTGCTCGGCGAGCATGAGCCCCTTGTAGACCACGCTGCGCGACGACGCCGAGGCGATGTAGAAGTCGTCGCCGCCGAGCTCCTCGTGCGCGCGCCGGCCGGCGCGCTTGCGGATGAGGTAGAGCTGCTGCTCGAACGTCGTCGACGTCGGCTCGTGCCCGATGAACAGCTGGCGCACCACCGGCATCGACTCGCGCGCCGCCGGCCCGATCGCCACCGGATCGATCGGCACGTCGCGCCAGCCGAGACAGCGCTGGCCGTGGTGCTCGACGGCGCTCTCGAGGATCGCCTCCTGACGGCGACGTCGCGCGGGCAGCTGCGAGAAGAAGCACATCGCCACCGCGTACTCGCCGGGCGGCGGCAGGGCGAAGCCTTTGACGCCGCGATCGGCCGACGCGTAGAGCGCGTGCGGAATCTGTAAGAGGATGCCGGCGCCGTCGCCGGTGTAGGGATCGCAGCCGGCGGCGCCGCGGTGCGTGAGGTTGACCAGAATCTCCAGCGCCTGTTTGACGACGTCGTGCGACGCCGTCCGGTTGAGCGTGGCGACGAAGCCGAGGCCGCAGGCGTCGTGCTCGAAGCGGGGGTCGTACAAACCTTGCGCTGGAGGCAGACCCATGATGACTCGAGTCTACTCGACGTGACGCGCTGCGCTATGTTTCGTTTCTGTAAAAAGCGCGTCGGACAACTTCAAAGATCGCCATGCCCATCCCCGCGCTCGCGCAGAAGAAGCCGGCGCCGGGCACGCGACCGCCGAGCGCGACCACCGCGGGTCCCGGGCAATAGCCGACGAGCCCCCAGCCGAGCCCGAACAGGGCCGCGCCCAAGACGAGCGGACGATCGATGGGCAGGCGCGCGAGCGTCGGATACGCGTGCTCGAAGAGCGGCTTCGTCGGACCGAAGCGACGCACCAGCGCGATCGTCGCCATGCCGCCGAGCATGACGAACGCCAGGCTCGGATCCCACGCGCCGCCGGCGACGTCGAGGAAGCCGAGCACCTTCGACGGCTGCGTCATGCCCGACAGCCCGAGCCCGACGGCGAACAAGAGCCCACAGCCGAAGCCGACGATCGTTTTGGCCGCGCTCACGGCGCGCCTCCGACGTGGCGCACCACGAACACCGTCGCCATGCCGACGGCCATGAAGATCATCGTCGCCACGATCGAGCGCGGCGACAGCCGGCTCACGCCGCACAGCCCGTGGCCGCTGGTGCAGCCGTTGCCGAGCCGCGTGCCGAAGCCGACGAGCACGCCACCGACGAGCAGCGTGCCGCGCCCACCTGGGGGCAGCCCGAACGACGCCGGATGCAGCGCCGCCACGAGCACGCCGCCGGCGACGAGCCCGACGACGAACGCCGCGCGCCAGGCCGCGTCGCCGGGCGCGGGCCGGAGGAGCTGCCCGACGATGCCGGCGATCCCCGCGACGCGCCCGTTGAGGATCCACAGCAGCACCGCCGACAATCCGATCAGCGCGCCACCGACGAGCGCGCTCAGCGGCGTGAAGTGCGCGACGTCCATCCGTTCATTCTAATGTGGGGCCGAAGCCCCGGCCAGCCGCCGCACCAGCGCGCGCCGCTCCTCGTAGGCGCGCCGCGCGATCGCGATGTCCTGCAGCAGCAGCGGCAGCTCCTCGAGGAGGAGCGCCTGCGGCCCGTCGCACAGCGCCTCGGTGGGCCGCGGGTGCACGTCGACGAGGACCATGTTCGCGCCCGCGATCACCGCCTGCGCCGTCACGTGCAGGATGTCGAGGAGGCCATCGGGCGCGACCGCGCGCCGCCCCACCGAGTGCGACGGATCGATGCACACCGGCAGCCGCGTCATGCGCTTGACCACCGGCACGTGCGCGAAGTCGACGAAGTTGCGGTGCGGATCGCCGAGGTTGGTCTTCATCCCGCGCAGGCCGAACACGATGCGGTGATTGCCGCCCGACGCCACGTACTCGCAGGCGTTGAGCGAGTCCTCGAGCGAGATGCCCATGCCGCGCTTGAAGAGCACCGGCATGTCGCTGACCGCGCCGACGGCCTTCAGGAGCTCGAAGTTCTGCGCGTTGCGCGTGCCGATCTGCAGCATCACGCCGGTCGCGTTTCCCGTCGCCGTCAGCGCCGCGCGGATCTCGTCGATGTGCTCCTGCCGCGTGATCTCCATGGCGATGACGCGGATGCCGTACTTGCCGGCGAGCTCGAAGAGGAACGGCAGACACGCGGCGCCGTGCCCCTGAAAGTCGTACGGCGACGTGCGCGGCTTGTACGCGCCCGCGCGCGTCGTCACGATGCCGTGCGCGGCGAGCGCGCGGAAGGTGGCCTCGACGTTCTCGCGGTTGTCGACGGCGCAGAGGCCGGGGAACACGTGCAGCGTCTCCTGCGAGAAGGTGACGCCGTTGTACTCGAAGCCGAGCGCCTCGAGCTGGCCGCCGTGACGACCGATGGCGCGGAACTTCTCGGTGATGCGTACGACCTTCTCGACGACCTCGAACTCCTCGAAAGGCGCGGTCGGCACCGCGTGCGTCGGGCCGAGAAGGTAGATCTCGGTGAGCGCGCGCGTCGCGCCTTGCACCACGTGCACGCGCGTCGTCACGCCGGGGAACGAGGAGGCGAGCGCCACGATCTGTTGCACCTCGGGTGATTCGGGGCCCACGTCCGCTTTGAGCACGATGACCATGGCCGTAGGTATAGACCTGTTGACTGCTTAACAGGGATTGAAAATCGGTTGTCGAAAATTGACGCGACATGTCGCGAAATCGTTGTGAAATGTCGACGCGGCGACGAGAAACGGCGCTTTTCAGGGGTATTTACACGTTGACAGGACAGGGCCGTGCGCGCAGGACTGATCTCATGGCACGACAAATCCGCAAGGTGGTGGTGCTCGGCGCCAACGGCGCGATGGGGGCCGGCTCGGGCGAGGTGTTCGCCGCCGCCGGCATCGAGACCACGTTTCTCGCGCGCAGCAAAGACAAGGCGCTCCAAGGGCAGCGCCGCGCCGAGAAGCTGGCCAAATCGACGGCGCTCTCGCGCTTCATCCGCGTCGGCTCGTACGACGCGGACCTGGCGCGCGCCGTCGCCGAAGCGGACCTGGTGTTCGAGGCGGTCTCGGAGGATCTGGCGCTCAAGCGCGTCTACTTCGAGCAGATCGACAAGCACCGCCAAAAGGACGCGATCGTCGCCACGGTCTCGTCGGGCCTGTCGATCGCGGCCATGGCAGCGACGGGCGGCACCAGCTTCGGGCGCCACTTCCTCGGCATCCACTTCTTCAACCCGCCGAACGTGATCGTCGGCTGCGAGCTGATCCCGCACGCGGGCACCGATCCGCTGGTGGTCACCGAGGTCGACGACCTGTTGCGCAATCGGCTCGGGCGCGAGCTGGTGCGCACGAGCGACACGCCGGCGTTCTGCGGCAATCGCGTCGGCTTCAAGGTGCTCAACGAGTGCGCGCAGCTCGCCGAGACGCACGGCGCGGCGTACATCGACGCGCTCGTCGGGCCGCACACCGGGCGCGCGATGGCGCCGCTGGCCACGATCGACTTCGTCGGCTGGGACGTGCATGCCGCCATCGTCGACAACGTGTATGCGAACACGCGCGACGAGGCGCACGACGCGTTCCACATGCCGGACGCGATGCGCGCCAAGATGGCGGCCGGCTGCCTCGGCGACAAGACGCCCGACAAGGGCGGCTTCTTCAAAAAGGGCGACCCGCGCGGCGGCGAGCTGCCGGAGGTCGCGCGCAAGATGAAGGAGCTCCATCGCGTCGGGCGCTACGCGCAGGCCTTCGACGTCTTCGCCGAGGCGAGCGGCGCCGACGCCGAGCTCATGCGCCGGGTGATCCTCGGCTACATCAGCTACGGGCTCAACCGCGTCGGCGAGGTGGTCGAGAAGGTCGCCGACGTCGATCGCATCATGGGCTTCGGCTTCAACTGGGCGCCGCCCGGCGTGCTCGTCGATCTCATCGGCGCGCGCCGGTGCGTCGCGCTCTTGGAAGCGGCGCGCCTGCCGGTGCCGCGCGCGGTCGTCGCGGCGGCCGAGCGCAACCAACGGCTCTTCGACGCGGCGCATGTCGACATCGGCCGCTTCTTCCACGGGGCCCAGTGAGCGAGTCGAGGCGCGGGATTTTCGCGACCCGGAGGCGAGTGCAGCGAGCCGACCTGTCGCGCCGCGACGCGACGAGCGAACGGAGTAGATCATGAACATGACGACGAGACCGGTGTACATCCTCGGCGGCTATCAGACCGACTTCGCCCGCAACTGGACGAAGGAGGGCAAGCACATCTCGGCGATGATCCGCGAAGCGGTCGCCGGCGGCCTTCTGGCGACCGGCGTCGATCCCAAGGAGATCGACGTCGGCCACGTCGGCAACTTCGCCGCCGAGCTCTACGCGATGCAGGGCCATCTCGGCGCCTTCCTCGTCGACGTCGACCCGGCGTTCTCGGGCCTTCCGACCGGGCGCCACGAGGCGGCCTGCGCGTCGGGCTCGATCGCGCTCCTGGCCGCGTCGGCCGAGATCGAGGCCGGGCGCTACGACTGCGCGCTCGTCGTCGGCGTCGAGCAGATGAAGACGGTGTCGCCCGCCGAGGGCGGCGACTTCCTCGGGACCGCGGCGTGGTACGAGCGCGAGGCCAAGGGCGTGGAGTTCCCCTTCCCGAAGCTGTTCGGGCGGCTCGGCGACGAGTACGACCGCCGCTTCGGGCTCAAGGACGAGCACCTCGGCCGCATCAGCGCCATCAACTACGACAACGCGCGCAAGAACCCGAAGGCGCAGACGCGCACCTGGTACATGTCGGACGAGCACGCCTGCAAGGCCGACAGCTACAACGCGGTCATCGGCGGGCGCATCAAGGTCACCGACTGCTCGCAGGTCACCGACGGAGCCGTCGCGGTGCTGCTCGCGTCCGAGGCGTTCGCCAAGAAGTGGGCGGAGCGGCGCGGCGCGCAGCTCGGGCGGGTGCCGCGCATCAAGGGCTGGGGCCATCGCACGGCGCCGCTGACCTTCGACGACAAGGTCGCCGAGAGCAAGAACCAGCCCTACGTCCTGCCGCACACGCGCCGCGCCATCACCGACGCCTATCGCCGCGCGAGCCTCGCCGACTGCTGGGGCCTCGACGGCATCGAGACCCACGACTGCTTCACGACCTCCGAGTACATGGCCATCGATCACTTCGGCCTGACCGCGCCCGGCGAGTCGTGGAAGGCGGTGGAGGAGGGCGTGATCGCGCTCGACGGCAAGCTGCCGATCAACCCGTCGGGCGGGCTCATCGGCTGCGGCCACCCCGTCGGCGCCACCGGCGTGCGCCAGATGCTCGACGCGTACCTGCAGACGACCGGCCAGGCCGGCGCCTACCAGGTCGAGGGCGCCAAGACCTTCGCCACGCTCAACATCGGCGGCTCGGGCACGACGAGCTGCGTGTTCATCGTAGGTGTTTGACTGAGTCAACGAATTAGTTGACTCTGGCAACCATGTCGCCGGTTGCCGCCGTCCGCGCCTTCAACCGCTTCTACACGCAGAAGATCGGAGTGCTCGACGAGGGGCTCCTCGCCAGCCCCTATTCGCTGGCCGAGGTGCGCGTGCTCTACGAATTGGCGCAGCGCGAGCGCGCCACCGCGACGGCGCTGCGGCAGGCGCTCGACCTCGACGCCGGCTACTTGAGCCGCATGGTGGCCAGGCTGGCGGCGCGGCGCCTGGTGACGCGGCGGCCCTCGCCCGACGACAAGCGCGAGAGCCTGCTGTCGCTGAGCGCGCGCGGGCGCGAGGTGTTCGCCAAGCTCGACGCGCGCTCGAACGCCGACGTGGCGCGGCTGATCGGGCCGCTCGACGGCGGACGCCGGCGCGAGCTGGTGAGCTCGATGCGGACGATCGAGACGCTGCTCGGCGCGAGCGGCGGGGCGGGCAGCGCCGCGCAACTCACCGTCCGCGGTCCCAAGGCGGGCGAGCTCGGCTGGATCGTCTACCGGCACGGCGCGCTCTACGCCGAGGAGTACGGCTGGGACGCGCGCTTCGAGGCGCTGGTGGCACGCGTCGTAGCCGACTTCGTGGCGTCGTACGATCGGCTCCGCGAGCGCTGCTTCATCGCCGAGCGGGAGGGCGCCGTCGTCGGCTCGGTCATGGTGGTGCACAAGTCGAACGCGGTGGCCAAGCTGCGCCTCCTCCTCGTCGAGCCGAGCGCGCGCGGGCTCGGCATCGGCGCGCGGCTCGTCGACGAGTGCGTGCGCTTCGCGCGCGCGGCCGGCTATCGGCGGCTCGAGCTGTGGACCAACAGCGTGTTGGTGGCGGCGCGGCGCATCTACGAGCGCGCGGGGTTCGTGCTCGTCGCCGAGGCGGCGCACAAGGAGTTTGGAAAGGGACTCCTCGGCCAGACGTTCCGTCTCGAGCTGTAGGTGCGACGCGTGATATCGTCGATGCGGTGCGGATCGACGACGAACCGGGCGGCGGCCTCCGGCTGACGCCGGCGCGGCAGAGCGCGGCGATCGTGATCGCCGTCGCCGGCGCGATCCTCTTGTGCCTGTCGCGGCTGCCCGAGGATCGCACGCTCGCCTTCGCCGCGTCGACGACGCTCGTCGGGCTGGTGATCCTCGTTGGCGCGGCGGTGGCGGGCACGGCCGCGCACACGGCGAGCCTGGTGCGGCGCGTGCGTGGGCGCGCGTTCGTCGGCACGCAGCCCGATGACGAGGGCAGCGGCCACTATCGCGAGGCGCCGCGGCGGCCGCTCGTGCTCGTCGACGGCGAGCCGCTCGAAGGGCCGGTGCGCGTCGAGGCACGGCGCGAGCGGCCCGAACGCGGGCCGGCGGCCTACAAGGTGTACCTCGTTGGCGCGCGGCAGCTCTTGATCGTGGGCGACGAGCCCGACGGCGAGCGGGCGCGCGCGCTGGTGCGGCGGCTCGAGAGCTCGCTCGGGCTCGCGCCCACGACGCCGGACGTCGAGCGCGAGTTCCGCTTCGCGGCCGATCCGCCGGGGGCGCTGTGGATCGCGCTCGTCTCTACGATCGTGTATCTGGCGCTGGCGTTCGCGCTGTCGCACTGGCTGTTCGCGCGGCCGGAGCTGGTGGCGCAGCGCGAGCCGATTGCGCCGCTGGTGCTGGTGCCGTTCGGCGCGGTCTGCTACGGCGCGTGGTCGACGATTGGCGCGGCGGCGGCGCGGGCGCGGTTGGCAGCGGAGTTCGCGCTGCGCAGCTGAACGCGTACCGGCACGCCGTCGGACGGTGCGACGGTGAAGCCGCGCTGCTGTGGCTTGATGGCGACGCCGGGGGCGAGGCGGAGATCCATGCGCGCGACGATGCGGGCGAGCACGACGCGCATCTCGTACTCGGCGAACTGCGCACCGAGGCAGCGCCAGACGCCGGCGCCGAACGGGAAGAACTCGTAGACCGAGGCTTTGCCGTCGAGGAAGCGCTCGGGACGGAACGCTTCGGGCTCGGGCCAGAGGCGCGCGTCGCGCTGCGTGAGATAGATGCAGGGCGCGATGCGCGTGCCGGCGGGGATGGTGTAGCCGCCGAAGGTGCGCGGGCGCTTCAAGATGCGCGTGACCGCGGTGGCGACGGGATAGAGGCGCATCGATTCGTTGGCGACGGCTCCGATATAGACAAGCTGCTTGACCTTCGTCGCATCGAAGCCGCTCGGGAAGACGCTGTCGGCCTCGGCGCGCATGCGCTCGAGCGTGCCCGGGTTCTGCAGCGCGCAGGCGAGCGCCCACGCCAGCGACGTGGCGGTCGTCTCGTGGCCGCCGACGACGAGCGTCATCAGGTGGTCGCGCAGCTCGTCGTCGCTCATGCCGGTGCCGTCGTCGTAGCGGGCGGCGACGAGGAGCGCGAGGATGTCGGGGCGGGCGGCGAGCGCGTCGGGCGAAAGGGCACGGCATCGGGCGATCTCGTCGAAGAGGATGGCGTCGATGGCGCCGACGCGATCGGCGACGTTCTGCAGCGGCCAGCGCGACGGGGTGCGCTCGCCGTCGCCGGCGTGGCGCATGTGGGCACCGCGGGCGCGCATGAAGTCGCGCACGCGCGCGCCGGAGAGCAGGAGCGAGGCGCCGTAGAACCAGGGCGTCATGATGGCGTCGAGGTACTCGACGATGAGGCGGCTGAGCTCGACGGTGCGCGGCCCTTCGGTCATGCCGAAGATGGAGCGGAGGATGATGCGGAGGGTGATGTCCTGGAGGTCGTCGCGGAGGATGCGCTCGTCGCCGTCGCGCCAGCGATCGAGGACGTCGTCGCTGATGGCGGCCATGTCGCTGCCGTAGGCGCGCATGCGCTCGCCGTGGAAAGGCGGCATCATGAGGCGGCGGGTGGCTTTGTGGGGCGCGTCCTGCTGGAAGATGAGGGCGTGGTCGCCGAGCATGAAGCGAATGGCTTCGCCGTCGCGGAGGAAGTCGTCGTAGCCGCCGGTGACGAGGGCGCGGACGGTCTCGGGGTCGCAGGCGAAGATTTGGGGGCGGCCGCCGGGGAGGCGGAGGGTGAAGAGATCGCCGTAGCGGGCGCGGCATTCGGCGAGGAAGCGATAGGGATCGGTGGTCATGCGCACGAGCTGGACGGCGGCCGGGAGGCGCGGTCCGGGCGGCAGGGTGGCGGTGGCGGGATGGGCGTCGGTGGCGGCGGTGTCGTTCGTGTTCGTGTCGTTCGTGTTCGTGTCGTTCGTGTTCGTGTTGTTCGTGTTGTTCGTGTTCGTGTCGTTCGTGTTCGTGTTCGTGTGGTTCGGGGCGTTCGTGTCGGTCGTGGCGTCAGGCATGCGCGGGGGGCTCATGAGCGTCTCCGGGATTTGCGGTGAGCGGCGGCGATGGCGTCGAGGAGCGCTTCGAGGCCGAACTCGAAGGTGGCGTCGTTGCGCTCGTTCTTTTCGAAAATGGCGTGGCCGATGGTGAACATGCCGGTCACGTAGACGGCGCGGTCGGTGTCGGCAACGGAGAAGCCGGCCTCGAGGAACGCGTCGTGAACGCGGTGGAGGACGGCGACCGCCTCGGGCGCCGTGACCTGCCGCGAGGTGAACAGCGGGACGACGTTGGGGTGACGGAGCAGGGCGGTGCGCAGGGCGCGCGAGAGGCCGCCGAGGAGGAGGCGCCACTTGGGCTGGCGCGCCCGGCCGGCGCGCTTGTGGTCGGCCGGCGTCTCCGGCTCGAGGTCGCCGAGGACGGCGGCGTGCAGCGCGTCGAGGAGATCGGCCTTGTCGCGCACGTGGTGGTAGAGGCTCATGGCCTCGCAGCCGAGGCGCGCGGCGAGGCGGCGCATGGTGAGCGCCTCGAGCCCCTCGGCGTCGACGAGGCCGAGCGCCTCGTGGCAGACGGTGGAGCGGGTCAGTCGGATCGGTTCGCGTCGTGCGCTCATGGCCGTTTCCCCCTGGTCCTCACAGCGGCCCCCCAGCCTTACGCTGTAAGCCCTCTTCGCTTACACCGTAAGACACAAGCCTTACGCTGTAAGTCTCTACGCCTTACAATGTAAGGCGTCAAGCCGCGCGGGTGCGGGAGGGCGGGGGCGGGACTTGCTCGCGCAGTCGCGCCGGCCGCGGCAGCGATCGCGCAGTCGTGCCGCCGCGGCGGTGATCGTGCAGTCGTAGTCACGACCTCCCAGCACTGGCGACCTCGCGAGCACCGGCGATCGCGAGCACCGGCGGCATCGAGAGCACTGGCGACATCGAGAGCACTGGCAACATCGAGCGCACTGGCGGCATCGCGAGCACTGCGACGTTTGCGAGCACTGGCGACCTCGCGAGCACTGCGACGTTTGCGAGCACTGCCGACATCGCGAGCACTGCGACATTTGCGAGCACTGGCGACCTCGCGAGCACTGCGGCATCGGCGAGTACTGGCGGCATCGCGAGCGCTGGCGACCCTCGCGGCTTCAATCGCGCCGTCGCGACGGGGCGCGCGCGGATCATTAATGAGCGCCGATTGCGGCGGCGGTTGTGGCGCCGGCGCAACAGTGTGGAGTCGAACGGCCGCGGAGAGGGAGCCTGGAGCGGGCGACGCGGCGGCGGCGGCGGTGCGGGGCGGCGTGCGTCGCCGACGACACGGGACGGCGACGGGAGTCCCGGAGTTTCGCGCGCTTCGCGATGCCTACAGGTAGGAAAACCTGCGGGTTGGGAGCAGGTAGACCTACGGCACGCGGGTTGCTGAGGGCGACCGGAACCAGGGAGGGCCACTCATGCTTCGTCGCGTCTATGCGTTCGTGTTCATCGTGCTCGCCGCGGCTGCCGGCTGCGCTTCATCCACTGCCTCGACCGATCCCGGCGCCACGTGCGCCGACGGCAAATGCGATACGACCCAACAGTCGCTCGCGCTGCACAGCTTGCAGCTCCTCGGCGCCAACGTCGACGGCACCACGCAGCGGTGCAAGGAGTGTCACTCGCTCACGCGCTCCGGCCTGCGCAACTGGGCCGAGCTCACAAAGACGTTCAAGGAGACCTGCCTGAAGCCGGGCATGGCGGCGCTCGACTCGGTCAACTGCATGCGCGCCGATCCGACCAAATCCGACTCGCCGTTCATGCCGGAGAAGCTCGGCATCTACGCCGCCGCGGCACACCTCACCGATCTGCAGACGCTCTTCAAGAACGCCTATCCAGCGACGGCGCCGGGCAACAACGCCACCACGTGGCTGCGCAACTACACCAAGTTCAAGCAGACGGTGTCGATGCCGCGTGGCAACTACGCCAAGCTCAGCGCCGACGAATTCAACGTCATCTCGAGCTGGTTCGCGCAGGATCTCCCGGAGCTCGAGGCGGTGCTGCCGGAGGCGCTGCCGCCGTCGAGCTGCGTCGAGAGCTGGACGCCGGCGCTCGACGCGCACGTCGCGCGCATGAAGACCGAGGGCTGGGCCGCGGTCAACCGCGATCGCGGCATGTCGATGTTCGGCTGCAACGGCGCCACCGACACGCTGTCGTGCCTCGCCAGCTTCCCGCTCTCGACCGACAAGGACTTCGCGCAGGGCTGGGCGGTCAACGGCGGCACCCTGCGCGTGCTGCGCGATCTCGGCTTCCAGACCACGTTCTGGTCGCGCTCTTCGGCGTCGGGGCGCTTCGTCGCCGCCGGCGGCGTGAAGATCATCGACTTGCAGCAGAACCTCGAGATCCCCGTCGAGGCTTCGTACGATCCGGGCTTCTTCCCCGACGATTCGGGCTTTTTGTTCCAGGGCACGTCGCGCGGCGCGGGCATCTGCAACCTGTCGCTGCTCACGCGCTCGCCGTCGCAGATCACCTTCAACGAGCCGGAGTGCACGGGCGGCTCGCTCGGCCTCTATCAGTACGTCGGCGCCGCGCTCAACGGCGGTGACTACTTCGTCGTGACCTCGGAGTTCGACTCGGACAACGGCGGCCACGGCGCCACGCTGCACGATCCCGCCGCCACCTTCGGCGACGACGCGACCGCCAAGTTCACGCCGATGGTGTTCGACGGCTCGACCTTCCAGGTCGGCTCGGGCGTGGCCGTGCCGACGACGTTCGAAGGCGACACCGCGCTCTCGCCGTCGACGCTGCTCACCGCCGGCCGCCTGGCGGGACCCAACGCCAAGCAGATCGGCTACGTCTTGCATCAGGTCGCGGCGACCAAGGACGCCGCCGGCTACACCGTCGAGGCGCCGGAAGTGGCGCGCATCTGCGTGCGCGGCGCCAAGGCCAACTTCTCGTACGACGAGCGCTTCCTGGTCACGCACCACTACGTCGATCGCGACGACGCCGCCGAGTACGGCTTCGCCAGCGCCGACGACGCCGGCTTCGCGCCCTACCTGGCGAAGGGCGCGGCGAACGTCGTGCTCGTCGATCTGTCGACGCACAAGACGACGGTGGTGACGCACATGAACCCGGGCCAGTACGCGCTCTATCCGCACTTCCGCTCCGACGGGTGGCTCTACTTCCTCGTGCGCGACACCAACAGCGGCGTCGAGCATCTGGTGGCGAGCGACATCGCCCTTCGCCAGTAGTCGTCGAGCGAATCGTGAGCTGCGTGAGCATCGTGCCTCGAACGCTCTTCGTCTTCCTCTTGTCGTCGCTGGCGGCGTGCAACCCCGCGACGCGTTCCGCCGCCGGCGGCGACAAAGAGGATGTCAATCCCGGGGATCGCAAGATCCTCGGCGTGCCGGCGCCCTATCCGGCGGACCCGTCGCTGCGCGGGCGGCAGGACGAGCTCGACGGGTCGATGGCGGCGCGGCGCGCGGTCGCGTGGGCGACGGTGCGCAAGGTGTTGCAGCCGATCCCGCTCGCCGATCCGCGCCTGCCGGCGGGCGCGAGCGTGCCGCGCTTCCAGACCTGGTACGCCAAGGACGACTTCGTCCGCATGTGGAAGCAGCTGTACAAGGATCTCGGCACCGACGGGCGCAAGGCGCGCGCGCCGCTGCCGGGATCGGCGATCGACGCCATCTACGATTGGAACGCGCACATGGTCGACGCGCTGCCGACGTGGCCCGCCGATCGCTACGCGCAGTACGTCGCCAAGCTCACCACCGACGAGGATTGGATGGCCGAGGGCGCCGGCCATCGCGTGTCGTATTCGCCGGCGGTGATGACGCACCTCTACGCCAACTACGGGCGGGTGCTCGGCTGCATGAATTCGATCGACAGCATCGCGCCCGCGGCGCCACCGGTCTCGCCCGACAACTTCACGGGCTGCTTCGACTCCGAATTTCCCGTCGGGGCCGCGGTGGTGAAGGCGCAGTGGCGGCGCGCCGAGTTCGGCGCGAAGCTGCCGACGTTCGACACCTCGCCCGATGGGCTGCGGCGCCGTTGGGACGCCGGCGCGAACTGGGAGGTGCCGCTCGACGGCGAAGGCAGCGACGATCCCGGCGCCGAGCGCATTCACACGGTGCGACTTCCGAACGGCAACGTCTTCCGGCTCGTCGGGCTGCACGTCATCACCAAGGAGCTGCGCAAGTGGCTCTGGGTCACCATCTGGTGGGCGCCCGACGGCGACGGCGACTTCGGCGCCGATCGCCCGGCCGATCTCGAGGCCGATCCGATCTTCCGCCACTACAAGATGTGCGTCGTCACGGCGCACGACGAGCGCGATCCGTCGCAACCGCCGGGGCCGACGTGGTGCACCAATCCGTACCTCGAGCGCGGCGCCGGCAACGCGCGCACCAACTGCATCGGCTGCCATCAGCACGGCGGCACGTCGCTCGAGCCCGAGACCATCATCGGCGACGAGGCGCACTTCCCGTCGAACGGGCGCACCGAGCTGCGCGCCAACTTCCCCACCGACTACTCGTGGGCGCTGACACGCGAGGACAACCTCGCGCACGTCATCTCCGACGAGGTCGCGTACTACGATTCGTTCGAGAAATGAGGAGATCATGATGCGTATCGTGTTGTTCGTCGCGGCACTGATCTTCGTCGGCGTGCTCATCGGCACCGGCTGCGACGTCGGGCCGTCGACGTCCGCGGGCAGCGGCGCCGGCCGCGAAGATCGCGGAGACAATCCCTACGGCCTCGTCGTCACCTACGCCGAGGCGGAAGGGCGCGTGCACGTTGCCATCGGCAAGCCGCTCGCCGACGGCGAGCAGATGTACCTGCGCCTGCGCCGCGGCCACTTCGGCCTGCTCGACTGCAGCGAAGTCGTCGAGACGACGAGCCCGATCGACACGTCGGCGGGCGGCGCCGAGCTGCAGGTGACCGATCCCGATTTCCTGAAACCGTTCTACGGCCCCGAGTGGCAGGCCGAGCATCCGACGGCGGCGATGATCGCAGCCGCGCGCGCCGGCGTCGATCGCATCATCGACACCTGCGTCGTCGACGGCGCGGGCGAGATCAGCGCCAGCATCGAGACCGACTTCGACGTGGCGTGGGACGCCGGGCTGACCGCGTCGGCGGCGGCGCGCAGGAGCGGCGTCGCTCACGGGCCGCGCTGGTCGCCGCGCGACGCCACCGAAGAGCCGATCCACTCGGTGCAGAAATACGCCGAGAAGTGCGTCGCCGAGCTCGGCGAAATTCCGTTTTTCCAGAAAACGGGAGATGGCGCGTACACCACCTACAGCTGCATGGACTCGACGCCGATCCCGATGACCGTCACCGACGCCAGCGGCCACGTCGAGTCGCCGCCGGGGCAGGTCGACAAGTGCGACAAGCCCGAATACATCTACTCGCTCTGCGAGCAGGGGCCGCGCGTCGCCGAGCGCACCAACGACGAAGGCACGCACTGGGTGCTCTTGTGCCGCAAATCGGTCGGAGGCCTCACGTCGTCGCAGTTCAACGACATGGCGATGATCGGCCACAACCCGTTCACCGGAAAGACCTGCTTCTTCCAGAACGCGCTCTACGACAAGACCGACGGCGCGCACGTGCCGCATCCGGCCGACAAGCAGAAGTCGGAGACGTTGTGGTCGGGCGTGCACGGCGGCATCGGCTCGGGCATCGAGTGCGCGCACTGCCACGACAACGATCCGTTCATCCACAGCCCGTGGATCGACGGCGCGCTCGACGCCGCCGGCAAGCCGATCGTGCCCAAGATGGGCGTCGATCCCGACTTCGCGCTCGGCTACAACGACTCGCCGTACGCGATCGTGAACTTGCAGGGCCAGGGCTGGACCATGGAGAAGTCGCTCGTCTCCGACGGGGCGGCGGCGTGCACCAAGTGCCATCGCATCGGCTCGGGGCGTTGGGCGCAGGATTGGGTCTCGCGCCTCGACGGCACCGACTCGTACTTCAAGAGCATCACCACCGACGCGTTCTTGAGCTTCGAGAAGCTGCACTGGATGCCGCTCGATCTGGCGACGGAGGGGCTGACCGAGGCCACCTGGGCGACGTCGAAGTATCAGAAGGCGATCGACTTCATCAAGACGTGCGGGGCGAATCAGTCGGCGCCGGGCTGCCAATGGCGCGACCTGCCGTCGGGGCCGTGAGCGCGAGCGCGACGAGGCCGGCGGCGGCGCTGGCGATGAAGAACGCGGGCCAGCCGAGGCGCGCGGCCAGCCAGCCCGACGGCGCGGCGGCGAGGCGCCCGGCGAGGCCGGCGGCGGCGGAGAGCAGCGCGTACTGCGTCGCCGAGTAGCGGCGGTTGCACAGGCCGAGGAGGAGCGCCTCGAGCGCCGCGATGGCGCAGCCGACGAGCGCATCGTGCACGGCGACCGTGGCGACGAGGAGCGCGTGGCTCTTGCCGACGACGGCGAGCGCCGCCCACAAGAGGTTCGACAGCGGCACGGCGACGCCGAAGACGACGAGCGGGCGCCACAGCCCGAAGCGCGCGACAAGCGCGCCGCCGCCGAGCGCGCCGGCGATGGTGGCGGCGATGCCGACGTTCTTGTTGGCCAGACCGATCTCGGTGTTCGAGAAGCCGGCGGCGACGAGGAACGGCGTCGACATCGCGGCGGCGACCAGATCGCTCAGCCGATAGAGCGTGATGAAGGCGAGCAGCGCGATGGCGCGCGGGCGCGCGAGCCAGTCGGCGAGCGGCTCGACGACGGCGGCGCGCAGGCTCGACGGCGGCGCGGCGGTGGCGGGCTCGGGCGACAGCAGCGCCGTGATCACGCCGACGGCGAGCAGCGCGGCCGAGAGCTGATAGACGCGGCCGAAGGGCAGGTGATCGGCGGCGACGAGGGCCAGCCCGCCGGTGACGAGCATGGCGGCGCGATAGCCGAACACATAGACGGCGGTGCCCGCGGCGCGCTCGTCGGGCGCGAGCAGGTCGGTGCGATACGCGTCGGTGGCGATGTCGACGGTGGCGGCGCAGAAGGTGGCGCCGAGCGCGAGGGCGGCGAACGACAGCGGCGCGGCGCGCGGCGAGGTGGCGCCGAGCGCGACGAGCGCGGCGGCGAGCGCGAGCTGGAAGAGCACGATCCAGCCGCGCCGGCGCCCCCCGAGCGGCGGGGCGATCAGATCGACGAGCGGCGCCCACAGGAGCTTGAGCGAATACGGCAGGCTGACGGCGGTGAACAGGCCGACGGCGCCGAGCGCCACGCCCGCGTTCGCCAGCCACGCCGAGAGCGTCTGCGTGACCAGCATGTACGGCAACCCCGCCGCAAACCCCAGCGGAAAGAGGATCAGCACGCGCCCTCGCGTGAACACCACCAAACAGAATTAACAGGGAGATCAAGAGATCAGGAGAACAAAACTCTTACAGACAGGTCATATCGGTCCGTTCTGTAAGAGCTTTGTTCTCCTGATCTCTTGATCTCCCTGTGAAGTTTTTTCGGGATTGCGCACCTGTCTACCAAATGGTAGACAACA
>Ga0070679_100002533_pt1 | contig 16562 bp, 12 predicted proteins | sample KBSC63BmetaG_FD_65652 | JGI IMG/M metagenome (GOLD analysis project Ga0070679, IMG submission 65652) | Corn rhizosphere microbial communities from Kellogg Biological Station, Michigan, USA - KBS C6-3B metaG | ecosystem: Host-associated > Plants > Roots > Rhizosphere | place: USA: Michigan... | reverse complement strand
CGCGGTCTGCAGGGCCCGATAAACGCGCGTCACACGCGGCATCCGCTGCTTCACGATCGCAGCGACACGAGGAAAAAGGCTCACCCGTCGCATCTTCGAACGGTCACCCGGCCAGATCAAGGGTGGTTCGTCCAGACCAAGTGGGATGAACGATGTCTCCGGCGCGCAGCAGCGCTCGGTAAGCGACGTGCCGCGCCCCATCGACAGGACCATCGGCGATCCAGGCCACGGGGCAGGAACCTTTGCCAGGCCGCGGCCTAGCGCGTGCGGCACCAGACCAGACCAGCCACCGACAGTGCGGCCGGCGGGGCCGGCGCTGCCACCCGCCCGGGCACCAGTTCGGCCAGCGTCCGCAGTCACAGCTCCGGCACGGTCACGAGTCGCCAGCGCCGCGCGCGCTACTGGTTCCTCGCGAGGCGAGGCTGCGTGGAGCAGCGCCGAGAACGCTGTTCGAGGCGCCAGTCTATTTCTTGACCGCCGCGAACGAGTTGCTGATGATGGCGTATCCGTTCGGCGAACACCGTCAGTGACGGCGGCCGGGGCCAGAGCTACTTGGAAGGGCGATGGCCGTCGAGCAAGCCGAGGGTCGCGCGCCTGAAGATGTTGGCGGCGAGGCGCTGCTGAGCGTCCTCGTTCTCGGAGGGTCTTCTTCCAGTTGACGGGGGCAAGTTCCAGGACACGGCGGGCCGGCGCTGGCTGACGCTGGCGAACGCGCGGCGGATCGCGCGCGCGTCGGTACCCGACTAAATGCTGGCGGGGCTGCGGGCCTCGTCGCTGCGTCGAACGCGGTTGCAGACCGCGCTCGATCTGGATGGGTGGGGCGAGCCCCGGCGGCATCTCCTTGTCCGCTTCGAGCGACTGGTGCTGCTGTATCCGACCGCCTTCGCGATTCATCGTCCTACACGGCGCGCTACGCGCGTTGGATACGGGCACGTCGACGTTGCGGAGGCTGGCCGTTCGCTGAAGGGAAGTGCCAGGGCATGGGAGGCGACCACGCTGACCGAACCGCCGACGCGCGGCCCGCGCCGGAGCACGTACCTGTCGGCGAACGCCAACGTCGCCTTCAACGTCTCAAGCCGGACCTCTTAGTTCGTCAATACGTCCCACTGCCTGGTCAGGAAACCCACCGCGTCGATCCCAGCCGCGCGGGCGAAGAACCGTCACTGGCCCGTGTGCAGGCTCCGCACTTTCTTGACAAGCAGGCCCTCATCTAGCCCCTCATCCTGCCGGGGTATCGGATTCGGACGTTCATGCCTCACTCGATCACACGTCTGCCGGAAGAGCCGGTCGTGCTCGTCCCATGGTACACGCTCTACGCCACCACCTGAATCAATCTTCACACGGATCTCGCCAGTACCGACGATTCCGTCTACGTAGATCTCGTATTCCCCCGGCGACAACTTGTCGCACTGAACAAATCGGAAGCCAGCCGGAAGAGTTCCCACATCCCACTCTTTCCACAGCCAGGCGTCCTTTATGCTCCTGATCTCGCAGACGTTCGAACCTCCTCGGACTTGGGCTACCCGAACGTGGATGACCTCGGGATCGTACTGACTTGTGCTCCCGTAGCACAATCTCAACAGAAGGCCCGACGATCCGAGTCGACTGGGATCGACGATGATATTGAGTGACTCTCCAGGCGTGCGGTCTTCAACGGGCGCGGGTACCTCGCTCCCAAGGTACCCTTTCGCCTTGGGGTTTCTAGAGCAACTCAGATCCAACATCGTCCAGAGCACCAGATGCAGTGGACTCGCCCACCTTCGCATCGGTTGCTTCAGCGTTTTCATTGTCCGACGATCCTCGGGAGATATTCATTCGCAAAATAGTCAGATTGCCATTCCTTGCTTCCCGGAACAAAGTACGCCCGGTCCCCGTATTTTTTATCTTCCGCCTTCCACACTGCCATTGCTACATCGTAGCGATAAATCGCAAAATCCAACTGATGTCCGATTTCGTGCATTACGGATCTAGCAGTACGCGCAAATGACGAGCCAACATCGTTACCCGGCGTCGGAATGCGAATCGCACCCTTTCCAACCGAATTACCAGGGCCGCCTATATAAAGCTTTGTCGACGCAACGTCGTAATGAACATCCAATTCGTCAACAATTGGTTGAATGGCATCCACGGCCCATGTCGAAAACCTCGCTACTGCGAGCCCTTTTACCTTGCCACCGTACTCGTCGCCGCCGCTCTCGCCGGTCAGAACGTAGAATTTTCTCCCCGTTGCGGAGCGTCCATCCGGATTGGCATTCAGAGCGTCTTCGATCCTTGCCTCGCACGACGCATTACAACCAGCGTCGCGTGGAAGTCTTATTCTACCTTCACCGGGCCCGTCCCCCTGGGCTTCCTCTTGCGACGCCTGCGACAACTGCGCCGAAGGCGCGGTAGCCCACGCGACACTGGCCCAGAGTGCTCCTTGCGCCGCGCTCGATAGGAGACTACCCGCGTCTACGTGGCCGGTAGCTGCGCCCATATACGCCGCGGATAGCGTCCCTCCTACTGCGCCGCCTATCACTTGTCCGAACCCTGATGTAGTGAGTTCACCAACTGCGCTTCCGACCATGCTTCCAATACCGCCCATCGCCATCCCAGACGCGAGCCCCAACATCCCCAGACCCACCGCCTGGTCCCACTGGGCGCCTTGCGCTATCATCGCCGTCGTATTGATGGTTGTCGCGATCACTGCGAACGCCAATCCGCATCCAACTCCTCCCGTTCCGCCGCACGCAACGATCGCGGAGAACGCAATGGCGATATTCAGCGACGCAAGACCATCCAGAAAGTACCCGGTGGGATCCGCATATCGCAGGGGATTGTTCAGTACGTAGCTGTATCGATTGTAGCTCTGAGCATTTGTCGGAAATTGGATATTAGGATCAGGGGACAAGAAACGACCTACGGCCGGGTCGTAGACCCGTCCATTCATGTTGATGAGTCCAACATTTGGAATGGCCTCGTGGCCCGTGAACCCGCGATGCCCTGGTGGCAGCGCAAACGACGTAGAACTCGCCGCCGTGCCGGATGGGTTCCGACGAGCGCCCCAGGCGTCGTACCCGATGACGCTGGCGTTTGTGCCACCCGAGGCTTCATCCAAAACTTGACCGGCCTCATCGCTGACCGCCGTGATCGACCCGAGATGATCGAAGGAATTGTAACTAAATGACACTGACGGGCTGCTGGCTTGTGTGACGGTCCGGACAGCGAACGCGCTTCCGCCATGAGCGTCACCTGCATACAGGAAATGGACATGCTCTATTGTCCCTGATGCGTAGTGTTCCGTTCTCTCGTACAGACTCTTACCCGTGCCTCCCAATCCCGCATAGATGGTTCTAGATTGCACAGCGCCGTCAACTGACACTTGCGCGCGCTCCAAAGTGAGGTCGAAGACCGCCCGACTCTGCTTGGAACGCGTCGGCGAGACCGTGAGGCAGGAGGTCTGCGGGCGCGACGCTCGGCGCTTCCGCAAGATTTGTTCCTGGCAAAACGAGCGGCGTCAGCCGACCACGGAGTGTCTTGAGGATGGCTGCAGCGTCACCGTCCGTCCCTGTAGGGGAAGGCGGGACTGAAGACTTCCGATGGCATCCGACCATCGTCGCTACGACCGCGACGGTGAACCCAGCACGTACCGTGAGCGGTAAGGCCTTCAAGACCGGCCGGGCGCCTCTCCCTCGGTGCAACGAAGCCGACTGCCTGTAACGTGCACCCCTCGAACCCAATCTATCACCCATGGTTTTCCGTTTCGTGTCTGTGCGTGCGGCCGAGCCCGCATGTCTGCAGGCGGACAGTTTCGCCAACCCTCTACGAACAAAGGCGCTGAAATCTGACAGAAAGACCCGCGGATGTTCACTCTCTTCGGGTCGCAGATCAATGCACAGTTTTTCGCTTGGCTCGCGGCGGGGAGGTCTCTACAGACTCCGCGAGCGAGTACAGGGCACGATGCGGGGGCCCGGGTACTAGGTCACGAGGGTATCACGCAGGCGAAAACTGGTGCGCGTGAGGACGTGCCGGGCCCAGTCCCCCGGGCGATCGATGATCCAACCCAGCCGGAGGAACCGCTGCCACGCCACCAGTTCGCTGGTCCGCGACCAGACCATACCGGCCAGCAGGGGGGCACCCTGATCATCCGGTGGCGCCGCCAGCCATGGGGCCAGGGTAATTAAGGTGCGCACCCACAAGCGAAGCGCCTTCTCCATTCTGCATTGTCTCGCCCTGAGCTTCAGCTCGTCGAAGTTCAGGTGTCCCCGCTGCATCAGCACGATGCCGTCGAGGAAGGAGCGCAGGGGAAGCTCGAACGTGTGCTTCGCGGCGTGCGCCGCAAAAGTCAGGAACAGATCCCCTTCTTCCAGCACCGAAACGCCAGAGGCGCCAGGAACCGCCCGCGCGAATAACCCGTCGCGGCCCTCGTAGTCGAGTGTGAACAGGGACGCTTCGCACACGAACCGGTGCACCTCTAGCGTCACCCCGGACGGCAACGTGAACGCGCGCACGTAGTCGTGGGCGGTCGTGTAGGCCCGGGATGGCGGGCCCTGCTCGCGCGCGCCCGGCATGCCGGCAGCGAGGCGGCATGCCTCGTGCCATCGCGAGGGGGGCACCAGGAGATCCACGTCCGTCATCGACCGCGCGCCGGGGTCGATGAACCCCTGGATCATCGACATTCCTTTCAGCCAGGCGAGCGCGATTCCGCTGCCATGGCAACGTTCGGCGACCGCGCGCACGGCGCGGGTGCGGACCAGGTTCGCCGCCAGGCACATCTCGTGCTCCCACACGAGCTGTTCCACCCGCGCCGCGGGCACTGAAACGCTTTGGCGGGCCAGTCGCATCCCTAGCCAGGGTCCCAGGCCTTCGGACAGCGCCAGGTCGACGACGGCGTCGCCTACCTCGATCGCCTGCTCGTCGGTCAACGCGCGAACCAGCTCGCGGGCGCGATGCAGCAGGGCCGGCGCCCGAGACTCTGTCGTCGCGATGGAAGGGGCGTTCACGCCAGTTGCCGTCTACGGCCGCGGGGAGCGCCCGCGCGCCGTCAACCGCCGAGTCGCGGCTGGACCAGCCCTTCCTTGCGCAGGTCCGCGATCAGCGTCTCGATGTCCCGTTTGACATCCGCCATCTCGACGCCGTATCGGGTGGCGACGTCGGTGGCGATGCCGTCCAGGTCGCGGCCCTCCTCGATACCGTGGCACACCGCCGCGCCAACGCGGTTCAGCTTCCAGGTCTTCCCGGTCTCCAGATTCACGACTAGCAGTCCAGCTTCGATGTCGCTGATGACCACCTCAGGACAAAGCTGAAAGCGATCCTCAGCCGATGCAGGTGCCATGGGGCGAGGCTTAGTATAGCATCGCGCCTCCGCCGGACACCGGCCCTTTCCATGTATCAGCTTCAGCACTACCTCGAAATGATGACCGACCGGCACCGCATGGTGCCGCTCGAGGCCGCCATCCGCAGCGTGGTCAGGCTGGGTCACACCGTGGTCGACCTGGGCGCCGGAACGGGTGTGCTGACGTTCATCGCGCTCAAGGCCGGAGCCGCCCACGTCTACGCCATCGAGTGTTCGCCGATGATCGAGGTCGCCCGGCGCGTCGCCCGCGCGAACGGGCTCGATCACAGAATCACGTTCATTCACGCAGACGCCCGTACGGTAACCCTGCCGCAGCGGGTGGATGGGTTCATCGGCGACGTGCGCGGAGCGCTACCTCTGCGCGAAGACAACATCGACCTGTTCGAGACTTTGCGCGCTCGCTGGCTGAAGCCGGGCGGATACACCGTCCCGCTGACCGATCAGATCATCGTCGCCCCCGTGTCCGCGGCGACACCGCGGGCTTCGATAGACGGTTGGAATCACCCCCGGCCGGAGGCCGACTATCAGCCAGCAGCGGAGATCGCATCGAACGGCTTTCAGCGGGTGACGTTCGCCCCGGGGGATGTCCTGGCCGAAGGGCGCATCCTGGGCGACGTTCAATACGAGGGAAGCAATCCCCGCAAGCTGGCCCTGAAGACGTCGTTCACGATGGCGAAGACCCAGACGCTGACCGGCCTGGGGATGTGGTTCCGTGGAACGCTGGCCCCGGAGATCTCCTTCGACACGTCGCCTTCCTCCCCCGCGTCTGTCTATGGCCAAGCGTTCTTCCCGTTGACGACCGCTCGTCCGGTCATCGCCGGTGAATCGATCGCCGTCGAGGTCACGGTGCACCGCACGCCCGCCCAGCCCGTATGGGGATGGAAGGTGTCCTCGTCTCGCGGACAGTCCTGGCAAGAGAGCCACTCCACGCTGAAGAGCTTGCTGCTCACCACGTCCACGCTGGAGTGGATGACGGGAACGAGCTGTCCGACCTTGTCCGAGGACGGCCGTGTTGCGAGCCACTTGCTGGCGAGGGCAGACGGAAACGCGACGGCACGTGAACTGGCGGCGGGCCTGGTCACCACCTTTCCTCATCGCTTCAGGTCGGTGGACGACGCGTTTCCCACCGTCATGAAGGTCCTGGAACGTTACGCCTCACCGTGACCGACGAACTCGACGAGACGCTGGCATCCCTCCGTGTGGACTTCGTCGCAGCAACCTTTGCCGACGGGGGCGTGCTGCTGCATCTGCCCTCGGGTGACTTTTTTCACCTCGACGCGATAGCGGCAGCCGTTTGGAGCGCGATAGGGAAGTCAGCGGACGCCGACGGCACGATCGCGAACGTCGCCGGGGCGCTTCAGGTGCCGGCAGACGAAGCGCGCGACAGGCTGGCGCGTGTGTTGGCCCAGGCGGACCCCCTGCGCGGCCGGGGGCCCGCGACGCTCCCCGCATTCCACGACGACGAGCGCTGCCTCACGTTCCAGGAGGGCTCTCGCACTCTGATGTCGCTGGACAAGCGCTCCCTGACGCTGACCGTTGCGGACGCCCTACGCGAGCGCTCGGACGAGGACCTGGCCGCCGTCTTCCGCGTGTTCGTGCCCAAGATCTACGGACGATGGTTTCCTCTGGCCATGCACGCCTCGGCGATGACCGCGGGTGAGCGAACGATCCTGTTTTGCGGCGCGAGTGGAGCGGGAAAGACCACGACCGTCCGCACCTTTGCCCAGGAAGTCGCTGGCTGCCGCGTGATCAGCGAGGACGTGGTGGTCTTTCGAGAGGAGAGCGGCGTGCTGCTGATAATCGAAGACGCCGAAGCAGCGATCCAGGCATGGATGGTCGATGCGACGGCCGCGCTGATCGAACGGCGGGAGTCCCGCGTCGACGTCTCTGCTCTACGGCGGGCGCTGGACATCGCGCCGGGCCGGATTCGGGCGCACAGGATAATTTTTCTCGACGCTGGCCGGCGGCACGGACCGCTCTGGTCCTTGCGACGTCTGACTCCCGCGCTGGCGCTCGGCAACCTGTTCCTGCACAGCTTCTTTCATTCGCCTGACCGAGACGCGCTGCGGGCGCACCTTCATTTCTGCCGGGCGCTGGCCACGCAGGTCGATGCGGTCGAGGCGACCGCGGCGCCAGCCGGCCTCGACGCGCTCAGGCGCTGCTGCCAGGTTCAGATGGAGACGATCGCATCGTAGGTGCGGCCACCATCGTCCGACGCGTCCCCCCGCTCCAACCAGGCATGGCCCGATCCGATCTCGCCGCTTCCTTGAAAACCGAGCTGAACGATTTCGCCAGCCGCAGCCCCGTCCAGTCCCACCTCGAACAGCACCCGGCGGTAGCAGTTGGCCCCCCCGCTCCAGTGTCGGTCGACGAAGCTGATCACGCGGCGCAGGGTTCGACGGGCAAGTTCGGAGCGCCTGCGTTGGGCCGCCCCCAGCCGGCGAGCACGCTCCACTGCGGGCCGGGGACCGGCCTGGACGCGCAAACGTTCAAGCGCCAGCGCGTGCCGGAAAAACAACGCGAAAGCGAGAGCCTCTCGCAGCAAACTCACCTTCGCTGGGTCAAGTGACTTTGCCCTTCTGACCCCTGGGGCCATCGGCAGTAGGGCTCATGCCGCCGGCCGCCAAAAGGGAGTGAACGTTTCCCAGCGGCACGAGCACTGGCCGCTCATACGCCATGCGCCCCAACTGCTCTCTATCCTGCTCATCTGGCGCGGCAGCGGGCTCCGGTTCCTTGGCGTCGGGCGTCATCTTCCTCCTCAGGGCGCTGATTGTACCGTCAAATGCGCCGAAGCCAAGCCTCTAGAGCAGCCACGTCGCGAATCTCCCGCCAGGTTCGCGCACGGTCCTCGGTGAACGGTTCGCCGACGGAACGCGACAGTGCCATGAATTCGTCGTGTGCCCGCGTCCGTTCGACGAATCCTTGGGCGGCCCATGTTCCCGTGGTCAGCAGGCGTTCGATCCAGGGGGACGCGGCTTCTGCATTCAGCATGATGGGTTCGTTGAAGTTCACGAACGTGATGCGGGTGCGAAGTCGTTCGGGCAGTACCCCCCGCAGCGCCAAACGCTGAAGATGACGATCGGCCCTACGGGGTACCCGAAGGCGCGGCGGAATGGAAAGAACCAGGGCCAGCAGGTCCCAGGACAGATAGGGGAAGCGAAACTCCAGCCCCTGTTCGGTGGCGCGCGCGTCTTCATGCTCCAGGGTCCACACGTGCACCGGGTCGTCGACCAAGCTGTCCCAGATGGCATCCGCCATCCAGCTTCCCAAGACCGGCGGACCGAAGTTCCCCTGCCCCGTTCCCGGCAGTTGGACCCGCGCGGACAGCGAGATAGGCCCTAGCCAGCAGGGCATCGTCAGGCCATCCACCCGGTCGTCGTCCCCTTCTCCGTCATTGCGCGACCAGGGGCGGGGGATCGCCTTTCTCGCCTCGGCGAGCGTGCGGCGCAGGTGAGGGCGCCGTCCACGCCAGACGTCCGAGCCTGCCAGCTCAATGAGGGCCCGAGCGTATCCGGGAAGGGCCCCGGTTTGCCAGGCATCGCGGAAGAAGCCGCTTTCCGTCGCTATCTGGTTGCCACCGACGCCCCCGAGGATAATCGAGGCGTTGAAGTGACGGGCCAGTTCCAGGTCACCCTGTCGTGCGCCCGCCATCGAGGATCGGCCGAATGGCCAGGCGAGGCGGCTGTGTTCGAGATCGCTGGTCTCCGGGATGCGTCCGTTCCACTGCCGGAGGGGCACCTTCAAGTAGCGCGACAGCTCGACAGCAACGGGACCCTCGTCGCTTGCCAGGCCCACGAAGCGGGCATTCAGCAACACCAGATCCTTCGCCCTCTGCGCTTCGGCCAGCGCGGTGTTCGCCAACGAAGCGACCGACATCGAATCCAGGCCCCCGCTGACATGACAGGCGACGGGACCGCTGGCGGGAAGGCGGTCCTTCACCGACCGGGCGAGCTCGAAGCGAAAAGCCTCGGCAAACTCGGGAAGCGACCGAAAAGTGGTCGGATATCGAGGAACCTCGACGTGGCGGCGGAGTTCGGTGCGCCCGCCACGTACGGCCAGATGGTGGCCTGGCAGGACGCGGCTCACCGAGCGAAAGAACGTCTGCCCGCGGGTTTGGTACCGGGCCAGTAGATTGTCCAGGATCGTCACCGGGTCGGGCGTTCGGTCGACCGTTCGCCAGGCCAGAACTCCCTCGACGTCGGTCGAAAATACGATCGCATCGTCGCATTGGGCGTAATGCAGGCGGCGAACGCCGAACGAATCGCGCACCAGATAACCAATCCGGGCCGGGTCATCCCACAGCACGAACGAAAAGTCGCCCGCCAGGCGCGCGAACGCTGGCGCTCCCCACTTGTCGTAGGCCGCGACGATCACCGCGGCGTCGGCCGCAGCGGAGTTGACCCCGAGTTCGGCGCGCAGTTCATCGCGCCGGTCGAGTCGAATCGTTCCGGCGACCCCCACGCCGGCTTGCCCTTCGACGGCCATGCAGCGGGACAGCGAAGAATCGCCACAGGCGTCCAGCGTCACCCTGACGCGGCTCCCTACGCGGTGTTTGACGCGTCGCCAGGGCCCCGGCGCTGGATACGCCTCTTCCCATTCCTCTTCCCGTCGCCGGTCAGCAAGAAGCCCGCCCGACCAGTCCAGCACTCCAGACAATCGGACGGGCATCAGCCGATAAAAAACCGGGAAGCGGGCGCTACGCTACCAAAAGACAATGGCCCGGCCCGCATAGGGCGGGACGAAGAAGTTTGCGTCGGTCTCACCGATCGCGAAGTCGCCGTAGCCATCGCCGTTCACGTCCCTGACCGCGCTGTTGTACGTCGTGGAGCGGTTCCAATCCGCAGGCAGCGCGATCTTGGTCTTCGCCAATCCAGCCGCGTCGAGCACAGAGGCCGTCGGGGTCGGAATGTCATCGCCGTCGATGATGTAGACGGTCGGCTGGTGGTTCGACTCGTAGGCGCCGGCCACGACCAAGTCGGGTGAACTGTCGCCCACGTACGAGATCGACACGTTCGATCCGGAAAAACCTCCGCCTATTGCAACCGTACCGAAGGTAGCCTGCCCTTGGCTGTCCATGAAGATCTGAGGCATTCCCGTGAGCGGCATGGCGACCGTTCCGTTCAGGAACGTGTATACGGTGCTGCCGAGCGCCGCCAGGCCGTTTCCGGAGACCAGCCCCACCCCTGGACCAAACACGTTCAGAACTCCGCCGATCTCGGCATCGGTCGCTCCCGTGGAGCTGCCGGTCGACACGAACGCGGACGTCGCGGTGTTCCAGGTATACGAGACGAGCCTGCCCGCGCCGGAGGCAGCCGTGGGCGCCGACACTACCAGCGTGCCCTTGCTGGGCCCCAGAGCGGTGATGCCGGTACCGAACAGACCGGAGGCCGATGCGTCGGTCAGGGCAACCGCGCGAACAGGGCTGGCGGCCAGCAAGGCCGACAGGTTTCCGCTGCCGAAGGGTGTGGCACCGAAGACCACCAGCACGCTGCCGCCCGTGCCGGCCGTGATGGCTCCGACCGCGAAGTCGCCGATGTTGTCCCCGTTGATGTCCCCCAGCTTCACGATCGGGTAGCCCAGGGTCGAGTTGATGTCATAAGGCGAAGCAGCGTCGACCGTGATGGTGTAGTCGGCCTGCGCATTCGTGAGGTTCGTGGGCCAGGTGGTCGTTCGCCCCTTGTAGATGTAGATGCGCGGCGGCGTCTCGTAGCCCGACGCGATGCCGATGTCTTCCAGACCGTCGCCGTCGACGTCGCCGATGTTCGCGATGTTGGAGCCGAAATTGCTGTTCGCCCCCGGTCCGGTGAACGTCACGGCCGGCGCGGCCGCCGCGAAGTTCGTGTCCCCCGCGAAGATGTAGGCGTTGTTACCGTAGCCGTCGCCTACCAGGATGTCAGAGTTGGCGTCACCCAGGAAATTCCCCGAACCGTCGAGGTAATAACCGAAGCCGGCGGGAGTGGCCTGCTGGGGGCCGATGATCGTTTGGTTGAATTTCGCCTGGATCGGGCAGGGCGGCGTCGTGCAGCTTGCCGGGACCGGATTCGGTGTCGAGTACGCCAGGACGCTGCTGTTGCCCGCAGCATCCTTCGCGAGGATAGCGAAGTAGTACGTGCGCTCGATCGTCAGATCGGTCACGTCGCGGCTCTCGGTCATGCCGGCCGCTAGCGGCGTGCCGGTCAGCGGCACCTGGATAGCCGCCACCGGGAACAGGCTGGGATTGATCGGCGCCTCGTAGTAGCGCAGGTCGTAGCTGGCAGCGCCGGCGGGCGCCGTCCACGTCACCGTGAAGGACGTCTGCCGGCGGTCCTTGACCACCACCTGCAGATTCGTGGGCGCGGCGGGGACCGTGGTGGCGACAGCGACCATCCTGGTCGCCATGCCGACACCGTTCACGCCCAGCGAGCTGGTCGTGGCGGTGATCGTGACGGACGCGCCGTCCGGAACCGTCGCGCTGGCCAGGGTGGCGACACCGTTGGTGATGTTCGCCGTGCCCAGGGTGGTGGCCGCCGCGTTGCCGACGGCCGCCGTGAACGTCACGGTGCCCGTCGTGGCAGGCTGACCACTGACGTTGACGGTGACGGTCAGCGCCCCCTGCCAGCCCGCCATCACGGCGTCCGCATCAGCCACGCAGGTGGTGGAGGTGGTGCCGTTGGCGCACAGGTTCTTGCCCGCGGCAGGCGCGGTGAAGGTGACGACGGGCGGTGTCCCCACCGTGACCGCGCAGGGTTGCACCAGGCTGCCGGTGTTGCCGGCCTTGTCGGTCGCGACCGCGGTCAGGTCGGTCTCGCCGAGCGCGAACGACACGCCCGAGAAGGTGACCGCACCCGCGGCGAACGTCGGGGTCGAGTACATCGCCGCCGTGCCCGAGACCGGCGTGGCCGTCAGCACCACCGACCCGATCGACGAGTTGAACGTGACGTCCTTCATCAGCGCGGCGCTGCTCTGGACCGTCGTGTTGCAGATCGGCGCCGTGGTCGACACGGTCACCGTCGGGGCGATGGAGGCCACCCACAGATCGACCTCGGGGCTGGGACCGATCGCGGCCGTCACGGGATCCTGGACGTCGACCTCGAGCGCGGTCGCCGTCTTCAGGGTGCCGTCGGCATTCAGCGCGCTGTCAGGCAGCGTGACCGAGGTGAACTTCGCCACCTGGGTGTGACCGGCCGGGCAGTTATCACCCGCGACGGCCGCAACCGTCGCGACGGCGGCGCCCAGGGGAGCCAGCGTGCCGCCCATGCTGCCGACCTTCAGGGTGGCCATGCCGGCCGTGTCGCTGCAGGCCACCACGGTGAACTGCGCCCCCGCCATGACGGCGTCCTGGTCCTTCAACGTGTTCGTCGAGTTCGCCGCCAGCAGGTGCTTGGTGGGATCCGAGAACGGGGCTGCGTCGCCGGTCGGCGCCGTGATCAGCACGCCCGGCAGGGTGGTCGCGCACGAGACGCCGGTGACGGTCTTCACGGTGGCGTTACCCGCCTCGTCCTTCAACGTCACCGTCAGGTTGACCGGCGAGTTGCTGGGGCAGGTGACATTGACGCAGGCGTCGGTGCCGACCGCCGTGACCGGCGCGAAGCCGGTGTCGGGATCAGGCGACGAGGTGCCGATGGCGACCGACAGGTTGTTGGCCGCGGCGCCCAGCGTGGCGGGCAGCGCGACGGCGTCCGCCGACGTGGTCTGCGCGCAAACCTTGAAGGCGCCGTTGACCAGGTCGGCCGGACCGATGAACTGATTATCGGCGGGCGACGAGACGGTCAGGGTCGGGGCCGTCGAATCGACCTTGAACGGCGTGGCGGCCGAGTGGCCGACCTCGCCCGACTTGGCGGTGCAGTTCGCCGTGATCGTGAAGTTGCCGTCCGGAACCAGCGGCACGCCCGCGAAGGTGGCCTTGCCGGTCATCGCCGTGCCTTCGACCATCGTGCTGACGGTCGGCGAGGCAGTATTGACGATGGTCAGCGAGACGGGCTGGCCGTCCTCGATCGCGGTCGTGACCTCGAACGCCACCTCGTAGACGCCGCCAGGCGAGCTGACGTTGTCACCGCCGTTGGCGATGGGCACGCCATTCAGCACCGGGTGGGCCGCCGTGATGACGGGCTTGGTGATCGTGCACGCCGGGCCGACGGCACCGCCGCCCGCGCCACCCGCGCCGCCAGCGCCGCCGGCAGCTCCCGCGGTGCCGCCGTGGCCGCCTCCGCCTCCTGCTGCGCCTGCTCCGCCCGAGCCGGCCACCAGCCCGCTCGGCTTGTTGTCACCGCAACCTGACACCAGCGCCACAGCCATGAGAGATACGTAAGTCACACCAACAGTAGCGAGCCTGCGCATATGACGCCTCCAGTAGGGTCTACGGACCACCTAAACGCACGACGGCGACGATGGTACCTGTTCTTCTCGAACGTTTCTAGTCTTCCGACGGACAGTTTTCCGGACGACGCTGGCGTGCATCTTCCGCGAGGGCTCGTGGCATCGGGTTCGACAGGCGCCGCTTTCGGCAGGTGTCGGTGTGGCCTCGAGACCAAATCGCCAACAAGTCGGCCACGGCCCGGAAGTCTGCGCTCGAATCGCCGCGTTGAAAGTCCCCCCACCACGCCGTCCCCGTCTCGTACCGCGCCGTGGGCATGTATTCGGTGACGGGCGCGCCGGCCGTGCGCTATCCTCTATCCAATGACGACTGCTCTCCCGAGGGAGCGCACGACATCGTCCTTCGCGCAGTTGATCTCGGCGCTGGAGGCGAACATCGCGCGGCTGATCCGGGGCAAGCCCGAGGCCATCCGCCACACCGTGATCGCCCTCATCGGTCGCGGCCATCTTCTGATCGAGGACGTGCCTGGTGTGGGCAAGACCACCCTGGCTCGCGCCCTCGCCACCTCGATCGGCGGCACCTTCCATCGCATCCAGTTCACCAGCGACCTGCTGCCCTCCGACATCGTGGGCGTGTCGGTCCTGGACCAGGCGTCCGGGCAGTTCGCGTTCCACCCGGGCGCCATCTTCGCGAATCTGGTCCTGGCCGACGAGATCAACCGCACCACGCCCCGCACCCAGAGCGCGCTGCTGGAGGCGATGAGCGATGGCCAGGTATCGGTGGACGGCCAGACCTATCCACTGGACTCGCCTTTCATGGTCATCGCCACCCAGAACCCGGCCGAGCACTACGGCACCTACCCGTTGCCCGAATCGCAGATGGACCGCTTCCTGCTGCGCATCCGCATCGACTACCCCTCGGCCGAGGACGAGCGGCGGATCTTGCTCGAGTCGCCGAGCCGGACCGGCGACGCCCTGGCCGAGCTGGAGCCAGTGCTACGCGTCTCGGACGTCCGCGCGCTGCAGGACGCGGCCGAACGGGTGCACCTGGAGGCCGACCTGGCGGACTACATCGTGGCGGTGGCCCGCGAGACGCGCCGCTCGCCCCACCTGGCGCTGGGGGTATCGCCGCGCGGCCAGCTCGCCTGGCGGAACGCCGCGCGCGCCGTGGCGCTGGTCGAGGGCCGTGACTACGTGCTGCCCGACGACCTGAAGGCCATCGCGGTGGCAGCGCTGGCCCATCGCGTGGTGGTGGCCGCGCAGGCCGACACGCACGGGAGGTCCAGCCAGGATGCCGAGAGGATCCTGCTGGACATCATGGACCGGGTCCCCGCGCCGGCCTGACGGGAGCAGGGGTTGGGACGTTACGCGAGCGCCGCCCGACGGTGGATGTTCCCGCGCCGCCGGTTCCCACCGACGCGCGAGGGCTGGTACTTCCTCATCGCGACGCTGCTGGTGGGCCTGGCCGCCATCAACGCCGGCCTGAACCTGCTGTTTCTGGTGTGGGGCATGATGCTTTTCCTGATCCTGGCCAGCGGCGTGCTGTCCGAGGTCTGTCTGCGGCGCCTCAAGGTGCGGCGCTCGACGCCCCAGGCGATCTTCGCTGACGCCCCCTACCTGATGGGGATCTCGCTGACGAACGACAAGCGACGCCTGCCGTCGTTCTCCGTCGAGGTGGAAGACCTGGTCGACGGAAGGCCCATCGAAAAGCGCTGTTACTTCCTGAAGCTGCCCGCCGGCCGCACCCAGGAGACCGCGTATCGCCACGTGGCGTCCGAGCGCGGTCACCTGCGGCTGTCGGGGTTTCGGGTGTCGACGCGGTTCCCTTTCGGGCTGATCCACAAGTCGAAGGACGTGGCCGCGCCGAACGATCTGCTGGTCTATCCCGCCCTGATCGGCGTGCCGGAGCACCTGCTGCGGGGCTTCGCCTCTCACCATGGACGGGGGTTGCACAAATGGCGCAGCCGGCGCGGTGAGTTCTTCGGCCTGCGCGAGTTCAGGCAGGGGGATGATCCGCGCGACATCCACTGGCGGACGTCGGCGCGACGAGGGGCGCCCTTCGTACGCGAGACCGAAGACGACGAGGGGCAGGAGGTGCGGCTGGTGTTCGACAATCGCTGGGCGCCGCCCCCGGCGACGGCGCCCGCCGCGTCCGGCACCGCCGCGCCGCAGAGTGAGCGCGATCCCGACTTCGAGACCGCCGTATCGACGGCGGCGTCGGTCGCCTTCGAGCTGCTCCAGCGTGGGTACCACGTGGGGCTGGCGGTCGCCGGAGAGGAGATCACCCCCGAAGGTGGCGCGGCGCAGTCGACGCGGATCCTGCGCTTCCTGGCCCTGATCACGCCCGCCGGGCCGGACGCGCCCGCGCCCCACGCCGGCCGGACCGGCGCCGTGATTCGCATAGTCCCCGGGCGGCAGGCCGAGCTGAGCGCCCCGGGCGCCTCGGCCGAGGGGTCGGCGCCGCGGAGGATCGCGTGAGGTTCCAGCTGACGCACAAGCTGACCACCTACCTGCTGGTGCTGGTGGCGATGGCGACCCTGCACGCCGCGAACCTGCTGTCCCCCGTGGCGGCCGCGCTGGCCCTGTTGTTCGGCGCGCTGTCGTGGTTCAGCGACCCCACCACCCGCCTCTTCACCTGGCTGTCGAACGCCACGCTGGTGCTGCGGCTGGTGGCGGCCGGCTTCTTCGCGGTGTCCGCCTATCAGGTCTGGTCCCACCTGCCCGAGCCCGATCTGACGCCGGTGCTGAACCTGGTGCTGTTCCTGGCCGTGTACAAGCTGTTCCAGCGCGCGGCCAACCGCGACTACTTGCAGATCTACGTGCTGGCCTTCCTGATGGTGCTGGCCGGCGCCGCCTTCGCGCAGAGCGTGTTCTTCGCCGTGGTGTTCGCGGCCTACGTCGTCATCACCACCTGGACGCTGATCCTGCTGCACCT
>Ga0070679_100002532_pt1 | contig 16569 bp, 12 predicted proteins | sample KBSC63BmetaG_FD_65652 | JGI IMG/M metagenome (GOLD analysis project Ga0070679, IMG submission 65652) | Corn rhizosphere microbial communities from Kellogg Biological Station, Michigan, USA - KBS C6-3B metaG | ecosystem: Host-associated > Plants > Roots > Rhizosphere | place: USA: Michigan... | reverse complement strand
ACAGCATGCGGGAACGCGTCCAGGGCCGGCACGCCGGTTCGGAAGGCTCGCGGCTGCAGTCCCGAGTGCAACATCGCCGGTGTGGTGAGCGATGCCAGCGCTGCACCGCGTCGAGATGGCGCGGCTACGGATGACACGGGTCGCGAACGCGCTGCGACGCGCCCCTGCGCCGAGGGTCGCGATGGCGGGTGCGGTCCGGCAGAGAGGACGCGATCTGGGATCGTGGCGGCGACAAAGGTGCCGCCGCGCTCGCGGGCCTCGAGGAATCCTTCGGCGCGCAGCTGGTCGAAGGCGAGTGACACCGTGGTGCGCGAAATCCGGAGCTCGCTCGCGAGCAATCGCGTCGACGGGAGCTGCGAGCGCGCGGCGATGCGACCCGAGAGGATCGCGTCGCGGATGTCCGCGTACACCTGATGATGGAGCGGCTCATCGCGCGTCGCGTCGAGCGTGACGAGGAGGCTCGGCGCACTGGGCACGCGCCGGCGCGCGCTGCGCGACTCGGGGGCAGCATCGTCTGGCATTGTATAACCGTCAAGTTCTGGCACTTTTGGCAAGTCCAGGTTGCACGTACGATACGATCGCGCAAGGTCTCGCGCCAGCGTCACCCGAACCGGTACCAAGCCATGACCGCACCGCCCGCACTCGACACCCCGTCGTCACCGTCCGCCGAGGCCGACGAACGCACCACGGCTCGGGCGATGCTGCGCGTCCATGCAGACCGCGGTGTTCCCGACGAGGCGGCGGCGATCCTCTCCGAAGGCTTGGTGGCGCATGTCGCGTTCGTGATGGACGGTCAGCCATACGTGATGCCCATGTCGTATCACTTCGACCCGGCGCAGCCGACGGGCATGTATCTGCACGGCGGGCATCACAGCCGGCTCATGCGACATCTCGCGACGGGTGCGCCGGTATGCATAGGCGTCACGCTCGTGGATGGGCTGGTGTATTCACGCACGGCGCTCTACCACTCGATGAACTACCGATCGGTGGTCTTATTCGGACGTGCGGTACGGTCACCGCCGGACGAGGTACAGCGCGCCCTGCTCCACGACATGGTCGCTCGGTATCATCCCGGTCGCACGGCCGGGCGCGACTACGAAGCGATACCGGATGCGCATCTCGCGGCGACGGCGTTCATCGAGATCGCAATTGAAGAGTGGAGTGCCAAGGCGCGCCGGGGTGGCGCCAAAGGACCGGACGATGGAGATCCGGCGGCGCCTGGTTCGGCCGGAGTGATCGCGGTCCGCTAGCCGGGGTCTCTTCGGGCGACGCGCGGAGTGCGTCCGCATGGTGTAACTTTCGTGATTGATTCCAGCGCGAAGACATTCGGGCTGGTCGCTCCTCCGCCGATCTCCATCGTCTGAGGCGCGCGAGCGCTGTATCACGAGGCGGTGCGGAGACTCCGCGAGGACCCATGCAGCGAAAGCCGACCGCGAGCGAAGGCGCGCCCATCGTGCCCGAGGAAGTGGGCGAGGGTGAAGACGCCCGAATCGACGAGCTGTCCGGTGTCGTAGCGGGGGACGCGGGATCCCGCCTAACGCCGCAGCAGCGTGCCGCCGCGCGACGCGAGCTCGAGCGACTGCTCGACAAGTTGGTGGCCGACATCAAGCACCGCATTCCGGGGCCCGGCGCGGCGGCGGAGCAATCCGAGTCGGCGCTGGTTCCGTACCGCTCACCGGACCGCTGCGTGGTGCAGGGCGCGGAGCGGGCCGTCAGCGTGTCGTGGTTTGCCGCGCAGTTCACCGACGTTTCGTTAGGCGAGTTGCAGGTGATCGAGTGGCGCGGCGTCGTGGCCGTCCGCGGCGCGACGCGGCGGCGCGAGTCCGCGGCGGCGACGATCCTCCGCGCCGACGTGTATCGCCAAGTTCAGACGGCAGACGGTTGGGGCTGGCAGCCGTCGGCCTCCACCGACGCGGTGATGAGCACGGACGATCTCGCGGCGGCGTGCCTGGCCCCGCTCCTCCTTCCGCCGGCCGCGGACTGATCGACGCGACACGGCCCGGATAACGCGTGGTTGCCCGGGCCCATGCCTAACGCCAGATCGCGGCGTGGTACGGCTTACGGATCGAAATCCAGCGCGTCGTCGCCGACGGCCGCGTCGTTGTCGCCGCTCACGCGATCGACGCGCAGCACCTGCTTCATCGTTTGGCCGTTCGCGGTGATCGTCACGAGGTAGTCCCCGGTCTCGACGAGCGGCGCTTGGTTGCGTCGTCCGAATCCACCGCCGGGCAGCGCACCGCTGGAACGGAGTGCCGTGAAGATCTCGCCCAGCACGGCTTGATCGATGGGCGGTTCACCACCCGCACCTGCACCTGGTGCTCCCGCTTCACCAGCGCCGCGGGCCGGACGCTCGGCCACCGTCGTGTCGCGCCGAGCCGGCGCACCGGCCGGCGGACCGCGCCGTGCCCGCGGCAGCGGACTCTCGCCGGGCCGCTCGACGAACACGCCCGGAGGCGCGCCGCCGCCGCCACGCCGGAACAGCTCGCCTAACCCTTCGCCGGTCGCGATGGCTTTCTTGACGCGGTCGATCACCGGCTGCGGCGCCGTCTTGGCCGTGGCGAGCGAGTCGAGCACGTGGTCGACCTTCCGTGCCACGACGATGCTGTCGCGCTTCGCCGCGGGCGAGAGCGGCTTCCCCTTGGGTTGTTTGCCACGCATGTCCCATGTCGCGTGCTGCACGCCAGCGCCGCCGGGGCCGCGCATCGATGCCACCGTGTCCCCCTTGGCGTCGGTGACGACGATGTGCACGGTGTCGCCGCGCTTGCCGTTCGTTAGGCGGTAGGCGAACTCGGCGCCGTACGGCGCGTTGCGCCCCTGGAAGAGCTGCTGGCCGGGGTTCAGGTCCGGACCCGGCGCTTCGCCGTACTGGTATGCGGTGCCCGGTTTGAAGAAGTACTGTGACTGCGCGAGCACCGTGTCGGTCATCTGCTCGAGCGGACCGATGTTCACGATCCAGATGCTGCGCCCGTGCGTCGCGGCGATCAGATCGTGATCGCGCGGCTGGATCTTGAGATCGTGCACCGGAACCGTGGGCAGTCCGGTCATGAAGCGCTCCCAGTGCGCGCCGCGGTCGGTGGACATGTAGGCGGCGACGTCGGTGCCCGCGAACAACAAGTCGCGGTTGACGGGATCCTCGCGAATCACGTGCAGAAACGCCGGGCCATCCTTGGGCAAGTCGTTGACCAACGAGCGGAACGTCTTGCCCCCGTCGTTAGTCACATAGAGGTAGGGCGTGAAATCGTTGGTGCGGTGTCCGTCGAACGCGACGTAGAACGTGAGCGTGTCGAAGTGCGAAGGCTCGATGCGCACGACGTACGTGCGCGCGGGGACGCCGGGGAACCGCGTCGTGATGTTCTCCCAGGTGCCGCCATCGTTAGGCGAAAGCCACACGTTGCCGTCGTCGGTGCCGGCGTACAGCAGGCCGGGCTTGATGTACGACTCGGCGAGCGTGGTGATCGTGCCGTACGTCTCCGCGCCCGTGGCGTCGTTCGTGATGCCGCCCGTCGTCTTGGTGCTGATGCGGATCTTGACCGAGTCCTTCGTCGAGAGATCCGGCGAGATCGGATAGATGTGATCGCCGCGGTCCGTCGACTTGAGGACGCGGTTGCCGCCAATGTACAACGTGCTGGCCGAGTGCGGCGAGATGAAGTAGGGCGTGTCCCAGTTGTAGCGCAGGTCGAGCGCGATCGAATCGGCTTTCTCCTTCGTGCGGATCTCGCCGATGCGCTTCTTCATGGCCGCCGTTTCCGGCTGGGTGCTGTCGCCGCGTACGGCGAGAATCGAATCCTCCCATGCGAGATGCGATTCACGCCACGTCGGCTTGTCGAGGAACGTGCGCTCGCCGGTGCTGAAGTCCACGCGGCCGATGGCACCGCCCTGCGATTCGGCGTAGATGATGTTGGGGTTGCTCGGATCCTGCGCCGTGTAGAATCCGTCGCCGCCGCCCACGGTGAACCAGTCGCGATTCATGATCGCGCCTTCCTTCTTGGTGCTCGGCCCGCACCAGCTGCCGTTGTCCTGCAGACCACCGCACACACGATACGGCACCGCGAAGTCGTAGCTCACTTCATAGAACTGGCCGATCGGGAACGTGTTCAGGAAGACGAAGTTGCCGCCGCGGTCCCACGTCTGCGACACGCCGCCATCATCGCCGACGACGAAATGCTGGCCATCGTTCGGATCGATCCACATGGCGTGGTGGTCGACGTGAATGCCGACGGTCGCGTTGCGCACGGTCTTGCCGCCGTCGTCGGAGAAGTTGACGGGCGTCGACGACCAGTACACGCGATCGGGGTTGTCGGGATCGACGCGGACTTGCGAGTAATAGAAGGGGCGAACGTCCTTGTCGTTCATCCAGTGCCAGGACTCTCCGCCATCTTCGGAGCGATAGAGACCGCTCAGGAGGCGCGTGTGCTTGGATGCGTTAGGACTCGTGTCGCTCGCCGGGACGGGGAACGGCGCTTTGCCGCCGCGGATCGAGTCGGCTTCGACGACGGCGTAGACCATTTTCGGATTGCTGCGCGCGATGGCGATGTTGATGCGGCCGAGCGTTGTCGTGGGCCATCCGTTGCCCTCGATCTTCTTCCACGTGGCGCCGGCATCGGTGCTCTTCCAGAGCGCGCTGCCCGGGCCGCCGCTCTGCAGGAACCACGGGCCGCGCACGCGCTCGTAGCTCGACGCATAGAGCGTGTTCGGATCCTTGGGGTCCATGGCGACGTCGATGAATCCGGCTTTGTCGCTCACGAACTTGATGAGCTTCCACGTTTGGCCGCCGTCGGTGGTTTTGTAGAGGCCGCGGTCCTTGTTGGGGCCCCACGCGTGGCCTAACGCAGCGACGTAGACGATGTTCGGATCCGTCGGGTGGACGACAATGCGCCCGATCTGCTGCGTGTTCTCGAGACCCATGAGCTTCCACGTCATCCCGCCATCGGTGCTCTTGTAGATGCCGCCGCCGGGCATGATCGAGTTGCGCGTGTTCTGCTCGCCGGTGCCGGCCCACACCGTGTTCGTGTCGGAGGGCGCGATCGCGAGCGCGCCCATGGAGACGACCTTTTCGTGCTCGAAGATCGGGCGGAACGTGATCCCGGCGTTGGTGGTCTTCCAAATTCCGCCGCCCGCGGCCGCGACGTAGAACGTCTTGGACGGGCTCGGAATGCCGGCGATGTCGGCGACGCGGCCGCCCATGTTGGCGGGGCCGATGGAGCGCCAGCGGAATCCGGCGAGCGTGGCGGAGTCGAGTTGGGCGCTGTGCGCGGCTTGCGCGGCGGCCGCGGGCGCGATCAGCAGCGCGGAAGCTGCGAGGCGAAAGAGAGAGCGCATACGGCTAGGGCAGTGGAAAGAGGGAAGGGGAAGGAGTGTCGTCGTCACGTTAGGCAAAATCATCGCGCAGACGCGCTGTCGATGAACGTCGTGAGATCCTGGCGGAGTCGCGCCATACTCGGCGAGTCGATGTACACCATGTGGCCGGCGCCGAAGTGGTCGGTGGTGATGTCGGCGCGGGCTTTGTCGTTGAGCGCGAGGTGGTCCAGCGTGTATTCCACCGCGTAGTACGGCGTGGCCGTGTCATAGTAGCCCATGGCCACGAACAGCTTCATATATGGGTTCTTGGCGAAGGCGCGCTCCAGGTACGGCGTGACGTCGAGGAATCCCTCCCGCTGCGGATAGCGCCAGCGACCGATGCCGCCGCCTAAAATCCAGTACATCTCATCGTCGGTGAAGCCGAGGTCGCGGCGGACGTAGTCGTTGAGCACGGGCGTGAACGTGTTCTCGATGTTGGCGTCGCTCGGATCGAACGCGCCGCGCTCGGCGCCGGCGTCGGTGGCATACGCGGTGAAGCGGCCATCGAGACGTCCCACGGTTTCGTGCTGGCCGCGCAACAGCTCTTGGTCGAAGCGGTCGAGCGGGATGCGCAGATCGTTGTTGTCGATGAATGCGGGCGACAGGCCGGTGAAGCGGGAGAGCGTGTCGATCACCGCCTTCCGTTGGGCGGCCGTTAGGCTTGCGCCGCGATCGAGTGCGAGCGTGTAGCCGTTGCCGGCGAATTGTTCCGCCTGCGCCGTGACCTGTTCGACGGTTTGCTGCTGCAGGTCGGGCGGCAGCTTCTTGTGGTACCACGCAATGGCGGTATACGACGGCAGGAATCCGACGAAGCCGAGATCGTTTCCCTTCTGATCGGACAGCGTCTCGAAGTTGAGCACGGTGGAGATGAGCACGATGCCGTTGAGCGCGATGCCGCGATCGGCGAGCACGCCGGACAGGCCGGCTGCGCGTGTGGTGCCGTAGCTCTCGCCGGCGAGGAACTTGGGTGACAGCCAGCGCTCGTAGCGCGTGAGGTAGAGCCGAATGAATTCGGCGACCGAGCGCAGGTCCTCGGTAACGCCCCAGAAGTTAGGCCCGAGCGCCGGCTTCGATGGCCGGCTGTAGCCGGTTCCCACCGGATCGAGGAATACGAGGTCGCTCTGGTCGAGCAGCGTGTACGGGTTGTCCTCGAGCGTCGGTGGCGGGGCCGGCGGGGAGCCGTCCGCGTTCAGCTTCACGCGTCTCGGGCCGAAGGCGCCGAGGTGCAACCACACTGTCGATGATCCCGGGCCGCCGTTGAACACGAAGGTGATGGGACGCTTGGCGGGATCGCCTGCTCCATCTTTGGTATAGGCGACGTAGAAGATGTAGCCCTCGGCGACGCCGGTGGTGTCGTTCCGGATCGGCAGCATTCCGGTGGTCGCGGTGTAGGCGAGCGACGCGCCTCTGAGCTGCATGGTGTGGTGCGTGACGACGGGCGGCCGTGCCGCGATCTCGGAGATGCGGATGGAGTCTTCAGCCGCGCGCGCCGAGTCGTGCGAGGGGCGTCCCGATGGAGTCTCGGCGTGCGTCGAGTCCGCCGCGCGTGCGCCGCGCCGGCTTTGCTGCGCGTTTGCGTTAGGCGCGGCGAGCGCCGTGAGCACGAGGACGGCGATCGCCAGCGGTGCGATCGATCGGCGGACGCCGACGCGGCGTCGCGAGGTCCACGTCGGGTCCAGCGTACCGGGCATTGGGTTCGCTCCACGCGTATCGAAATGCATCTGTCGCTTCCAGGGGAAAGCGGACAGGACGGGCAGCAGACGTGTCAACCGCGTTACGCGGTGGGTTTACCGAACGCTGACAAAAGTTCGAAGATTGTCGAGTTCGCCAAGCACTCAGTGCGTGAAGTACCACGCAGCGAGAATGGCGAAGGCGATCGCCGCGATGGTCAGCGCAAGAATCCTGTCGCGCGGCCGGAAAGAGAACTGCCGGGACAAGCGGCGTCGAGGGGAGTCTTCCGGTACGTGTGGTGTGTTGGCTTCGGGGAGCGGGTCGAAGATGCGATCGATCGAGTAAGGCGCGGGTTCGGGAGGGTCGGGCTCGACGGCCTCGGGCGGAGTCGGCTGGACCTGCGGCGGCGGCGCGGGCGTCACGGGAACTGCTCTCACTGGCTCGAACGGTTTGGCTCGAGCGGCTTGTGGACGGGTCGTGATGCCGGGTCGCGCCGCAGGAGCGCGACGAATCTTTCCGGCATCGAACAGGGGCAACGGCGCATCGGCAAGTTCGAGCGCCAAGACATCAGTCATCGTATGATAAGATGACCAGGCGATCGCTGTTCGGGGCCGTTCGCCCTCCGCATACGCATCCGCGGCGAGCTGCTCGAAGAACGGTACGGCGTACGGTCGAGTGTGGTTGGCCAGCCTGACAAATGCCGCCGCAGAGCGGACGGACAGCGCATCCCGAACGAGGGCGACGGCCCACGGTTCCGGGAACAGAGCCGCGTGCATGCTCACCTCCTCGGACGAGAGGTGCAAACCGCCTGGCGTCCCGGTTCGATACCAACCAACTGCTCGAACCCCGCTCGCGCGCAGCCGATCGATCAACGCAGCCAGGGTCGAACGCAGATCGGCGTCGGGCGGCGCATCGTCAATGTCACCTCGCTGCGCGCCCTCGACGAGCACGTAGTCGATGCGCAGGCGCGGGCACCGGTAGATCTCGCCATAGAGAACACCGAACGCGAACGCTCTCGACGCCGCGGCGTGAGTTTCGATGTCCGTGAGAGCGTGCTGGTGAACGACGAGCGGTTCGATCGCCGAGACGGTGCCGAGCGGCTTTTGCAGCGATGAGGTGATGTCGTCCGCCGGTTCCCACCGCACGGCGCGCTCGAGAGCAAGCGTTCGCAACTCGCGCACGGGTGGCGAGTCCGGCGCCGACCACGCGGGGTCGTCGCGAGGAGAATCAGAGGCGGCAGACACGTGCAGTATCAGATTCAGATGGCGCGCGGGACGCGCCGCGTGCAGCTTTCGTTTCAATCGCGCCCAACCTAGCTACGACGACGCTGGAAAGTGCGCAAGCTCCTACATATGATGCGCGTCCTGCCTCGCACGCCCTGCGAATGAGAACCATGAAACGTGCCACGTATCGTTGGCCGACGGCATCGGCAATGTTGGTGCGCGCGGCGCTCGCTTGTGCGCTTTGTTTGGCGCTACCGAGGGCAGCGTCAGCACAACTCATCCAGCAATTGCTGGGCAAGAAGGCGGCGGCCACAGATACCGGGAAGCAGGTCTCGGTCACAGCGCCGGATTCGCCCCGGGCGTCGCTGTCGGCATTTCTCGCCTACGCGCAGGCCGGCGACTACACGCGCGCGGCGCAATACCTCGATGTGCCCGAGGCCGAGCGCGCGCAATCCAAGCAGCTCGCGCGCGAGTTCTCGATCGTGCTCGACCGGTACGTCTACATCGACCTGGATGCAATCTCGGGCGCGTCGCTCGGCGACACGACGGCCGGTACCCCGCAGGGAATGCAGCAAATCGGCACGATTCCAGGTCCGGGCGGCCGAAGCGATCCCGTGCGGTTGGTCCGGCAGGCGCGAGGAGGCGAAGTCCGCTGGGTATTCTCGCGGAGTACGGTGGCGAACATCCCGAAGTGGTACCACCAGTTGCCCGACCGGTGGACGCTCGAACACCTGCCGTCGTGGCTCCTCGGAACCGGCCCGTTAGGCATACTCTGGTGGCAGTGGCTGGCACTGCTGCTCGTGCTCGTCGTGTCGTTCGCGATCGGGATGTTGTTGGGCAGGCTCGCGCGCGGCGCGTTGGGCGTATTGGCGAAGCGCACCAAGACGCACTGGGACGACGGCATCAGCACCGCGTTGCGAGGCCCGTTCCGGCTGGCGGCGATGTTGGTGGTGGTGCTCTTCCTGTTGCCGTGGCTGTCGCTCAACGCGAACGTCTCGCGCCACGTCGGCACGCTGGTGAACGCGGGCTTCACGATCGCGCTCTTCTGGGCACTGTGGCGTGTGATCGATATCTGGCGCCAGGTGATGTCCGTATCGGGCTGGGCGATGCACAGCACGTCGCGGGGGCTGCTGACGCTGGTGTCGCGCTTGTCCAAGATGGTCATCGGCATCTTCGGCTTCGTCTCGCTGCTCGCGACACTCGGCTACCCGGTGGCCGCGATCATCGGCGGCCTCGGCATCGGCGGTCTGGCGGTGGCACTGGCAGCGCAGAAGACGCTCGAGAATCTGTTCGGCGCGTTTGCGATCGGTGGCGACCGCTTGTTTCGCGAAGGCGATCTGGTGACGATCGACACGGTCACCGGCACGGTGGAAAGCATCGGGCTCCGCTCCATCCGCATCAGGACCGCCGATCGGAGCGTGGTGTCGATGCCTAACGCGAAGGTGGCCGACTCGCGGATCGAGACGTTCGCGCCCCGTGACCGGATCCGGTTCGCGTGCGTGCTGGCCCTCGTCTACGAGACGACCGCCGACCAGATGCGGACCGTGATCACGGAAGTCGAGACGATGCTGAAGGGGGAAAAACGCGTGGGGCCCGAATCGGTCGCCGTGTTTTTCCTGCAATTGAACACGTCGTCGCTCGATATTCAGGTGTTGGCACAGGTGCTCACCACAGATGGCAACGAGTTCAACAACATTCGGCAAGACTTGTTACTGAAGATCATGGACGTCGTGCAGCGTTCGGGCACGTCCTTCGCGTTTCCAACGCAGACCGTGCAACTCGAACCGCCGCCCGCCGGCGCGACCACTGACGCGGCCGCATCCGGCGACGCCAAAGCGCCGGCGCCCACGTCGTGAGCGGACGGCTGCTCATCGTTTCGAATCGTTTGCCGGTGACGGTGAGCGGATCGGAAAAGGGCGGGCGTCCAGTCGTGCGGGCCAGCGTGGGTGGATTGGCGACGGGACTGCGCACGCCGCACGAGCAGTCGCAAGGATTGTGGTTAGGCTGGCCGGGCGACACGAGTACGCTGGACGACGCCGGGCGCGCCGAAGTGCAGCGCCAACTCGAATCGCGGCGCCTCGTGGGCGTGGACCTCTCGCCCGAAGAAGTGTCGGTCTTCTACGACCGGATCGCCAACAGCGTGCTGTGGCCGGTGTGTCACGACCGGCTGGACCAACTGCCGCTGCGCGTCGAGGGATGGGATGTCTACGAGCAAGTGAACGCGCGATTTGCGGATGCCGTGGCCGCCGTGTGGAAGCCGGACGACCGCATCTGGGTGCACGACTATCATCTGCTGCTCGTACCGGCGCTGATTCGCGAGCGGATTCCTAACGCGCGCATCGGCTTCTTCCTGCACATCCCCTTCCCGACACCGGAGATCTTCTTCGCCCTGGCGCGGCGGCGGTGGTTGGTGACCGGGATGTTGGGCGCGGACCTGATCGGATTCCATACGCGTCGTCACCGCGGCCACTTTGCCGCGGCGGTCCATCGATTGTTAGGCGCGGATGCGCACGGGAACGAGTTCGACTACCGCGGGCGTCGCGTGCGGGTTGGCGTGTTTCCGATGGGCATCGATGCGCGCGACTTCGCACGGCGTGCAGAATCCGAGGCCGTTCGCACCGAGGCAGCGCGCCTCAGGCGACACGACGCCGGCCCCTTGCTCGTGGGCATCGACCGCCTGGACTACAGCAAGGGGATCCCGCGCCGGCTGCTGGCGGTAGAGCAGTTGTTAGTGAAGCATCCCGAGTGGCGCGAGCGCGTTCGATTCCTCCAGATCGCGGTGCCGTCGCGCGAGGGCGTGCGGGCATACCGTCAGGTGCGCGAAGAAGTGGAGTCGCTCGTTGGGCGGATCAACGGCATGTACGCCGTGCCGACGTGGGCGCCAATCCATTATGTGCATCGCGGCGTACCGCGGTCGCTCTTAATCGGCTTATATCGCGCTGCCGATGTGATGGTGGTCACACCCGTGCGGGATGGCATGAATCTCGTGGCGAAGGAGTTCGTGGCGACGCGGACGGATGACGACGGAGTCCTCGTGCTCAGCGAATTCGCGGGAGCCGCAGAGGAGCTCAGTGAGGCGCTGATCGTGAATCCGTACGACGTAGACGAGACCGCCGAGGCCATGCACACGGCGCTGATGATGGCGCCGAACGAACGGGCGCAACGGATGCGTGCGCTGCGCGAGCGCGTTACGACGCACGACGTGGCACGCTGGGCAACAGAGTTTCTGGATGCCCTCGGACCATGACGGGCGAAGGGTCTTGGGCACGACGCGTGCAATTCCACCTGGCGGGCCACACCTGCAGCAGCTCGGAACGACCGCACAGTGGCGATCGTTTATCCACTGGCAGGGTACGACACTGTGAGGGAAGAGGCGCGGGAAGTATGAGTGGATCTTGACCTACGTGGACCGGGTAACGGGTCTCGGTGCGCGGGTCCTGACGGAACCTTGCTTCCAGGAGGGCGCATGCCACGCTTTGAGTTTTCGCTCAGCGGTCCCGACGAAACGCTGCGCCTGGCCGGCGCAGTCACGAGCCCGACGTTCGCGCAAGCCATGGAAGCCATAGCCGAGCAGGCACGCGTGGGCCGTGGTGATGTGCTGGAGATTGGCGTGAGCGGATTTCCGCCGGCGCATTTCGAGGCGTTCATGGAGGGGTTGAACGACCAGGTGAGTTGGCAGCAGTCGGGGAAGAAGGCCGCTTAGGAGCCGAGGGGGAGGGAAGGCGACCGGCGTCAACACGACGCCGGTTGCCTTCCTTTTTTTGTGGGTTCGAGGTCGATGGCCGAAAACGTCGGGAGAATGTCATTGCGGCCATAGGTGAAGCTGCGGCAGATTCGTGGATGTCTCACCGAACACGGGAGCGAATCTGACGCAGGCTACCGCCCGCACGCACCGGGGCACGACACGTCGCATCGGGTTTCTGGGCTTCGACGCCGTTCAGGCGCTCGATCTGGTTGGGCCGTCGGATGCCTTCGCGTCGGACGCGTTCGCGACGATCGATCGCGGCGACCACGAACCAAAGCCGTGGGTCCCGTACGATGTGGTCGTGATCGGGTTGCACGGACGCCGATTCACGACCAGCTCGGGTCTCGTGATCCACGCCGACGCGGTGGTCCCATCGATTGTGCGTCTCGACACATTGATCATTCCCGGTGGTGCCGGGCTTCGCCGGCCCGGCCTCGCCGAGCGCGCGGCGCAGTGGATCGTGCGTATGGCGCCACGCGTTCGTCGAGTGGCGAGCGTGTGCACGGGGCTGTACGCACTGGCGGCCACCGGGCTCCTCGATGGGCGGCGTGTGGCCAGCCACTGGAGCGCGGTGCGGGATATTGGCCAACGATACCCGCGACTCCGTGTGGATCCCGACGCGCTCTACATCAAGGACGGCCGGTTCTACACGTCGGCTGGTATCACGGCCGGTATCGATCTCGCGCTCGCGATGATCGAAGAGGACCACGGGCCGCGCACGGCGCTCGCAGTGGCGCGCGAGCTCGTGGTGTACCTGAAGCGGCCTGGCGGCCAACAGCAGTTCTCCGAGCCGCTGCAATTTCAATTCGACACGGCGGACCGGTTCGGCGATCTTGCCGCGTGGATCCGTGGCCACTTGCGGACGCGCCTGACGGTCGACGTGCTGGCCGCGCGCGCCTATCTCAGCGTTAGGCAATTCGCGCGCGCGTTCACGCGCGAGTTCGGCGTCACGCCGGCGAAGTTCGTCGAGGAAGCGCGGCTCGCCGAAGCGGGTCGTCGGTTCACATCGGCGGCGCGGCGCGCGAGCGTCGATGCCGTCGCGCGGTCGGTGGGTTACGCCAGCGAAGACGTGTTCCGCCGCGCGTTCGAGCGGCGGTTCGGCGTGTCTCCCTCCCAATATCGGACTCGCTTCGGCGCCGCATCCGGCGCGGAGCTCTCGACGAGGAGCAATGTATGATCACGCGTGTCGGTACGCTGTGCACCGCACTCGCCATGTTGATCGGCGTGCGCGCCACGCCGGCGCAACAACGGACGCATTCATCCGTCGACTGGCCCGTGTATGCGCACGATGCCGGCGGCACGAAGTACTCGCCGGCTGCGCAGATCACGCGCACAAACGTCCAGCGCCTCGTGCCGGTATGGACGTATCGTACCGGAGACTTTGCGTTAGGCGGTGGCATGACGCGCGACGAAACGACGCCGCTGTTCGTGGACGGACTGCTCTACGTGTCGACGCCGTTCGGCGGCGTGCGGGCGCTCGATCCAGAAACCGGCAGCGAACGGTGGTCGTTCGATTCGGAGCTCGATCCGTCAGGCGACTACGGCGACTTCACGAATCGCGGCGTCTCGATGTGGGTCGACCCCGAGCGCCGGACCGGCGCGCCGTGCCATCGGCGCATTTATGTGGCGCCGGTCGACGCGCGGCTCATCGCCCTCGACGCACGAACCGGCGAGCCGTGCGCGGACTTCGGCGTCCACGGCGTCGTTCGGTTAGGCGACGTCCGCAACCCGGCGCAATACACGGGCGAGTACGAGATCACCTCGCCGCCGGCCGTGATCCACGGCCTGTTGATCGTCGGCTCGACCGTCGCCGACAACGTTCGCGCGCAGGCACCAAGCGGCGTGGTGCGTGCGTTCGACGCGCGGACCGGCGCGCTGCGTTGGGCATGGGATCCCGTCCCGCGCAGCGCGGCGCAACCCGGTTACGATACCTGGCGCGGACCCGGCGCGCACGAGACCGGCGCTGCCAATGCGTGGTCGATCATCAGCGTCGACTCGGCGCGCGATCTCGTGTTCGTGCCGACCGGGAGCGCGAGCCCCGACTTCTTCGGCGGCGACCGGCTCGGCGAAAACCTCTATGCGAGCTCGGTCGTGGCACTGCGCGCATCCACGGGCGCAATGGTGTGGCACTTCCAGGCCGTGCACCACGACGTGTGGGACTATGACGTGCCTGCGGAACCCGTGTTGTTTACGTGGCATCACGATGGTCGCGACGTGCCGGCGTTGGCGGTGACGACGAAGATGGGTCACGTTTTTCTGCTCGATCGCGCGACCGGGACGCCGCTCTTCCCGGTCGTCGAGCGCCCGGTGCCGGCGAGCGACGTGCCCGGTGATACGGCGTGGGCTACGCAGCCCTTCCCCACGCTGCCGGCTCCGTTAGTCCCGGAGCGCTTAAAGGCCGGCGATGTATTCGGCGCGTCGCCCGACGACAAAGCGTGGTGCGAGCGGCAGTTGGCTGGTGTTCGCAACGAAGGCATTTTCACGCCGCCATCGCTGCGCGGCACGGTGATATATCCCGGCAACATCGGCGGCTCGAACTGGAGCGGTCTCGCGATCGATCCCGCGCGGCATCTGGCGATCGTTCCATCGAACAGCGTGGTCACGGTCGTCCAATTGATTCCCCGCGCCGACGCGCAGGCGCGCGCCATGTCGGGCACGCGGTTCGATCAATTCTCGCCGCAACGCGGCACGCCGTACGCGATGCGTCGCACCTTTCTCATCGCCGCCGACGGCGCGCCGTGTTCACCGCCGCCGTGGGGCACGCTCACGGCGATCGATCTCGAGAGCGGACAGGTGAAATGGGAGCGGCCGTTCGGCAGCGTCGAAGCGCTCTCGGGCATCTCCGGAAGCGCGCGGTGGGGCTCGCCTAACTTGGGTGGCGCAATGATCACCGCCGGCGGCATCGTGTTCGCGGCCGGCGCGCTCGACCAGCGCCTGCACGCCTATGACGCCGAATCCGGCGCGGAGTTGTGGTCGGCGGTGTTGCCCGCGGGCGTGCACGCGTCGCCCATGACGTACGTGACCGCGCGCGGGCGACAGTTTGTCGTGGTCGCGGCCGGTGGACACCGGGAACTGTACGCCGCATCGGGCGGCCGCGATAAACCGGGCGACTACGTCGTCGCGTTCGCGTTGCCGTCGTCGAGGGCCCGCGCACCGCGCGCGTCGACGATTTCGCCGGGTCGTTACGAGGGACACATGGTGCTCGACCGATCGCGCTACGACGCGCAATGGCACATCGCGGGCGACGGTACCGCTGTGACGCTTTCGTTCACGCTCCCAGGCATTGGCGTGGTAGGACGTGGCACCGGACACATTGTGGCTGACAGCCTGTCCGTTGCGGCAACGTGGTCGCTGCCGGCCAGGCACTGCTCGGGCACTCTCACACTCGGCGGCCGTGCCGCGAACGAGAATGTCGCGATTATCGGCGAGCTCGAGTATGTCGATGGGTGCTCGGACGGGCGTACGAAACCGGGAACCTTCGCCGTGTGGCGCGCGGGGCATCGTGTGTCGCGCGTGCGCTCGTCGGGAAACTGAAACGGCGGGTTGATCGAGCGCGCGCTAGTGCGGCTCGTCGGCTGCGTCCGGCGTCAGGCACAGATAGGAGGGGTCGCTCAAATCCATGTGCCTCCAGGCGATCCGCTTCCGCGCGGGGCGCAGCGGCAGGGCGCGCAGGAACGGCAGATGCAGGGCCGCTCCGCCTAACCGCTCCCAGAGCGCGTCGGGTCCGAGATGAAACTCGGCGATGATCGTCTCGCCGTTCACGACCGCGAGCTGGAACTCCTCGAGACGACCGATCACCCGGCCGCGGCTATCGTGGACGCGTCTGCCGAGGAGCCGTTCCAGATGGATTTCGCGCTCGTCGCTCATCGCCGCCCTCGGTCGATGACGCGGACGCGCAGCCACTGCTCGAGCGCATTGATGGGCGTGGCATCGACGTCGGCGTCGAATTGCAGGTAGCGATCGCGGTAGCGGAGCGCGTCCCATGGAATTCGAACGGGCGCGCGCCTGCCCGTGAGCCGACGGTCGACGCGGGCGACCCATGCGGCGAGGTGCCGACTCACCCGTGCAGCGAGCGTGACCGCGCCGACTTCGATGGCCACTACGCGCGGTGGATGGCCAGCCCGCACCGCCGCGATCACACCATCGACGCGGCCGGCGTTGCGATGCGTTGCATCGACGAGTTGCTCGTCGAGTACATCGGCCACCAGATGCACGGGACGCGAGATCACGAGCCGGCAACCTGCAAGGGGATGGAGATCACGCCCAGCACCATGGCGAGAATGCTGATGACGAGAACGACGGCATTGCCTAACGGGCCATTCGTGTGGTCGCCCAAATACTTCCGGTCATTCATGAGCACGAGAAACGGCAGCACGCCCACCGGCAGCGAAGCGGCGGTGAGCGCCATGGAGATGTTCGTCAGCTTCAGCGGATCGGCGCCCGCGAGGACGATGAACGCCCCGATGGCGATGATAACGGTGTAGGTGAGGCTGAAGCGTGCGCTCCGCCGCGGCTCCAGATCCTCTCCCCACTCCCAGCCCAAACCCTGGGCCAGCAGGTAGGCGAGCGCCAGCGAGATCTCGAGCGTGGCGC
>Ga0070679_100002530_pt1 | contig 16573 bp, 10 predicted proteins | sample KBSC63BmetaG_FD_65652 | JGI IMG/M metagenome (GOLD analysis project Ga0070679, IMG submission 65652) | Corn rhizosphere microbial communities from Kellogg Biological Station, Michigan, USA - KBS C6-3B metaG | ecosystem: Host-associated > Plants > Roots > Rhizosphere | place: USA: Michigan... | reverse complement strand
TGCACCTGCTCGATGAAGATGGGCAGGACGCTGCCGTTGGAGCCGAGCACGTTGCCGAAGCGCACCGAGACGAGGCGCGTCGTCGAGCGCGCGGCGAGCGCGCGCACGTAGAGCTCGCCGATGCGCTTGGTGGCGCCCATGATGCTCGTCGGGTGCACCGCCTTGTCGGTGGAGATGAAGACGAAGCCTTCGGCGCCGTAGCCGTGCGCGGCCTGCGCCACCACGCGCGCGCCGCCGACGTTGTTGAGCACGGCCTCCGCCGGATGGCGCTCCATGAGCGGCACGTGCTTGTGCGCGGCGGCGTGGAACACCAACTGCGGGCGATGGCGCGCGAACAGCCGCTGCACCGCGGCCTCCGAGCGCACGTCGAGCACGTGGCCTTCGACCAGGCACTCGCAGTCGTTGGCGCTCGCCAGCAGGCGCTCGGCGTGGAACAGCGTGTTCTCGCCGCGGTTGACGAGGATCAGCTTCTTGGGCCGGCAGGCGAGCAGCTGCAGCGACAGCTCGCGGCCGATCGAGCCGCCGGCGCCGGTGACGAGCACGGTCTTGCCGGCGACGGCGTCGCGGCTCAGCGGATCGCCGTCCTTCGACGGCACGCGATCGAGGAGCTGCTCGGCGTGATCGAGGAGCTCGCTCAACGCCAGCAGCGACGCCGCGGGACGGAACGGCACGCGATGGCGGTTGCACAGCTTCTGCAGCGCGCTGCCGAACGCGGGCGAGGTCGGCGGCACCACCGTGACCTCGTGGACGCGCTGCGCCGCCATCATGCGCTCGAGCTCGGGGCGCCCCAGCACGCGCAGCCGATGCATGCGCGCGCCGTCGAGCGGCGGCCCGTCGAGCACCAACCCGGCGACACGATCCTTGCCCGCCGGCTGGCGCTTCATGCGCCGGAGCTCGAGGTCGACCAGCTCGGGCCGGCCCACGAGCAGCACCTCGCGCGAGCGGCCGGCCCAGCGCGGGCGCACCACCTCGCGCCACACGCGCGGCGCCACGCGCAGCGCACACAAGAAGGTGAGCGCGAGGCCGCCGTCGATGAAGGCGATCTGCGGCGCGGCCAACGACGGCGCGGCCAGCAGGATCACCGCCAGCGTCAGCGTCGACAGCGTGGATTCGGCGATGAGCGCCACCAGATCCTCGAGGCTGGTGTGCGACCAGAGCTCGTGAAAGCTACCGAGGAGGCCGGTGGTCGCGATCTGCACGCCGAGGAACAGCGAGCCGAGCACGAAGGGATGGAGCGAACGGGTATCGGTCCAAGCGAGCGTGAGTGCCAAAGCCGACCAGAACGCCAAGAGACAGATCGCCGACTTCACGAGCCACCATCGCATCGCTCACCTCCGGCGCGTGAGTCCTCGGTACGACAGCCGTCGCCTTCTAGACGATTGTTTGGTGTCGGCGCGATTGCATTTCCGATCGCGCGTCATCACGCAGGGGCAGCGCTTGCCATGGGCGATTTCGCGCCGAAGATTCGCAGCGCAGATGAGGAGGCGGCGATGTGGAAGGTGGTGGCGATGGCGTGGGTGGTGGCGGCGAGCCTGTTCGCGTCGTCGGTGACGCAAGCGGCGGGCGCCGACGATCGCGACAAGACCGACGCGAACGCGCCGCCGCCGCCGGTCGATACGACGGCGCTCGAAGGCGGCGTGCGGGCCACGAGCTATGTGGTCGGTCCCGGCGATCATCTGCGGATCGTGTTGTGGGGCTTGCACGAGCTGCAGCAGGAAATCGAGGTGACCGCGGAAGGGCGGCTCTTCGTGCCGCGCGCCGGCGTGTTCGATACGAGCGGGCAGACGCTGTCGCAGCTGCGCTCGAGCGTGGAGTCGCGCTTGCGATCGATCTATCCCGGGCTCGAGTCGTCGCTGACGCTGACGCGGCCGCGCACGTTCCTGGTGCACGTGACCGGCGCGGTGGTGCGTCCCGGCACGTATGCGGCGAGCCCGCTGACGCGCGTCAGCGCGATGTTGCCCAAGGCGGGCGGCGTGTTGGCGACGGGATCGCTCCGCCGCGTCGAGATCCGCCGGCGCGGGGTGTCCGAGCCGATCGCGGCGGATCTGACGCGCTTCTCGCTGTTCGGGCAGCTCGATCAGGATCCGCAGGTGCTCGACGGCGACACGCTCTACGTGCCGCCGCGCTCGCTCACCGTCGAGATCACCGGCGGCGTGCGGCGGCCGGGGGCGTACGAGCTGGTGGCGGCGCGCACCGTCGGCGAGCTGCTCGAGCTGGCGGGCGGCTTCGCCACCGGCGCATCGCGCGCGCGCCCGCTGCGCGTGACCAGCCGCGCCAACGGCGATCACGTGGCGGTGCGCTCGGTGTCGATGGCGCAGGCGAGCGCGCTGCACCTCAACGACGGCGACGTGGTCCACGTGCCCGAGATGGCGGAGCAGCGGCCGACGGTGCTCGTGCAGGGGGCGGTGACCGGGCCGCGCAAGGACGCGGGCGGCGTCGGCGGCAGCGTCGAGCTCTTGCGCGTGACCCAGGCGACCGAGCCGGGCGACGAGGCGCGGCCCGACGGCGGCGCGCGCGAGATCTCGGTGGTCTTGCCGTACGTGGAGCACGAGGGCGTGCGCGATCTGGTGGCGCAAGCGGGCGGGCTGCAGCCGTGGGCCGATCTGCGCAACGCCTATCTCGCGCGGCGCGACGACAAGGGCGCGACGCACCACCTGCCGGTCGATCTCGCGTCGCTGCGCACGGGCGTGGAGGACGATGTGCCGGTGGCGGCGGGCGACACGCTGGTGGTGCCGTCGCGGCGGCAGCAGGTCCTCGTCGCCGGCGCGGTCCAGCGGCCCGGTTATTACGCGTACTCGGGCGACTTGAAGCCGCGCGACTACCTGAACCTCGCCGGCGGGCCGACGCGCTCGGGCGACACCGAGTCGACGCGCGTCCTGCAAAACGGGAATTCGCGCTCGCTCGAGAGGGTGTCGGCGCTCGAGCCCGGCGACGTCATCACGGTCCCCGAGCGGCGCTTCACCGCCGCCGAGTGGACGTCGATGGCGCTGATCCTCGGCAACATCGCCATCGGCGCCGCCGCTCTCGGCGTGGCCGCGGCGCATTACTAGGGAGGCTGGGATGCGTATGGCAGCGTCGGATCCGGATCCGGAGTTCGTCGAGATGGAGATGGAGGTCGTGGTGCCGACGGAGCGCGAGCCGTGGCACGAGCTCTTGTTGCGTCATCGCCGCGCGCTCGTGATGGGCGCGATCCTGGGCGCGCTCGTCGGTGAGATCGCGGTGAACCTCTTGCCCGCCAGCTACGAGGCGTCGGGGCGCCTCTTGATCGTGCCGGTGGAAGACCCGACGGCGTCGGTGGGCGGCAGCGCGTTCGAGGCGGCGAACGCGACGCTGCCGGTGGTGGTGGCGGTGCTGCGCAGCCGGCGCGTGGCCGACGCGACGGTGGATGCGCTGCGGCTCGACGAGGCCTGGAAGCTGACGCCCGACGACGCGCGCAAGCGGCTCGTCGACCGGCTGGCCATCGCGACCGATCGCAAGGCGAACCTGTTGACGCTGTCGTTCGAGGATCGCGTGCCGTCGCGGGCGCGCAAGATCGTGGGCGCGGTGGCGGAGCGCGCGACGGCGTTGTCGAAGGACCTGTGGGCGCAGCGCAACCGCGAGCACCGGCAGACGCTCGAGCGCGAGCTCGACACGGTGAGCATGTCGCTGTCGGCGGCGCAGGACGAGTTCCGCGCATTCCGCGAGAAGAACCACGTGGTCGATCTGGCGTCGCAGATCAAGGCGACGGTAGAGCAGGCGGCGGCGCTGGAGCGGCTGCGCATCGACAAGACGCTGGATCTGCGGTTCGCGCGCGCGTTCGGCGATCACGGAGCCGTCGAGGTGCAGCGCGGCGAGAAGGAGCGGGCGGCGGCGTCGAGCGAGCTGGAGATCCTCAAGCACGGCGGGCTGGGCGCCGAGGGGCCGCTGTTGCCGTTCGATCAGATCCCGCGGCTCGAGGCGGAGCACGCGCGGCTGAAGCGCGCCGTCGACGAGCAGGAGGCGCGGCACGAGCTGCTGGCGCTGAAGGTGTCGCAGCTGGTGGCGGCGGAGGCGCGGCCGGGGGGCATCGCCGAGGTGATCGATCCGCCGGTGGACCCGCGGGTTCCGACGGGGCCGTCGATGGGGAAGTTGGTGATGGCGGGGACGGCGGTTGGGGCGCTGTTCGCGGCGTTGTGCGTGGCACTGTTCGCGAGGCGGCGCGAGCTGGCCCTCGATCACAACGTCATGCACTGAGCTGCACGGTGCCGCGAGTAGGACGAGGGGCGCTTACCGAAGAAGAACATTCACAGGGAGATCAAGAGATCAGGAGATCAGGAAACGGACAAAACTGACCTTGGGACACTGTCGAGCAGGAGCGCCTCTGTAAGAGTTTTGTTCTCCTGATCTCTTGATCTCCCTGTGAGGCTTTTTAAGGGGAGTTGCCTATAGGTTTTCGATCTCGCGGGTGCGGACCCAGTGACGGTAGGCGGGGTCGAGGGCGGTGCGGGCGGCGTCTTTGAGGCGCCAGATCATCCATTCGCGCCGCCAGCCGTGGAACGATGCGAGCGCGCGGACGGCGTCGAGGCTGGTGGTCGTTTTCACGCAGGCGCGGCCGATGATCCAGGAGCGCCAGGAGCGCGTCGGGACCAGCGTCGGCTCGGAGGTGAAGAGCAGGCGCAGGCCGGCGAGCGCCGCGGAGCGCTCGACCGACGGGGACGAGTCGCCGCCGGGGACCGAGGCGGTGATGACCGGCGCGCCGAGGATCTCCTCCAGGCGCGCGCGGCTGCGGCACCACTCGGCGAGCATCGCCGGCGGCGGCAGCGCGCGGAAGACGTTGGGGTGCGAGTGCGAGTGCGTGCCGATCACGTGCCCGGCCTGGTGCAGCGCGCGCACGCCGGCCGCGTCGAGGAACGTGCGCGTCCCCAGCTTCGCCGTCGTGATGAAGAAGTGCGCCTTCCACCCGCGCGCCGCGAGCGCCTCGCCCACCTGCAGCGCGCTCGCGCCGCCGTCGTCGAACGTGAGCAAGAGGTGCCGGCCCGGCCGCGCGAAGTCGATGTCGACCGCGCTCACCGGCGCGCCTCCCGCGGTGGCGATGGCGTCGAGGTGCTGCGAGAAGCTGCGCCGCCGCAGCTTGAAGGGCATGGCGGCCGGGCGTTGAAACCCCGACGTCGTCGGATCGTCGGTGACCTCGTGATACATGAGCGTCGCCAGCTCGGGCGCCATGACAGCGACGATGTAGGGCGCGTCGCACGCCGTTCAATCTTGACCGCCCCGCGCACGGGCGTAGATGGCGCCAAGGGGGCCGAGATGATCGAGCGCTACAGCACGCGACACGAAGACGCCGTGCGATCCTTCAACGCGCGCATCCACGCCGGTGGATCGCGCTACAAGCTGCCGGTGCCGTCGCCGCCCGGGCTCGACGGCTTCGTCGCCCTCGACGGCGACGTGGTGCGTGGCGGCTATTTCGTCAAGCACCAGCCCTTCCTCGTCGCCGGCGAGGCGGCGACCGTGCAGCACCTCGAGCTGCCCGTGTCCGAAGGATCGGTCGATCCCACGTATTCGCCGATCGGCGTGCAGATCCTCCTGCACGCGCAGCGCCAGCATCCGCTCATGTACTCGCTCGGCGTCGGCGGCGTCGATCTGCCGCTGCCGCGCATGCTGGCGACGATGGGCTGGCGCGTCCGCCTGGTGCCGTTCTTCTTCCGCGTCGTGCGCGCGGCGCCGTTCCTACGCAACATCCGCGCGCTCCGCGACACGCGCGCCCGCCGGCTCGGGGCCGACCTGCTCGCTGCGAGCGGCGCCGGCCGTCTCCTGTTCCGCGCGCTGCACCTTCTGCGCACGACGCCGTCGCTGCGCTCGCGCGTCTACGGCGCCGAGACCGTGGAATCCTTCGGCGCCTGGGCCGACGACGTCTGGACCCTCGCGCGCCCGTCGCTGACGCTGGCCGCGCAGCGCGACGCCGCCGCGCTCGATCGGCTCTATCCGCCGGGCTCGCGCTTCGTGCGCGTGCGCGTCACGCGCGCCGCCGCCACCGTCGGCTGGGCGGTCCTCGTCGCCACCGACATGCACGGCCACGCGCACTTCGGCGACATGCGCGTCGGCACGCTCGTCGACTGCCTGGCCGTGCCCGGGCACGAGCGCGCCGTCATCGACGCCGCGACGCGCGAGCTCGTCCGCCACGACGTGGCGCTCATCGTGACCAACCAGCTGCACGCCGCGTGGCAGACGGCGCTGCGCCGCGCTGGCTACTTGAGCGGCCCGTCGAATTACGCGTTCGGCACCTCACGCCGCCTCGGCGCCGCGCTCGGCCCCGACCCCGCTGCCGCCCGCGTGCACATGACACGCGGAGACGGCAGCGGCCCCATCCACCTTTAGCCCCTTACGGCAGCGGCTTGCACAACGCCTGGTTCAGCGTCGTGCAGAAGTTGTAGCCCGATGCCGCGCCCGTCGAGAAACCGCTCGACGGCACGCTCTTGAACTTCGCGTCGACCACCTGGCTGTGCGCGTCCTGCCCGCTCGCCGACTGGAAGCCGGAGAGCGAGTAGGCCTTGCCGCTCCACTGCAGCTGCGGCGCGCCGCTCGACGAGAAGTAGTAGTTGCTGTCGCTGGTGACGCCCGACGTCGACGAGAGCGCGAACGGCGCGTCGTTGTACGAGATGTTGCCCGTCACCGTGTTGCCCGCGCCGGGGTAGCGCATGTAGATGCCGCCCTTGGCGTTGTAGCAGCTGACGTTGCCGGTGATCGCGTTGGACGGCTCTTGATCGATGACCTCGATGCCGTACTGCGCGTTGCCGCAGATGATGTTGTTGCGCACGGTCGTGTTGTTGCTGGCGTTGCCGATGACCATGCCGCCCGCCGGGCTCGAGGGAGACGCCGCGGTCGATCCGGCGCCGTTGCCCCAGATGTAGTTCGACTCGATGAGGTTGTGCCCGACGCCGACGGGCCCCGAGGTGTACCCGTTGTAGACCTGCACGCCCCAGGTGAAGTTCCCGTGGATGGTGTTCGAGCGGATGATGTTGTTGCCGCCGTCGCAGTAGATGCCGTGGTCGTAGGGCGGGTGCGAGCCGTTGTCGTGGATGTCGCTGCGGTAGACGGTGTTGCCGTTGCCGCTGATGAGGATGCCCTGGCCCCTGGCGCCGTAGACCTCGCAGTACTGGATGGTCACGTCGTGCGCGTTGTCGCCGATCCAGATGGCCTGACCGGGATTGTTCTGATCGGTGACGTGCAGGTGATCGAGCACGATGTAGGAGCCGAGCACGCGCACGGTGTCGAGATCGGAGCCGTTCGTCGCCGGCTCGACGAGGAGCGGGCTCTCGCCGGGGAACGCCGTGAAGGTGATCGGCGCCGCCGCGGTTCCCGAGACGCTGATCGAGACCTGACCCGAGTAGGTGCCGCCACGCAGATAGGCGACGTCGCCCGGCTGCATCTTCGCGGCGGCGGCGCTGATGGTCTTCCACGGCGCGGCGTAGCTGCCGGCGGCCGAGTCACTGCCCGTCGGCGACAGGTAGTACGCCTTGCCCGCGGTGAGGTGCAGCTGAAGGCCGTTCGGCGGATAGACGCCGGCGCCGCGCGCGATGCGCACCAGCACGTCGGCCGGCGGCGGCGTGCCCACCGACGGCACGAACGCCGCCACCGCCGTCGAGGTGAGCGACAGCGTGGTGAGCGCGACGGTGGCGATGCCGCTTGCCGAGATCTGCACCTTGTCGCCCGCGACGAAGCCCGAGCCGTTCACGGCGACGACGCCGCCGACCGGCGCGCTCGCGTACCAGAGCGAATCGGCCGTCGGCCCGCCACTCGCCGGAGGCGACGACGCCATGTCGCCTTCGCCCGGGCTGTCGCCCATATCGGTCGCGGGAGCGCTCGACGCAAGATCCGCGGCCGGCGGCGGCATCGCGAGGTCGTAGTGGTGGTGATGTCTCAGGTCAGCGTCGTCGCTGGATGTTGCGGAGTTGTTGCAGGCACCGAAAGAAGCTGCAACGAGGACAAAAAGGACCGAGCCTACTTTCTGTTTCAACCTTTGCCTCCGTTCAGGTCGGCACGGTACCGACCGTTGAGGCGGCTAAGGGTGGGAGCGCTCGGTTGCTACTGCAAAACTTTCGTGTGACTGAAAGTGGTTACGACTGTTTTGTCGGAAATTTTGCGCGTGGCGCGCAGCGACGGGAAATCGAGCGCGCGAGCGGAGTGACGTGACTAGCGGCGCGAGAGCTGCGGCGGCGACATCGCGGCGAGCGCGTCGCTCAGGTGGCGCGTGAAGACAACGCGACCGGCGTCGTTGACATGGATGTTGTCGCGATAATCGGAAGGCTGAAGGCCGATGCGGCGCAGATCGAGGAGGCGCATGCCGCCCTGGGCGATCACGCGGCGCGCTTCGTCGGAAATTTCGTACGCGACCTCGGCGCCGGGCGCCGGCTTCGAGGGGTAGGCGACGAATAGCACGTCGATCCCGCGCGCGCGCTGGCGGGCCACGAAGCGGCGCAGCGCCGCGTGGGTCGTCACCGTCGGGCGCGGCGGATAGTCGAGCAGCTGATCGTGGTGGAAGTTGGCGGCGTTCACCTCCGACATCGTGTTCTTGTAGCCGGGGATGAGATCGAGCACGCGCTCCTTGATGCGATCGCGCACCGCGAAGGTCATCCACAGCGACGAGAGCAAGAGGTCGGCGCGCTCGGACAGGGACGGCAGATCGAAGCGGCAGAGCTCGCGCCAGTCGGCGCGATCGGTGAAGAACTGCGCCAGCCGGCCGACCTCGATGCGCTCGCCGTCTTCGAGCGTGTTGCCGTAGAAGGTGACGATCAGAAGATCGGGCGCGAGCATCTGGCGCGCGAACTCGTGCTCGACCATCCAATAGATGACGTCGATGCCGGCGCCGTCGGCGGCGAACATGCGCACGCTCACTGGCGCGTGCCAGCGCGCGCCGAGCAGCTCGCCGAGGAGCGGCGGATCGATCCCCGCCTGCGTCGTCGAGTTGCCGACGAGCGCGATCCGTTCGCCCGGCGCGGCGATGAGCGCGCGCGCGTCGGCGGGGTAGCGCACGAAGCGCGCCAGGTCGTTCGACGCCGGCACCAGCAGCGTGCGCGTGACGACCTCGAGCGCGATCATCGCGGCGAGCACGATGGCGCCGGTCCGGACCAGCTTGCGGTTAGAACTGGAAGTAGAGGAACTCATATGCGCGCCTCGCGTGGAAGAAGAGCGTCATCGAGACGAGATAGCCGTAGACCGCGCCCTGCACCGCCGGTGAGCTCTCGAGCAAACGCCGGATGCGCCCCTCGCCGTCGGTGACGAGCTCGAGGATGAAGAGCGCGCCCGCGTAGAAGGTGATGAGCGCGGCGGCGGTGAGCGCCGTCTGCGTGATGACGAAGTGCGTGGCCATGAGCGACGCGGCGCGCGCGACGGCGCCGAAGTGATCGGCGCGGAACAGGAGCCAGCCGGCGCAGGTCAGGTGGAACATGACCACCACGCGCACCAGCCAGCGACCGAAGTGCTCGCGCGGCGAGACGTCGCGGATGCCGGCGAGGCGATAGATGCAGAGGATGAGCCCGTGGTACAGGCCCCACGCGACGAACGTCCAGCGCGCGCCGTGCCACAGCCCGCCGAGGAGCATGGTGAGCATGAGGTTGCGGTACTCGCGCCGGCGGCCGTGGCGGTTGCCGCCAAGCGGGACGTAGAGGTAATCGCGCAGCCAGGTCGAGAGGCTGATGTGCCAGCGCCGCCAGAAGTCGCTCGGGCTGGTGGCGAGGTAGGGCAGGTGGAAGTTGACGACCAGATCGAAGCCGAGCCACTTCGAGATGCCGCGCGCGATGCTCGAGTAGCCGGAGAAGTCGCCGTAGATCTGGAAGGCGAAGGCGTAGACGCCGACGAGCACCTCGGCGCCCGACATGCTCGCGGTGGCGCCGTCGGCGAGGCGATAGAAGATGGCGTTGGCGATGGTCGCCATGTTGTCGGAGAGCGCGATCTTCTTGAACAGGCCGATGACCACGAGGGCGAGCCCCTCCTCGAAGTCGCCGGGGCGGCGCGTGCGCGGGCGCATCACCTGCGGCAGGAGCGTGTGCGCGCGCATGATCGGGCCGGCCACGAGGTGTGGGAAGAAGCAGACGAAGAGCGCGAAGTCGCCGAAGTCGTCGGTGGGCTCGACGGCGCCGCGGTAGATGTCGATGGTGTAGCTCATCGCCTGGAAGGTGTAGAAGCTGATGCCGGCGGGCAAAAGGATGTGGAGCAGCGGGGCGGGCGCGTGCGCCAGGCCGAGCGCGGCGAGGAGGTCGTGCGCGCTCGAGATGAAGAAGTCGCAGTACTTGAAGAAGCCGAGGAGGCCGAGGTTGGCCACCATGCTGATGACGAGGAACCACTTGCGCCTCTGGGGCCCGCGGTAGAGGCGGGGCAGCGCGGCGCCGTAGAGCGCGATGACGCCGGCGGTGGCGAGCGGAACGGCGAAGTCGACGAGCCGATGCGGGTGCGCGCGCCAGGGGACGCAGAGCACGAAGGCGGCGCCGAGGACGAGCGCGCCGAGGCGCAGAAGGCGCGCCCGCGGCAGGCGTACGCCGGCGACGCCGAGGCCGCCGATGAAGTCGACCACGGTCGATATCAAGATCAGAAATAGGAAGCGATAGTCCCAGAATCCGTAAAAGAAATAGCTCGCGACCAGAAGGAGCTGATTCTGCCGTCGGTGGCCGACGCGCCAATAGACGCCATGGACCAGCAGAAACAATATCCAAAAGGACAACTGGGTATAATTCACGGGGATTCTGTGGTCACCGCGCGCGCGGGATCAATGCGGCTCGGCGCGTAGAGCGTCGCCGAGGGCGCGCCCTACAACCCTGCCGCCCACATGGCGCGCGCGCTCGCATGGCAGTCGCCGGACGTCGAGGTCGAAGCCGAGCGCGCGGTTCGCGCCGCCCGCGCCGTCGACGGCTGGCCGCTCGGCGCGGCGCTGGTGGGCGCGCCGGTCGCGGCGCTCGCCGCCTGGATCTGGCACGACCTCGACGCGTCGCCGGCGTTGATCCTGGCGGCGCTCTTCGTCGGCGCGGTCGTGCCCTTCCTCGTCGTCGAGACCTGGCGCCACGGCGTGACCTCGCCGGCGGTGCTGTTCGTCGTCGGGCTGGCCTACTACCACGTCGTCATTCCGATCGAGTACCTCGTCGATCCCAACCTGCCGCGCAGCTTCCTCTACGAGTACGGCATGGTGAGCGCGCGCGACCTGGTGACGCCGCTCGTCGCCACCGACGCGGCGCTCTTGGCGTTCCTCGTCGGCTACGCCTACACGCGGCGGCGCGGGCCGGCCGCCGAATACGTGATCGATCCGAAGCGGCTGACGCGCTTCGCCGCGATCTTCGCCGCCGTCGGCATCGCCATGTACCTGACGATGAGCCTGGTCGCCACCGGCTCGTTGTTCGGCATCTTCAACGCCAGCTACCGCGATCGCGACGAGCTCTTCTTCGGGCTCGGCAGCCTCGGCGTCGGCTTGCAGCTCGTCTACCTCGGCGCTTCGGCGCTCGGGATCTTGTGGCTGAGCCGGCGCGGCTTGCTCGGGATGATCGGCGCCGTCGCCATCCTCGCGCTCATGGGGCTGCACACCTTTTTGGTCGGCTCCAAGATGCACGTGTTCCACGTCGGCATCGCCGTGCTCGTCGGGGCGCGCGTGGCCGGCTGGCGCATCCGCGCCTCGGCGCTCCTCCTGGTCGCGGTGCTCCTGATCCCGCTGCTCTTCGTCGGGCTGACGCGCAATCGGCTCGGCCAGGGCGTCGAGGAGATGGCCGAGTTCGCCGCCGACGAAGCCGACGCCGAGTCGTTCAACCCGGCGAACCTCGACGCCTACGGGCCCTATCTGACGCTCATCTACACGACGGCGAACCTGCGCGTGCCGGCGGATCTGAAGTGGGGCGGGACCTACCTGCAGATCTTGACGCTGATGCCGCCGCGCTGGATGTATCCGGGGCGCCCGACGCCCATCGCCGACGAGTTCGCGATGGAGTTCCTCGGCAAGGACTACTACGACAACGCCGGCTTCGGCTACTCGAGCGTGACCGAGGCCTACGTGAACTTCGGCGCGGTCGGGCCGCCGCTGGTGTTCGTGCTCATCGGGCTCGGGTTCGGGGCGCTGCGCGACGCGCTCGAGCGGCGGCGCGGGCAGCTGGCGGCGGCGATCGTGTACGCGACGGGGGCGCCGTGGATCCTCTTGACGCTGCGCTACCCGCTGTCGGGCGTGGCCAAGGGCTACGGGCTCATGATGCTGGTGCCGACGCTGGCGCTGGTGTGGCTCGGCCGGCGGCGCGGCGAGGTCGTCGGATGAGCGCGACCTTGTCGCGGACGATCGCGCTGACGCTGGCCAGCGAGGCGGCGGCGGTGGCGGCGACGACGTGGGTGACGCGCCGGTTCGCGGGGCTCTATGTCGAGCACGAGGTCGACGCCTACTTCGTCTTGCGGCAGGTGCTCGGCTGGGTGCTGTCGGTCGGGCTCTTCGGGCTCAACGTGTCGTTGCCGCGCGCGCTCGCGCGGCAGAGGGAGCCGTACGCGCGTGGGCGTCAGGTGCTGGCGGCGCTGATGCTGGCGGCGCCGGTGCTGGCGGCGATCGCGCTGGTCGCGCTGGTGGCGCCGCGCGCGGCGGCGCGGCTCCTCTTGTACGACGCGGGCGCGGCGGCGCTGGTGATCGCGGCGAGCCTGTTGTTCGCGGCCAATGCGCTCTTCGGCATCGCGGCGGCGTCGCTGCAGGGCCTCGATCGCTTCGGCCTGCTCGCCGCGTTCCGCGTGGTCGCCTGGGCGATCGCGCCGGTGGCGGTGACCGCGTTCGCCGGCGGGCGTGCGTCGCTGCCGGCGCTGCTCGCGTGGTGGTCGGGGGCGATCTTCGTGCTCGACGCGGCGCTGTTCCTGGTGGTCGCGCGCGACGTGCGCGGCCCTCCAACGACTTCAGCGCCGCCAGTGTCGGCGACGGCGCGCGCGCTCTTCCGCTTCGGCGGCGTGCGCATGGTCGGCGCGCTGGCGCAGCTCTCGTCGGTGGCGCTGGCGCCGACGCTGGTCTTGTGGTGCGGCGGCGATGCCCGCGCCGCGGCCGCGTTCTCGGTCGCCGCCATGTTCACCATGCTGCTGGCGCCGGTGCGGCTCGCGCTGCAGCCGGTCGCGCTCACGCAGCTCGCCGCGCTCGACGACGACGACCCGCGCGCGCGCCGCCTGGCGATCGACTACACGGCGGTCGCGCTGTGCGCCGCCGCCGGCGCCACCGCCGCGCTCGCCATGAGCGCCGATCGGCTCGTCGGCCTCTGGCTCGGCGGACGCTACGCCGCCGAGGCCGCGGCGCTGCGGCTGTCGATCCTGGTCATCGGCCTGCACTTTCTCTGCTACACGCTCGAAGGCGCGCTCGATCCCAAGGACGAGCGCGACGCGCGGCCGCAGGCGCAGCTCGCCGCCGCCGCCGTGTTCGTCGTCGGCGTCATGGTCGCGGCGAAGGCGCGCGCCGGCTGGCCGGGCGTGCTCGCCGCGCAGCTCGTCGCCGCCGCGGTGCAGACCGCGCTCTACTTGGTGGTGCTGGCGCGCCGCTACGGCCTGCCCGCCGCGCGCGAGCTCGTTCACGGCGCCGTCACCGTCGGCATCGCCTGCGGGCTGGTCGGCCTCGTCGCGCGCCGGAGCGGCAGCGGCGCGCGCGGCACCCTCGTGCTCGTCGGCGCCGAAGCGGCTACGGCCATTGTCTTCGTCGCGCTCGCCCGCGCCGCCGGCGCTCGATGGCCGGGGCTCGTGCTCGGCAACTTTCGATCGGAAAGGAGACCACCATGTGCGGCATCAGCGGCGCCGTCGGCCTCGACGGCAGCCCCATCCCGCCCGGGCTCGTCGAGCGGATGACCGAACGGCTGGCGCACCGCGGGCCCGACGACATCGGCGTCTTTCGCGACGACCCGGCGGCGCTCGGCCACACGCGCTTGTCGCTCATCGATCTCGAGGGCGGCCGCCAGCCGATGGGCGACGGTCACGGCGAGGTCACCGTCGTGTTCAACGGCGAGATCTACAACTTCGCGTCGCTCCGGCGCGAGCTGGAGGCGCTTGGCCACCGCTTCCGCACGCGCTCGGACACCGAGGTCATCCCGCACGCCTGGCGGCAGTGGGGCGAGGGCTGCGTCGAGCGGCTGCGCGGCATGTTCGCCTTCGCCCTGTGGGACGCGCGCACGCGCACGCTGGTGCTCGCGCGCGATCGGCTCGGCATCAAGCCGCTCTATTACACCGTCGCCGGCGAGCGCCTCTTGTTCGCCTCGGAGCTGAAGGCGCTGTTCGCCGGCGCGCCGCTGCCGCGCCGTCTCGACGCCGAGGCGCTGCACGACTACCTGACGCTGCTCGTGCCCTGGGCGCCGCGCACGCTCTTCGCCGGCGTCTCCGCGCTCGAGCCGGGCGCGCTCCTCGTGGTGCGCGACGGCTGCTTCGCGCCGCGCCGCTACTGGGAGCCGCGCCTGCAGCCCGATCCATCGCTCGACGAGGCGAGCGCGCTCGACGCGTTCGAGGCGCGGCTGCAGGAGACGCTGCGCGATCAGATCGTCGCCGACGTGCCGGTGGGCGCCTTCCTCTCCGGCGGCATCGACTCGTCGCTGCTCGTGGCCTATCTCGCCCCCGCGCGGCGCGAGCCGCTCGACACCTTCACCATCGGGTTCGACGACGTGCGCGTCGACGAGTCGTCGTTCGCGCGCGTGGTCGCCGAGCGCTTCGGCACGCGCCATCACGAGCTGCGCGTCCGCCTCGGCGACGGCGGCGCGGCCCTCGTCGAGCGCGTGCTCGATCAGTTCGATCAGCCGTTCGGCGACAGCTCGGCGATCCCGACCTGGCTCGTGGCGCAAAAGACGCGTGAGCACGTCAAGACCGTGCTCTCCGGCGACGGCGGCGACGAGCTCTTCGGCGGCTACACCATGTACCGCGTCGCCGCGCAGGTCGGCCGCCTCCGTCGCTGGCCCGAAGCCGCGCGTCGCGGCGTGGCCGTCGCCGCCTGGGCCGCCGCGCTCGCCGGCCAGTCGGAGACGGCGCGCAAGCTCAACAAGGCGCTCGCGCTCGCCGGCCTGTCCGCGGCCGAGGCGTTGTGCGCGCTGCGCACCTACTTCGACGAGCCGGGCAAGCGGCGCCTCTACCGCCCCGAGCAGGCGCAGCGCGTCGCCGGCCTGCGCACCGCCGATCGCTTCGCCGACGAGCTCGCCCGCCAGCGCGCCGACGCCAGCGATCTGCCGACCGCGCTCGCCGCCTGCGATCTGCGCCATCGCCTCGCCGGCGACATGCTGTGCAAGGTCGACATGATGTCGATGTCGCACGGCCTCGAGGTGCGCGTGCCACTGCTCGACGAGCGCATCGTCGACCTGGCGCTGCGCCTGCCGCCGTCGCTGCGGTTGCGCGGGCGCGTCACCAAGTACCTCTTGCGCCGCGCCGCGCGCCGCCGCCTGCCCGCGGTCATCGCCAGAAAGCCCAAGGGCGGCTTCGAGATCCCGCTGCGCTCGGCGGCCGGCGTCGATCTCGGCGGGCTGGTCGCCGACACGCTCGAAGCGCGCGACCCGCGGCTCGGCGCGCTCTTCGACAAGCGCGCGCTGCGCGACTACGCATGCGCGTTCCGCGCCGGCCGCCCGCCCGACGGCGTCTCGCGCTGGCAGCTCGACCAACGCGTCTATGCGCTCGTCGCGCTCGAGCGCTGGATGCGCCGCTGGGACGTGTCGCCGTGAGGGCCGCGCGGCGCACCAACGGCGAGCGGCTGCGCGTGCTCGCCGTCGCCAACTGGAACTTCTACGGCGATCCGACGCCGTGGGCGATCGCGCGGCTCGAGGCGCTGCGCCGCGCCGACGCCGACGTCGATCTGTTGCAGGAGGACTGCCAGAAGGATCGCCGCCGCTTCGTGCAGCTGTGGCGCGCGCTCAACGAGCGGCTCGCACGCGGCGACTACGACGTGGTCGCGCCGCTCTACGGCTCGGTGCTCGGCCTTCTGTGCGCGGCGCAGCGGCGCGTGCCCTGCGCCCTGTCGCTCGCCGGCAGTGACCTCAACGGCGAGCCCGACAGCGACGGGCGCCTCGGCCTCTCGGCGCTGCCGAGCCGCGCCGCCTCGCACCTGGCGGCGGTGCTGGCGCGCGGCACCTCGGTGCGCACGCGCGCGATGCGCGAGGCGCTCTTGTGGCCGCCGGCCCGCGCCAGCGCCGAGGTGATCGCGAGCGGCGTCGAGCTGTCGCGCTTCGGCCCGATGGATCGGCGAGAGGCGCGCCGCCTGCGCAACCTGCCGCTCGAGGGGCAGCGCGTGGTCATCGTCGGCTCCGAGGCGCGTCCGGTCAAACGGGTCGAGCTCGCCCGCGCCGCCGTGGCGCTCCTGCCCGGCGTGACCCTCGACGTCGTCGACGGCGTACCGCACGGCGAGATGCGCGCCTGCTATGCCGCCGCCGACGCGCTCGTGCTCACGTCGTATCGCGAGGGCTCGCCCAACTGCGTGAAGGAGGCGCTCGCCTGCGCCATCCCCGTCGTCGGCGTCGACGTCGGCGATCTGCGCGAGGTGCTCGCCGGCCTCACCAACTGCGCGGTCGTCGCCGCCGACCCGAGCGCGGACAACCATGCGCTCGCGCGCGCGCTCGCCGACGCGCTCGGCCGCGCCCTCGCCGACGGCCGCGGCTGCCCCGAAGGCCCGGCGCAC
>Ga0070679_100002525_pt1 | contig 16589 bp, 13 predicted proteins | sample KBSC63BmetaG_FD_65652 | JGI IMG/M metagenome (GOLD analysis project Ga0070679, IMG submission 65652) | Corn rhizosphere microbial communities from Kellogg Biological Station, Michigan, USA - KBS C6-3B metaG | ecosystem: Host-associated > Plants > Roots > Rhizosphere | place: USA: Michigan... | reverse complement strand
CGCTGGGCCATTTATCACGGAAGGGCACGGATACAGACGGATCGGAACGGATCGAAACGACTTTCTTTGACAGAGCCCCTCGGGACGCCACGATTAGCTTCCGGCCGAGAAAACAAAAGAAGAGTTATCGCAGTTCCGTGCCCGGCCGTCTGTGTCCGTACAGTCAGTGATTCGCCTCTCCTTTTCTCAACAAGAAATGAAGAAGACAGAACTCATCTTCGTCGGCATAAGGGGCTGCGTCGTCGCGCTGGACCACGACTCCGGCGACGAAGTGTGGCGCGTGGAAGCCGGTTCGGACTACGTCACCGTGCTCTGGGACGGTGACGCGCTGTTCGCCGCGACATCAGGCGAGATATCACGTCTCGATCCCGATAGCGGCGCCGTCCTCTGGCACAACAAGCTCAAAGGACTCGGACGCGGACTCGTGAATCTCGCGTCGAGTAAAGCGCCGACGGCGCAGACGGGCATCGAGACCTCCGCCGAGTATCTGCGTCGTGCGGCGGCGGCAGCTGCAGCCGCGGCGGCGACTGGTTAGTCGCCGCGCGGCATCACGACAGCCTGCTTCGATTACTTCGAATCGTACTGCTGCGCCAAGCGAAGCTGCTTGATCGCCGCATCGACGGCGCGCATCGCTTCCACGCGGTGACCGCCGAAATCGTGCGCGGCAGTCTGCAGTTCTTTGCGCGCCGCCTGAAGCTCGACGACGGCGGTGCGGATGTGCGGATGTGGTTCGATCGTAGCCGGTGTGAACGCCAGTGAGCCGGCGATGCCGGCAACCAACAAGAGAACTTTCATCGGATCCTCCTGGATCTTTCGACGACGCCGGAGTGGCGCGTCGCGTCTACGCGTTCGACGCTGTGTAGCAAGTCGCGTTAAGCGATCTCACTCACAGACACTCGTAGGTCGTGACCCGCGTCACGCGAATTGACGCTAAGATTTTTCAGGTGCGCTGCGTCACGCTGCGCAATCGTCCGCGATGCGGCCCGCTGCTCGCGACGATCAGCCTCTGGGCCGAAGAAGTGCCTCGAATGGTGCGTAGCCTTTGAGCGATTGAAGCTCGGTCAGCCGATGCATCTGGGAGGTGCTCTGCCCTTTGCTGAACGACTGAGTCAGGAGGCGAACCGCGAGATCTTTGTCGCCGAGCTGCGCCGCGATCGTCGCGCGCCACAGTTCAATCTGGCCTTGGTCGTGGGGTCGTCGGACCTGTTCCATGTCACGCATCACGCGAAATGCGGTGGCGGTATCGCCAAGTTTCGCCGCGGCACCACCGACGCGGGCGTGAATGCTCACGTTGTTGGTTGTGTCTTGCCGGACGTACTCGACGAAGTACGTATAGGCGCTGTCGAAGCGTCCCATCGCCAGTAGCGTGTTACCCGTCACTTCCAGAAAGAACGGCCGCGGGAGCTTCGTCGACCCTGATACTGCCAGCCACTCGCGCAGGCGCTCGAGCATATCTCTCGCTTCTTTTGGATGATCATGCGCACGCAGCTCGAGGAACGCTTCATACATGCGCCGAGGCCGAGTATCTGGGTTAGTCGACGCCAGTGCCGCGCTGTCGATCAAACGCCGAATGCTCGCCGTATCACCAAGCGCCGCAGTCGCACGGAGGCGCTGCGTGAATAGTCGTGTCGGGCGAAGTGAGTCGCCGTGGTTGGCAACTCGCAGCTCCGTTTTGAAATCACCGAGCGCGTGATGAGCCGTGGCCAGACCCGCCCAATACGGCGCCCAACTGCTATCCGGGGATGGATTGGTGACAGCGCGGAGAGCTCTGATCGCCAGACGTGGCATGTTCCGGTTGTTCGCCGTCAACCCTGTGAGATACAACCACAACCAGGTGCTGGAGTCGCGCGCCGAAGCGTCGCGCATCAGTTGAAGGGCCGCGTCCTGATTGCCGTCTGCTGCCGCGCGCGTGTAGTCCACCGCAAGTCGCTCCCAGCGGCCCAGACGATCTCTATGCGCCTCGAGAATCTGAAGTATCGAATCCGCTTCAGCGGTCCGCCCGAGATTGCCGTAGGATGTCCCAATCATCACTCGCGCCATGTCGAACACCGAGTCGATCTCGACGGCGCGCCGGAAATGCGGAATGGCCGCGGTGTAGTCCTGGCGATGGAAGAGCTCCGATCCTCGCACGAATTCGCTGTACGCTTCGTATGGTGGAACGTACCCGAGTTGGACGCCACGGCTATCAGGGGCCATCGCGAGCCCACCCATCAGACGCGCCCCCAACGTGCGAATCGCTGTCATCGGCTCGCTCGCCGGACCGCTCACACCGTCCACTGAAAACTGAACGGTGCCCGTGCTGACCTGCATCGATTGCGCTTGAAAGCGCAGCGAATCGCCCTGCCGGTAGTACGTGCCCCAGACCACCGTTCCCGCGCCGGCCTTCTGTGCGAGTTGTCGAATGTTCGCAGCGCCGCCTTGGCCGCTGGTTTCCGGAAGCGCCAGCGACGAGATCACTCGAACCGAATCGAGCTCCTTGACCGCGTCGCTGATCCATTCCGCCGTCACACGTCCGACGTGCGATAGCGAGGAGTCCCGCGATAGATTCTCGAAGGGCAGAACGATGATTCGCTTCGGGTCGAGCGTCGGCGCCGACAGCCTTCTATAAACAGGCACGGCAACCACCGCCGCGACCACGACACTCGCTGCCACGATCAGCATCGAGGCGCGACGATGCCACGGCCGAGCCGACGTCGCCTCGCTGCCGGCCGTCGGCGTCACCATCGAGTCGAGCGCGTGCAGAATCTCACGCGCGCTCTGCGGCCGATCGGCCGGACTCTTCTCGAGACAGCGCATCACGAGCGCGGCAAGCGTCGGAGGCACTGACGGACGCAATTGCGCGACGGAGGTCGGTGCTTCCGTCGCGTGCGCCGCGGCAAGCTGCTGCCGCTGACGCCCGGCAAACGGGGCTCGCCCCGCGATCATCTCGTACGCCATCGTGCCGAATGCGTAGACGTCGGCGCGATGATCCGTGCGCGGATCGGCGGCGGCCTGCTCGGGCGCCATGTACAGCGGCGTCCCGAGCGCGATGCCGTGCACCGTGAGCGTCTCGCCGCTGTCACCCACGCTCGCCGCCGACGCGATGGCCTTGGCAACGCCGAAGTCGGTGACGACGGCCGCGCCGCCCGACAGCAGCACGTTGTCCGGCTTGATGTCGCGATGAATCACGCCCTTGGTATGCGCGGCGTCGAGCGCGCGCGCGACATCTCGCAGGATCGACACGACGTCGTTCATCGGAAGCTCGCCGCGGGCGAGTCGCGCCCGCAGCGATTCTCCATCGACGAACGGCATCGTGAAATACGGCAGTCCGTCGACATCGCCGGCGCTCAGAACCGGCACGATGTGCGCGTGCTGTAGCTGCGCCGCGAATTGGATCTCGCGCTTGAACCGATCGACGGAAACGCCTTCGGCGAGCTCCGGCGGCAGCACTTTCACGACGACGCGCCGGCCAAGGCTCGCCTCGGTCGCGACGAAGACGCGCGCCATTCCCCCTCCGCCGAGCTCGCGCTCGAAGGTGTAGGACGCGCCCAGGGTCGACTGCAACTGCTCACGGAGCTCAGGCATCGGAGCGCGCGACGGGGAGGGTTCGCCAAAGGCCGCGTAATATTAGACCGAGAGCGCCAGGAGTGCGAACACGCACTGGCCGCGCTCTGGCCCCGGCCTACGTTTCTCCGCGCCCATGCCGACCACCGAGCGCCTTCGCGCCGCACTGGCTGACCGCTACGCCGTCGAGCGCGAAATCGGCTCCGGCGGAATGGCGACCGTCTATCTCGCGCGCGACCTGAAGCACGATCGCGAGGTCGCGCTCAAGGTCCTCCGCGCTGATCTGAGCGCCGTCATCGGCGCCGAGCGGTTCTTGAGCGAAGTGAGGATCACCGCGAAGCTCGATCATCCGCACATTCTGACCCTGATCGATTCGGGTTCGGCGGACGGTATTCTCTATTACGTCCTGCCGTACGTCCGGGGCGAGACGCTCCGTGGTCGACTCAATCGCGAGAAGCAGCTCGGCATATCGTGAAACGCTGATAGAGGGACGGGCGGCACTTATCACGATGAATCAACTGAAGCAGGACCTCCGCTTCGCCTTCCGTTGTATCCGCCGAACACCGATCACGACGATCACGATGATCCTCGTCCTGGCGATCGGGATCGGCGTGAACTCGGCGTTGTTCGTGGTGTTGTCGTCCATCGTCGGCCGGCCGGTGCCCGGCATCTCGCACGACGAGTCGCTCGTGCGGATTCGCACGCTTCAGCGATTCCGGCAAGCCGACGCATCGTACTCGCCGCGCCAAGTCTCGTATCCCGAATTCCAGGACTACGCGGCGCGAACCGACGTCTTCGCTGCGACGATCGCGAGCGCGGTGACGACCGGTGTACTCGACCAAGTCGATCACGATCGCGGCCCGACCGCGGTGGACGTTGAGCTCGTGACGCCGACGTACTTTCAAACGCTCGGCGTTCGGTTGGCGGCTGGGCCGGGACTGCCCACGGCGAATCAGGCGGCACCTGAGGCGATTGCGGTCATCAGCAATTCGCTCTGGCTCGCGCGGTTCGGCGGGGCGAACGACGCCATCGGCAAGACCATTCGCCTCAACGGCGTCTCGCTCACCATCGTCGGCATTGCCGGGCCGGACTACAACGGCATCGAAGCTCATACCGTCGTGTGGGCTCCGCTCGGCCTGCGTTCCACGCTGATGCGCGGCGGCTCCGACGCATTCGTGAGCCGGGATTCATCGCTGCTCCTCGTCTTTGCTCGCTTGCAGCCCGGTGTCGCGCCCGAGCGCGCGAGCGCGATCGCGGAAACCATCGCACAGCGCTCGACCGCGCTCATCTCGTCGCGCCAACGCCCGTTTCTGGGATCGGCAGACATCGTTCCGATCCTGACGACGAATCTCTCGCCGGAGCGGGGAGACGGCTGGTACGCCGGCGTCGCCGTGGGCGCAATCACGCTGCTCGTACTGATCATCACGTGCCTCAACGTGAGTGCGCTGCTCGTTGGTGCGTCGATGCGTCGAGCCGGTGAGATCGCAGTTCGTCTGTCGCTCGGTGCGTCGCGCGCGCGCATCGTGCGGCAGCTGCTCACCGAGAACGTCGTCGTCGCCGCATGCGGCGGCGGTGTCGGATTGTTGCTTCTGAAGGTGCTCACGACGGTGGTCATTGTTTCGACGAGCGCAGGAACCGACCTTCACGTCGGCTGGGCGGCTGCGGTCTTCACGTTGGTGTTCGCGATCGGCACCGCGCTGCTGTTCGGACTTTCTCCGGCGCTGCACGCGACACGCACCAGTGTCGCGGAGACGATGAAGGGCTCGGCCACGCACGCCACAACGCCGCGATCCCGATTGCAGCGCGGCTTCGTGATCGCGCAGGTCGCGCTCACGCAGCCACTCCTCGTTGGACTGGCAATGCCGCTGGCCAATCTCGTCCATCGCATCGATGCCGCGGCCGATCCGGGCATTCGTGATCACGTGATCACCGTCCGTGTCCAATGGACAGGTGGACGTGGTTACGACGCGACTCAGAAGGACGCGTTCGCGCTGGAAGAACGCCTGCGCGATCTCCCGGGGATCGTCGGCCTCGTGCACACGTCGAGTGAGTACGGTGTCGATTGGATCACGGTGCATCCGGCGGATCGCAGCGGCGGTTCAGCCGGCGAAACCCGACTCTCAGCACGCCTCGAAAAGATCGGCCCAGGATACTTCGGCCTCATGGGCATTCCGTTCCTGCGCGGCCGAGATTTCAAGCCGACCGAAGTAGACGGAACTTCGGTGATCATCGGCAGCGATCTCGCGCGCACGCTCTGGGGAACCGCTGATCCGGTCGGGCGCCGTCTCCAGTCGTGGGCGAGCGGGGCGGAAGTGGTGTATGGTGATCCAGATGCGAGTCCCCCGATGGACCCGCGCATGCCGGCCGACCCGTCGAACGCGCGCATGCTCACCGTGGTCGGCGTGGTCGATGCCGCGAAGGCGGGCAAGAGCAACGACCTGCGCCAGATACGCCTGTTCGTTCCAGCCGCGGAGACAGGAACGATTCTCATTCGGACACAGGACCGCGGTACCGGGGCAATCCCGCTGATTCGCGAGATCGTGACGCGCGAGTTTCCCGCGCTCCCGGTCGACGAAATCGAGACGCTGGCGCAGCGCGATGCGGGTGCGCGCCACGAGCTGGTGCAGGAAGGCGAGATCGCGTCGGGCGCGGGCCTCTTGGTTCTGCTCCTCGCATCCGTCGGCCTGTACGGCGTCGTCGCGTGCGCAGTCGCGATGCGCACGCGCGAGATTGGCGTGCGTATCGCGCTCGGCGCCGCGCCATCGAACGTGGTGACACTGTTCCTTCGCCGCGGTGCCGTGCTGGGCGTCATCGGCATGTCGATTGGGCTTCCGCTCAGCCTCGCGACGATTCGCGTGCTGTCGGCCACCGTGGGGTTTCCCCAGATCGACTCGGTGCCGGTGACAGCTGCAATCGCGGCCACTGTCGTCAGTGTCTCGCTGCTGGCGACGTGGTTGCCCGCCCGGCGGGCGGCGGGTGTCGATCCGCTGCTCGCGTTACGTGCTGAGTGACCCCACGAACGACGGAACTGAGCAAAGCCGAGCGAGCACGAGTCGCTCGGCTTGTCATTTCTCAGCACCGCAGCATCGATCACAGCATGGAGATCTTCTGAACCTCGAGCCGGCAGCGACCCTCCTCGCGTTGTCTCAGTTGCGTAGCCCGTCGTTCCCGAGACAGATTCGCAGCAACCGGAGACGCCTATGAAACGCAGAGACTTTCTCTCTTCCTCGCTGTTCGGCGCCGCAGCACTCTGGGCACCCCGTCTTTCCGTCGACGCCTTCAGCTCCCCCAGACCTGCCGGGACTCGGAAGATCCTCATTGCCGGCGGCGTCTACAACGAGCCGTGGGTTCGATACATGGCGCAGTTGACCGGCAAGCCGCGACCAAAGCTGGTCTTCCTCCCGACCGCCTCGGCCGACAACGTCACCGGCATCTTGAACTGGTACAAGACCTGTTCGACGCTCGAAGTCACCCCGATGGTCCAGGAGAGCTTCATCGCCAGCACGCGTCAATCGCAAAGCTGGGAGGAAGTGTTCCTCAACGTCGATGGTATCGTGTGTTCCGGCGGCAACACGCTCAACCAGCAGGCGATCTGGAAGGCACAGGGCATCGACATCGCCCTTCGCAAAGCCTGGGATCAGGGCGTCGTCCTCGGCGGCGCGAGCGCGGGCTCGCTGTGCTGGTTCGAGGAGGGCACGACCGATTCGCGCCCGAAGGAGCTCTCGAAGGTGCTGTGTTTAGGATTCTTGAAAGGAAGTCATTGCCCGCACTACGACGCTGAGCCTGGTCGCCGACCCCTGTATCAGAAGCTGATCGCGTCGGGCGAGATGAAGCCCGGGTACGCGTGCGATAACAACGCCGGCATTTATTTCGAGGACAACGCGGTCAAGCGCGTGGTCGCGTCGAAAGCCGGCTCGAAGGTGTACTACGTCAGCATGGTCGGCGGGAAGATCAACGAACGCGTGATGGAGCCGGACATGATCGCATGATCGAGAGCGGGATGATCACGGAACGGCACGGTCACAGACGGATTGAAACGGGGAAGTAACCCCTTGGCTTTGTTGACAGCCGTTCGGGACGTCACGAGATGCGTCCCGAGCGGCTGTTTCACATTGGATCGGTTTCCCTGACTGTTCGTCTGGGACAGTGCCGTTCCGTGATCGACGGTTCATGTTGCCAACGCAACATACGGACAGTCTCATTGTAGTTTCCTCACCCAGACTCCCAGCACTGGCCCAACATGCGCCGAGTCGACTCGCTCGTTCGCGGACTTGTCGCAGTCGTCGCGTTCGCCGCGCCGGCTGTCGGTCAGTTGCCGGTTCGGCCGAACATTGCGCGCGAGGCGGACCCAAACGACTGGCAGGCGTACTACAACGCTGGGGTCGAGCACCTCGTGCACGACGGACGCCAAGCCGACGCGGATTTCGCCTGGGCGTCGCATCTCCGCCCTGACCGCGCCGAGCCGCTGTTTGGCCGCTACATCGCATATTGGGTGCAGCATGTCAGTGAGTTCTTCGACTACGCGAACGCCGATGAGCGTACCGTGCGAAAGCCGCTCGTCATGCGCGCCGACTCCCTTCGCGAGGCAGCGTTACGCCGCAGTCCGTTCGTGCATCAGGGCCTGATGATGCTCATCTTCGATCGGATGGAGGGCCGGTGGCGAGACGACCGAGTGGGGCAGGCGTGGTTCGCGCTCGGCCAGGCCAATCTCCCCGTGGCCGCGGAGCGGTTCGGCCGAATCATTCAGCAGGAGCCCGCAAAGTACGGCTCTTTTCGCTTCCTCCGCGCATCGATCTTCGTCAACAGCAGATCCTACGACAGCGCGGCGGCGGAGCTCACGACATTGCTCGCTCAACTTCGTGCACACGACGCCACGACCATCGACAGCGAGTACGAATCGAAGGAGCTGCTCGAGTACGCCATGGGCCTGCTGCATCTGCAGCTGCGCCGACTCGGTCCGGCGCGTGAAGCGTTCGGCCGTGCCGTCGCCGAGAATGCCGCCTTTTCCGCGGCGCACGCCATGCTCGGGGATCTCGCCATCTCTACGCACGATACGGCGACCGCACTCGCCGAGTTTACGCTCGCTGTCGAAACGGCGCCGAGCGATGTCGAGCCGCACATCGGATTGGGCAGGGCGCTTTTGCTCGCCGGGCGTCCGTCAGACGCTGCTACGGAGTTCATGAAGGCGACGTCGATGGAGCCGGTGTACGCCGAGCCCTACTGGCTCCTCGCCACGGCACTCGAGGCCGGCGGAAACACCGCCAACGCCGCGATCCGCTACGGCCAGTTTCTCGAGCGGGCAACCCTGTCAGACCCGCGGCGCTCCGAAGCGGAACGCAAACGCGTCAGCAGGGAAAAGGTTCCGTGATTCGATCCGCCGGTCAAAAAACCTGCCCAACCTCTCCGAGCATCGCGCGGCGAACGAGCGGCAACGGCAACGGACCAAGCGCCAGGAACGCATCGTGGAAGCCCTGCAGCGTGTACGCGCTTCCCTGCTTCGCTTTGTAATCGTCGCGCAGCTTGAGAATCATCAGCTTGCCCATCGTGTAGTAGCCGTACAACGGATCACCCGCGCCGCGCTTCGCCTCTTCGACCGCGACGGGATGGGGCTGATGTCCCTGTGTCTCGAAGAGCTTCGTCGCGTCGTCCACGCTCATGCCCTGCGTGTGCATCTTGATGCCAACGATGAATCGCACGTCGCGCAAGAGCGCGTCCTGCATTTGCGCGATCCGGTACTTGGGATCGTTCGCATGAAACCCTTCGTCGAGCATCATCTGCTCGTCGTAATGCGCCCAGCCCTCCGCGTTCGTGCTCGCGCTGAACACCTTGCGTACGTCCGTCGGAAAGCTTTTCGCATACAAGAACTGGATGTAGTGCCCCGGATACACCTCGTGCACTGACACGTTCGAGATCGCCGAGTAGTACCACTGATTCATGTACGACTCCTGCTCCTTCGCCGGCCAGCGCGGATCGGGCAACGTCATGTTGTAGTAGCCCTGGAGCTTCGCGGTCTCGAAGGGGCCAGGCGTGTCCATGGACGCGGTCGTCGTCGAGCGCATGAACGGCGGCGTCTCCTTCACGTGCGCCGGCTCCGACGGTGGTATCGTCACGATATGCTGGTCGACGATGAACTGTCGCAGCGAGTCGAGCATGGCTTGCGTCGTGGCGAGCAGCTTGTCGGCCGCCGGATGATCGCTCTGCAACGAGGCGAGCACCGTATCGGCCGGCTTGCCGGGATTGATCTGCTTCGCCGCCGCTTGAAATGCCGCTTCGTTCTTCGCGCGATCCGATTCGGCGATCTGCAGCAGGCGATCGAGCGGCACGTCGACCATTTCGTTCGCCGCAAGCGCTTTGGCGTACGTGTCGGCTCCGAGCGCGTAGCTGCCCGTCGACTTCGGCAGGAGGTCGTGCTGCAGGAATGTCTTGTAGTCAGCGAGCGCTTTCATCACGCCGTCGTTGCTCTGCTTGAATTCGCCCAACGCGACCTTGTCGCTGACGTCCTTGAACGCCGCGGGCACATCGTTCTTGAAGAACTTGATATTGCCGTCGACCTGCTCGATCGCGATCTCCGTAAAGATCTTTGGCGGATTGACGAGATTCTTTCGCGCCTCGCCCAGCGCGGTCACCATCGCCTTTTCGCGCGAGATGAGCGACGCCAGCCGCTGTTCGGCAGGAGCGTAGTTGCGCTCCATGATGACGTACGCGGCATTCGTGACGCCGCTGCTGTAGGAATCCGCGTTGTGCGCCCACGGCCTGATCACGCGATCGCTGAGGATTGCGGCGTCCATCGCGTGAATGAGCTGCTGGCGATCCAGTTGCTGCTCGAGCGAGAGCTTTGTCGTGTCGACGGCGAGCAATCGAGCTCGGAACGCGCTGTCCGCGACGGCTTCGGCCTCGAACGCACTCGCCGAGAAATCGTCGAGCTGATTGTCGTACGTGTGAACGCCGAGCACCGTGGCGGCCGACGGGTGGCGCTTGTAGAAGTCCTGAAGGACTTCCGACGCGAGCGACTTGAAGGCGGTGTCACCCGATGCATCGTTGGGCTTTGCAGCCGTTCCACCGCATGCGGCGATGAGCGCGCCGCACACCGTGAGCGCAGCGCGTTGGAATAGTCGGCGGTCCACAGCGTGACTCCTTCTTATGTTTTCTGTTTCCACAACCTGAAGCCGCCCTTGAACGCGTTCGCATTGGTGCCGAGTCGAACGTAGTCGGGCAGGTCTCTCATGTGGCGCGCGTTGCCGCCGCCGAGCACGACGTAATCGACGATGAGCGCGGTGTGAAACAGCTCGATTACGGTCAACACGTGCTTGCGCCATGAACGCTTTTTCATGCGCTTGAACGCCGCGTCGCCGACGTACTCCTCGTACGTCCTACCCTTCCGATACGGCAGGTGTGCCAGCTCGAGCGGAATCAACACCCCATCTCGGATCATGGTCGTGCCGAGCCCCGTGCCCAGCCCGAGAAAGAGCATGTTCTTGCCCTCGTAGCTCCCGAGCGCCTGCATCGCGGCGTCGTTCACGATGCGCACCGGCACTCCGAGCGCTTTTTCGAAATCGAAGCCCACCCAGCCCTTGCCGAGGTTCCATGGATCCGCGGCAGGCTTGCCGTCGCGAATTGGACCCGGGTAGCCGATCGACACGCGATCGAACTTCACGCCGGCGGTCGCCTGTTTGACGGCGCTGACCATCGCGCGAGGCGTCATCGTGGGCCCGGATGGAATCTTCATGGGCACGCGCTGCCCCGAGACCAACACCTTGATGTTGGTTCCCCCGACGTCGATGACGAGCGTCTTCACGCCGTGCGAACGCCCATCGCTATTGCGGCGGCCTCTTGATCAGCCCGCCAATCCCGGACTTGAGCTTGTCCTTCGCCTTGTCGGCGGCCGTCTGCTGACCGCGATGCTTCATCTCGTCGAATGCAACCTTGAGCAGCATCGAGTTGGGCGACGCGCGCAGCGCGGGCGCCATCTTCTGCATCGCGCCGGTGTAGTCCTGCTGGTCGTACAGCGCGAGCGCTTGCGAGAAGGACGTCATGGTGGACAGCGCGTCGATGCGATCGTCCTGCTGCTTCTGAGCGACCTTCTTCGCTTCTTCCGGATCCAGCACGATGCCGAGGCCGTCGATCAGCTTGTTGGCAAGCGCCTGCTCGAGATCGAAGAACTTGTTCTGATCGCCCGTCACCTGCGCCGTCTTCACGATCTCGCCCGTCGCGACGCGAACGACCCGCGTATCGATGCGCATCTGAGGATCCACCGCCGCAAACGCGCCGACCACGACGTACTCGGCGCCGACCATCTTGCCCACCTTCACCGACGTCGTCGAGTCGAAGTACTTCGTGTGCTGGAGATCGATTTCCTTGAGCAAGTCCTGCATGCGATCGCGCTCGAGGAGACGAATCTCCTTCACGGGCGCGAGATCGCTGATCATCATCGAGGCGATGCCTTTGCCCAGCGGGTCGTAGTCCGCTTTCCCCGTGTAGTTGTCGAAGTAGAGGACGGCCACGTTTTTCGGCGCCGGCACGGAGCCGAGCGGACCAGCCGCGGCCGTGAGGAAAATCAGACTTCCGAGCAGGGACGCACGGCGCAGCATGAGAGCCTCCGAACAAGACACCGGGAACTGGCGCGAACAGCCAGTGTGCTTCACGATAAAGCCGCGTGGACGGACTGTCGAGGCACAGACCCTGTCTTAACGTCCGGAACGAGCGCAATGCGGCGTTTGAGGAGTCGAGAATTGGATCCGGCGGAGCGGACTAAGACCTGTGCGCAACACCGCGACGCGCAGGAAGACCCAATCCACAGGAGCGACCACGATGGATCGCGCGAAAGGCATCCAGACACACAAGGTATTCAAGCTCGGGAAGGCCGCGGCGCGGCCCGACGCCCGCAACCTTCGATTTCGCGCCCTGCTCACGGCCCAGCCGCTGCCGCCGTCGTACGACTTCGACACCAAGCACACGGGCATTCCGACGCCCATGTTCGCCAACGACGAAAAGGGCTGTTGTGTGATCGCCGGGCGGGGGCATCAGACCCTTCGCTTCGAGGACATCGAGCAGGGGTCGGTCATGATGATCACCGACAAGGACATCTTGAACGAGTACTTCAAGGAGACGGGGGGACCCGACACCGGCCTCGTCGTGCTCGATTCCCTGAACCTCTGGCGCCAGAAGGGTTGGAAGGTTGGAAAACGGACCTTCAAGATCCAGGCGTACGCCGAGGTCGATTTCAAGAACAAGAACGAGATCAAACAGGCGATCTTCGCGGACGTTGGCGTAGGCCTGGGACTCGAGCTGCCGACGAGCGCCCAGCACCAAATCCAAACCGGCCAACCGTGGACGGTGACGACAGGATCTGGCTCCAAGCGGGGTTCATGGGGCGGCCATTACGTCTACGTGTGCGGCTACAACCCGAAGGGTCCCGTTTGCGTGACGTGGGGACGCAAGCAGCAGATGACGTGGCAGTGGCTGGCCAAGTACTGCGACGAAGCATACGCGATCTTCGACGCGAAGGACAACTTCAAGACGAAGGCGATCTCTGTGAAGAAGATTCGCGAGTTTCTCGATACGTTGCCGCCAAGAAAGTGACGACGGAAACTGCTCCGATACTGACACTAACGGTTTGACTGCACGGAAACTAACGGGAACTACGTCTTTCTTAATTTTCTTTCAAGTTCCCGTGCAGTTCAGAGCCGTTAGTGTCCGTATCCTTAGAAGCTGCAGTTGCCGTTGCCGTTGCCGTTGCCGTTACTCCATACGAAGCGCCGTCAGAGGATCGACGCGAGACGCTCGCCTCGCAGGCACATAGCTCGCCACGAACGCGACGCCAGTGAGCACCACCGCCACGATGCCGAGCGACACCGGATCGCGCGGGCCGATGCCGTAGAGCATCCCCGCAATGAGGCGAGATAGTCCGAGCGCCATCACGAAGCCGATCGCCAAGCCCACGAGCGCCGGCCGCATTCCCTGCCGAACGACGAGTCCGACGACGCTTCGCTGTTGAGCGCCGAGCGCCATCCGAATGCCAATCTCGTGAACGCGCTGCGCCGCGAGATACGTCACGACACCGTAGATGCCGACGCACGTGAGCACGAGCGCCAACAACGCGAAGATCGACATCAACACCATGCCGAATCGGCGCTGTGCGACCGAACGCGAAACGAGATCGTTCATCGTGGAGATCTCGGGCGACGGCGTGCGAGGATCGACCGCTCGCACCGCACGACGAATCGCGGTCGCCGCAACGCCAGCGTCGGTCGCGCGCACCACGATCTGCGGCAACGACGCCATCGCGGGTTGCATCTGCGCCCTCGGCACCCACGCCGTGTGCCGTGGCATGCGCTGCTCGAGTGACATGTCGCGAAGATCCGGCACGATGCCGATGATCTCTCGCGCACCTTCGGCAAACCTTGGCCCGCCTGGTTTGCCGTGAAACCGGCCGATGAAAATCCGGCGGCCGATCGGATTCTCGTTGGGCCAGTAGCGCTTTGCGAACGACTGCGAGATGACGACCACGAGCGGCGCCGATTCGTCGTCCGACGGCTTGATGTCACGGCCTCCAAGAAGCTTCACTCCGAGTGCATCGAAGTATCCGGGACTCACCGTGCGCCATTCCATGCCGCCTTCGGTTGCATCCTCCCGCCCCTCGACGGTCATGGGCACGTTCCATCCGCGCTCGAGCGGCAACGTCTTCGTCGTCGCAGCAACCATGATTCCCGGCGTCGCGCGAAGCTCATCGAGTAGACGCCGGTCGAACTGGCGGATCGCCGACGCAGAGTCGTATCCCGGCGGAGCATGCGGAATCGTGGCCGTGAACACGCCTTCTCTCGCAAAGCCAGGATCAACCGACAGCACGCGCGCGAAGCTGGAGATGAGAAGCCCAGCGCCCGCCAGCAGCAGCATCGCGATCGCCGACTCGAGCGAAACGAGCGCGCCCCGCAGCCGCCGCTGCCCGCGACTCGGCGAACCAGTACGGCCCCCTTCGGCAAGCGCACGGGAGAGATTGAGCCGCGTAGCCGAGAGTGCGACCGCCGTTCCAATGACGAGACTCGCCGCGAGCGTCACGAGCGTCGTGTAGACCACGACTCGAGGATCGAGACGCAGCTGACTCTCGCGTAATAGTCCGCCGCTGGCCAGCGCGACGATCCCACGAACGCTCATGAGGCCCATGGCAGTCGACAGCACGGCGGACACGGCGCCGAGCACGATCATGTCGAGAACGACCTGGCGCGCGAGTCGCCCGCGCCCAGCGCCGAGCGCTGTTCGAACCGCGAACTCACGTTGGCGATTCAAGGCGCGCCCGAGCACCAGATTCGCCACGTTCGCGATTGCAAGCAGCAGGACGAATCCCGTCGCGCCCAACATGATCCACAGCGCTGTGCCGAGATCGCCCAGGAACAGCGACTGATGCGTCATCACACGAACACCCTGATCCTCTGAGCGCACCGCATCGGGATACGTCTCTCGGTACTGCTGGAAAACCACGTCGTTATCGCTCTGGATTTGCGCTTCCGTCACGGCAGGCTTGAGCCGGCCGATGACCATGTAGTTATTTCCGCCGTCGGCGAGATCGGTCGGAGTGAATCGAAGCGGCGCGAAGACATCCGCCCACTCCGTCTGTTCGGCGATCTCGAAGGTCGCCGGCATGATGCCGATCACCTTGTACGGCTTTGCGTCCAGTCGAATCTCGCGGCCGATGATGCCGCGTTCCGCACCAAAGCGCGCGCGCCACACGGCGTCGCTCAGAATCACGACGTCCGGTCCGCCGAGCTCGAATTCATCGGCAGAAAACGCGCGCCCGATGGCTGGCGCGGCGCCGAGTACGTGGAAGAAGTCCGCGGTGATGCGGCTGCCGTGCAGCACGGCGGCCGCCTGATCGTCGCCGAGCGCAACCTCGAAAGCACTCGTCGTCGCGAGTCCGTCGTAGACGTGACCGTGATCGTGCCAGAACTCGAATCGCCTCGCCGAGAGCGCGCCGGCGCCGCTCCCCATTCTCCATTGCCAGCCGAGATAGACGATGCGGTCCGGGTTTGGATATGGCAGCGGATGCAGAACGACGCGATCGATCGCGTGATAGATCGCCGTCGTTGCTGCCACTCCGAGCGTCAGCGTCACGACGACGATGATCGAGAACATCGGCTGACGTGCGAGCGAGCGAACGGAGTATCGCAAGTCGAAAAGAAGTGCTTCGAATCGATCGGCCATTGTCCGTCGCCGGTGAGAGTACTGATCGAGCCGGGACACCTCGGCCTCGATGCGCTGATAGTCGCCAAATCGCGTTCGCGCCTCGAGCTCGGCTTCGGTGCGCGACATGCCTTGCGCCATGAGCTCATCGATGCGGCCGTCGATGTGGAATCGGAGCTCGTCGTCCACCGCCGCGCGCACGCGACGCCCGGTTGTCGGGAGACGAAACACGCGACGCAGCCTTGGCCAGTCGCGCATGATCAAGCTCCCTTCGCCATGATGAGCAGTGCGACAGCCTCGGAGTAGCGTTCCCACTTCGAGAGCTCGATGGTGAGCTGCCGCCGGCCCACCGTCGTGAGCCGATAGAATTTTGCGCGCCGCCCAGCTTCGGTGTGGCCCCACTCCGCGTCGAGCCAGCCCTTCTCTTCCATGCGATGCAGCGCGGGATAGAGTGCGCCCTCTTCGATCTGCAGGCGCTGTTTGGTCGTGCGCTCGATCCATTGCAGTGTCGCGAGACCGTGCATCGGTCCCCACGACAACGCTTTGAGCACGAGGAGATCGAGCGTCCCCCGGAGGAGATCGAGATCAGATCCGCTGGGCATGGTTTGATCTAACCTAAGATTCTTAGGCTAGACTATGATCGGGGCGACGGCCTGTCAAGCATCGATTGTGATCCCCGGCACCCTGTCATCCCGAGTCCCAGGCGAGGGATCTGCACTTCCGTCTGCACTTCCGCAGTTGCCCGACAACGCGCGTTCCTGCGATCCTTTCTCATGCTTCACGATCGCGTCGCCGATGCCACTGCCGCACCCGAGGACGAATGGATCTGGGGATGGGACCCCACGCCCGGAATCGTCTCCGTGTGGGCGACG
>Ga0070679_100002524_pt1 | contig 16591 bp, 19 predicted proteins | sample KBSC63BmetaG_FD_65652 | JGI IMG/M metagenome (GOLD analysis project Ga0070679, IMG submission 65652) | Corn rhizosphere microbial communities from Kellogg Biological Station, Michigan, USA - KBS C6-3B metaG | ecosystem: Host-associated > Plants > Roots > Rhizosphere | place: USA: Michigan... | reverse complement strand
CCGCGAGTTGCGCAGTCGCGCCAAGCTCATCGTGTACAGCTGCAGTTGGTGGAACCTGCCCCTGGGCGACTCGGTGAACCGCATGTTCAGCGACCAGGAGCATCGCTTCGGCGTGCACGGCGGCGAGATCGAGACCTCGCTGATGCTGGCGCTGCGTTCGCAACATGTGCAGATGGCGCATGCGCGCGACTTCAAGTCCACCTCGCAGGACCGCGCGGCGACATATCCGATCCTTGGCAACGGCAGCAGCGCCAAGCTGGCGTGGCAGATGCAGGACTACAACGCGCAAGGCGCCGCAGGCAATGCCGCCGCAGCGACGGCGGAGAAGGGACGCGCGATCCTCGAGGCCGCCGGCCGCCAACTCGCGTTGATGCTGCGGGAATTGTCGGCTCTGCCGCTGTCGACGCTGGTCGCAGGGCCCGCGTCGTCCTAGCGCAGCACGTCGTGGCGCGCCATCGGCCGCGTCCTACGCCAGCTTGCGAGGACACCGACAGCAAGCCCGCGCGTGCTCGCTAGATTGGGGAGATCGCCGGCGTCCGCCGGCCTATTTCCCTCAAGGAGCGCGAGATGACAACTGTTGCTGACGTGATGACCCGCGGCGTGCGGAGCATGACTCCCCAGGACACCGTGGTGCTGGCCGCACAGGCCATGGACGAACTCAATGTCGGTGTGATCCCCGTGTGCGAAGGCGAGAAACTGGTGGGCATGGTGACCGACCGCGACATCGTGGTTCGCGGCGTAGCCCAGCAAGCCGACACCAAGACCATGAAGCTGGCCGACGTGATGAGCACCAACGTGCGGTGCGCCAAGGAGGACGAGGACGTGGACGACGTGCTCACGCAGATGGCCGAAACGCAGATCCGGCGCATGCCGGTGGTCGACCGGGACGAGCGCCTGGTGGGAATCATCACGATCGGCGACATCGCATCCAAGGACCCCGACGACGAGCTCGATGTGGCCACGTCGCTGGGCGATATCTCGGAGCCGGCGCAGCCCGATCGCTCGAACCAGTCGAAGGCCAGCGGCGCCGCGGGCGGCGGCTCCGCTTCGGGCAAGCCGCGCCGCCAGCCCAAGTCCAAGTGAAGGAGTGCCGCCATGCCACGCAACCAGTGGAGCGCCAAGCGCGAACGGCAGTACCAGCACATCAAGGAAGGCGAACTCAAACGCGGTGAAAGCGAAGACACCGCCGAGGAAATCGCCGCCCGCACCGTGAACAAGGAGCGGGCGCAGCACGGGGAAGCCAAGCACGCGAGCGCTGCCACGCTCAAGGACATGCCTGCTCCGGTGCGGGGCGGACAACGCTCGCACCGAGGCGCGCAAGGGCGCACCCGCGACCAGCTCTACGAAGAGGCCAAGCGAAAGGGCATCAGCGGCCGCTCGACGATGACCAAGGATGAGTTGCTGAAGGCGGTCGGGCGCTGATGTGCGCGGGAGTTGTTGCGCCGATGCCACCTCGAGCGGCAAACGCGTGGCCCATGTGAGCTGGGTCACATCGCTGTCATGGCTTGCTTCTTACACTTGAGGCAAGAAAGGAGCCCGCCATGCGATTCGCCGCCATCATCATCCCGACCAAGCCGCAGCAGCGTGCTCCCGCAGCCGAACTGCTGCGCCGCCTCGTCGCCGGCGAATCGCTGACGCGTCCGCCGTTGGATGAGTTCAAACTGCAAGACCTCCCCGTCGATCTCGACCAGCGCGTGCGCTTGGTTGGCGAGTGGTAAGCCGGCGGCACCGGCCTTCCCTCGGGTGCGCGCCCCCAATCGGCGCGGAATTCAGTCACGCTCATCCGCGATTTATGCCCCTCCTGGCGTCGTGCCGCGGCTAATTGTAATAAGATATTTCAAATCTGGAGACGCCCAGGAGTCAGTCGTTCGTTCAAATTTATCGATCGGCGCTGTCCCGGATAGAGGTGATTGGGATGCAGATGTCGATATTCCGTAGCACTTTCTTTGAGCAGGCTCACTGGGTGGCCATCCTGGGGTGCGCCTGCTGCGCCTCGGCGCTGGCCGGGGCCCCGCAGGACTGGAGTCAGTCGCATCTCCTCTATTCAGATATCCAGACTGCAGAGACCGCGGCGCGCAACGGAACGCTCGAGCAATGGAAGCGCAACGCGCAGGATCCGCGATTCGTTTTGCAACTCGCGAAGAAACTGCGTTCCCAGCAGGCGGTCAGCGGCGGCGCCCTCCATGGTGTCCGCCAAGGAGGGCTCGCACCGGTCCATCGCGATTGGAGCAACGTCATGGGCGGCGCGAGCGGTGTGGGTGCGGCCGCCGTGTTCCCGGCAAAGTGGGGCGCTGACTTCAACACGGCCGACTGCGACAACGACTATGTGACCTACACGACCAGTTCTTCCGGGGTGACAGGCTCGGGTGCATTTGCACGGCAATCCGGCACCTTCAGCAAGGGCGCCGACGTCGGCAAAACCGTGACGATCACCAACGGCGGCAATGCGCTCACGCTCACCAGCAGCGCGACGGTCAACACCGGTTTGTTCTTCATTGCCGGCCAGGGCAGCACGGATGCCGCGAACGCAATTGTTTCGGCGACCAACCTGGCTGCGGCAATCAATCGCAACGGCGGCACGGTCGGCGTCACTGCGTCGTCGGTGGGGGCCGTCGTGACGGTGACTGCCATCACTGCCGGCACGGGTGGCAACAACATTGCAGTGACCGAGGGCGTTGCCAACTACACGTGGGCCGGCGCCAAGCTTACCGGCGGCACGGGTACGGCAGGACAGCCGACCATCATTGCGTTCAATCAGCTGTATTCGTCGTGCGGCGCCAGTTCGAGCCAGCCCATACCCAACACATACTGGTCGTACAACACCGGTAACGGGGCGGTGGCCGGAACCTCGCCGGTGGTATCGCTTGGCGGTGATCAGGTGGTTTTCACGCAGCGCAGCAGCGGTGGCGTGGCGAGTGTGGTGGTGCTGAAGTGGAGCAGTACGCAGTCGGTGGGCTCGGTCGGCGCACCAACGGTTCCGACCAGCGTGACGGCGAGTGCCTACCGCGCGTGCACCGCGCCGTGCATGGCTGTGCTTGCGCTTAGCGGCAACGCCGACGACTCCAATTCATCGGTGTTCTATGACTATGCGGGTGACCTGCTTTACGTTGGAGACGATAGCGGCAGGCTTCACAAGTTCTCCGGCGTGTTCAGCGGAACCCCGGCCGAGGCGGGTTCTCCCTGGCCCGTGACTGTTAGTTCTGGCAATCCACTTTCCTCTCCCGTGTACGATTTCGGCACCGGACTCGTGTTCGTCATGAACAGCCCGCACGATGGCAATGGAGCGCGCCTTTACTCCATTGATAGCGATACCGGGGCGGTCAACGCCAGTGGGACCCTGAGCGACAACAACAGCACCGCTTCCGACTCGCCGATCGTCGACTCGCAAGCGCAGAAGGTCTATGCGTTCGTCGGGATCGACACGAGCAGCAGTTGCGGCGGCAAGGCATGCTCCGCGGTCTATCAGTTCTCGACCGCGTCGGCCATCAGCGGGCTGTCTTCGCCGCGGGCGCAGGTCGGACGCGCCGATTCAAGCAACAGCACGCTGTTCCATGGCGCTTTCGACGACGCTTACTATGGGTCTGACAATTTCACGGGGGGCTTGTACGTCTGTGGCAGCCAGGCCGGCGCCACCACGACACCCACGTTGTGGAAGATCCCCATCACCAACAACAGCATGGGCGCGCCGGTGATCGGACCCAAATTGGCCGGCGGCGGCCGTACCTGCTCTCCGGTGATGGAAGTCAAGAATGGCTCGAACGATTTCATTTTCATGAGTGTCGACGGCGGCGCCATTGGTTCGACCGCGTGCGGGGGAGCGTGCATATTCGCCTACAACCTCACGGGCCTGACCTGGGGGACAGCCATCACGCCTGATTCCAGCTTGAACGTTTCAGGCGGGACCGGCGGGACGGGCGGGATCATCATCGATGGCATGGCGGCCACGACAGGCGCATCTCAAATCTATTACGCTACGCGCAACACTCCCGGCAATGCGGTGCAGGCCAGCCAGTCCGGATTGAACTGAGCGGCGGGCCGCAGTCGCATGTCCATGAAATCCGACAAGGCCAAGACATCGTCGGCCCGTTCAGCAGGCCAACCGCCGAGGCGCCCGTACGTGAAGCCCGCGTTTCGTCACGAACAAGTCTTCGAGACCATGGCGCTCGCCTGCGGCAAAGTCGTCTCCACCCAGCAGACCTGCGGAACCAATCGCAAATTTTCATAGCGGCCTTCTTCCCATGCACGCGCGTTCGCCGAGTGACGATCTAGTGGCCAGTGAATTGGCGGCGACCTCACTTCGCCAGCATGGCAAGCTGCGGCTGCGGGTCACAGGCTCCAGCATGCTTCCAACGATCTGCCCGCAGGACATCTTGCTGATCCGGCGCTGCCAGCTCGAGGCGGCCGTTGAGGGCGACATCGTGCTGTTCACACGCGACCGCAGGCTGTTTGCCCATCGAGTGACGGCGCGCCGCGGCGCCGTGCTGGTTACGCAGGGCGACGGCATCGGGCGAGCCGACGCTCCAGTCGGTGCGGCCGAATTCCTCGGCAAGGTCATGCGGATCGTGCGCACCTCGAGCAGCACGCGGCCACGACCTCGGTTGACCGTGGCCGCGCGCGCGGCAGCCGCATTGTTCCGCCGCTCGTGGCTGGCCGGCCGGGTGTTCACGCAGGCGCGGTCGCTCTTTCGCGGGGAACCGGCGTGAGCGGCGCGGCCCGCGGCCCAGCGGCGGTGACGATCGGGGGCACCTCGATCGCGCTTCGCACTTCGGACGAGCCGTTCCTGCGCATGCTCGAGGCGCGATACGGGGCATTCATCGATTGCTCGGGGTCCAGGCGTTGCGATGACGAGTTCGAACTTGAACTCGAATCGCCGGCAGGCACCTCACCCGACGACGAGCTGCATGTGTTTCGGCGCGATGGGTGCTGGCATATGGAGCGCGGCGACTTTCGCGCGCACTGGGACCCGGCCGCGCGGCGCGGCAAGGTGCGGCAGTCGCGCAATCCGTACGCGATCGACGCGGTCCTTCGAATCGTGCACACGCTGTTGCTGGCGGGCCAAGGCGGCGCACTGATGCATGCAGCCAGCGCCATACGCGACGGCAAGGCTTATGTGTTCGCTGGCGTCTCGGGCGCGGGCAAGACGACGCTGGCGCGGCTGGCGCCTGGTGACGTCCGGGTGCTGAGCGACGAAGTTTCCTGTGTGCGCAAGACCGCGGGCGGATATCGCGCGTACGGCACGCCTTTTTCCGGTGAACTGGCCCAACCCGGAGAAAACGTCGACGCGCCGCTTGCCGCGATCTATCTGCTGGCGCAAGGCGCGGAAAACCGCGTCGAACCGGTTTCCAAAGCCGTCGCGGCAAGGGCTGTCCTGGCCAACACCTTGTTTTTCGCACAGGATGCGCAATTGGTGCGGGCAGTGTTCAACTCAGGAATCGAACTGGCCCAGCAGGTGCCGGTGTTGCGGCTGACATTCGTGCCGGACGCCCGCGTGTGGGAGCTCATAGGAACCCGCCGCGACATGCTCATGGAGACCGTCGCATGAGCGAGACTCGATACGTCGCGCGTGCCGCCAACGTCGCTGCCCGCATGATCGGCGGCGAAATGATGATCATGTCCGGGCGCGACTCGTCGCTGTTCAGCCTGAACGAGACGGCCTCCACGCTTTGGCAAGCCGCCGACGGCATGACGCCCATGGATCAGATTGCCCTTGCGATTTGCCGAGAGTTCGAGATCGATGAGGGCACGGCTTTGCGCGATCTGCAGGAAGTGGCTGAAGCCCTTGCGCGACACGGCATTCTCGTGCTGTCCGATGCGCCGGTGCCTGCAGCCGAGCCGACGAAGGCTTCGCCATGAGCAGCTTGATGGCCGAGATGGGCGCCAAGGCCATGCGGCTCGGAATTCCGCTGGGCGCACAGGTGGACCTCACCTATCGTTGCAACGAGCGTTGCGTGCATTGCTATCTCGATCACGACGATCATGGCGAGCTGACGACGGCGGAAGTACTCGACCTGTTGGACCAGCTGGCGGACGCGGGCGTCTTTTTCCTGACGCTCAGCGGTGGTGAAATCTTCATGCGCAAGGACTTCTTCGAGATCCTGGCGCACGCCCGCCAGCTGCTCTTCGCGGTGAAGCTCAAGACGAACGCAGTGATGATCCGGCGCCGGCAGGCACAGCGCATCGCAGAGCTCGGCGTGGAGTCGGTGCAGATCAGCGTGTATTCCCATCTGCCGGAGGTACACGATGAGATCACGAAGGTGCCGGGGTCGTTCGAGCGCACCATCGAAGGCGCGAGGCTGCTCAAATCGTTTGGCGTGAAAGTGGGCTTTGCCACTGTGCTGATGAAGCGCAACGCGTCAGACTATGCGCAAGTGCGGGCGCTCGCAAAATCCATGGGGATCCAGTTCAATGTCGACCCGACGATCACGCCGATGATGGACGGCGATCGCACCATCCTCGACCTGAACATCGACGCCGCGATGCTCGAGCGCGTCATGCACGATCCTTCGCTGGTCGACGATGCCGGCGAATTCTGCGCGCCTCCATCGGGCCCGATGGACTCAGAAGCTGCGTTGGAAACCCTGCCTTGCAGCGCGGGACACACCGCGTGCTACATCTCCCCCTATGGCGAGGTCTATCCCTGCGTTCAATTCCCATTGGCGAGCGGCAACATCCGCAAAATCCGGTTCCTGGATATCTGGAAGAACTCACCGCAGCTGGCGCAGGTGCGCGCGATCCGGATCAGCGACCTTCAGGGTTGCTCGTCTTGCACGCACGGCAGCAGCTGTTCGCGCTGTCCTGGCCTGGCTTTCCTGGAAGGCAATATGCGCGGGCCTTCAACGCAGGATTGCGAGAAGTCGTACGCGCGAACCGGCGTCGCGTCGGAAAATCTGCGCCGGAAAAACGCTGCGCTTGACCGGATGCCCGATGCGAAGGCGCAGCTTGCAACCATCCACTGGATGGCACGGAATTAAACGTTGATCGGCGGCCCTCACGCACTTGCTCCGGAATGCGAGCTGCTGATCTGCTGCGCACGGCTTGATCCGGGCCCCGCCAGATCGGAGCGCATCCGTCAGTTGCTCGAAGGACCGCTTGACGCGGATTACCTTCTCGGGCTCGCGTCAAGGCACGGACTTCGGCCTTTGCTGTATCGGCACCTGAACGCGGTGCGCGACAACTCGATACCGCGAGATCTTCACATCCAGCTCTGGGCTGCCCAGGAGCTCAGGGGGCGGCGCAACCACACAATGGCGGCCGAGCTGGCGCGCGTCTTGTGCCTGTTCGATTCCTCCGGCATCCCTGCGATTCCGTACAAAGGCCCGGCGTTGGCGCAGGCTGTGTACGGGGACGTGGCGCTACGCGAATTCTGCGATCTGGACATCCTGCTGCGAGAGCAGGACGTGCTTGCGGCCAAGGCGCTGCTCATCGCCCAGGGCTATGCGCCGAACTACACGCTGGGTCCGGCGGCGGAAGCGACCTTCATGAGTTCCGGACTGCAATACCACCTTGCCCTCACCCATGCTGCATCGGACATCATGGTCGAGTTGCACTGGAAGACCGATCCGGCTTGCGCGGTCGAACTTCTTTTGGGGAGCCAGTTGTGGGACAGGCCGAAGACCGCGAGCCTCGCCGGCACCGCACTGCGCGGTTTCGCAGCCAGTGAACTGCTGCTGATTCTCTGCTTGCACGGCAGCAAACATCACTGGTCGAGCCTGGGCTGGCTGGTCGATATCGCTGAGCTCATCCGACAGAACGCCGCGATCGATTGGGACTGGATGATGCTCGCCGCAAGCGAAATGGGCGCGCGGCGCAGGCTGTTGCTGGGCCTGTATCTGGTGAAAGCACTTTTGGAGGCCGACGTGCCGGCAGAAATTTTGGCGAACGCGGTCGCGTCCGGTGTCGAGAAGATCGCCATCGACATCGCGGCCCAGATGTTCGTAGCGCTGCCGTCGCAGCCGGGGGTTTTCGCTGCCTTGAAACGCGACCTCAAGCTCTGCGACACAGCAGGGCAGCAGTTGTCGCATTGCTGGAATGTCATTTTTGCTCCGAGCGTTTTCGAGCTGTCGCGGCCGCTGCCGCGTTACTTGTCGTTCTTGTATGTTCCGGCCCGGCTGGGCCGCTTGCTGCTGAAGCATCGCCCGCGGCTGGGTTCAGGAAAGCCGCGTTAGCTCGGTTGGGAGCGGACCAGGCGACACGCAAGCGCACTCGGGCGGTAGACTCCCATTCTCGCGAGGAAGAACCGATGGAATCCAAGCCGCCGCTGCCGCCATTTACCCCCGAGACTGCCGCCCGCAAGGTGCGAATGGCCGAAGACGCCTGGAACACGCGTGACCCGGACAAGGTGGTGCAGGTCTACACCGAGGACACCCAGTGGCGCAATCGCGCCGAATTTCCGGTGGGACGCGAGCAGGTGCGCGCGTTCCTGCAACGCAAATGGGCCAAGGAACTGGACTACCGCTTGATCAAGGAATTGTGGGCCTGCGCCGGCAATCGCATCGCGGTGCGCTTCGCTTACGAGTGGCACGACGACTCAGGCCATTGGTATCGCAGCTATGGCAACGAGAACTGGGAGTTCACGGAGCAGGGCTTGATGCAACGGCGCTTTGCCAGCATCAACGACCTGCCGATCGCGGAGTCCGATCGCAAGTACCGGTGGCCGCTGGGACGCCGTCCCGACGAACATCCGGGACTGAGCGAACTCGGGCTCTGACACGCACCGGCGCGGCAGATGACCTTGAACGGCGAATCGGCCAAGGCGCTCGGCGAGATCTGAGGAGATCGCGTGAGCGTGGTCATGTCCGGCAAGTTCCTGCCGTACAAAACCTACTGAACGGGTCATTAGCCGCCCGGCGCTCGAGCGCCCGCGGCTATTTGCTTTTGCCGACGGCTATTTGTTGTCGTCGGTCTTGGCCTTGGCCTGGGTTTTCACCTTGGTCTTGTGCACGGCATTCTTGCTGTCATGGGCGGGACCCGCGCCCATCGACCGGGTGCTGTGGCTGCCGCGACCAGTCGCCTCGGCATAGGCCGCGGCGGCTTCCTTCATGCACAGCGCGCGATCTTCGGTCGCCTGTCCGCTCCTGCAATAAGCGCGATCCTGCTGGTACTGCTCCTGCGCCTGGGACATCGATTTGTGTCCCATGGGGCCCATGGACCAGGCGGCCGGGGCCACTGCCAATGCCAGCGCGATGGCGCCGATACGACGGATGTAGTTCATGTCAATCTCCCTTGGGTAAGCCGCGGGGCTCTGGGCAGCAGCGCCGCCCCGCGCGTTGTGGTCAGCGCTCGCTGCTGGAGCTGCTGCCGGAACTGCTGCGATTGCTGTTGGAGCGGTTGCTCTGGCTGCGTGCCTGGCCGCCCTTGCGCCCGGCCTCACGTGCTTCTTCCGAAGTGAATTCGTGGGCCGTGCCCTTTTCGTGCGCGGCACGCCCGCCTTCGCTGGCGATTTCACGCTGGCGTTGCGGGTCCATCGAAGCGAAGCCGCGATTCGAACTGCCCTTTTTGCTGCCTTCGCTGTCCTGATTGTTGGCCATGTGGTTCTCCTGAAAAAAATGCCATAGGAAAGACATGACCGGCGGCGCGCCGGCCATGCCAACATTGAGCGTGCATAACGAGGCGCCGCTCGTCAGTAAGGAAAGCACGGGCTTGTAGGACGAGGCCTTGCCCGGTTACGATTGGTTGCTACAAATTCGGTAGCACGCCGTCCGCCAACCGCACCATCAGCGCCGCGGCGCCTTGTGGCAGTACAGGAGAGCGAGGTGGATTCTCGCGCAAGCTCGCGATCAATCGCGTGAGTTGCGCTCCCGAGGGCTGCACCGGTCCGAGAAACAAGGGCTGGTGTCCGCGCGCGACCAACACCGTCGGAAAAGTCTCGATGTCGATGTCGCCCATTGCGTCGGCTTCATCCTCCACGTCCACCCACGCGAACCTCAGTTGTGGATGCGCCGCGGCCACCTGCATGAAGGTGTCGCGCCACTCCCGGCAGGCGCCACACCACTCCGCACACAGGCAGATCACCCACCAGGCATCGTCGGCGTTCGGCTCCATGAGGCAAGTTTAGCAAGCGGTCACGAATAGGTGACCCAGTGCGCGTGATCGGGATGCTCCAGGTGGGGAATCGCGTTGAAGCCAACCAGCATGTGGCGCTTGGGCGTGAACGCGAATTCGGTGATCGAGCTGTTGCGAATGCGCATGTTCAGGTCGATGGTTGTTTCAGCCGAAGTGCCCAGCACGTGGCCGACTGCCGTCGCGATGGGGCCTCCGCTGGTCACGATCAGCACCTTCTGCCCGTAATGATTGGCGCGGACGTGATCGAGCGCACCCGCCACACCGCTGACGAAATCGTTGTAGGTGGGCATGCCTTTAGGGTTGGTCACGCCGGCCATCCATTGCGCAAGGCCGTCGCGCAACAGGCGAAAGTGGTGTCGGTAGGCCTCGTGCGAGGTGGGCGGTTCCAGCCGCTGCGGATGCACCGTCGCGATCACGGCCTGCGCGTCGTATTCATTCAAGCCGTCCCACGACAGGTGCTCGCCTTCGTGATTCATGCCTTGCAGGATGCCAGCCAGCGTTTGCTTGTGGCGATTCAAAGTGCCCGCGATCAGCCCATCGAACGAGATGCCTTTCTGCGCGAAATATTCGCCCAGCCGCACGCTTTGCTTGCGGCCCAGCTCGCTTAGCTCATCGTAGTTTTCCGCGCCGAAAGAGGCTTGGCCGTGCCGCACCAGATAAAGGGTTCCCATGCGGCATTCTGGCCGCGGCTGCCGCGGCCGCAAGTCACGGGTGCGACCAAGCGATGCGCTGCGCAGCAGCGGCGCGTCAGAACCCGCCCGACTCGAGCGTCACGATGCCGTTCGGTGTGGCAAGGACGGCCTTCACGTTGGGCATGCCTTGCTCCACCGCGACGCCTGTCAAGCCGATGGCGGCGTACGCGGCATCCAGATCCGCCGGCCGGGGGTAGCACGCATGCAAAGACCGCAGCGCCAGCCCGATGTCGGGCATCGCATCGCTCGCATGCGCGCTGTTCCACTGGATCAACGTGGGCAGTCCGCCATAGAACAGGCGCTGTCCATCGGAACGGATGCTGATCCGCCAGCTCAACACACCATTGGGCGTTGCTCGTTCGGCCGCCACCAGCTCGCCGCGATCGATGCCGTTGCGCTCGAGTGCCTGCAAAGCCGCCTGCGCGTCGTTGGTGCTCGCAACGAAGTGCACCAGGCGCGGCTGCTGCCGCAGCTTCTGCTTGAGCACCACGTCGTCCAGGTCGAACCACCGCCTGCGGCCCGGCGGCGGCGCGGCGGGATCGATCGCGATGATCTCGAGGTACGCGCGCGGATACTGCGGGGCGGCTATGCGCAGCACGCGGTTATGGGTTCCCATCAGCGGGTGCTGGCCACCGGGGCCGGGCGTCACACCAAGGGTGTTTTCGCACCATTGCACACCTTGCTCCAGCGAGTCCGCAGCCACAACGAGATGATCGACGCGCGATGACAGGGTCATAGGCTCACGCTTCCAGAGATACAGGTCACGGATTCTCCGCCAACCCAGACCTGCCCGCGCTGATCCTGCTCAACGTGCACGCGGCCCGCGCGTTGCAGGCAAGCGCCTTGCGCCGCCAGATAGCGCGTCGGCAAGTGCCCCTCGCCGATCAGCCATTGCGCAAGGCTGGCGTTCAAGCTGCCTGTCACAGGGTCTTCGGGAATTCCGCTGGCTGCCGCGAACGCACGCACTTCGAGCAGCGGTGCGTTGTCGGCGCTTCGGGGGACACCTTCGTAAATTGACGCGACGCCTACCTTCACGCCGAGATTCTTCAGCGCAAGGTGATCGGGTGAGAGCTTGAGCACGGTCTGCGGATGGTCCAGCAGGAGCGAAATCCAGACGGGGCCGTTGTCCAGGGTTTGCGCGGCGACGACGTGGTTGGCCTTGAGTCCGAGCGCGGCCGCGACCTGCGGCAACATCGCCGCGCTGGGCGCGCTTCGCGTCAAAGGCGGTGCCGCGAAAGCCAGGCGGTTGCTTTCGCGGCGGATCCGCACCAGCCCTGCCTTGCATTCCTGAGTCACGAACTCACGGTTGCGCGGCTTGCCGCCTGCTTCCAGCCATGCGTGGCAACTGCCCAAGGTCGGATGGCCGGCGAACGGCAACTCACCACCTGGCGTGAAGATGCGCACGCGATAGTCGGCAGCTTCGTCCTGGGGCGCGGATAGAAATGCGGTTTCGGAAAGGTTGGTCCATCGGGCGAAGTGCTGCATCGCGTCTTCCGACAGGCCGCTCGCATCGAGCACCACGGCGAGCGGGTTGCCGCGATACGGCGTCGCAGTGAACACGTCAACCTGCTTGAACGCGCGCTGTCGCATGGTGGCCGCTCAGGACAAGGGCTGGTCCAGCACGCCACGCGAGGCCGGATGATCCAGGATGCCTTGATACCAGCGATCAATATGTGGGCGCGAGCCTCGCTCGATGGCCAGGCCGCGCCAGCGGTGCACCTCACAGGCGACCGGAATGTCGCCCATCGTGAACTGCTCGCCGGCCATGAACGCGTGCCGCGACAGGTATTCGTCGATGCGCGCCATCAACGGCTCCATGGCCGCGACCGATTGCGCGATCGCGTCGGCGTTGCGCTGGTCCGGGGCGGTACGCATCAGTTGGATGAACGCGGGCCGGCCGGCGCCGCACAAAGTGGTCTGCTGCCAGTCCATCCAGCGTTCAGCCTCGAAGCGCGCCGTGAGCGGCTCGGGGTACAGCTTGCCCAAGGAGTGCTTCGCGCAGAGGTAACGCACGATGACGTTGGACTCCCACAGCGCGAAGCCATCGTCTTCGATCAGCGGTACCAGCGCGTTCGGATTCTTCGCCAGGTACTCGGGCGTCTTCACGATGCCGAAGTGCAGGCCGGCATCGATGCGCTCGAAGGGAATCTCCATCCATTGCGCGGCCAGCACCACTTTGCGGACGTTGATGGAAGTAATGCGTCCCCAGATTTTCAGCATGGTTTCAATCTCCTTTGCCTGATTGTTCCCGAATCGCAAGCGCCAGTGCTGCGACGCCGGCGTCGATCTGCTGCACGCTCGCGGTCACGAACGACAGGCGCAGCGTGCGTGCGTCGGCCGCGTCCGCGTAGAACGCGGCGCCGGGCACGAAGGCTACACCTTTGTCCACCGCCTTTGGCAGCAGGCGCGCCGCATCCATGCCGCGCGGCAGACGCGCCCACAGGAACATGCCACCGGCCGGCGCATTCCATTGCACATCCAGGCCTGCCATCTCCCTGGTCAGCGCCACCAGCATCGCGTCGCGTTGCGATTTGTACAAGGCGCGGATCGTCGGGACGTGCCGATCGAGGAATCCGCCCTGCATCACCTCGACGATCATTCGTTGGTTGAAGCTCGGGCTGTGCAAATCCGCCGCCTGCTTGGCCTGCAGCAGCTTGGGATAAACCGCCGCGGGCGCGATGATGAAACCCAGGCGCAGGCCGGGCGCGAGCACCTTCGAAAACGAGCCGAGATAAAGACAGCCGTCCGGATTGCGCGCGGCAAGCGGCAGTGGCGGGGGCGAATCGAACCACAGGTCGCCATAGGGGTTGTCTTCGAGGATGGGCAGCGCGAGCTGTTCGGCACGCCTCGACACCGCAGCGCGGCGCTCTTCGGTCATCGTGCGCCCAGTGGGATTCTGGAAATTCGGCAAGAGATAAAGCAAGCGCGCATCGCCGGCGCGCTCGCCGAGGTCATCGGCCAACACGCCGTCGTCATCGCTCGCCACGCTGACCACTTCGGGCTCCATCGGCGCGAAAGCCTGCAGTGCGCCGAGGTAGGTGGGCGTTTCGACCAGGATGCGCGAGCCCGTGTCCACCAGCACCTTGGCCGCAAGGTCCAGGCCCTGTTGCGAGCCGGTGGTGATCAGCACCCGAGCGGCATCGACCTGCCACGGCAGCATGGCCGCAACCATCTCGCGCAAGGGCGCGAAGCCCTCGCTGGCCGCGTATTGCAGCGCCGCCGCGCCGTCGCGCCGCAGCACCTCGTCGCAAGCCGCGGCGAACGCTTCGACCGGAAATGTCTTGGGCGAAGGCAGGCCGCCGGCGAAGCTGATGATGCCGGGCCGCTCGGTCACTTTCAGGATCTCGCGAATGACCGAAGGGTTCATCTTTTCGGCGCGGCGAGCCAGCAGCCATGGCATGGGTTGCGTGTTCATGAGGATCACTGTAGCCTTGCGTATCAACACACGGGCAGTACAGTTTCCCAGGTCAGTCGGCGATCTGTATCGCCCGCCGCGGCAGTACACAAGGACCCCTCGCCATGCTGATGAAAGCCGCTTCGCAGTCGCTCACCGAGCAGTTGTCGGCGCGCTTTGCGCAGCGCATTCGCGACCGGCTGCTCGCGCCGGGCGCGCGCCTGCCCTCGGTGAGGCAATGCGCGCAGCAGCAAGGAGTGAGCCCGTCCACCGTGGTGGCAGCGTACGACCAGCTGCTTGCGCAAGGCTTGGTGGATGCCCGCAAGAATCGCGGCTTCTTCGTGCGCGAGAGCCGCGGGGAACTCGCGCATTCAGGCGCTTCGTCTTCAGCGGCAGGCAAATCTTCGGCGTCTGGGAGGTCAACTTCGGCCGAAACGGCCGCCCGCCACCATGCGCCCATCGATGCGACCGCGCTGATCCGCGGCATGTTCCATAAGGTCAGCGACAAGCCGCAACCCGGCATGGGCGTTTTTCCTTCGGAGTGGCTTGAATCGACTTTCATGCCGGCGGCCGTGCGCAAGGTCACCAGCACGCGCGCGCTGCAGCAGTTCTCGTTGCAGTACGGCGAGCCCAAAGGCGATGCGGGATTGCGTCGCGCCTTGTCCAAGAAGCTCGCGAGCTTGAGCGTTCACGCGGCACCCGAGAACATCATCACCACAGTGGGCGCCACGCACGCGCTCGATATCGTCAGCCGCACCTTGCTGCGCGCCGGGGATCACGTGATGGTGGAGGAACCGGGTTGGGCGGTGGAATTCGCGCGTCTGAACGCATTGGGCATGCGGCTGCTGCCCGTCCCGCGCCGCGCCGACGGCCCCGACCTGGACGTGATGGCGCGCTATTGCGAAGCGCACCGCCCCAAGCTCTACGTCAGTGTGAGCGTGTTCCACAATCCCACCGGCTATTGCCTGTCGCCGGGCAGCGCGCACCGGATCCTGCAGCTCGCCAATCAGCACGACTTCCACATCGTCGAGGACGACACCTATAGCCACATCGCCCCGGAACACGCGACACGCTTGTGCGCGCTCGATGGGCTGCAGCGCACGATCCACGTCAGCGGCTTCGCCAAGATCCTCGCGCCGAACTGGCGCGTCGGCTTCCTGGCCGCACCCGCTTCCTTGGTCGAACAGCTGCTGGATACCAAGCTGCTCGCGACGCTCACCACGCCGGCGTTGCTGGAAAAAGCGTTAGCGCTGTGCATGGAACAAGGCCAATTGCGCCGGCATGCCGAACGCATCAAGACTCGCCTGGGCGCGGCGCGCAGCCGCAGCGTGAAGCTGGCGTTGAATGCCGGCTGCAGTTTCGCGGCCGAGCCCGCCGGCCTGTTCGGATGGGTCGACACGGGAGTCGACACCGACGCGCTCTCGCAGCGCATGCTGGACCAAGGCTACCTGCTCGCTCCGGGCGCCCTGTTCCATGCCCAGCGCCGGCCCTCCACGCTAATGCGGATCAATTTCGCGACGACCCAGGACGCCGCGTTCTGGAAGAAATATTCAGAGATGGTTCGCAGGATGTGAGCGGCAGCACGCGCTTACAGCATCTCTTCGGGCGCGAACGGCCCTATCAACTGCACCAGCAGTTTCAGCTTCGCGCTCGCTTCGGGTTCGCTGTGCGCGTCTTTGAACGGCGCACCCGGTGGTGCACGCCAGACCAGTTCGCCGTGATCCAGTTCGACGCGGTAGGCACCTTGGCTGACCGTCGCGTCCACTTGTTTGGCCGCTTCCTGCGCGAGGGCTGCGCTGCGGATCACCAGCGCCACCTCGCTGTTCTGGCGCCGCGAGCGCAGATCGAGGTTCATCGAGCCGATGACGGCCAGGCGCTGGTCGATCATCACCGCCTTGGAGTGCAGGCTGGCGCGCGAGGTGCCGCTCTTGGAGCCGCCGGCGCGGCTGCCTGAGCCCACCCCGGCGGTGGAGCCCATCCCGCCGACGGTCCCTTCCTGGTCCGCGCGCATTTCATACAGCTCGACACCCATCCGGATCAGGTCCTTGCGATAGCGCGTGTATCCCGCGTGCGCGGCAGGCGCGTCGTTCGAAGCCAGTGAATTGGTGAGAACGCGGATCCGCACACCCCTGGCGCGCATCTGCGCGAACGTGGCCATCATCGGCTTGCCCGGCACGAAGTATGGCGAGATGATCAGCACGTCATGCCGAGCTTGCTCCACCAGATGCAGCAGCCCGTCCACCGTGGTGTCGCCGGCGTCCGCCTCGTCCTCGTCCGGGCCGATCTTGCCGGGCTTGTCTTGCAGCAGCAGCGACGGGGCCCAGGTGAAACGCACCTGGCGCAGGTCCATCGGCGTGTCGTCCGGGCTGGCTGTCGAAGTCGACTTCACATCGGGCAGGATGGCTGAGGTCGCAGTGCTCGCCGGCTCGTTGGCGGCGACCGC
>Ga0070679_100002519_pt1 | contig 16605 bp, 12 predicted proteins | sample KBSC63BmetaG_FD_65652 | JGI IMG/M metagenome (GOLD analysis project Ga0070679, IMG submission 65652) | Corn rhizosphere microbial communities from Kellogg Biological Station, Michigan, USA - KBS C6-3B metaG | ecosystem: Host-associated > Plants > Roots > Rhizosphere | place: USA: Michigan... | reverse complement strand
CTCGGCCAGCGCCGGCATCCCGGCTTCCCAACGGGGCGCGCACCGGTTAGCATTGTGGGCTCACAATCTCCTCTTCGGCCCCACACCAGGGCCGGGGCGACCAGACCAAAGGACGGTGTCATGGCCAACCCATATGAGGTGGTCTTCATCTTCGACAGCGTGCTCGAAGAAGCGGCCATCAACGAAAAACTCGACCGATTTCATTCGCTCGTCCGTGTAGAGGGCGCCGAAGCTCCCGCGGTGGATCACTGGGGCAAGCGGACGCTTGCCTATCCGGTCCGCAGCAAGGACACCGGCTACTACGTGGTCACCCGCTTTCAGGCGGAGCCCACGGCGCTGCCCGAGTTCGAGCGTGCCCTCAAGCTCGACGACGGCCTCCTGCGCCATCTGATCGTGCTGAACGACGGGCCGCAACCCGTTCCAGCCTCGGCCACCAAGTCTGACGAGGAGGACGACGAATGAAGCGCTCCCACAAGACCTGCGCCATCTGCGAGTCGGGGGTGCGCGTGGTTGACTACAAGGATGACCGCACGCTGCAGCGGTTCCTGACCGAGCGCGGCAAGATTCTGCCGAGCCGGCTTTCCGGCACCTGCGGCCGGCACCAGCGACAGCTGGCGACGGCGATCAAGCGGGCCCGGGAACTGGCGCTTCTGCCGTACATCAAGGGTCACGCGGGCTGACATCGGTTCCGGCGGCCGCACGCCGCACGTTTCCCTGGGGCCTCGCGGGGCTGCTGGCGGTGTACGTGCTGCTCGCACCGCCGATCCTTTTTTTTGCCCCGCTTGCGCTGCTGCTGCTGGGTGGCTGGCCCCGTTCGGTGCGCGAGTGGTTCTGGCTGGTGGCGAGCGCGGTGCTGGCTGCCCTCTGGGCGGTCTCCGGCACAACAGCACTGGCCCCGGGCGTGACCGCCGCAGCGGGAGTCATCGGCGCTGGACTCTTCCTCGCGCTGAGTCTCGCCACCGGCTGGTCGGTCTTTCATCGGGCCCTGGTGGCGACGCTGGTCGGGCTGGGCACAGTGGCCGGTTGGGCCTCGTTGCTGGGGCAATCGTGGGCCGGTGTTCAGCTGAGCTTTGCCAACGGCCTGCGAACGGTGTTCGCCGCGCAGGCGGAGGCGTTCGCCGCCCGGGGCACTGATCCGGCCGTGGTGGACCAGCTGCGCGCCATGGGCGAGAGCACGGCCAAGCTCGCGCCATTCTTTTCGGCGTTTCTGGTGCTGGCCGGCCTGGCTGGCCTGGCGCTGGCGGCGCAGTGGCATGCGCAGTTGTCCGGACGCACGCTGGGTCGCCGGTCCGCACCGTTCCGGACCTTTCGATTCTCGGACCAGGCACTCTGGCTGCTCGTGGCAGGGATGGCCGCGATGCTGCTTCGATCGGGCGCACCATCCGTGCTGGGTGTGCCACTCCGTGCCTGGGCAGCAAACCTCGCCCTGGTCATGGGCGTGCTGTATGTGCTGCGGGGACTCGCCGTTTATCGAACGGCTGCCGTGCGGGTTCCCCGGCGCGTGAATGTGGTGCTGGGGGTCGTATCGGTCCTGTTCTGGCCGATCGCAGGCACTGGACTGGCGTTGCTGGGGTTGGCCGATAGTTGGGTAGATTTCAGGCGGCGCCTTGGCGTGCCGCAACCGGAGGATGGAACCGATGATGGAAGTAATTCTGCGGGATGACGTGAAGTCGCTCGGCAAGGCCGGCCAGATGGTGCGTGTGCGACCCGGCTTTGCGCGCAACTACTTGCTGCCGCAAGGCCTCGCCTATGAAGCGACGGAAGGCAACAAGAAGCGGATCGTGGCGGAAACTCGCGCCCGGACCACCCGCCTCGCAGCGGAAAAGGACAGCGCCGCGGCGTTCGCAGCCCGGCTCGAAGGCACGGCGCTGGCGCTCACCGGGAACGCCGGCGAGGAGGGCAAGCTGTTCGGTTCCATCACGGCGTCGGACATTGCCGAGGCGCTGAAGGCGCAGGGCCTCGACGTGGACCGCCGCCGGATCGAACTGGACCAGCCCATCAAGTCGCTGGGTGAGCACGTTGTGCCGGTGCGGGTGCATCCCGAGGTGCAGGCGCACGTGCGGGTGACGGTCACCGCCGCCGAGTAGCGCGTGACGGCTGGAATCCGGTATGTGGATGGGCCCCGACTTGCTCGCTCGCTGAGCGCCGCGTCCGATTGGGTCGCGGCTGGCCGCGAAGAAATCAACCGCATCAATGTTTTTCCGGTCCCTGACGGGGACACCGGCACCAACTTCAGCCTCACCATGCGCGCCGTCGCCGATGCCCTCAAGGCACTCGGCGACGCGTCGCTTTCAGAGACCGCCCAGACTGCATCGCGCGCCGCGGTGCTCGGCGCCCGGGGCAACTCGGGCATGATGCTCGCGCATTTCCTGCTGGGGTTCTCCGATGCACTGGGTGATCACGCCCAGGCCGACGTGCACGTCGTGGCACATGCCATCAGTGCCGGCGCCGACCGCCTCCAGACCGCCCTCGATGAGCCGCGCGAGGGCACTATCCTCACGGTGGCGCGGGAAGCCGCGGCTGCCGCCGAACGGGCGGCCGTCCGCACGGACGACATCGGTGAGTTCATGCACCTGATGCTCGCCGAAGGCGAGCGTGCGCTCGCCAGGACGCCGGAACTCATGGCCGTGCTCAAGGATGCCGGCGTGGTTGATGCCGGCGGGATGGGCTTCGTCCGGATGCTCGAGGGCGTTGTCCGCTTCATCGAAGGTGACCCGATCCTTGCGGCCGATGCCCTCCCGCTTTCCGCCGATGCATCGCTTGCACCGGCCGCCCTCAGCGCGGTCGCGCCGGAACGTGACTTCCGGTATTGCACGGAAGTCGTGGTGCGGAGTGAGGCGCTACCCGCGGCCAACGAGGTCCGGGCAGCCATGCATGGGTTCGGCGGATCCATCGTCGTGGTCTCCGCCGCCGACATCCTCAAGATCCATGTGCATACGGACATGCCGGAAGCCGTCTTTACGTATGCAGCGCGCTGGGGCCGGGTTGACACCACCAAGGCAGAGGACATGCGCGCTCAGCACGCCCGGCTGGCGCACGATGAACGCCGCCAGGTGGCGGTCGTGGCAGACAGTTCGGCCGACCTGCCGGACGCGGTGCTCGACCGGCATCGCATCACGCTGGTTCCGCTGCAGGTCATCTTCGGGTCGGAAACGTTCCGCGATCGCGTGGAGCTTCGGCCGGACGAGTTCTACCGGCGGCTTCGCACCAGCAAGGAGCTGCCCACCACCTCGCAGCCGACGCCGGGTGAGTTTGTACGGGTGTTCCGGGATGTACGCCAGGAAGCGCATGAGATCGTCGCGGTATTGTTGTCATCGGGCCTCTCGGGCACCTACCAGTCCGCTGTGGCCGCCGCCAGGGCCAGCGCCCTCGACGGGATCCACCTGGTGGACAGCAGGACCGCGTCGCTGGGGCTTGGCCTCCTGGCATTGCGGGCGGCCGAACTGGCCGAGGCCGGGTGGACCGGCGAGGCCATTACCCGGGAGCTGGAACGGGTCAAGCAGCGGTCGGGCATGCTGCTGACGGTGGATCGCTACGAGACGCTGCTTCGCTCAGGCCGGGTCAGCCGGGGCAAAGCGTGGATCGGCGGCATGCTCGACGTCAAGCCGATCCTCTCGCTCGACCAGGATGGACGGGTGATACCGGTGGACCGGGTGCGGGGCCGCGACAACCTGGTGCCGCGGGTCCTGTCCCTGCTGGAGCAGCGCCTGACGCCGCGGCCGGCGCGGGTGCGGTTCGGCATCGGCCACGCGGATGCCCCGGAAGCAGCCGAGCGGCTGCGCACCGCAATCGTAGCCGCCTTCCGGCCGCAGGACTGCTTCGTTACGCTGGCGACGGGTGTGCTCGGTGCCCACGTTGGTCCTGGAGCGTGGGCGGTCTTTTATCAGGTTGAAGATGCCGGGATGGACGGCTGATGGCGGGACATTCTCTCCCGCCGGACGTGCGGCGGGCCGTGGCGGCGATCGAAGATCTGAAGGGACAGGCGATCGTGGTGCTGGATCTTCACGGCGTCAACGATGCCACCGACTATTTCGTAGTGGCCTCAGGCACCTCGGAGGCGCACGTGCGCGGCATCGCCGAATCGGTGATGACCAAGTTGGACCAGGCAGGCCTGCACACCTACCACGCCGAGGGCCTGGTGTCCGGCCGCTGGGTACTGTTGGACTTCGTGGACTTTGTGGTCCACCTGTTTCACCCGGAGACGCGCGCGTTCTACCAGCTGGAGCGGCTCTGGAGCGATGCACCGGAGCTGCCCACTGGGACTCCCTGACGAGGTTGCCATGTTTCGTCGCCACCTGCTGGCGCTGCTGCCCCTACTGTTCGTCCTGCTGCCCGCGCGCCTGTCCGCCCAGTACTTCGGACAGAACAAGGTCCAGTACGAGGCGTTCGGGTTCAAGGTCATCCAGACCGAGCACTTTGACATCTACTTCTACGAGCGCGAACGTGAGGCCGCCTTTGACATCGCGCGGATGGCGGAGCGCTCGTACGGGCGGCTCTCCCGGGTCCTGAATCATCAGTTTCGCGAGCGCAAGCCGATCATCGTCTACGCGTCGCATTCCGATTTCATCCAGACCAACGCCACCGCGGGCGAGGTGGGTGAAGGCACCGGCGGTTTCACCGATTTCCTGAAGCACCGCAACATCTTTCCGCTCACCGGCTCGTATGCCGAGAACGAACACGTGCTGACGCACGAGATGGTGCACCAGTTCCAGTACGACATCTATTCCGGGGGCAAGGCCGGCGCGGGCATCGGCACGCTCATCGCAGTCAACCCGCCGCTGTGGTTCATGGAGGGCATGGCGGAGTACCTGGCCATCGGCCCGGTGGATCCCAACACCGCCATGTGGCTGCGGGACGCGTCGCTGGAAAACAAGCTTCCTTCCATCCGCCAGATGGAAACGGATCCACGAATCTTTCCCTACCGCTTCGGCGAGGCGCTGCTGGCGTATATCGGCCAGCGCTGGGGCGACGAGGCGATCGGTGCGATCCTGAGCAATTCACGGGTGTCGGGTCTCGATGGCGCGTTCCGCCGCACCATCGGGTTGTCGCTCGACCAGCTGTCGCAGCAGTGGCGCGATGCGGTGCTCCGCAAGTATCTGCCCGAAATCGGTACACGCACCACCGCGGCGGCGGTGGCGCAGCCGCTGCTTACCGAAGAGAAATCCGACGGCACGCTGCACCTGGCGCCGGCCATCTCGCCCGACGGATCTCGGGTGGCGTATTTCAGCGAGGCCAATTTCTACTTTGTGGATCTGTACCTCGCCGACGGCCACACCGGCCGGCGCCTGAAGCGGCTGTTCAAGTCCACGTTCGACAGCAACTACGAGACCTTCCGCTTCATCAACTCCTCGGCCAGCTGGTCGCCCGACGGGAAGTTCATCGTGGTGGGGGCCAAGCGCGGCCCCAAGGACGAGATCCTCGTGATTGACGTGGATCGCAACAAGGTCGCGGACCGGATCAAGCTCGATCTCAACGGCGTGACCACGCCCAGCTTCAGCCCCGACGGCAAGCAGCTTGTTTTCACCGGCTACAGCGGTGGCATCGCCGATCTCTACGTGGTGGACCGCAACGGCAAGAACCTGCGGCGACTGACGCACGACAAGAACGCCGAATTCGACCCGGTGTGGTCACCGGATGGCACCACCATCGCCTTCACGACCGATCGCGGGCCCAAGACCGACTTCGAGCAGCTGACGTTCGGCAACTTCCGCATCGCGCTCTACGACCTGGCCACCGGCAATATCCGGTTGCTGGATCACATGGAGCTGGGCAAGAACAGCAGCCCGCAGTGGGCCCCGGACGGGCGCTCGATCGGCTTCGTCTCGGACCGGACCGGCGTGAGCAACATCTTCCTGTACGATCTGGGCGATAACCAGATCTATCAGCTCACCGACCTGTACACCGGGGCGCAGGGCATCACCCCGCTCAGCCCGGTGCTGTCGTGGGCGCGCGGCGCGGACCGTATGGTGTTCGTCTATTACGAAAAGGAAAAGTACGACGTCTATGCACTGGATCATCCCAGGAATCTGAAGCGCGCCCCGTGGACGCCGGCGGAAGCGGACAGTGCGGCCCAGCTCGCGAGCATCGGTGCCGGCGGCGCCGCCCCTGAAGCGGAGGATTCTGCCCGCGCACCCGGGGACTCCGCCAGCGCGGCGCAGCCGGCACCGGCCGGCGTCGGGGTAGGTGGATCACTCTATCGCTCCCAGTCGGGGCTCCGCGCCGCCAGCAAGCTTGGAGCCGCTGATTCCGCCGGCGCCGCCGGCGCCGGGCCGGTTTCCATCGTGGCGCTACTCGATTCCGCCACCCTGAACCTGCCGGACACCAGCGAGTTTTCGGTCAAGCCCTACAAGGTGCATTACACGCCAGACTACGTGGCGCGGCCGTCCATCGGTTATACCCGCGATACCTTCGGACGCGGCTTCTTTGGCGGGAGCGCCGTCCAGTTGAGCGACATGCTGGGCAATCACCAGATGGTCTTCGCGGGCTACGTCAACGGAAGCTTCGTGGAGTCGCAGCTGCTGGCCGTCTACGCCAACCTGGCGCACCGGCTGAACTGGGCCGTGGGCGTGTCACAGGATCCGTATTTCTTCCTGGAGCCGAGTGAGATCGTCACCGGTCAGCCGTCCAGCCAGGAGAACACGTTCATCACCCATATCCGGCGGATCGTGCTGCGGCAGGCTTTCGTCCAGGCCGCCTATCCGTTCAGCCGGTTCCGGCGGGTGGAGTTGTCCCTGCGGGCCAACAACATCAAGGACGACGACCTCCAGATCCTGGAGCCGTACGATCCGTCAACCGGGTTCCGCACCCGGGACCCGGTCCTGTTTACCGAGGGGAACCCGAGTGCCAGCTACGTCCAGCCCGCGCTGGCGCTGGTCCACGACAACACGCTCTTCGGCTATACCGGCCCCTTCTATGGCCGTCGGTGGCGGTTTGAGGTCGCGCAGAACATCGGGACCTGGCATTTCACTCAGCTGCTGGGCGATTATCGCCGCTATGACCAGATCGCCGGACCAGTGGTACTGGCAACCCGGGGCTTCTACTTCGGCCGCAGGGGACGCGACGCCAATGAGTTCCAGCTTTTTGCCGGGACCACCGACCTGCTGCGCGGCCAGACATCGGGATCGTACATCCGGAACGAGTGCCGGAATGCCAATGACTCGGGGACGTACACCGGCTGCGTGGCGCTGGACCGCCTGGTGGGAACCCAGCTTGCGGTGGGCAGCGTCGAGCTGCGCTTCCCCATCCTCACTCAGCAGCTCTTCAAGAAGTTGCCGCTGGGCGTACCGCCGATCGAAGGCGCCGTATTCTACGATGTGGGCCTGGCGTGGGACCAGAACAGCACGGTCAAGTGGAAGGAAGCTCCGGGCGACGAGACCAATCCCGCCATCCGGGTACCGCTGCAGACCTGGGGCCTCTCCGCGCGCATGAACCTCCTCGGATTCGTGGTGCTGCGACTCGACTGGTCGCATCCACTCAACCGTCCCGGCGTCGGGAGCCTCTGGACCGTGAGCCTCGGCCCCACATTCTGAGGCCGTCGGTGCCAGTCCCGGACGGGCCGCGGTACGCTGCGGCCCGTCTGTCGTGTATACGCCGGTCTGGAACCGCTCCCGCCGCTCCTCTATCTTCCACCGGTGATTGTTCGACACCCCGGACCCGCGCTCTTCCTTCTCCTGCTCGCCGCCTGCGGCGGATCGGCTGACGCTCCCCAGCAGAGTCCCGTAGCTCTGGAGCGGATGCCGGTCTCGACACTCATGCGTATCGCGCGGGACGGTGGCCGTCCCGAGCTGTATCACCTACCCGATCTGGGTTCGCTCGACTGGCGCCCCGAGGATCGGCTGGCAGCGGTCCGGCAGGTGGTCGGTACCACCACCGAGCCGGCCCAGGTCGTGATCCTCGATACCAAGGGCACGCTCACCGCAATGCGGCTGGAAGCGGGACGGACTCGCACCGTCGTGCAGGATGCTGCGCTCGCCGCCTTGAGTGCTGATGGCGGCCTGTATACCGTGGACACCAGTGGCGCCGCATGGGAAGTGGGACGCCGCACGCCGGAGCGGTATCGCGCACACTTCGATCAGGTGCCGGACGCCTTGTGGGCCGGGGCATCGGGCACGCTGGTGGGCCTGGATTCGTCCGGGTCCGTGCTGGAGGTCTTCGGCATCAGTGACACCGTCGCGGTGCGCCCGATCGAAGCGGGATCGGTCGCCGCCGACCAGTGGGCAGACCTCGTCGCCGTCGCGGCCGATAGCGCGGTGTGGCTCTACGACCCGAACTCGGCGCGTGCCCCGAAGCAGGTCAAGGCCGGGCCGGGTGCGGCCAGAGCGGCCTTTTCGCCGTCGGGCCACCAGCTGTATGTGGCCACCACCCGCGGCAAGCTGGCCGTGATTGATCGCTTCAGCGGGAAAGTGCGGAACCGCATTTCCCTGCCCGGACCGGCGATGGACGTGCGGACCGATCCCTATGGCCGCTGGCTGCTGGTGCGGCCAGCAACGGGCGATTCCATCTGGGTGGTGGACCTTGACCACGACAGTCTGATCGGTGGAGTGCCGGGAACGTGGGCGCCTGATCTGCCGATGGTGACCTCGCCCAACACACTGGTATCGCGTGACAGGAACGATGTCATCGCCCGGAAGCTGACTGACCCGGGACTGCCCGAGGCCGGCCGCATCGCCGGGGGCGCCACTGCCCTCTGGATTGCCGTTCCGTGGAGCCCGGTCCGCGAGGACCTGGCCGCCGCGGCGCTCGCAGCCGACTCCGCTGCAGATACGACCGCGGACAGCGCCGCGACCAAGGTATATCTCCAGGTGAGCAGCTCGCAAAACCCCGAATGGGCCGCCGAGCTGGTGAAGAAACTCGGTGCCGCCGGACTCAGCGCGAGCGTGCTCAAGCCAGCGGCCGCCACCGATCCGTACCGCGTGGTGCTGGGCCCCTATCCGTCGCGTGACGCGGCCGAGGCGAGTGGCAAGACCCTGGGCATGCCGTACTTCGTCATCACCCTGCCAGCCGAACCCAACTGATCCGGGGCCGAGCCCCGGAGAGGCACCTTCATGAAGCTGACCAAGCTGGAGCTCTCGGGCTTCAAGTCCTTTGCCGATACGGTGACCCTCGATTTTGAGCAGGGCGTCACCGCGATCGTGGGCCCGAATGGCTGTGGCAAGTCGAATGTGTCGGACGCGGTGCGCTGGGTGCTGGGTGAACAGTCCGCCCGCCTGCTGCGCGGCGGGAAGATGGAGGACGTGATCTTCCAGGGCTCCACCGGCCGGCGTCCGGTCAACGTGACTGAGGTGTCGCTCTATCTCGATAACAGCGATGGTGACCTGCCCATCGCGTACCAGGAAGTGGTCATCACCCGGCGGCTCTCGCGGTCGGGCCAGAGTGACTACATGCTGAACGGCGCGGTGGTCCGCCTGCGCGATGTGCAGGACCTGCTGCGGGGCACCGGACTCGGCAGCGACGCGGGCGTCGTCATCGAGGCCAAGATGATTGACCTGCTGCTCTCGGACCGCGCCGATGAGCGCCGGTCGCTCTTCGAGGAGGCAGCGGGCATCGGCCTGTATCGTGATCGGAAACAGAGCAGCGAGCGACGCCTGGAGGAGACCGCCGGCGACCTGCAGCGCGTGGAAGACCTCATCGCCGAAGTGCAATCGCAGATCCGGAGTCTGGCTCGCCAGAAGGGCAAGGCCGAGCGGCATGTGAAGCTCATGGAGGAGAAGTTCTCGTTGCAGGTGACGCTGGCACAGCGCCACCTGGACCGGCTTGCCGGAGAGATGGCCGGGATGGAATCGCGCCACGGCGAACTCACCGTCGAGCTGCCCCGCGTCCGGGATCAGTTGCACGTGCATGAGGAGGAGCGTGCCCGCGCATCCGAGGACCGCGCATCCCGTGAAGCGGGCCGATCCGACATCGTCGAGCGGCTGGCCGGTGTGCGGCTGGAGCTCGGCCGCCTGGATGGTGAGCTGAACGTGGCCCGGGAGCGGCTGCAGCACTTCGAGGAGCGCGGCCGGCGCGCCTCCGATGAGCGCACCGCACAACAGGCCCGGGCGGAGCAGGCCCAGCAGGAGGAGGCGTCCGCGCTGGGTCAGCGGGCGGATGCAGCCGGAGAGCACGAGCGAATCGGGTCCGAGGTCGCCGCGCGGGCCAGCGAAGAGGACGCGAGCCGGGCCCGGCTGACCGAAGCGCGCAGCGCCGTCCGCTCGGTTGAACAGGGCATCCAGTCCCATCTGCAGCAGCTGCATTCCTTCGAGGGCGAGCGCACCGCTCTGGAGGGTGAGCTCGCGTCGCTCAGGGAGCGCCGCGGCCAGGCAGATTCACTGCTCGCGTCCCGGCGTGCAGAGCTGGTCATCATCGAACGGAAGCGGGATCAGCTGGTCGAACGATCAGGGATCGAGGCGCACGAGGCCCAGCGCGCGGCCGAGTCTGCCGAGCGCGCCCGCCACACGGTGGCTGAACGCCGCGAGCACGAGGCAGGCGAACGGGCCACCCGGCGCCAATCCGAGGAGGCGCTGGCGCAATTGAGCGCGCGACGTCACGCACTGGAGGAACTGGAGCGGGATCGGGTGGGCCTCGCTCCCGCTGCCGCGGCGCTGCTGGCGGAGCGCGGCCGCTTTGGCGACGCTGTGCTGGGACCGCTGAGCGACTTCATTTCCACCGAGCACGGCCACGCCGAGTTGACGGAGCGGTTGCTGGGCGAATGGATGCACGCGGTACTGGTCCGCGACGAAGACGCCGTGTCAGCTGTCCGGACATGGCACGCGACAGCCCAGCCGGGCGCGCTGGTGCTGCTGCCAGTGGAGCCCGGGCCGTCACGGCTGGCTGCACCGACGGATCTCGATCCCCGGCTCAACGTCGAGGGCCCGGCTCGGGAATGGGTCCGCGCGGCATTGGCAGGTTCCGAGGTCCTGGACGAACACGGGCAGGTCCTCCGGCGGGCCAGCGGCGCCATCTTCCTTTCCGGGGGCACCGCCCCGAGCGGCCCCCTGCGCCGCCGCGCCGAACTGGAGCGACTGGTGGCGGACGTGGCGGTGGCCGAAGCCCGGGTCGGCGCGTCCGACCGGTCCCTCGAGACGGCGGCCGCAAGCCTCGCCGAGGCTGAGCTGCTGCTCGCGGAGGCGACGACCCGGGCCGAGGATTCGCGCGAGAGCGAGCGCCAGGCCGTGGCCCAGCGCGAGGACGCGCTGCGCATGCTGGGCAACCTTACCCGCGAAGTGGCCGAAGCCGACCAGCAGCTGGCCTGGCTCAGCACACGCCTGGATGCCGCAGAACGGCGACTGGCGGAAATTGACGCCAGCCTGCTCGAAGCCGAACGCGCCGGCGCGCAACTGGAGGAGCATGCTGGTTCAGCTCGTGCCCGGCTGATCGAGCTCGAGGCCGCGCAGGAGTCGGCCCGCGAAGCGCGTGTCCAGTGGCAGGTTCAGGAAGCGCATGTGGCCGCGCGGCTCCGCGCGGCGGAAGACCGCGCAACCCGGGCCCGTCAGGCGCGCGAGGATGCCGAAGGCTCTATCCGCCGACTGGACGAGGAGGCCTCCGCCCTGGTGGCCGATGCCGAACAGCTCGCGGTTCGGCGCGGCGAGTGGGAGGAGGAGCGGGCCAGCCAGCTGGCGCTGCTGCGGGAGCTGGAGTCGGCAGCGACAGTGGCGGAGCGGGAACTCGCGGCCGCCTCGGCACGCTTGCAGGCGTCGGAGGCTGGGCTGAACCAGACCCGCGCAGCCGTGGAAGCTGCCACTGAGGAGCACCACGGACTGCAGATCCGCCTTACCGAGGCCGCCGCCCAGCGCCGGAGCATCGTCGAGCGGATCGAGACGGAATGGCGCCGTCCATTTGCCGACATGCTCGAAGGCACACCGCTGCTGGATCTGGATCTGGAAACGCTGGAGAATGAAGCTTCCCGGGTGGTGCAGGCATTGGAGAGTATCGGTCCCGTCAACCCGCTGGCGGTCGAGGAGCACGCCGACGAGACCAAGCGGCTCGATTTTCTGGTCTCCCAGCGCGATGACCTGGTCAGCGCCAGACAGTCGCTTCTGCTTGCCATCCGCGAGATTGATGGCACGGCCCGCGAACTCTTCGTGCAGACATTTGCCGCGGTACAGCAGCACTTCCGCACCGTCTTCACCACGCTGTTCGGCGGCGGCGAGTGCGATCTGCGTCTGGCCAATCCGGACGAACCGCTCGAGAGCGAAATCGAGATTCATGCCGCCCCCCGGGGCAAGCGCACCCAGCGGATCCACCTGCTGTCCTCCGGCGAGCGCACGCTGGTGGCGGTCTCGTTGCTGTTCAGCATCTACCTGACAAAGCCGAGCCCATTCTGCCTGATGGACGAGGTGGATGCGCCGCTGGACGACTCCAACGTCGGTCGCTTTACCCGCCTGCTCGAAGAATTCAAGGACCAGACGCAATTCCTGGTCATCACCCACAATCCACGCACCATGCAGTCGGCGGACGCCGCCTATGGTGTCACCATGCAGGAACCGGGAGTGTCCACCATCGTGGGCGTGCGCCTGGGTGAGCAGGAACGGGTGGCCTAGCATGCTGCGCACCTGCCCGGACCTGCTCCTGACGGATCGAACGGCACCCAACGTGACCTCCGTCACACCGCCGTTCCCGGCACATCGCTTGCACCCTCGGGGGCTCCCATGCTGGTCGTAATGCGGCGCGACGCAACGGAACAGGAAGTCAACGGCGTCGTAGCCGTCATCGAGGAGCTGGGTTATCAGGCCCGGCCGATGCCGGGACGCCAGCGCACCAGCATCGGCGTGGTGGGGAACGATGGCAGGGTGGATTCGTCCCGGCTGGCGGCGCTGGCGGGTGTCGTCGAGATCATTCACGTCACCAAGCCGTACAAGCAGGTGTCGCGTGAATGGCGCCAGGAGTCCACGGTAGTGCGGCTCCCGGGCGGGCTGGCCATCGGCGGAGAAGAGATCGTGGTGATGGCGGGTCCGTGCTCGGTGGAGACCGAGCGGCAGATTATCGAGGCTGCTATTGCCGTGCGCGACGCCGGCGCCACCGTATTGCGCGCCGGTGCCTTCAAACCGAGGTCGTCACCCTATGCCTTTCAGGGGCTCGGTGCGAGCGGCCTGAAACTGCTGCGGCGGGCGCGCGAGGAATCCGGGCTCCTGATCGTCACCGAAGCGATGGACCCCGAAGGCGTGGATCTGGTTGCCGAGGTGGCCGACATCATACAGATCGGCGCCCGGAACATGCAGAATTACTCGCTGCTCAAGAAGGCGGGACGCGCCGCCAAGCCGGTACTGCTCAAGCGGGGTCTGGCGGCCACCATTCAGGAGCTGCTGCTGGCGGCGGAATACCTCCTCGCCGAGGGCAACCAGGACGTGATCCTCTGCGAGCGCGGGGTGCGCGGCTTTGACCCTGCCACCCGCAACCTGTTTGACCTGAGCGCGGTGCCGGTGGTGCATGCGCTCTCGCACCTGCCCATCATTGCCGATCCCAGTCACGGGACCGGCCGCCGCCAGATGGTGGTGCCCATGGCGCGGGCAGCGGTTGCGGCCGGAGCGGACGGGCTCCTCGTGGAGGTGCACCCGCATCCCGAACAGGCCCTGTCGGACGGAGCCCAGAGCCTGGACCCTGCCGAGTTCCGCCAGCTGATGCACGAAGCGCGTCCCATCGCCGAGGCGATCGGGCGACACATTACCGAGCCGACTGGAGTGCGTACGTGAAGGCTGTGGCTGTACTGCTGGGCGTGACCCTGGTGGCATCGAGCGCCACCCGCATCGCGGCGGCACAGGATGCCGAGGCCATCGTGGGCCGGTCGGCTCGCGTGTATGAATCCATTTCCAGCCTGCGCGCCGATTTCACCCAGCGGATCGAAGACTCGATGATCGGCACGTACGATAGCCGCGGCGCACTGATGCAGAAGGGGCAGAACCGGCTCAGCATGCGCTTCTCCGACCCCGATGGCGACGCCATCGTCGTGGACGGCCGCCAGGTCTGGGTCTACACCCCCAGCACTGCCCCTGGCCAGGTCATCCGGATGCCGATTCCGACTGGAGCGCTGTACGGGTTGAACGTGCTGTCATGGATACTGGACCGGCCGGCCGAGCGTTATCGCATGCGCTACCTGCGGGCCGACAAGGTCAACGGGCGGGTGGCGGATGTGGTGGAATTGATCCCCCTGTCATCGGAGCTGCCGTTCAGCCGGGCGGTGGTGTGGCTGGATCGTGACGATGCGCTGCCGCGCCGGCTGGAGATCTCCGAACGACGGGGTGGCGTCCGCACCATCACACTCTCGCATGTTCGCGCCAACACGGCGCTGCCGGCCGACGCCTTCGCTTTTACGGTTCCGGACGGCGTCCGGATCGTGGACCAGCGGTAGGGGCGGCCTGCGGGCCGCCCCCACCGCTGACGGCGACCCCTTACTCGCTGCGCATTGCCCGCTCGACTTCGGATGCCTGGCTTTCCTCCAGCCCTGCCCGCCGTGCCAGCGCCAGCGTTGCCCAACCCAGCTCCAGATAAAGGCGGCGCAGGTCGCCGGAGCCAACGGCGGCGAGGTGTGCGGCCACGGTGGCCGCATCACCACGGCGGATGGCACCAGTGAGGGCGACCGACGGTGCTTCGGTCTCCAGATTTTCCACCGTGCCCCGCAACAGCGGCAGGTAGATCTGGCGAGCCAGTGACTCGGGCACTCCCCCATGCACCGCGACCCGGCAAGCAGCGTCGTACACTGCTACCGTAAAATTCGACGTCATCGCGGCCGCGGCATGGTAGGCGGGCTTGGCCGCGGCCGGAATCCGTACCGGGGACATTCCGGCCATCCTCGCCAGTCGTTCTGCTGCCTCCTCCGCCCGGGCGTCACCCTCGATACCGGCGAACGCGCCTCGGAGCCGTTCCACTGCCACCGCTGCGCTGCTGGTCACCGCCATCAGCGGATGCAACGAGCCGAGCGCGGCGCCAGACGGTCGCGCTGGATCGAGCGCGGTGCGATCGAGCAGTCCGGAGCAGTGGAGAACCACATGTGCCGGAGACAGCACATCCAGCTCGGCCACCGACACAGCCACCTCTGTAATCGCCGCATCCGGAGTAGCCAGCACCACAACGCCTGCCCGCCGAATGGCGCCGAGCCACGCATCGCGGCCAACGGCCAGCGGAAGCTCCACGCCGGCACCAGCACCTCGAGCCAGCAGCGTTACGTCCGCACCAGCTGCCGCCCACGCCAGTCCCAGGGCGCTGCCTATCCGGCCGCGGCCCACGATCGCGATGTTGTCTCCCATGACCGTAAAATGCACCGGACCCGGCTCCGAAACAGGGGGCCGGGCCCGGGAACGCCCGTCAGGGCGCCGACTCGATCAGTCGCTAGTCGGGACGCACCGATGCCAGCGACAGCAGTTCGGCGGGCGTGGTGGCCTTCCTGAGCAGCGCCAGCGCGGCCTGGACCTGCGGGTCGTCGTCGGCCCGGCGCCTGAACTCGGCTGGGCGGCCGAACACATACCGCGCCGCTTCGTAGCCGATCTGCTGGGACAGCAGACTCGCGCCACCGTTGAACGTCGCGTCCGGTACGTCAATGTGCTTGGCCTTGAGACGGCTCCGGAAGTCGCTCAGCATGGCGGGCGAAACGGTGAAGTCCACCGAACCGAGCGTGCCGCGGCGCTTGAGATCGAGGGCATAACTGGTCAGCACGTCGCGGTAACCGCTGAGGTTCTCACCCAGCGCTCGCGCCAGATCACGCTCGGAGGCACTGAGCGTGTCGGAACGGACCACGATGTCCGGCACGATGCCGCCGCCACCGCGCACGGTGCGCCCGGCGTCGGTGTGATAGACGGGGCGCGCGCGGATGGCGGAGTCGCTCGAGGCAGCCGAATCCCCCGCACCAGCCAACGTAGCGGCATCCTGCTCCGCCTGCGCCAGCTGGTCGGCCTGGTCCTTGGCGGTGCGCTGGATAGTGCGGCCGCTCGGCGTGAACCAGCGTGCGGTGGTCAGCTTGAGCGCGACGCCGTCTTCCAGCGGATAGAGGGTCTGAACCAGCCCCTTGCCGAACGTCGGCGTGCCAATGACCACTGCCCGGTCGTGGTCCTGCAGCGCGCCGGCGATGATTTCCGCCGCACTGGCGGTGAAGTCATTCACCAGGACCACGATGGGCAGCCCGGGCCAGTCCTGCTTGGCCTCGTCGGCGAATTCGCGCGACGATCCGGGCGCACGGCCCTTTGTCGCCACGATTTCCTGAGCTGGATTCAGAAACAGATCGGCCACCTTCACGCCCTGATTGAGCAGGCCGCCCGGATTGTTGCGCAGGTCGAGAATGAGCTCCTTCATGCCCTGCTTCTGCATGGCGCCAATCTCTTCCCGCAATTCATCCGCCGACGTCTCGGCCACCGGATTGAGCGCGATATAGCCGATTCCGTGGTCGAACATGGTGCCGGCGGGCACCGAGCGGAGATGCACCGCAGCGCGGGTCAGCGTAAACGGCACCACCTGATCCAGCCCGGTGCGCCGCACCTTGATGGAAACCGTGCTGCCGGGTTCGCCGCGCAACGTATTTACCGCCTGATCCGAGCTCCAGCCTTCGGTGCTCTTGCCGTTCACCTCGATGATCTGGTCGCCCGTGACCAGACCAGCCCGCTCGGCCGGAGTGTCCGGGAGCGGGCCTACCACGGTGATCCA
>Ga0070679_100002517_pt1 | contig 16607 bp, 12 predicted proteins | sample KBSC63BmetaG_FD_65652 | JGI IMG/M metagenome (GOLD analysis project Ga0070679, IMG submission 65652) | Corn rhizosphere microbial communities from Kellogg Biological Station, Michigan, USA - KBS C6-3B metaG | ecosystem: Host-associated > Plants > Roots > Rhizosphere | place: USA: Michigan... | reverse complement strand
CACGAGCACCTCGAAGTGAAGGTGTGGCCCCGTGCTGAGACCCGTGCTGCCGACATAAGCGACGGTCTGGCCGATGCTCACGTGCCGTCCCACGCCGATGCCCGAAGCATACCGGCTCAGGTGCCCGTAGCGCGTGACGTAGCCGTTGCGATGGCGAATCTCGAGTACGTTGCCGTAGCCGTTGCTCCAGCCCGCGCGCACGATGACACCGTCGCCGATGGCGCGAACGGGCGTGCCCATCGCAGCCGCGTAATCCGTTCCCTTATGCTGGCGCACGCCGCCGAGGATCGGGTGCTCGCGCATGCCGAAGACGCTCGAGATGCGGCGGAACTCGAGCGGCGCGCGAAGGAATGCGGCGCGAAGTGACTTGCCATTCTGATCGAAGAACTCGCCGCTGACCGATTCACTCGCGAAGCGCACCGCGTCGATCACGGTTCCCGACAACGTGAATGCCGCCGCGATCACCTTCCCGATACGCACCGTGCCACTGGGGGCGACCGAACGCTCGGCGACGACCTTGAACGCGTCTCCGACCTGGAGATCGCGACTCATGTCGACGCGATACTCGTAGACGTCGGCGAGCGACCATGCGAGTTGCTGGCGCGCCGACGACGGCAGTTCGTCCTTGGCGCTCGCGTCCATCGCATTGTAGAGATTCGATGAGATCGTGCCGGCGACGACGATGGTGTCGGTCGTCCACGGCAGGCGCTCCTCGTCTCCCTTCCACGCGTTGCCTTCTCGCCGAAGATGAAGCAGGCGGTCCGCGGCGAGTTGCAGGGTGATCTCCGACGGCGATGAATCGGCGGCGACGGATTTGATCGTCACCGGCATGCCGGCGGGAATGTGGCGCTCGTCGAGCGACGATGCCGCCTCGAGCGCGAGCGCGGCGGCGGAGTCGCTCAGTCCACCGCGACGCAGCACGGAGCGCAGTGATTCACCGCGTCCCAACGTGTCGAAGCGGAGCTTCCAGGTAGGCGTTGCGGCCTGCTGAACGAGAACTTCAGCAGGCTTGCGATCCGGCTCGGGCAGCCTGGGCGTATAGCGCAGCGCAACCGCGAGAACCAGCGCGACGAGCGTGTATGTCCCGATCCGAACGACGGTGAGCTTCAATCCATCTGTCTCCGGATGAACGTCGGGATCTCCATGTCACTGAGATCCTGCGTTCCCCGATCGTTCGGCTGACGCGGTGGGCGCGGCGGCTCGACGGTACGGGTCGGCGTTCCGCCGATGCGCGCGGGACGCGAGCCCGGGAATGGAATGACCGGCGCGCTCTTGGGCACGCCGCTAATGATCGGCGCTGCCGCTGGCGTGACGATCGTCTGCGAGCCCCCGACCTGCAGCGCGCGATCGAAGCCCGTCGCGATGACGGTGACGCGAATCTCGCCCTGCATCGCCGGCTCGTGCACGGCGCCGAAGATGATCTCGGCGTCGTCACCGACGGCGTCGTGAATGATCTCGTTGATCTGATGCACTTCGCCGAGCGTGAGGTCTGCGCCGCCGGTGATGTTGACGAGCACACCCGTCGCGCCAGACACGCTCACGTTGTCGAGCAGCGGCGAGCTGATCGCCTGCTGCGCGGCTTCCATCGCGCGGTTCTCGCCGCGGCCGACACCCGTGCCCATGAGCGCGGAGCCGCCAGCTTGCATGACGGTGCGCACGTCGGCGAAGTCGACGTTCACGAGGCCGGTCACGCTGATGAGCGACGAGATGCCCTGCGTCGCGTGCAACAGGACTTCATCCGCCTTCTTGAGCGCGTCCTGGAACGGGATGCCCTTGCCGACGACTGCCAGCAGTCGCTCGTTGGGCACGACGATCATGGTGTCGACGTTCTTGCGCATGTCGGCGATGCCCTGCTCCGCCTGCCGCATGCGCTTGCGTCCCTCGAACAAGAACGGCTTGGTGCAGATGCCGACCGTGAGCGCGCCGGCTTCGCGCGCGAGCTCCGCAATCACCGGCGCAGCGCCCGTGCCAGTTCCACCACCCATACCGCACGTGATGAAGACGAGATCGGCGTTCGACAGCGCGCGGCCCACCTCATCGCGATTCTCCTCGATCGCCTGCCGTCCGATCTCCGGACGGGCACCAGCCCCGAGGCCACGGGTGAGCTTCTTCCCGATCTGCACCTTGATGTCGGACTTCGACGTGAGCAGGGCCTGGGCGTCGGTATTGATCGAGATGAACTCGACGCCCTCGAGGTGCTCGTCGATCATGCGGTTGACTGCATTGCCACCGCCACCACCGACGCCCACGACTTTCATGCGGGCGTTCTGGGTCGCGCTCTCCTCGAACTCGAAGATCATTGAGAACGGTCCGTACTTCGAAATGGTGTGATCGGGAACTGCGAGGAAGGAGTGCAGCGGCGGCGAAGAACGCTGGCGGAACATGCCGCGTCAGCGCTTGAAAATCGCTCGGGCAATATAATGCTTTCCGGCCGTCCGACTACCCCTTTTTGACGACGCACCGCGACGAAAATCACAGGTTTCACAACACGAAGTTATCCACAGCAAGTCGTTGCGGTGACAGTTTTTTGATGCTCCGAGCTCGCTGTGATCTGAAGCACGGGAAAACTACGCACGGCCCTCCGCGCCTCCGCGTCTCTGCGGTGAAAAAGCGCCCTTCCCCCCGAAAAGACAATCAGAAGAAATCCTGAAGCCAGAACTTCACCCTGGCCACGAACTTCTCCATCCCACCGCCGCCGATCGCAATCCGCCGAGCACCCGCAACCGCCCCACCGAGCGCGATACGATTCGCGCCGTACTGCGCGAGACCCGCGACCGTCGCGAACCGCGGTGCCTCCACGGAGTCCACCAGCCCGCTGATGTTCTCCGACGGCACACCGACACGCACGCCGGTCCCGAATACGTCGCTCGCCAGCTCAGCCGCGCCCTGCATCGCCGCCGCTCCGCCCGTCAGCACCACGCCCGCACTCAGCTTGCCCGCAAAGCCCGCCGCCGAGATATCGCGCTGCACGAGACCGTAGATCTCGTCCATGCGCTGATGGATGATGTGTGCCAACAGCTCACGCGGAATCTGCCGATCACCCTGCGCCACCGTGCTCGGAAGCTGAATCACTTCGCTCGGATCGACCAACGGCTCATACGCGCAACCGTAGCGCTCCTTGAGCCGCTCCGCATCGGCTTGCGTCACACCCAGCCCGTGCACGATGTCGCTCGTGACGTTGTTGCCTCCGAACGCGACCGTGCCGAGATGCCGAATCTTTCCTTCGTGGAAGACCGCAAGATCCGTGGTGCCCGCGCCCATCTCCACGAGCGCGACGCCGAGCTCTTTCTCGTCCTCGGTCAACACGGCGAGTGCGCTCGCGAGTGGCTCGAGGACGAGCTCACGCACCTTGTAGCCGGCGCGCTCGACAGATTTCCGCAGATTGATGGCCGGCGAGCTCCCGATCGTCACGAGGTACATCTCCGTCTCGAGACGCGTGCCGCTCATCCCGATCGGATCGCGGATGCCGTGATCCTTGTCGACGCTGTACTCCTGCGGGATCGCGTGCAGCAATTCCCGATCCTGGGGAATCGCCTGCGCGCGCGCGACCTCGTTCGCGCGATCCACGTCCGACTTGTTGATCTCGTCATGGCTCACCGCGACGATGCCCTTGCTCGTCATCGCCTGCACGTGCTCGCCGGCGATCCCCGCGAACACCTCCTGCACGTGCACGCCGGCCATACGCTCGGCATCCTGCATGGCCTTGCGAATCGAACGCGTCGTTTCCTCGATGTCGGACACGACACCGCGGCGCATGCCGGTCGTCCGGGCCTGGCCGACGCCAAGAACTTTGATGGACGGATGCTTCGGGAGATCGCCTTCGACTTCGGCGATGGTGGCAGTGGTCTTCGCCGACCCGATGTCGAGTCCCGCGACGAGGCGTTCTGGTGTCATAAAATCTCTGATCGGCGGAATTCCGAGCGAAGGTGCGAAGCGCCGGAGCGAGGAACGATCATAACCGTTGACCGCCGAAATTCCGAGCGACGGCGCGGAGCGCCCGAGCGAAGAATGATCATGGCAATCTCGCGATCACCTGATCACGATACCGAAGATCGATCTCGGACGCGCGAAGCTGCTTGCGTCCCAGATCCGCCCGAACGGGGTCGATGTCGGCAAGACGGTCGAGCGTGATGTCGTCCATCGCGCGAACCGGCGTCGTGTCCACCTGCATGAGCAGCTCGTTGCGTCCAACACGTTGCATCTCGCTCACTCGCGCGTACATCGTCGGCATTCTGGTCCGCATTGATCCGAGCAATCTGAGCAGGGTGGTATCGCGCTGCATCAGCAGCGGCGCGTCCACCGCGACCCGCGACGGATCGATCGGCAGGAGTCTGCCCCGCTCATCATACACGCGAAAACCGCCGACCGCAGGGACGAGCGCCACGGGAACACGCTCCGTCACAGTCACGACCAGAGTCCCTGGAAGCTTGCGGTGCACGATGGCTTTGTCGATGCCGGGATGCCTGGCGATGCGCGCCGCGAGTGGTCCCGTCGGATCCCAGACCGACGCCAACGTATCGACGTGCAACCGGGCAAGAATGTCACTCGGCGCCACATAGCGCGCGCCCAGAATCTCGATGCGTCGCACGTGGAAGAACGCCATGCGCCGCATGACGAGCGTCGCCCAGAGCGGCGTCGTGAGCAGCAGCAGCGCCGCGATCCCGATCAGTGCGAGCTTGAGGCGCCTCATTCGAGCTGCATCATCTCCGAAGCCGCGCGAGCAGCTCCGGGCCGGTCTTCGTGATGTCGCCCGCCCCCACGGTCACGACGACGTCGCCATGACGGACCTCGCCGGCAAGCGCCTCGGCGAGCTCGGTGCGTGTGCCCGTCCACTCGAGGCGTCCGCCGGCGGCCGTGAGCGCGGCTCCGACCAGCGACGAGCTCACGCCTTCGATCGGCCTCTCACGCGCGGGATAGATGTCGGTCAGGAATACCGCGTCGGCCGTCGCGAGCGCAGCGCCGAACTCCTTGGCGAAGTCGCGCGTGCGCGTGAAGAGATGCGGCTGGAATGCGACGACGAGGCGCCGATCCGGATACGCAATCCGCGCCGTCGCCAGCGCTGCCGAGACCTTCCCGGGATTGTGGGCGTAGTCGTCGACGACGACGACGCCGCTCTCCTCACCGAGCACCTGGAAGCGCCGCTCGACGCCGCGATACGCCGCCAGTCCGGCCGCCATGTCGGGAACCTTCGCTCCGAGGCCGAGCCCCGCGGAGAGCGCCGCGAGCGCATTTAGAACATTGTGACGACCGGGAATGTGCAATTCCACGGCGCCGAGATCTTCGTCGTCGAACACCACGCGAAAGGTGGAACCGCCCGGCGCGAGCCGCAGATCCTTCGCGATCACGCGCGAATCCGGCGACGTGATCCCGTATCGAATCACCTCGCTGCTGCTCGGCGTCGCGAGCGAGTTCGAGCCCGCGTCGTCCGCACACAGCACGATCGTGCGCGCGCCGCGCACGAACTGCGCGAACGCGCGCTTGATGTCCGCGAGATCCGTATAGATGTCGAGATGATCGGGCTCGATGTTCGTGACGACGGCGACCGTCGGCGACAGCGCGAGAAACGAGCGATCGTACTCGTCAGCTTCGACGACGAACAGTCGATCGCTCCCAAAGAAGGTGTTCCCTTCCCACGCGCTCACGCGACCGCCGACGATGCCGGTCGGCTCACGTCCCGCCGACGCCAGCACGGTGGTCGTCATCACGGTCGTGGTGGTCTTGCCGTGCGTGCCCGCGACACCCACGAGCTCTCGGCCCACCGTGACTTCGCCGAGCGCTTCGGCGCGACGGATCACCGGGACATCGAGCTCGCGCGCGCGGCGCAGCTCGGGATGATCCTTCGGCATCGCCGAGGTGACGACGACGGCACGAGCGCCGTCGACGTGCGACGGATCGTGCGTGGTGACGTCGACGCCGAGGCGGCGCAGATCGTCCGCCGACGCGGGATTCGCGTCGCATCCGGTGATCGGAACGCCGCGCCGCAGGAAGAGCTGCGCGAGGGCGCTCATGCCGGCGCCAGCTACGCCGACGAAGTGGACGGGCCTTGGATCGCTCGAGTCGAGGAGAGGCATCGCGAGGGAAAACTAACGTCGCCCCCGCTCCACATCATCAGTGCGCGTCGATGAGCGCGAGAATTCGGCGCGCGATGTCCTCCGCCGCACGCGGACGAGCACGCGACGCAGCGCCCTGCCCGAGCCGCTGCATCTCCTCGGGATTGGCGAGGAGACGCGTGATCGTCGAGCGCAGCCGCTCGACGTCGAGCTGCGATTGCGGGATGTGAATCGCCGCCCCGGCGCGCTCGAGCGTGACCGCGTTCGTGGTCTGGTGATCGGCGGCGGCGGTCGGGAGCGGGACGAGGACGCCGGGAATCCCCCACGCGAACAACTCCGCGGTCGTCATCGCGCCCGCGCGTGCAAGCGCGAGATCCGTCGCGGCGTAGGCGTCGGCGATCGGCGCGAGATAGTCGCGCACACGAACGCGGTCGCCGTCGAGATGCTTGAACTGCTCGTACGTCCCGCGCCCCGTTCCCCAGATGACGTAGAGATCGTTGGGTAATCCCGCCTGAATCCATTCGGCGACGACGCGGTTCATGGCCAGCGAACCCTGGCTTCCACCGTACACGAGCAGCACGTGACCGCCGTCGCGCGGAAAGCCCCAGGCCGCACGCGCGGCGGCGCGATCCGGACGCGGCTCGGGCGGCGGCTCGATCGGCGCCCCCGTGTCGATGAGTGAACCCTCATGGTGCGCGTGGAGCACGCGTCCGGCTTCCGGGAAATTCAGATAAATCTCACGCGACCAGCGACTGAACCCGCGCGCGGTGAGCCCGGGAAGACTGTCGCCGGCTTGTTGCACGAGTGGAATGCGATGCACGACGCTGTACGCCATCATCATCCCCGCCGCGTACCCGCCTGTGCCGACGACGAGGGCCGGCGGCTTCGCCTCCACGAGACGTCCGATCGCGCGCCAGGCGCTCATCGCGCCGACGACCGTCTTCCAGTTGTTCCAGACGTTCGGACGATACAGCGGGTGGAGATCGAGGAGGACGTGCGGAAATTCCGTCTTCGGCAACACGTCGCGCTCGACACCGCGCCGCGCGCCCACGAAGAACGGCTCGATCTCGGGTCGCGCGCGAACGAGTGCCCGCGCGATCGCGATGCCCGGATACAAGTGGCCGCCCGTTCCTCCCCCCGCAAACACGATCCGCGTCATTGGCGGCCGCTACTCCAGTCTCGAGTCACTCCTCAGCGCTGGCCTCTCTTGCGCGTCAGGCCGGCGCCACCGCCAACGGATCGGTCGCCGCGCTGCCGATCACGCGCTCCCGCGTGCTGCCGATGTTCACGAGAATGCCCGTGAACAACATCGTCAGCACCAGGTTCGAGCGGCCGAACGACACGAACGGCAACGTGAGTCCCGTCGTCGGCAGCAACCCAATCACGACGCCGATGTGCAGGAACGCCGTGAGCACCGTCGTGAACGTGAGCCCGACCGCAACCAGCTGCAAGAATGGCGACCGTGCGCGACGCGCAATGCGAAAGCCGAGCAACGCGTACATCGCAAAAGCAACGGTGATGCCGGCGATGCCGATGAAGCCCCACTCCTCTCCCACGTTGCTCGCGACGAAGTCGCTGTAGGGAAAAGGAACGAAGAACGCCTGCTGCATTCCCTGTCCGAAGCCGCGGCCCGCCAGGCCGCCAGAACCAACGGCGATCAGCGATTGCCGGAGCTGGAAGCTCACCGCATCCGGTGCGTTGCCAGGATGCATGAAGGCCGTGAGTCGCGCGAATGCGTAGCGCCACTTCTCGATCTTCGTGAGCGTGAGCGGGAGACACATCGCCGCGAGCGCGAGGAAGTGGCTCATGCGCGCGCCGCCCACGTACAGGATGAGCGCCATGAGCAGCGTGAACAGCATCGCCACCGAGAGGTCCGGCTCCAGCGCCGCGAGCACGTCGAGCAGGCCGATCACGACGAGGAACGGCACCAGGCCCTTGGTGAGCCGCCTGAGGCTCTCGCCTTTCTTCACCACGAGCATCGCGACCCACACGACGACCGACAACTTCGCGAATTCGGACGGCTGGAACGACGCGCCGAAGAGAAAGCGTCGCGATCCGTGAATCGTTGGTGCGATGGACGCCGGCAGCACGAGGACCGCCGTCATCGCCGCGATCGTTGCCCACATGATGGGCCATGCCCATCGATGCAACTGCTCGGCGTCGATCTTCGCCGCGATCGCGAACACGATGATCCCGGCGAGCACGCCGCCAAGCTGCTTCGTGAAGAAGAACGTGCTGTTGTGGTACTCGTTCATCCCGACGAACGCGCTCGCGCTGTACAGCACAGCGAGCCCGAACGCCGTGAGCACGGCACTGATGAGCACGAGCATGCGCGCCTCGGGGCCCATGCGCCAGCGTTCACGCATCTGGGTCGCCGACGCTCCCTTCGCGCGCCCTCTCGATCCAGCCGCGTCCGTCATTGGTGCTCGGCGCCGGCCCCGGATGCCAGTTCTTTGAACACGGTTCCTCGATGCTCGTAGTTGTCGAACATGTCGTAGCTCGAGCACGCAGGCGAGAGCAGCACCACGTCGCCCGGCTGCGCCAGCGTGCGCGCCGTGGCCACGACTTCATCGAACGACGATCCGAGACGCGTCAACGGCACGGCTCCGGCGAGATCGTGCTCGATGAGTTCGGCAGCTTCACCATACGCAATCACCGCGCGGCCCGTCCGCTGGAGCTCGGGAACGAGATCCGTGTACGGCTCGCCCTTGTGCTTTCCGCCGAGCAGCAGGACGGTTGGCTTGGACATGCCGCGGAGCGCCACGAGGGTCGACGCCACGTTGGTCGATTTGGAATCGTTGATCCAGGTCACGCCGTCGAACTCGCCGACGGTCTCGATGCGATGCTCGAGCGCATTGAACGTCTTGAGGGCTTCGCTGGCGATCTCCACGGCGCGCGCCGTGCGGTGCTCCTCGTCCGCAAGCATCACGGCGAGCGTGGCCGCGAGCGCGTTGGCGACGTTGTGGTCGCCCAGTAGCGGCAGTTGGTCGCGCGCGATGACCGGCTGTCCGAGCACGACGAGCGCTCCGCGCTCACGATCGTACCACGCTTCCGCGCGCTTCTGCACCGAGAATCTGGTCTGCAGCCCGACGACGCGATCGACCATCTTCTGCACGTCGGCGTCGTCGGCGTTGGTCACCCACAGGCTCGCGGCCGACGCGTTCCTGAACATCAGCGCCTTGTCGCCGTAGTACGCCTCCACGCTCTCGTACCGATCGAGATGATTCGCCGAGAGATTGGTGAGCACGCCGACGCGAGGATCGATGCTCGGCGTATCGTGAAGCTGGAAGGACGACACCTCGAGCGCGACCCAGTCGGGCGGATTCGACGAGAGCGCCAGCTCCGTGAGCGGTGTGCCGATGTTCCCCGCCGTCGTCGCCCGCCGGCCGAGTGACTTGAGCAGATGCCCTGTCAGCGCGGTCGTGGTGGTCTTGCCGTTCGTGCCGGTGATCGCGATGTACGAGAGCCGCGGAAGAAACCGCAGCCCGATCTCGATCTCGCTCACGATCGGGACGTTCGCTGCTCGCGCCGCGCGAAACGGCGGCGCGTTCGGCGGCACGCCCGGGCTTGCGACCACGAGCGACGCGCGCGCAATGCGCTCGAGGTCATGACCGCCGAGCTGCACATTGATCTTGTCGTCGCGCAACTCGGTCGCGGTGGCGTCGAGCTCCTCGGACGTGCTCGAGTCCGACGCATAGACTTCCGACCCGGTACGGGCCAGCAGTTGTGCCGCGGCGCGTCCGCTGCGCGCCAGGCCGACGACGGCGATTTCGCCGCGAAGCCAATCAGATCGCATCGCGGGTTCCAGGACACGAGGCATGCGTCACCGGAGCTTGAGGGTACTGAGCGCGAAGAACGCGCAGAGAATGCCGATGATCCAGAACCGCACCACGACTTGAGTCTCCTTCCAGCCGAGCTCCTCGAAGTGATGGTGCAGCGGCGCTCGTCGAAAGACTCGATGCTTCTGCGCGTACTCGAGATCGTGGCGTTTGCGAAGGTACTTGAACACGAAGCGCTGCAGAATCACCGACATCATCTCGGCCACGAACACGAGGCCGACGAACGCCAGCACGAACTCCGACTTGAGCAGGATCGCGACGATCCCCAATCCGCCGCCAAGCGCCAGGGCGCCAGTGTCGCCCATGAACACCTGCGCGGGGTGCGTATTGAACCACAGAAATCCGATGAGCGCTCCAACCATCGCGAGACAGAAGACCGTGAGCTCGCCGGAATCCTGGAGATAGAACAACTGCAGATACCGGCTGTAGTCGACGCGGCCGATGATGTACGAGAAGATCGCGAACGTGCCGAACGCGATCGCCGACAACCCCGCCGCGAGCCCGTCGAGCCCGTCGGTGATGTTCACGGCGTTACTGGTGCCGGTCAGGATGAACGTCGTGAAGACGACATACCAGAAGGCCGGCACGAACAGCACGAGCACGAACTTGAAGAACGGCAGCGTGGTCGACGCCCCCGGAAGATTTGGCGAGATCGGATGCTGCCAGAGATACCACCCCACCGCGACTCCAACAGTGATCTGGCCCGCCAGCTTGTAGCGCTCCACCAATCCACGATTCTTCTCGCCGCGCTTCTTCTGCTGGAGCTTGAGAAAATCATCAAGCAACCCGATGACGCCCATCCACATCGTCACGAAGATCGCGACGAGCAGATACGGCCGGCTCAGGCTGAAGCGTCCCCACAGGATGATCGACGTGAGAGCGCTCATCAGAACGATCAGACCACCCATCGTCGGCGTGGTGCCCTTGCCCGCGTGCGACTGCGGCGTCCCTTCACGCACGACCTGATGCACCGACTGCCTGCGCAGCGCGTGCAGGATGATCGGCCCGACGATGAACGACAGCAGCAACGCCGTCACAGCCGCGAACACGGCGCGAAACGAGATGTACGTGAGAACGTTCAGAACCCTGAACTGCTTGGCGAACGGAAAGATGAAATGATAGAGCACGTGGGTGACTGGAGAGTGAAAGAGCTCAGGATTCCGGCTGACTCGCGGCCCACGTGACGATCGGCTGCACGAGGCGCTCGAGACGCATGCCCCGCGAGCCCTTGAGCAGAATCACGGGATTCGCGTCGAGCCGCGCCGAGAGTTGCATCCACAAGCCGTCGACGTCATCGGCGGTAATGACGCGTGGATCATCCGGCGCGATGCGCGAGAGTGCCGCCGCAAACTCGCCGATTCCGGCCACGAGCTCAATTCCGCCGTCGAGCGCCGCGCGCGCGACCTCGTCGTGCAACCGCGGCGTGTGCGACCCCAGCTCGAGCATCGTTCCCAATACCGCGGCACGTTGGCGCCCCGCCCCCGCATGCTGCAGCAGCTCGAGCGCCGCCCTCGCGGATCCGGGATTCGAGTTGTACGCGTCGTTGATCAACATCACCGGGCCATGCGTCTCGACGGCAACGCGCATCGGCGGCGACGGCATCGATGCAATGCCGCGCGCCGCATCCGCGATGGAGATCCCGAGCTCGCGCGCCACGGCGATCGCCAACGTCGCATTCCGCAGATTGTGCACGCCGCGCAGCGGCACCTCGACGCGCTGCCCTTCGAGGAGCATCCAGCCACGGCCATCGGGTTCGATGCCCCATTCGCTCGGATGCAGATCGCCCGCGTCGAGCCCCGCCGCCACGACGCGCTTTGCACGCGCCTTCGCCGCGTCGACAACGTCCGCCTGCGACGCCGGCACCACGGCCACCGGCACGCCTTCCGCCGCCGCGAGCTCCTCGCGCATCACGCCTTCGAGGTCTCCGAGCCCTTCGAGATGCTCTTCGGCGATCGACGTGACGACGGTGACGTTCGGCTCGGCGATCGCGCGGAGCTTCGGCACCTCGCCTGGCTGATTCGTCCCCATCTCGATCACGGCGACGTCCGCGCCGTCGGGGATGGCCAGCAGCGTGAGCGGCACGCCGATGAGATTATTCAAATTGCCCGTCGTCGCATGTACCTCGAAGACGCTGCCGAGGGCCGCGCGGAGCAACTCTTTCGTGCTCGTCTTTCCGTTCGTACCGACGACGCTCACGACGGGCTTGTTCCACGCGCGACGACGGCCGGTGCCCAGCGCGCCCAGCGCCACGAGGGTATCCCACACCTCGAAGACCGGAACGCCAATGCCCGCGGCCTTGTCGACGCGTGAGACGACCACGCCCGCTGCGCCCTTCGCGACTGCGTCCTTCAGAAAGTCGTGCGCGTCGAAACGCTCACCCACGAGTGCGACGAAGAGATCACCGGATTCGATCGTGCGCGTATCCGTCCACACGCGGCCGAACACCCGCGAGCCGCGCGGGAGGTTGCCGCTCGCGAGCGGCGCCAGCGCATCGGCGACGCGATCGAGAGTCCAGAACGTTGTGCGTGCAACCGTCGGCGGGGTGGTGCTCATGCGCGCCCTGCGGTCTCGGAAGCGCTCAGCTCGGCGACGATCGCCTTCTCGTCGAACGGCAGCTTGGTGGTACCACGAATCTGATATGTCTCATGGCCTTTGCCCGCGAGGACGATCACGTCGCGCGGCGACGCAACCTCCAGCGCGCGCGCAATCGCCGAGCGTCGATCCTCGATGCGCTCGCGATTCGTGCCATGCATGCCGCGCTCGATGTCATCGAGAATCGCCTCCGGATCCTCGGTGCGCGGATTGTCGCTCGTCACGATCGCGAGGTCCGCGTTCCGCTCGGCAATGGCGCCCATCTCCGGACGCTTGCCCTTGTCGCGATCGCCGCCACACCCGAACACGACGATCAGACGCTCGGGCGCGAACGGCCGCACGGCGTCGAGCGCCCGCTGGAGCGCGTCGGGCGTATGCGCGTAGTCCCGCAGCACCGTCGGGGCGTCGCGCAGCACCTCCAACCGTCCCGGCACCTGTGGCATCGACGACAACCGCTCCGCAATTCGTTCGAGCGAGACACCGAGCGCATATGCCGTTGCTGCAGCGCCAAGCGCATTGATCACGTTGAAGTCGCCGATCAGCGGGAGACGCACGTTCGCCCCTTTGCCGTCGAGGATGAGCGTGAACTCGCTCCCACGCGGACCAAAGCGAACGTTCTGGGCATGCACCTCTGCGCTCGGCACACGCTCGCTGAAGCCAACACGCCGGCGATCCGTCCGGAGCGCGCCCCACGCCGTGTCATCGACGTTGTAGACGACGGTCCCGTGCGGCAGCAGATAGTCGAGCAGCTTCGCCTTCGCGGCAAAGTACTTCTCCATCGTGCCGTGATAGTCGAGGTGGTCGCGTGTGAAATTCGTGAATGTCACGACGTCGAACGACACACCGTCGATGCGACGCTGATCGAGCGAATGCGACGAGACTTCCATCGCCACGCGGCCGACGCCCGCGTCGAGCAGCGCACGGAACAGACGCTGTAGCTCGATCGGGCCCGGCGTGGTGAGTCCGCCGCCGCCTTCGAGCGGCTCCCCCGCACTCCCGATCAACACGCCGAGTGTGCCGATGGACGCGCTCTTCACGGCGCCGTCGTGGAGCAGATGGCGCAGCATGTTGACGGTGGTCGTCTTGCCGTTGGTACCGGTGACGCCCACGAGATGCAGCTCGCGCGTCGGCCACCCGTACGCCACGGCGCCGGCTAGCGCGGCCGCACGACGGCCATCGTTGACGACGAGCGATGGCAGAGACGTGCGCGAAGCATCCTGCACGATGGCGGCGACCGCGCCGGCTTTGGCTGCTGCGTCCAGAAAGTCATGTCCGTCGCGCTCGGTGCCACGCACCGCGACGAACACCCAGCCGGGCTTCACGGCGCGGCTGTCGTCAGTGATTCCATCGATCGCGCGCGGTAACGCGCCGCGGCGCTCGGCGAGTAGACCGGCCCCGGCGAGCGCCTCTGCAATCGATTCGATTTCGGCGTGCATTCAGTTAGTTGAAGACCAATCGAACCAGCGTTCCAGTGGGCGCCATCTCACCCGCTACCGGGGAAGTTCCGGCCGTTCCGCTGCCGGCACCTCGACCGTTGACTCCGGTGAGCTGTACGCGAAAGCCAGCACTGTGCAACGAACGCACCGCGTCACGCAGCGTCATCCCGCGAACGTCGGGAACGGCGTGCATGACTCGCGGGACAGGAGGTTGGCGCTGCATGGGCAGCGTGACCACGAACGGTACGCGCCCGCTGTTCGAGACGGCTGAATCTACCGGAATCGCGGCGGCCACGGCGGATCCGGCCGCACGTGGCTCGGTCGACGCCGGTGTGCCCGCCTGCACTACCGTCGCCTTGCGCACGGTGTCGTTCTTCGATGGGTGCTCGCTCGACGCGAGCTTGGCGCGATCGAGCGCCGCGTCGCGCGCGGCGAGCGCCGCCTCGAGAATCGCCTTCGTGACCGGCGCGGCCGTCTCCGCCGCGAAGATCGAGCTCTGCGGGGCGGTGAGCTTCACGACCATCACGTACTGCGGATTGTCGCCGGGAAAGAGGCTCACGAAGTTCGGGTTGTACCGTCCCTGGACGTAGTGACCGTGCATGGTGGCGCGCGGCGTTCCCGTCTTGCCGGCGAGTCGATAGTTGTCGATCGCCGCCTTGAGCGCCGTACCTTCGTCGACGACGTCGAGCAGCATGTCGCGCACCTTGTTCGCCGTCGCGCGCGAGATGACTCGACGGACCACGCGCGGCGTGTGGCGATACTTCACCGTGCCGTCCGGCCCGATGACTTCCTTCACCAGTGCCGGCTCGATGAGCTCGCCGCCGTTCGCGAACGTCGCGTAGGCCGCCGCGAGCTGAAGCGGCGTGACCGCGATCTCGTAGCCCATCGCCATGGATGCGGCCGACGTTGCCGACCACGTAGTCGGCGGGTGCAGACTCCCCGGAGATTCCGTGGGAAACTGAATGCCGGTCGGCATACCGAAGCCGAAGTCGCGCAGCGTCTCGAACTCCTCGCGCGGCGTGAGCCGCTGGCTGAACTTCACGATGCCGATGTTGCTCGACCAGCGCAGTACTTCCGACAACGGCGCGCGGCCGATCAGGTGCTCGTCGCGGATGGGATTCTTGCGCCCTGGCAGCTCGAGGACACCGTCGCCCGTGTCGACCGAGTCGCGATCACTCACGCGGCCGCGGTCGATGAGCCCGGCCGCCATGAACGGCTTCACCGTCGATCCCGGCTCGAACGGCTCGGTGACGACCGTCGCGGACGTGGCGCGTGGATCCAGGCGACGACTCGCCATGGCGAGCACGTCGCCCGTGTGTGGATCGAGAATCACGATGTCGCCGCCTTCCGCGCCCATCTTCGAGACGGCGTCCGCGAGCGACTTCTCCGCGATCTCCTGGAGATCGTCATTGATGGTCAGCACGACCGTGTTGCCCTTCGTCGGCTCGATGCCCGGAGCCGTGGGCGATTCGCGGCTCTGACCTTTCGTATCCTTGAACATCGTGGCCTGGCCGGCGACGCCGTGCAGAATCGAGTCGAGCGCGAGCTCGACGCCGTCCACGCCGTTGTCCTCGGCGTTCACGTGCCCGACGATGCCCTGTCCGCCGCGCGAGAGTGCGTACGACCGCTCCACGGCGGAGTACGAGTGCACGCCGCGCAGCATCATCGCGGGCGCCGCATCCACGGCGAGAAACTCGCCCGGCACCACGAGGTACTTCGCATTCGTGTCGACGGCGCGGCGAATCAGCGCGCCGTCGACGCCAAGCTTCGCCAGCGCGCGACGCAGCTTCTGAGGATCGTTGACCTCACGCGGCGCGATCTCGAGACGCACCATCTCGCGGCTCTGCGCGAGCACGCGATGCGTGGCGTCGAGGATGTCGCCGCGCGGCGCGGGAATCGTTTTCTCGGAGCTCTGTTGGCGCTCGGCACGCGCGCGCCACTCCCGGCCGTGCACGAGCTGCACCGACGCCGCCTTCACCAGAATGGCGATGGCGAAGACGGCGAGCATGCTGTGCGCGAGTCCGATGCGGCTAGAGCGAATCATGTCGAGCGACTGTCGCGGGTTTCTGACTGGACGGGCGGGTGGTGCGATTCAGAAAAACCTGCTCGCCGGGCTTCGGAATGTGCATGTTGAGACGATGCTCGGCGATCGGTTGCAGGCGAGCGCGGCTGGACGCATCGCGAATCCCCTGCTCGAGGCGCACGCGCTCGGCCAGCAGCGCATCGCGTTTTCGCTCGAGATCGCGAATCTCGCGCTGCACCTGCAGGCCGCGAACTCTTCGTGCTATGACGCCCGTCGCCACCAGGACGAAACCGACGAGCACCAGCGCGATGAGCCGCCCTGGATTTACTCGTCGTTTTGCCATGCGCGGAGCTTGGCGCTGCGAGCGCGTGGATTGCGAAGCACCTCATCCTCCGACGCCGTGATCGCGCGTCGCGTGAGCGTGGTGCCGAGCGGCCGTCCGCGACACGTACACACGGGCTGCTTGGGCGGACAGATGCATGCGGCACTCCACTCGCGAAACGCGTTTTTCACGATCCGATCTTCGCCGGAATGATAGGAGATCACGGCGATCACGCCACGGGGGGCGAGACGATCGCGAAGTTGCGGGAGGCCGCGCTCGAGTCCCGGCAGCTCGTCGTTGACCGCGATGCGTATTGCCTGAAACAGCCGCGCGAAATCGCCCGCA
>Ga0070679_100002512_pt1 | contig 16627 bp, 14 predicted proteins | sample KBSC63BmetaG_FD_65652 | JGI IMG/M metagenome (GOLD analysis project Ga0070679, IMG submission 65652) | Corn rhizosphere microbial communities from Kellogg Biological Station, Michigan, USA - KBS C6-3B metaG | ecosystem: Host-associated > Plants > Roots > Rhizosphere | place: USA: Michigan... | reverse complement strand
AGTACCGCGGTCGCCACGGCGGAGAGGAACTCCACCGACGGGAAGTACGCGGCGTTGAGGTAGACGGTCTTCATGTTCGCCGTTCGGTTCTCCTCGTTGAGCTCGGCGAACTGAGACATGTGGCGGCGCTCCTGGCTGTACGCCCGCACCACGCGGATCCCGGACAGCGTCTCCTGGAGGTACGCCGTCACGAACGCGATCTTCTCTCGCGTGAGCCGGTAGGCCTCGGCGGACACGATCCGGAATACGAGGCTGCCGACGAACAGCACCGGGAAGATCAGAAACGTGATCAGCGCGAGCCGCACGTCCAGCGCGAGCAGGATGGCGGCGGTGCCGATCAGCGTGAGCCCGGCGGAGAAGAGTGTGACCACGCCGTCGGTGACGAGCTGGTCGAGCGCCTCCACGTCGTTCGTCAGACGCGAGATCACGACGCCCGCCTTGTTGCGCGAGTAGAAGCCGATCGACAGCTTCTGCAGGTGGGTGAAGATCTGGAGCCGCAGATCCTGCAGTGCGCGCTGACCGATCCACTCGACGAGGTAGGTCTGTGCCCAGGTCGCGAGCCAGTTGATCAGCGCGCTGGCCACGAACAGGATCGCGATCACGTCGAGCGCGGAGAGGTCGTGGTTCTTGATGCCGGAGTCGATCGCGCGGCCGGCGAGGTACGGCGGCGCGAGCCCCGCCGCCGTGCCAACCAGCAGCACGGCGAACATCACGACCACCCGCCTCCGGTACGGGCGCAGCAGCTCGAGCAGGCCGCGCAGCTTCCGTGCGCGCTGATCCTCCTGCCGCCTGATCAGGTGCCAGAGCGATGCGAGCCGCGCCCTCACAGGCCCACCTCCTCCGCCTGCTCGAACGGCTTGCGGTTGAGGAACACCTGGTCCGGCAGGCCCTTCTCCGCGATCTCGCGGTAGAGGTCCGAGCTGTCGAGCAGCTCGTCGTGGGTGCCCTGCGCGGCGATCCGCCCGTCCTCGAGAACCACGATCTCGTCGGCCAGGGCGATCGTGGACAGCCGGTGGGCGATGATGAACGTGGTTCGTCCGCGCGTGAGCTCGTGGAGGGCGCGGGTGATGCGACTCTCCGTGGTGGCGTCGACGCTCGAGGTCGCGTCGTCGAGGATCAGGATGCGCGGATCCTTGAGCAGCGCCCGGGCGATCGCGATCCGCTGGCGCTGTCCGCCGGACAGCGTGTAGCCGCGCTCGCCGATGCGCGTCTCATAGCCGTCGGGCAGCTCGTCGATGAAGTCGGCCCCGGCACGCCGCGCCGCCTCGAGCACCTCGGCGTCTGAGGCCTCGGGGCGCGCGTAGGCGATGTTCTCGCGCACGCTGGCGGAGAAGAGGAACGGATCGTCTGACACGAACGCCACGTCGCGCCGCAGCGACGCCACGTCTATATCCCGCACGTCCACGCCGTCCACAAGCACGCGCCCATCCGACACGTCATAGAGGCGCGGGATGAGCATGACCAGCGTCGACTTGCCAGAACCGGTCGGGCCGACCAGCGCCACGGTGCGCCCCGCCTCAACAGTCAGGTCGACGTCGTGCAGCACGGTGATCCCGCCGCCGTAGCCGAACGTGACGTCGCGGAACTCCACTCGGCCATGGCCGGTCTCCGGCAGCGGCTGAGCGTCCGGCGCGTTCTCGAGCCGCGGGCGCCGGTCGAGGATTTCGAGCACGCGCGCGCCCGACGCCACCGCACGCTGCGCCAGGCCAAGCGCGATGCCAAGCATTCGCATCGGCCCGGTGAGCATCACCACGTAGCCGTAGAACGCCACGAAGTCGCCGATGGTGATTGTCCCGTCGATCGCCTGGCGCCCGCCCACCAACAGCAGCGCCGCCAGCCCCAGGTTCGGCAGGAAGGCGATCAGCGGCGAGTAGAACGCGCTCAGCCGCGTGGACACCATCGACTGGTCGAACACGCGCTTCACCGATCGCCGGAAGCGCGCAAGCTGTCGCTCCTCCTGCGCGAATGCCTTGACCACGCGGATGCCCGACACGTTCTCCTCGGCCTCCGCCGTGAGCTCCGCGATGCGCTGCTGCACCTCCTGCGACGCCGGCCGGTTCTTGCGCCCATAGGCGAACGCGATCCAGATGACGAAGGGCGTCGGCGCCAAGGTGAGAACGGCAAGCGCCGGATTGACCGCCAGCATCACGCCCGCCGCGATCAGGATCGTGAGCGCCGACTGCGCGATGAAGATCAGGCCGTAGCCCAGGAAGAAGCGCACCGACTGCAGGTCGACCGTCGAGCGCGACATGAGTTGACCCGTCTGCTGCTCGTCGAAGAACCCGAGCTCGAGCGCCTGCAGGTGCGAGTACATGAGGTTGCGCAGGTCGTACTCAACGCCAAGCGACACGCGACCGGCGACGAGTCGCCGCGCCCCGCTCAGCGCGAACCGCAGCAGCGCCGCGCCGATGATTGCCCCGGCGAGCGGCCACAGGTTCGTGCGGCCGTTGCGGATCTCATCGACCGTGCGTCCCACGAGGTAGGGGATGAGCACGCCAGTGCCCATTGCGAGCGCCGCCAGGAGGAAGGACCAGGAGACGCCCCGCCGGTAGGGACGCAAGAAGCCGAGCAGTCTCCAGAAGACCTTCACGGCGTATCACTTTACTTAATGAAGCAAAGCGCCCGAACCAGCTCCCGGACGCCTGAAAAACCGTGATAGCTCCGGGTGGACTCGAACCACCGACCTCACCATTATGAGTGGTGCGCTCTAACCAGCTGAGCTACGGAGCCGCGCGTGTAGAAGAGTATCGGCGTGGCCCCCCGCCCCCTCCTGCTCGCGGTGCCCAACGTTAGCGAGGGTGCCGATGCCGGCGCGATCGACGCGATCGGGCGCGCATTCGGCCCCGCGCACCTGCTCGACCTGCACACGGATCCGGACCACGGACGCAGCGTTTTCAGCCTCGCGGGACGGCAGGGAGAGCTGGCGAAGGCGCTTGTTTCCGGCGCCAGAGCCGCCACCAGCCGGATCGATCTGCGGCGCCACACCGGCGCGCACCCGCACGTAGGCGCGATCGACGTCGCGCCAGTGGTGTACCTCGACAAGGCCACCCGCGGCGCCGCCTGCGCCGAGGCGCTCACTACGGCCGCGCTGCTGGCCGACGAGCTCGAGCTCCCCGTGTTCCTGTACGGCGACCTGGCGACGACGCCCGAGCACGCCGAAAGAGCCGCCATCCGCGCGGGCGGCCCCGAGGCGTTGGCGCGGCGCATGACCGCCAAAGAGCTCAAGCCCGACTTCGGTCCGCCGCACCCGCACGAAACGGCCGGCGCGACGCTCGTCACGGCCCGCCCGCCGCTGATCGCCTTCAACCTCGACCTCGATACCGACGACCTCGAGCTCGCTCGCAAGATCGCGGCGCGCCTGCGCGAATCCGGCGGCGGCCCGCCGGGCGTCAGGGCGATCGGCCTGTACCTACCGGCGAGAGAGCGGGCCCAGGTCTCCTTCAACGTCCACGACTACACGCGAGCGCCGCTGGCCCTCTTGGTAGAAGAGGTACGGCGCGACGCGCCCGTCGCCGAGGCGGAGCTCGTCGGCCTCGCGCCGGCCGCCGCCTTCGACGGCTTCCCGGACGACCTGCCCATCCGCGACTTCGATCCCAGTCGGAAACTGATCGAGAACGCAGTACGCTCCCTCGACTGATGGCACAGACGAAGAAGAAGCGCAACCGCAAGCACCGGGGCACCGCCGCGGGCACCATCGAGAAGGCCGCGCACAACCGCAGCACCCGCGCGTCCACCACCGCGAAGAAGCCGACCAAGGAGGAGCTCCGGCAGGCGCGCCTCAACCGCCCGCCCACCTGGCGCAGCGCCGCGAACAAGGCCGCTATCGCCTCGATCGTGTTCGGCGTGCTGCTGCTGATCCTCTTCAAGCGCCCGCCGGGCGAGGCGGTCATCTGGACCGTGGTCGTGTTCTTCTTCTACACGCCGCTCGGGTTCATGACCGACCGCGCCGTGTACAACCGGCGCATGCGCAACAAGGGCAAACAGCCCGGGCGGTAGATTGAGGGCCCGATGGACGTGCGCATGTTCACCGTGGGGCCGGTGCAGGAGAACTGCTACCTGTTCCGCCGCGACGGCTCCGACCGCGCGCTGATCGTCGATCCCGGCGACGAAGCCGACCGCCTCTTGCACGCCATCGACGAGCTGGGCGTCGAGCTCGAGGGCATTCTCCTCACGCACACGCACTTCGACCACGTGGGCGCCGTGGCGCCGGTCGCCGAGGCCACGGGTGCCGAGGTCTGGGTGCCCGAGCTCGAGAAGTTCGTGCTCGCGGACATCATGAGCTACGTGCCGTGGCCCGGCTTCGGCCCCTACGAGAGCTACGACGCCGAGCACACCCTGAAGGGTGGGGAGAAGCTCGAGCTCGCCGGCTTCGATATCGACGTGCTGTTCACGCCGGGCCACAGCCCGGGGCACGTCACCTTCTCGATCCCGGACGAGGAGGTCATCTTCAGCGGCGACGTCCTGTTCCAGGGCTCGGTCGGCCGGGTCGACCTGCCGGGCGGCGACGGCCCGACGCTGCTCGAGTCGATCCGCACGCTCGTCGAGTCGCTGCCGGAAGACACCACCGTCCACCCCGGGCACATGGGGCTCACGACGCTCGGCGCCGAGCGCGCCAGCAATCCCTTCCTCGCCGAGCTCGCCCGCTGACGTGGCGAGCGGCGGCAAACTGCAGGCCCCGCGGGGCACATTCGACGTGCTGCCCGAGGACGCGCGCAAACGCACGCGGCTGCGCGCGCTGTGTGAGGAGCTGTTCGAGCCCGCGGGCTATGGAGCGATCGACACGCCGGTCTTCGAGGCCACCGACCTGTTTGCCCGCGGAGTGGGGGAGACGACCGACATCGTCCAGAAGGAGATGTTCACCTTCGAGGACCAGGGCGGCCGCTCGCTCACGCTGCGCCCTGAGGGGACCGCGGGCGTGTGCCGGGCCTACCTCGAGCACGGCATGCACAAGCAGCCGCAGCCCGTGAAGCTCTGGTACTGGGGTCCCTTCTTCAGACACGAGGCGCCGCAGGCCGGCCGCTACCGCCAGTTCAACCAGGTGGGCATCGAGGCGATCGGGTCTGACGATCCCTCGCTCGACGCCGAGGCGATCCTGCTGCTGTACGAGCTGCTCGACCGCGCCGGCGCTAAGGGTGTGCGCCTGCGCCTGGGGAGCCTGGGCACGCCCGAGACGCGCCGCGCCTACAGCGACGAGCTGCGCGATTACCTGCGCTCCCACGAGGACGAGCTGTCGGATGAGGTGCGCGGCCGGCTCGACGCGAATCCATTGCGGGCTTTCGATTCAGACCATCCGGGCACACAGGCCGTCGTGAAGGACGCGCCCAAGCTGCTCGATCGCCTCAATGATGACGACAAGGAGCACTTCTCCGAGGTGCGCGCGCTGCTCGATGACGCCGGTCGCGCCTACGAGATCGACGACTCGCTCGTGCGCGGGCTGGACTACTACACGCGAACCGTGTTCGAGTTCGCGAGCGATGCGCTCGGAGCGCAGTCCGGAGTGGGCGGCGGCGGGCGCTACGACGGGCTGGTCGAGCAGCTCGGTGGGCCGCACACCCCGGGCGTGGGCTGGGCAGCGGGGATCGAGCGCATCCTGCTCGTGTCCGACGGGCTGCAGGCGGAAGCGACCGCGCCCGACGTGTACGTGGCACGCGACGGCGGCGCGAGCACCCGCGACGCCGCCGCGGCGGTGCGCGCGCTGCGCGAGGCCGGCTTCAGCGCGCAGATGGAGCAGGCCGGCCGCTCGCTCAAGGGCCAGCTCAAGCAGGCCGACCGCGTCGGCGCGCGTGCCACGCTGATCCTGGGTGGCGAGGGCGTGGCAGTGAAAGAGATGAGCTCCGGAAACCAGCGCGACACGCCCGACGTGAAGACAGCGCTCGAAGCACTCAAGGAGCTACTCGCGTGAAGCCGCCGCGCGAGAACCTGTACCGCGATACCTGGGCCGGCCAGGTGCGCACCGACCACGTGGACCAGGAGATCCGCGTGGCCGGCTGGGTGCACCGCCGCCGAGATCACGGCGGGCTGATCTTCATCGACCTGCGCGACCGGACAGGCCTGCTCCAGCTGGTGTTCCGCCCGGAGGAGGCGCCGAAGGCGCATGCCGCGGCGCACTCGCTGCGCTCGGAGGACGTCCTGACCGCGCGCGGCACGGTCGTGAAGCGCGAGGAGGGCACCGTCAACCCGCAGCTGCCGACAGGCGAGATCGAGCTGGCCGTGGAGGAGATCGAGCAGCTTGCCGACGCCGAGACGCCGCCCTTCGAGATCGACAGCGACAAGCAGGTGGACGAGCTGCTGCGCCTCAAGTACCGCTACCTCGACCTGCGCCGCGAGCCGATGCGGGAAGGGATCGAGCTGCGCCACGCGGTGATCGCCGCGATCCGCGACTACCTGAACGAGCGCGGCTTCCTCGACATCGAAACGCCCTTCCTCACGCGCTCGACGCCGGAGGGTGCGCGCGACTTCCTCGTGCCAAGCCGCGTGGAGCAGGGCTCGTTCTACGCCCTGCCGCAGTCGCCGCAGCTCTTCAAGCAGCTGTTGATGGTCGCCGGCTTCGAGCGCTACTACCAGATCGTCCGCTGCTTCCGCGACGAGTCCGCGCGCGCCGACCGCCTGCCCGAGTTCACGCAGCTCGACATCGAGCTCGCGTTCATCGAGGAGGAGGACGTGCTGCAGCTCTGCGAGGGGCTGATCCAGGCGTTCCTGGCGCCGGGTGGAGTCGAGGTGAAGCTCCCGTTCGACCGCGTGCCCTACGACGAGGCGATGCTGAGGTACGGCACCGATCGCCCGGACCGGCGCATCGGCATGGAGATCCAGGACCTGGGCGAGGCGTTCGCGCAGTCCGAGTTCCAGGTGTTCCGCGGCGCGCTCGAGTCCGGTGGCGTGGTACGCGGGCTCAAGGCCGCGGGCACGGATCTCACCCGCAAGCGCTTCGACGAGCTCACCGAGCAGGCCAAGCAGCTCGGCGCCAAGGGGCTCGTGTGGGCGGTGGTGGAGGGTGAGGGCTGGCGCTCGCCGATCGCCAAGTTCCTCAGCGCCGGTGAGATGAACGCGGTTACCCAACAGCTCGGCGCGAGTGAGGGCGACGCGATCCTGATCGTCGCCGACACCGCCGACATCGCCGCGCGCGTGCTGGGCCAGCTGCGGCTCGAGCTGGCGCAGCCGGCCGAGGGCCAGGATCTGTTCTGGGTCGTCGACTTCCCGATGTTCGAGTGGAACGAGGACGAGTCGCGCTGGGACGCGCTGCACCACCCGTTCACCTCGCCGACTGGCGACCTCGACGGCGACCCGGGCGCGTGGCGCAGCCGCGCCTACGACGTGGTCTGGAACGGCTGGGAGATCGGCGGCGGCTCGATCCGTATCAACCGCCCCGACGTGCAGCGGAAGGTTTTCACCGCGCTCGGCATCGGCGAGGAGGATGCCCAGGAGCGCTTCGGCTTCCTGCTGGACGCCCTCAAGTACGGCGCGCCACCGCACGGCGGCATCGCCTTCGGCATCGATCGCATAGTGGCGATGCTGAAGCACAGCGACAGCATCCGAGAGGTGATCGCATTTCCGAAAGCGGCAAGCCAGGCCGACCCACTTACAGGCGCCCCGGCACCAGTGGACCAGGAGCAGCTGGACGAGCTTGCGCTGAAGGTCACAAAGCCCAAGGAGTAAGCCCTACGGGCTACGGGCTACGGGCTACGGGCTATGGGCTATGGGCTATGGGCTACGAACGGTGGCTGCTACCTTTGCTCGCGGCCCGAGCTTGTTTCGCCCGCTGTCTCATTCGTTTGAGCCAACACCACGGGAGCGGGAGTCCGGCTCGGGGTTGGGCTGTGGCCCGCCCCGGAGGACACCCAACTTTGCTGAGCAAGGTTCAACTCCCGAGACAGCAGCGGCAAGCTGGGGCCGTTGTTTTCTCGCCCAGCCCTTCGATCTGAGACCCTTTCCCTGCATGGGTGACAGCACGCAGCTCGCGGACCACCTCTCGGCGCCGCGAGGCCAGGGACGGCTGAACGACTCACCCCACTCGGGTGCCGCCGGCGGGGCCGCGTGTGGGGACCTGATTCGCGTCGCCGTTCGCGTCGAGGGCGACCGCATTGCGGAGACCGGGTTCGTGGCGAGCGGCTGCGCCGCCGCGCGCGCGGCGGGCAGCGCGGTGGTCGAGCTGACACACGGCGAACCCTTCCTCGAAGCCGCGCGCCTCACGGCGGACGACGTGTCCGACGCGCTCGGCGGCCTGTCGCCGCAGGCATGCCACGCGGCGGAGCTGGCTGCCGATGCCTTCCACCGCGCGCTCGGCGCCGCTGCCCGCGACGGTGCGGCGCGCCTCGCGCCGGACGAGAACCGCACGCTGGTGGCGATGAGCGGCGGAGTGGACAGCGCCGTGGCGGCGAAGCTCGCGCTGGACGAGGGCCACGAGGTAATAGCGGTCACGCTCGAGCTCTGGGCGCACCCCGACCACGACGGCGAGCGCAGCTGCTGCTCGCCGCAGGCTGTTACCGGCGCGCGCGCACTCGCCCACCGCATGGGGCTCCCGCACGTGACTCTCGACCTGCGCGATGCGTTCAAGCAGGAAGTGGTCGACGACTTCGTGAACGAGCACGCCGAGGGCAGGACTCCCAACCCCTGCGTGCGGTGCAACGGCCTCGTGCGCTTCGACCGCATGCTCGCGCTGGCCGAGCAGCTGGGCGCCGGGCGCCTGGCCACAGGCCACTACGCGCGGATCGAGCACGACGGCAATGGGCCGCTGCTCACGGCCGCCGCCGATCCGCGCAAGGACCAGACCTACATGCTCGCCCGGCTCGAGCCGCACGAGCTCGGCCGCCTCTGGTTCCCGCTGGGCACGCTGGAGAAGCCCGCCGTGCGCGACATCGCGCGCGCAGCCGGGCTGCCGGTGGCGGAGAAGCCGGAGAGCCAGGACCTCTGCTTCCTGGCGGGGCTCGACCGCGGTCGCCTGCTGCAGCTCGGCGATCCCGGCGACATCGTGGACGTGGAGGGCAACGTCCTCGGCCGCCACGCTGGGCAGGAGTCCTTCACGGTCGGGCAGCGGAGGGGCCTCGGAGTGGCCGCGCCCACGCCCCTGTACGTGCTGCACAAGGACGCGCGGAGTGGCCGCGTGACGGTGGGGCCGCGCGAGGCGCTCGCCACCCGCCAGGTGGAGGTAAGGAACGGGAAGCTGCTCAGGCCGGGCAGCGCCGTGAACCGCGTGAAGCTGCGTTACCGCTCGTCGCCCATCGCCTGCGCCGTGCGGGCAGATCTCGAGCCTGGAGAGCATCCGCGCCTGGTACTAGAACTGGGGGATGCGGTGGACGGTGCGGCACCCGGCCAGACCGCCTGTCTAATGTGCAACGACACGGTCGTCGGATGGGGGACGATCTCGAAAATGGAGGGCGCGAATGCCGCATGACACGATCGAGCTGACGACGCCGGTTGGCAGGGACTGGGATCCGGTCGTACGGCTCGTGCTCGGCGGTATCGCGGACCGGCTCAACCTCGGCTTCGAGGAGTTGGACGATCTCCAGCTCGCCGTCGAGCGCCTGCTCCTCGAGGCGGGGACGCAGGATTCGGTCATGCTCGCCTTCGACATCTCCGAGACCGGCGTGCGCACTCGCATCGGGCCGCTGCGCGCAGGCGCCCTGGCCGAGGCGCTGCAGGGCCCGCCGCCGCCCCCGGGCGAGCTCACCCTCAGGCGCATCCTCGAGACGGTCGTGGACTCCTTCGGAGTCGAGCAGGTGGCCGAAGACGGTCAGCTGATCGTTCGCCTCGAGAAGGTGGTCCGGGGGGCTTGACGGTGGCCTCCGCGCCAAGCTCGCAACTGGACGACCGCGAGCTGCTGCGCCGCTACCACGTGGATGGCGACCGCAGCGCCCGTGAGCTGCTCGTGCAGCGTCACCTGCCGCTCGTGCGCGCGCTGGCCCGCCGCTACGCGGGCCGCGGCGAGTCGCTCGAGGACATCGAGCAGGTCGGGGCGATCGGGCTGATCAAGGCGATCGACCGCTACGAGCTGTCGCGCGAGGTCGCACTCACCACCTACGCGACGCCCAACGTCGTGGGCGAGATCAAGCGCCACTTCCGCGACAAGGGCTGGGCGATCCGCATCCCGCGCGGGCTGCAGGAGCTGAACGCGAAGATGTCGTCGACGATCGAGCGCCTCACCGCCAAGCTCGGCCACTCGCCGAGCATCGCCGAGATCGCGATCGAGCTGCAGACCACGCCCGAGTCCGTGCTCGAGGCCATGGAGGCGGGCTCCGCGTATGCGCCGGTCTCCCTGTCAGCGGGCCCCGGCCAGGAGGGCGAGCTGGATCCGATGGAGACGATCGGCACCGAGGACGCGAATTTCGAGCGCTCCGAGCAGCGCGCCTCGCTCGAGCCGGCGCTCGAGATGCTGCCCGACCGCGAGCGAGAGATCCTGCGCATGAGGTTCGAGGACGGGCTCACGCAAACCCAGATCGCGGAGCAGGTCGGCGTGTCCCAGATGCACGTTTCGCGCCTGATCCGCAAGTCACTCGCGCGCATGCGCGCGGAGCTCTCCTGACCTCGTTTCTTAACCTCGTGTCAACAGAGCACCCGGCCTAGCGGTCATGAAAGAGGTGTAACTTTCCTGGCCGCGAACTGGTGCGCGATGCCGGAATTTTGGGGGAGAGAGGAGAGCCGGCGATCAGTTACGAATGCGGTACTCACGCGGCCCCGTCCATTAGCTTGGCCGCGATGAGCTTCGGGGGAAGCATCAATTGACAGGCACGATCGATCTCGCACGCGAGTCGACAGCTGATACCGAAGTAAGCGGTATCCAGGCGCGCACTCCGCTGGAGCTGTTCTGGCGGAGGCTCAGAGAGGACCGCGTGGCGATGGCGGCCTTCGCCTTCGTGGTCATGCTGATCATCGTGGCGATCGCGGCCCCGCTGATCGTCAAGCTGGTGGGCGCCCGTCCGCCGGATCAGCAGGCCACCAAGTACCTGGACTCCTTCGGCACTCCCACCGGCCCGAGCAAGGACAACGTCTTCGGCGTCGACACGCTGGGGCGCGACCTCTTCAGCCGCGTGCTCTACGGCGCGCGCGTGTCGCTCCAGGTGGCACTGATCGCCACGGCGATCTCGGTCTTCATCGGCGTGGTCTTCGGGATGATCGCCGGCTTCTACCGCGGCTGGGTCGACACCGTGATCTCCCGCTTCATCGACGTTCTGCTCGCCTTCCCGATCCTGCTCTTCGGCATCGGCCTGGCCTCGGCGTGCTCGCTCGGCAACGGCTGCCTCGGAGGCCTGATCAAACCGGGACTCACGGTCGTCGTCTTCGTGATCGCGTTCGTCAACTGGACCTACATCGCGCGCATCGTGCGCGGCCAGGTCCTCTCGTTACGCGAGAAGGAGTTCATCGAGGCGTCGCGTTCGCTCGGCGCATCCAACTTCCGAATTGTGTTCCGCGAGGTCCTACCCAACCTCGTGGCTCCGATCATCGTCTACACGACGCTGATCATTCCTCAGAACATCCTGTTCGAGGCGGCGCTGTCGTTCCTCGGCGTCGGTGTCCAGCCGCCGCAGGCGAGCTGGGGCCAGATGCTGGCCGAGGCCACCGACATCTTCGACAGCGCCTGGTGGTACATGGTCTTCCCCGGAACGGCGCTGCTGCTCACCGTGCTGGCGTTCAACCTGCTCGGTGACGGCCTACAGGACGCGCTCAACCCCCGGGCAGGAAGGAACGAGTGATTTGGGTGGAGAGAGTGTCAACAACGGAAAGGACGAGAATGCAGAAGTTGCGGAGGCTTATGCCCCTCGCCGCTGTCGCTGTTCTCGCTCTCGTAGCCGCCGGTTGCGGCAGCGGGGGCGGCGGTAGCACCGGCGGCGGAGCAGGCACACAGTCGACGTCAGGGAAGACAGGTGGCACAGTCACCCTCCTCGACGCGGCCGGCAGCGTAGACAGCCTCGATCCGGGCTACTGGTACTACCAGACCGATTACGAGGAGCTTGGGCAGACCACACAGCGCTGGCTGTACAGCTGGAAGCCCAAGGACAACGTCCCGACTCCAGACATCGCGCAGGGCCCGCCGCAGATCTCGAACGGCGGCAAGACCCTCACGATCAAGATCAAGTCGGGCATCAAGTACAGCCCGCCGCTTCAGAACCAGACGGTCAAGGCGGCCGACATCAAGTACGCCATGGAGCGTTGTTTCGCGGCTCCGGTCGGCAACGGCTACGCCTTCTCCTATTACTCGGGGATCCAGGGCGCGCCGTCCGCGCCGACCTCGAAGGTGAAGGACATCTCCGGTATCCAGGCGCCGGACGACAACACGCTCGTCCTGCAGCTGAAGCAGCCGGTGGGCATCCTCGCCAACGCGAACGCGCTGGGTCTGCCCTGCACGATCCCGGTCCCGAAGAACTACGCGGCCAAGTTCGACAACAAGAGCCAGTCGACCTACGGTCAGCACCAGGTCTTCACCGGCCCGTACATGATCGAGGGCGCGGGTTCCGGCACGGTGTCGAAGGCCGGGTACCAGCCGGCGAAGCTGATCTCGCTGGTCCGCAACCCGAGCTGGGACAAGTCGACGGATTTCAAGCCCGCTTACTTCGACAAGATCATCATCAAGAACGGCAGCGACGTGACCGTCGCCTCCCGTCAGATCCTGTCCGGTACGAGCATGATGAGCGGTGACTACGCGGTTCCGCCCCCGGCGGTCCTCAAGGAGGGACTGACGACGAAGAAGGATCAGTTCCAGATCTCGCCGAGCGGTGGCAACCGCTACTTCTCGCTCAACACGACGGTCAAGCCGTTCGACAACCTCAACGTGCGTAGGGCTGTTGCCGCGGCCACCAACCGCAATGCCCTGCGCCAGACGCGCGGCGGGCCGGCGGTCGGCACGGTCGCCACGCACTTCATCCCGCCGCTGATCCCTGGCTTCGACCAGGCGGGCGGCAACGCCGGTCCGGGTTACGATTTCTACAAGAACCCGAACGGCGATCTGAAGCTGGCCGCGTCGTACCTGAAGAAGGCCGGCTACCCGAGCGGCAAGTACACCGGCCCGCCGATCTTGGCGGTGGCGGACAACACTCCGCCGGCCAAGCAAACGGCCGAGGCGCTCCAGCAGCAGCTCAAGGCGATCGGCATGAAGCTGAATCTCCGCGAGGTGCCGCACGCCACGATGTACTCGAAGTTCTGCGAGGTGCCGAAGGCGAACGTAGCCCTCTGCCCGAACCTCGGTTGGGGCAAGGACTTCTTCGACGCCCAGAGCATGATCGACCCGATATTCAACGGGAAGAACATCGTCCCGTCCGGGAACGTCAACACGGCTGAGGCAAACGACCCGAAGTTCAACTCCCGGATCTCGGCTGCGGCCTCGATCACGGACGCGAACAAGCGGGCCGAGACCTACGGCCAGCTCGACAAGGACCTCACCGGCCAGGTGTATTACGTGACCTGGCTCTGGGACAACGAGGTCAACTTCACGTCGAAGAACGTGAAGGGCGTCCAGAGCGCCTTCAACGGCAACGCATGGGACCTGACCTTCAGCTCGCTGAAGTAGCGAGGCCAGTGTCCTGACCTGTGACATAGCGGAGGCCCCGTCGCCCGGGTGGCGGCGGGGCCACCGCAGTCCAACGAACCACAAATGACCACCTACATCGTCCGCCGCCTTCTCTGGGTGATCGTGCTGCTCTTCCTCGTGAGCGCGATCACCTTCGTGATCTTCTTCGCGCTCCCCTCAGCCGACCCGGCGCAGCTCCGCGCGGGCCGCCAGCCCAACCCGCAGCTTGTCGAGGCGATCCGCCACAAGCTCGGCCTCGATAAGTCCCTCCCGGTCCAGTACTACCGGTACATGAAGGGGCTCGTCCTCCACTTCGACTTCGGCTACAGCTACCAGAACAACATCTCGGTCAAGCAGCAGATCTTCGACCGGCTTCCAGCGACCGCCTCGCTGGCGGTCGGGGCGGCGGTGGTCTGGCTCGTGATCGGGATCTCCGTAGGCACGATCTCAGCGATCAAACGGAGGTCCCTCTTCGACCGAGTGGCGATGGGCGGCGCGCTCGTGGGCATCTCGGCGCCCGTGTACTGGCTGGGCCTGCTCAGCCTCTACCTGTTCGCCAACGACATCGGCAAGATCAAGATCTTCCCCGGCTCCGGCAGCTACGTTCCATTAAGCGAGGATCCGACCAAGTGGTTCACGTCGCTGATCCTGCCGTGGTTCGTGCTGGCTGCGTCGTTCGCGGCGTTCTATGCGCGATTGCTCCGGGGAAACCTGATCGAAGTGATGTCCGAGGACTACATCCGAACCGCGCGCGCCAAGGGGCTGCGCGAGCGGCGGGTGGTGCTGCGGCACGGCATCCGCAGCGCGATCACGCCGATCGTCACCGCAGCGGGTCTCGACATCGGGATCCTGCTCGGTGGCGCGATCCTCACCGAATCTGTCTTTAACATCCCGGGTATCGGCCGTTTGGCGTACGACTCCATTCAGCAGAGCGACCTGCCCATGATCCAGGGCACGGTGCTGCTTGGCGCCTTCTTCATCGTGATGATGAACCTGGTCGTGGACGTTGCGTACGCCTTCATCGACCCCCGGGTGCGCTACTCGTGAGCCCCCTTCTAGAGGTCGACGACCTCCGCGTGCACTTCGAGACCGAGGATGGTCTCGTCAAGGCCGTCGATGGGGTCAGCTTCTCCGTCGAGAAGGGCAAGGTGCTCGGCATCGTGGGCGAGTCCGGTTCCGGCAAGAGCGTCTCGATGCTCACCGTCATGGGCCTCAGCCGCTCGCGCAACGCCCGCATCAGCGGCGCCGCGCGCTTCGACGGCCAGGACCTGATCCAGGCGTCCGCCGAGGATCTGCGCGACCTGCGCGGCAACGACGTGGCGATGATCTTCCAGGATCCACTCTCGTCGCTGCACCCCTTCTACAAGGTGGGCCGCCAGCTCGTCGAGGCCATCCAGGCGCACAAGTACGTGAACAAGTCGGAGGCCAAGGAGCGCGCGATCGAGTTCCTCGGAATGGTCGGCATCCCGGACCCGCGCCGGCGCTTCGACAACTACCCGCACGAGTTCTCGGGCGGTATGCGCCAGCGCGCGATGATCGCGATGGCGCTCGTCAACGAGCCGCGTTTGTTGATCGCCGACGAGCCCACCACGGCCCTCGACGTGACGGTGCAGGCCCAGATCCTCGACCTGATCGCGCGCCTCCAGACCGAGCTCGAGATGGCGGTGATCCTGATCACGCACGATCTCGGCGTGGTGGCGGAGGTGACCGACCACATCGGGGTGATGTACGCCGGCCGGATCGTCGAGCACGCCGACAAGCGCGACATCTTCCGCGCGCCGGAACACCCCTACACGTGGGGGCTGCTCCAGTCGATCCCGCGCCTCGACCGCCCGCGCGACGAGCCGCTCGTGCCGATCCCGGGCCGCCCGCCGAGCCTCATCACGCTGCCCACAGGCTGCAACTTCCACCCGCGCTGCCCGTACGTGCGCCCGCGCCACCGCGAGGTTGACCCGCGGCTCGAGCCGGTGCCCGAGGACCCCGCGCACCGGGTCGCGTGCCTCCTGCCCAGCGAGACGCGCAAGCGGCTCTGGCAGGAGCTGTCCGCGGGCAAGGCGCCTGAGGAGGCGCGCGCCGAGATCGTCGAGGGAGGGCTGGCATGAGCGAAGCGCTCGTTGAGGTTCGCGACGTCGTCAAGCACTTCCCGATCACGAGCGGGATCGTGCTGCAGAAGCAGGTCGGCGCGGTGCACGCCGTCGACGGTGTGTCGTTCGACGTGCTGCGCGGAGAGACGCTGGGCATCGTGGGGGAGACGGGCTGCGGCAAGAGCACGACCGCCCGTCTGATCACCCGCCTGCTCCAGCCCACCAGCGGCACGGTGAGCTTCGAGGGGCGCGACATCAGTCACATGGGCCGCAGCGAGATCAAGCCTCTCCGCAAGGAGATGCAGATGATCTTCCAGGACCCCTACTCCTCGCTCAATCCGCGCAAGACCGTTGGCTCGATCATTGCCGAGCCCTTCAAGATCCATGGGCTCAAGGAGGGCACGGGCGAGCGCAAGCGGGCGGTGCAGCAGCTGATGGAGCAGGTGGGTCTCAACCCCGAGCACTTCAACCGCTACCCGCACGAGTTCTCGGGTGGCCAGCGCCAGCGCATCGGCGTCGCGCGGGCGATCGCGCTGCAGCCGAAGCTGATCATCGCGGACGAGCCCGTCTCGGCGCTCGACGTCTCGATCCAGGCGCAGATCCTCAACCTCCTGCGCGACCTTCAGCGCGATCTCGGCATCACGCTCGTGCTGATCGCCCACGACCTGTCCGTCGTCCGCCACATGTGCGACCGCGTCGCGGTGATGTACCTGGGCAAGATTGTCGAGCTGGCCGACTCCGAGACGCTCTACACGCGCCCCCGGCACCCGTACACCGGCGTGCTCCTGTCGGCCGTGCCGGTCCCGGACCCCGAGCTGACCGCCGCGCGCAGACGGCAGATACCCGGCGGGGACGTGCCGAGCCCGACCAATCCGCCGCCCGCGTGCCGCTTCCATCCCCGCTGCCCGAAGGTGCAGCAGATCTGCCGCGAGGACGAGCCACTGCTCTCCCCAAAGGACAGCGGGGCGCTCACCGCGTGCCACTTCCCGCTGACCGATAACGAGGCCGCAGAGCGCCTCGGCACAGCCGAGCACGCCTAACGAACGCC
>Ga0070679_100002511_pt1 | contig 16628 bp, 11 predicted proteins | sample KBSC63BmetaG_FD_65652 | JGI IMG/M metagenome (GOLD analysis project Ga0070679, IMG submission 65652) | Corn rhizosphere microbial communities from Kellogg Biological Station, Michigan, USA - KBS C6-3B metaG | ecosystem: Host-associated > Plants > Roots > Rhizosphere | place: USA: Michigan... | reverse complement strand
CCCGGATTGAAGCTCGGTGTCAGCGAGTCGTCGGGGGTGGTCGCGTAATCGCTGCCGGCCGCCGCCGCGCCGCCGACGCTCCATGGCGATCCCACCTGCGCGATCATCCACGTGGCCTGGTTCTCGACCCAGGGCTTGAGCAGGGCATTGATCTGGATTCCATCGTCGTAGAACTGTTTATACATCTGCAGCGTTGCCGACTGGAGGACTGCACCGTTCGGAACCGGTCCGCCTTCGGACTGGTAGATCGCGAATCGCACAAGCGGGTTGTAGCTCGTCGGATCGAGATTCAGCGGGCTGATCGCGCCGCGCACGACGCTCGGTGCAGTACCGTCGAGAAACGTGTCGCTCGCGCCGACATAGCCGTTCAAGACACGCTGGAGCGTCACGGTCGTCAGTGTGGCGGCGATCGTGATGTTGACCGGCGCCGAAAGCGTCATGCCGCCGACATTGTCGACGGCGATGGCTTCGACACGGTACGGGCCGACCAGGATTGGCGTCCACGCGACTGTGTACGGGGCAACAGTTGCCTGGCCGAGCTTGACGCCGTTAGCGTAGTACTCGACGCGCGAGATGGCACCGTCGGGGTCGAACGCGTTGGCCGTGAGGCTAAGCGGCGTGCCCGGGACAAAACTTGCGCCGCCCGCAGGCGATGTAACACTGACCGTTGGTAGCTGATTGCCTGGTGGGTTTGGCTGGATCCAACCAACTGGCTTGTAGATCCAGATCTGCCCGTTGTTGCTGTCTTCGAGGCCGACGAAGACGTCGTAGTACGCCGCGTAGTGCCACTTACCCAGGATGCCGGTATCGATGATTCCTGGCGGGACTGGTCCCGCCGGCGAGCGTTTCGTTACCGTCCAACCCGAGATGCCGTTCCCTGACGCCGGCTCGTGCAACTCCCAGACGACGCCGGCGCCACACCACAGCGGGAACGTGCCGCGTCCAGGATCGAACTCGAGCGCACAGTTCTGAATGTTGATATTTTGCGCCGACAGCCAGCTTTGCAGGCTCGCGATCGTCGATTCGATCTGCACGCTGCGATCGGGATTACTGAGGCCGGGTGTCGTCACATCCCAGAACTGGAACGGCGTCGTGTTGTTGCCGGTGCGGACGAAGAGCTTGCGCACCGGATCGTAGCCGCAGGTGGTCTGACCGCCGACACCAACCGAAAAGATGCCGACTTTCGTGCTCTGATCCAGCGTCGGATTGGTGATGTCTGTCAGCTGATAGCGATAGAGGTCGAGGCTGGTTGCGAACAGACTGGACGCCGCCGTATAGACGACGTCGTGACCGCCCTCGGCCGCATAGCCGGTGCAGCCGTCGACATGGCTGCCGGGTAGTATCTGGTTCGGTATGTGCAAAAAGATATCTCGGTTTTCCCACATCTGGCCGCCGGCGATCGACGTCGGGTCGACGCGCTTGACGTTCGATCCAGTCGTGCCGCCCACTTTGTTGCCGTCGGCCTTGTTCGGGTCGAACAGATACGGACCGATCGGTCTCGTCGTGGTCGGATTCGTCTCGGAAACCCTGACGTAGAAGAATCCGTTGTTGTAGGTCGCGCCGCCCCAGGTGATGAACCGGTCCGCGATGGGCAGGAACAGGTTGTTGTCGTAGGTATGCGACGATATCGGCGCGTGATCGACGCCGTCGATCGCAAGGAATCCTGCCACCGGATCGTTGTATATCTCGCTCGGCAGCGATGCGCGTTCCCACTCCAGATTGCTCGAATGCCAGCGATACACATCATTGCCCGGATAGTTGGCATGGCCGCCGCCGTAGATGATCAGATCGCCGCGGTTGCTGTCCCAGGCAAAGCTGCTCCATGGCTGGATGATCTTCGAAGGCGGCGACGGCGCCCCACGGTTGAGCGGCTCGAGCGAGGGCGGCGTCCAGACGTCGCTGAAAATGTTGTTGTTGACCAGCAGCCAACTGTTCGCCGGCATCTGAAGAATCAGAGGCAGCAATTGCCCGGAAGCGACATAGGGAGGGATAGATTGCGCAAGCGTGGCGCAGGAAAAAGACGATGCTGCGACCAGCATCGCCAGGCCCAGGGTCAAGTTCGCTTTTGCCGCCGACAGGAAGCTCATACTGACTCTACCGCTCTCTCCGAAGCGATTATCTCCCAATACGATATGCTAGCGCCCACCGTTCAGCGGCTCGCACTGATCGGTCGAGCGCGACTCTCGACACCGGACGCGGCATTCGCGAGTTCCTCAGCCTCCCGCGCCAGCCCCGGAAAACGCTCACGCATTACCGCCAGTGCGGAACGGCAGTGCGTGATCCGCTGGTCGATGTTGGCCGCCGTCAAGCTAACACCAAAATCCGGACTTGTGTCGAGCGCGTTCCAGGCAAGCGCCTTGTTCAGCACAACGTCGCCTAAAGCCTTCTTGAAATGTCCCGCCTCCCAGTACCATCGCATATCGGAGCGCAGATCGCCGGCGAGCGGCACGCGTTCGGCGGTGATAGGATGAGGACAGGCAAAATCCCAGACGGTGACGCGCGTTCCCCGAGTGCGCGCCGACTCGGCAAGCGTGGTCACATCGCGCTTCCATTGCTCGAGCAGCGGCGAGAGGCCCGCGGCATCGAACTGCAGCAGCAGTAATAAGTGGTACGGGTACATGACTAAGTTCACATCCATGGCCTCCGCACGCGCGCGGTCGAGAATCGCGGCCAAGTTGGCAAGCGCGGGTGATGTGCCGCGCTCGCCGGCATAAAGATTGTGCGGCGCTCGGGCAAGGCTGCGCGCTCCCTGCTCGGCGCGCTGGCGGAACAGCACGGCGTAGCCTTGATGCGCCGCGATATCGATGTAGTCCAGCATAGGATTGAATCCGTCCGTACGCAGAGTAGCGGGGTATTTCTGATGCTGGATCGCGATCGTCCGCAACGAATCCAGCGTGGCCGTCGTTGAGAATAGCGCAAGGAACCGTGCTAACCACGGGTCGCGCAACCCAGATTGGGGCGTCGCCGAAGCGTCCGATCGAGTGAGGAAATCGACGAAGTCGATACCGATGATCGCGACATCGACGCGCGACGCACCGTTCAATCGCTCGAGAGCTTCGAGGGTGTAGGCGGTGTCTGATCCGGGAACGGCGGCATTAAACGCATGCAAACCGCGCGCAGCAAAAGCCGGATGGCGCGGATCGAAACCGACCTCGGCGCGCGAGTTGCCAAGAATCAGCGCATCGGCGCGGGCGTGTGTTCCGACGATGAACTTGATGTCGGCGAGCATCGCGTCCGGCCGCGGCTTTATGGCGTTGAAGCCGGCGACTGCTCGTCCGCCGAAGATCGCGTACGGATCGACCAGGTAATTGAGCAGTCCCGCCGCGCTCACGACCGAGACGACGGTCGTTGCCAGAGTGATTGCGAACAAGCGCCGGGCCCGGGCACGCATCGCGCTTGATATTCAGAACTGAAAGTAGAGAAATTCGGTCGGACTCGACAGCGAGAGCAGCGAAAGCCCGGCTAGCAGGCCCAGGCCGGTCGCCCAGCGCCAGTCGAAGCGCAAGCGCAGCGCATAAACGCGTTCGACGCTGGCGGAGGCGAGCGCGGGACTGAATCGACGTGCGATCTGCTGGCTGTTGGGGGTGAAGAACGCGATTGCACCGGCGAACAGCACCCACAGATAAGTCATCACGAACTGTCTACCGCCGCCAAGGAAGGCACCGACGCCGATCCACTCCAGCGCGCGCCGCAGAGGCTCGAATGCGACCAATCCGGCGGGCAGGGAGACGCCGTGCAGCCCGAACATCCCGGAGAGCAACTGCCGCCCTGTCGCGACGTCGGGCGCGCGGAAGAAGACCCACGCGACGTTGACCGCGAGGAAGGTCAGTGCAACGGACGCTATTCGACCTCCGCACGCCTGTGGGCCCAGATGGCCGAACAGCCTACGCCAGAGATGATTGATCGTCAGGTACAGACCATGTAACGCACCCCAGATCGCGAAATTCCAGCCGGCCCCATGCCAGAGGCCGCCGAGAACCATCGTCGTCATCAGGTTGACGTAGCGTCTTGTTTCACCCTTGCGATTGCCGCCGAGCGGCACATAAAGATAATCGCGTAGAAAGCGCGACAAGGTCATATGCCAGCGACGCCAGAAATCAATGATGCTGGTGGCCTTGTACGGCGAATTGAAATTGAGCGGGAGTCGGATGCCGAACAGCAGCGACAGCCCAATAGCCATGTCGGAGTAGCCCGAGAAGTCGAAGTAGATCTGGAGCGCATAGGCGAGCACGCCACCCCACGCGACGAGCAGACTCGGGTGGTCAGGCGCGGCAAACACGGCATTCGCGTACGGTGCGAGGTTGTCGGCGATCAGCACCTTTTTCGCGAGTCCCAGCACGAACATCACGGTGCCGACGAGGATCCGATTAGGCTGTGGCCGATAGGTTCGCGCCGCAGCGAACTGCGGCATCATCTCGTGGTGATGTAGGATCGGGCCTGCGATTAGGTGCGGAAAGTAGCTAACGAAGAGCGCGTAATGGACGAGCCGCGGCTCGCGCGCCTTGCGCTCGAAGACGTCGGCAAGGTACGCGATCTGGGTGAACGTGAAGAAGGATATGCCGAGCGGCAGCACGATGTTGAGCGCCCCGACGTGCGTGTCGACGATGGCGTTGAGGCTCGTGACCAGCAGATTCGCGTACTTGAAATAAGCGAGGGCTAGGAGGTCGGCGGCGACAGCGAACGCGAATATCCGTGTGCGCGCGCTACCTTCGGCACGGGCGATCGTGATTCCCATGACGTAGTTCACCGCAATGGACCCAATCAGTAGTGGAACAAAACGCCAGTTCCACCAGCCGTAGAACACGACCGAGGCCAGCGCCAACCAGCCAGCCGCCAGCGTGGCGCTGCGGCGGCTGATCAGAAAGAAGCCGAAGAGCACGATCGGCAGGAACACAAACAGGAACTCGAACGAGTTGAACAGCATCGTAGCTTTAGCGGCGCTGCGGCGTCGCAGTGGCGTGGCACTGGGCGGCCCGCTTGCCGCTGGTTCGGTGGCCGCCGGTCCGTAGGAGCCGCGCGGGGTCGGCGACCTTAGCCGCGACCAGGTAGCATTCGCTCACAACGACGCTCTCGAATGCGTGTGGAACCACATCTCGAGCATCATTAGCACCCAGGCGAGCGTTCCGTAGTATGGCGCGTGCTCGCTCAAGTGACTTGACAGCAGATCGTCGAGCAGCTCGCCCCTAAAAATTCCGCGCCGGCGCAGGCCAGCCAACGCATCGCCGCCCAGCTCGCGCAGCCGGGCATGATCGCGCAACCACAATCCCGCGGGCAGCCCAAAGCCGTGTTTCTGCTTGGCGAGCGTCGCCGCGGGCAGAAAGTCGGCGAGCGCCTGTTTGAAAAAATAGCGCAACCGGCCGCGACGCACTTTGAACGACGGTGGCAACCGCATCGACAAGTCGACGATCGACTCGTGCAGCATCGGGAATGCTACGTCGACGCTCGCGATGTCACAGGCACGCGTCACCTTCGGCAGGTCGTTATCAGCGAGCGTGAAGCGCCAGTCGAGCGCAAGCATGCGGTTGATGAGGCTGCGCGCGTTCGAGTCCGCGTAGGCGTTGTCGACCAGCGCGAGCGGCCGCGTTGTATCGATGCCGGCCAGAAAATCGCGGTCGAAGACGTTTTCCGGGCCGAGTCGCAACAACAGGTTGTAATTGTCGTAGCGCGCGGGCATCGGCAGCCGCGCCTGTTCGACGTAGCTCTTCGCCTTCCTGACGAGGGGTATCGACGCGATCAGTGGCAAACCAAGCAGCGCCGGCTCGATCAGTCGGTGCCGTAGCACTGCCGGAATACGATCGTAGAGCGCCAGCTGATACTGTCGGGCGTAGCGACTGTTGCCTCCGAACAATTCGTCGCCACCGTCGCCGCCTAGCATGCGGGTGACACCGTCGGCATGACCGAGCCGCGCGCAGAAATAGGTCGGGATCACCGACGCATTGCCGAACGGTTGGTCGAACGCTGCTGCGATCAGCTGCACTGCTTCGGCGACGTCGTCCGGCGTCACGTAGTACTCGTGATGATCGGTCGCGAAGTGACGCGCGGCGATGCGTGCATAATGGATCTCGTCGTAGCCCGCGGCCGAAAAACCAATCGAATACGTGCGCGCCGGCGCACCGTGAACGGTGCCTAGCAGCCCTGCGATCGTCGAGCTATCGGTGCCGCCGCTCAAGAAAGCGCCGCAGTCGCGGCCGTAGCCCAGTGACGCGACGCCGGTGTTCAGCGCAGCGCGGAAGGCAGGCTTGAATTCGTCGATGCGACCAGAAGCCGGCTCGCTGAACCGCGGTCGCCAATAGGCGCTGCTGGTCGAGTTGCCCCTTGCGAATTTCAGCGCATGCCCGGCCTGCAGGCGCGCGTGCTCGCGGTAGACCGTCGCCGGCGCCGGAATCATGTGGAAGTAGAGATAGTCGTACAGCGCCTGCCCGGAAATCGATCCGGTGGCCAGCGGGTGCACGAGCACCACATCGGAGGTCTCGCCGAAGATCAGCGCGTCGCCCAGCTGCTGATAGACGATGCTGCGCACGCCGAACCTATCAACGGCGAGCGTAACGATGCCGCGGCGCTCGTCAATCAGGGCGATCGCGAAATCTCCGCCTACCGTGGTCAGGATCGCAGCACCTTCGTCCCGATAACGATCGGCCGCACGGCGACAGAAATCCTGTGTCGACGGGGCGGCTTGAGTGCCGGTGGTTCCATGAGCGATCCAGTGCGGATGGCCTTGCACGGCGACATGGATCGGTCCCGACGAGCAAACCGCAGTGGTGCCGCGCGGGCCGCTCGCTGCTAGTGCGAATTGCGCTCCGGTAACGGTCTGCGCTGTGGCCGGCCCCGACCACGTTCCGGCGCGATTCATCGCGTCCATCGTCGACTGCGCATTGTCGATCGGAACGCCGTACCAGCCGCAGACACCGCTCATCGCTGCTTCGCCTCAGCGTCTGGCTGTGGGTTGGCCGCGTCGGCCGATTCCGGCGGCCGCAGGCGATCGCGGATCCGACGCATTGCTGGCTTCAACATCAGGTCGCGAGCAGCATGCCACTGGCCGCGGAGCGTCGTTCCGTAGACAGTCATCGTGGCGACCGGCTCGGCATCGTCGGCCCACCGGTACTTATAGGGATTCTCACCGGGACCCATCAGGTAGCGACGAAAACCGCGACCGAAAAGCTGTTCGAGCATCAAACGATTCAAATGCGAGCCGGCCGACAGCGCATCGTAGCTTGCATCGAAGTCGGAGCGCAGAGCAAAGATGTCGCCGCCGTCGACGAGCTGCAGCTCCATTGCGACCGGCTGCTCGTTCAGTGACAGCTCCCAGATCGAAAGCCAGTGCCGGCACGGCGCCTGCTCGGCGAGGCAGCACAGGAACGCGTTGGGTCCGTCATGATTGAGCGAATTGCCGGTGCGGTTTTTCCAGCTCTTCGCCGATATCGCGGTGATGCGGTCGAGCCAGCGCCGGATCTCGGTTGGGTCCATCTGATCCGCAGCGAGCCGGCGAAGCGCGACCGTGCCGGCCTTCGCCAATCGATTCTGCGCCAGGTTGATCGCCTTCTTGAGACGCCGGCTGCGCGATGCGTAATAGACGGCCCAAGTGGACTCGAGCGCGATCCAGGGATTGCTGGTGGCTTGTATCACCTCGCAGCGCAGACCATGACGCGAAAGGGCTTCGCGCAGCTCAGTCGCCGTTAGCGCCCCCCGCGGCAGATGACGAAAGGAGATGCTGTCCCATTCACGTCGGCGCCGCACAAGTTCGTCGGCAATCGCGGACGCAACGGCGCGCCGATCGCCTGCGTCCGCCAGCACGTCGCAGGTCTGCGTATCGGGAACCGCGAGAAATTCGAGCGTACGATGTCGGCCGCTGGATTCGTCAGCGCCATCGACGACCAGCGGCATTACGCCGACCAGTTGCTCGGCGCGCCAACAAGCGAAGATCCGCATCCGTGCCGAGTCTTTGCGCCAGCGCCATGCGGCCTCGAACCATTCGTGCGCCAGAAAGGGAGATCTGGGCGTGTGCCGCTCATACAACGCGGACCACGCGGACTTGAGCCTCGCGAAGCCGTCGGGGTCGGAGATCAGGCGAACTTCCACGGCATCTCTAGAATTGCACCGTCAGTAATGTCTCGTGCGTTGGGTTCTACGTGCTACGTCAGCGGCGCCAACCTCCCGCGTTGGACCCGCACGCAAGCGTGTAATTGTTGCAAAGTCTTGGCGTTTGGACGCCGCGGCGAGCCGTTCGTCGTCTTCGCGCAATACCCGGCCCGTGCGGAGTAGCATCGGCCGCCGAGGCTCCGCATTACTCTCCCGTCGTAGCCGGCGTGCTTCGACGAAGGGGACTTGTAAACCAGTTCGTATCGGCCGCAGCTTGGATCATACTTGATATTAGGTCCGATCGCGGCCCGGATGCAGGCCAAACTTGATGTTGTCTGTCCTTTGACAGCAAGTGCTGTACAAGAATCCGCTTGATCGGCGTGGATTTTTACGCATCGACTCGCTATGTTCTCTCGTGTGGCGATCGCAGGCAAGTAATCCGGTGCAACGTGAACATTCCGCTTTGCGCGCGATCGTTCGGTACGACCAGACAAGGATGCTCGAGTGCCGGCGTTTATTAGGTCAAGCATAACTCCCCTGCGCCAACATTTCCCTGCAGGACGTGAAGGACGGCGGCCATACATTTTCATCGGACCGATGGCGCCGGAAGGTCGAGACGGTCGCTCTTTCCTAGATTCGCTGTTCGTTTGCCTTCGAACCAGAGTGAGGAACGCGAAACACTGCCTGGGCCTCGGTCGCCGGTGGCTGAATGCCGCAACTGCGTCGATCGTGCTTTTCACCTTCATGGCCACAGCCCTGAGGCCGGACCTGGCGCTAGCAGAGGCGCTTCTATTGGCGGCAGACAGCCGAGATGCTCCCGACGTGCCCAAACCCAGCGTGATCCGCGTCGGACGCGATTACGCGATCAAGCGCATCTCCGATGCTGTGAGCCGGGCGAGCTCGGGCGATGTGATCGAGGTGGAGTCCGGAGAGTATGTCGCCGACGTCGCGTCATGGCGCCAGAACGATCTGACGATCCGCGCCGTTGGCGGCCGGGCCCGCCTCATTCCGAAAGGCGTATCTGCCGAGGACAAGGCAATCTGGGTCATCAAGGGCAACAACGTGCTCATCGAAAACTTCGAATTCATCGGTGCGCGCGTCTTAGCGCGCAATGGCGCTGGCATACGACATGAGGGCGGCAAGCTCACGGTACGCAATTGCCTTTTCGACGGCAATCAAATGGGGTTACTGACCTGGAACAATGAACGAGCGAGTCTCATCGTTGAAAAGTCGGAGTTTCGCAACAATGCCGTCGCGGACGATTACCACCGGGGCGATCCGATCGGCCACCAGATCTATGTAGGTACCATAGCCATGTTCACGCTGACCGACAGCTATATTCATCATGGCGCATTCGGCCACCTGGTCAAATCTCGCGCGCAGGAAAATCATATCGTTAACAATCGGCTTACAGATGAAGCCGGCGGTAAGGCCAGCTACGAGTTGGAATTTCCCAATGGCGGCATTGCCTATGTGCTGGGCAATATCATCGAACAAAGTGCGCACAGTGATAACCCGGATATCGTCTCCTATGGAGCGGAAAAGTATCGATGGCCGCACAATGAGCTCTATCTGATTAACAACACGCTGGTGGATCATATGACCGACGGCGGCAATTTCGTTCACGTAAGATCGGGGGCCGATAAAATCGAGGTTGTAAATAATCTGCTCTTTGGCAATGCGCGGCTTCACCTGGACCCCCAGGCGGACTCCAATGCGAATGTTGTTGCCCAGACAGGCGATGTCGCTTCGGTGACTGCTTACGATTTTCGGCTTCGCGAGAAGTCCAAGTGGGTAGGGGCCGCGGTCGATCCCGGCATCGCACACGACGTGCAACTACGGCCTCGCCGGGAATATGTCGGCCCCATGGAGAGCAGGTCGGTTCCACCGGGCACTTACAGTCCCGGTGCGATTCAGACAATCGCTCGCTAAGCGGAACGCCGCGCCGAGAGCTTCTGGTCTTTGCTCATCGACTGCGGCAGAATCGGTCTATGCGCGACCGTGTCGTACCCAGCTACCTGATCGCGACCGTGATAATTCTAGTGGTCGTCGTGTACGGTTCGCTCTATCCTTTTGATTTTCACGAACCGGTAGGGGGCGCGGGGCCCTTCATCACGTTGCTCCTGACATGGAACGTCCCCCCCCGAGGGCTGGGCGACCTGGGGGCCAATATTCTTCTGTATTTTCCGCTCGGGTTCTTTGGCGTTCTCAGCGTTCGCAGCGGACAAAGTCTCGGTAATCGCCTTATTCTTCCGATCGTCCTCGGTTTTGCACTCTGCGTCACAATGGAGCTGCTTCAATACTACGACGCGGGACGTGTTACCAGCTTATCCGATGTTTATCTCAATACGTCGGGAGCAGCCCTGGGCGCGGTTGCGGGCCTAATTGTAGGTACCGACTTCCACTGGCCCTATGCGCAGAACGCATTCGCCGAACCGGTTCCGTGCTTGCTGCTCGTCGCCTGGCTAGGTTATCGGTTATTTCCCTATGTTCCCACGACCGATGTGCACAAATACTGGGATGCGCTCAAACCAATCGTGCTCACTCCGAGCCTTCCCCGATACGATTTCTTCCGCTATACGGTCATGTGGTTGACGATCAGCCATATTATCGAGGTCATCGTCGGTCAAAATCGGGCGCGCGTTCTGATTCCGATCGTAACCGCTGGTACCTTCGCAGCCAAGATTATGATCGTCACGAAAGTCCTGACCATCGCCGAGATTCTTGGAGCAATCCTAGCATTCAGTCTGTGGATGGTCGCCCTGAGGGCGAGCACGCGGTGGCGCTTTGCCGCTGGGGCGCTTCTGCTCGCTGCCCTGGTCGTCGCCGAGCGCCTTCAGCCATTCTACTTCACCCCCTTCGAGAACCACTTCGGATGGATTCCGTTTCTGAGCCTGATGAATGGCTCGCTTGAGGTCAATATCCAATCATTTCTCGAGAAAGTCTTCCTTTACGGTAGCTTGATGTGGCTTCTGACGTTGATTGGGATGCGGCTCAGTGGAGCTGCGATTCTGGTTTCGACGATGCTTTTCATCACAAGCCTGTGCGAGATCTATCTGCCCAATCGATCGGCGGAGATCACGGATGCCGTAATGGCGATTCTCATTGCATGTATTTTCGCGGTCTTGAGGCGTGATTCCTCAAGCAATCACGCGCGTGGTGGTGATCGAGGCGTCCCCGTAGCTAGTTCTAGCGCAAGCATGCGTTTGAAATAGCCTATATGTCCTTTGGTGGCGCGAAGCAAGGCCAATCTAGCAAACGACGACCTGTTCGACGCGTAAGTGTTCGACCCGCGCCAGGCGTTTCAGAGCCAGACGGGAACTGCCTGGGTGGTCGGCGGCGCCCGGGTGGTGGCACCCTCGCTCGCGGCCCGAGGCTGGTCAATAGCAAATAGACGAGAAACGCTTTCAGCCGCCGCCGTTGCCGCAGTGCAAAGCGATCAACGATAACAGGTGGCCTGGCAAGCGAAAGAGCATCGTTAAAGCCAGGGCGACAACTTACAAGCCCAGCCAACGTGCAATGATGTTGCGTTGCATCTCGGAGGTTCCGGAATAGATCGTGCTGCCGACCGCGTCGCGCAGCGCGCGCTCGACTTCGAATTCGGCGATGAAGCCGTAGCCCCCGTGGATCTGGACGGTGTCGAGCGCCGTCTTGACCAGGGTTTCACTGACGAACAGCTTGGTGATCGACGCATCCAGCGAGGCGCTGCGGCTGTTTTCGAGGCGCCACGCGGAGCGGTACGTAAGCAGCCGCGCCGCCTCGAGCTGAGTTTTCATGTCGGCGATCTTGTGCGCGACCGCCTGGAATTTCCCGATCGGCTGGCCGAACTGGGAGCGCGTTCTGGCGTAGGCGAGCGACGTCTCCATCAGGCGCTCGATGACGCCGACATGACTCGCTACCAGCAGGATCCGCTCCCAGTCCATGGCGGTCGCGAACACCGACGATCCACCCCCGACCGATCCCACGACCGCTTCGTCGGGGACGTGCATGTCCTGGAACACGACGTCGCCGACCGGCGACGTACGAAGACCCATCTTCTCGAACTTGTTGCCGACCGAGAATCCCGGAGTGTTCGCCGGGACGATGAATGCGGTCACACCGCCGTAAAAGCCTTTTTTCGCGTCGGTCAGGGCAAACACGAGAGCCAGATCGCCGACCGGAGCGTTGGAGATGAAGGTCTTGGTGCCGTTGATTCGCCAGCCGTCGCTCTCCTTGTCGGCACGCGTCCGCATCGAAAAGGAATCCGACCCGGAGCCCGGCTCGGTGAGCGCGTGCATGCCGATCAGGCTGCCGTCGCATAGCCCCGGCAGATAGCGGCGCTTCTGCTCGGCATTGCCGTGCGTCCAGAGAGGCACGGCGCAAGCCAGAAGATGCGCGCACAGCGAAAATACCAGCCCGCCGTCGCGGCAGCCGTAACCCAGCGCTTCGAGGCCGATGGCGCAGGAGAGCGGATCGAACCCGCTGCCGCCGTATTCCTCCGGCACCGGCAGGCCCTGGATGCCGATGCCGGCGCACCGGCGCCACAGCTCCGGGGAAAACGTCTGGTCGCGATCGCGCTCCATCGCGCCTTCGCTCAACTCGCGCTGCGCGAACTTGACGATATTGTCGCGCAGCATTTTCTGCTCGTCGCTGAAGGAGAAGTCCATCAGGCCATCGCTTTGAGCTGCTGGTAGTCGACCTTGTCGGTCGATGTCTTGGGCAAGGCGTCGCACCAGACGAATTCGTCGGGAATCATGTAAAGAGGCAGATCTTGCGCGCAAAACCCTTTCATCTGGACGAGCGACGGATGTTTGGCGTCGCGGCAGCTCAGGAAGGCCTTCACGCGGTGGCCCGCTTCTTCGTCGGCAACGGCGACGACCGCGGCTTCCTTCACCGAGGGATGGCGATAGAGTCCGGCTTCGATTTCGCCGAGCTCGACGCGGTAGCCCCGTCGCTTGATCATGCGGTCGCGGCGCCCGAGGTACGTGTAGTCGCCGTCGGAAGCTTCCACCACGATGTCACCGGTCTTGTACCAGCGGCGGCCGGAGTCGTCCTGGTGAAACGCGCGGGAGGTCTGTTCCGGCAGCGACCAGTAACCCTGCATGACGCCGCGGCCGGCGATGCAGAGTTCTCCCTCGTCACCCCGCGGGACCTCCCGTCCCCGGTCGTCGACAACCCGTGCCTCGAGATGCGAGCACACTTTGCCGATGGGGAACGGAGCGCTCCGCTCATCGGGGATCGGCAACGACACCTGGTAGAACGTGCAGACGTTGGTCTCGGTCGGTCCGTACAGATTGAAGTATTCGGGCGCCGGCAGCAGTTTCGTCAATGTCCGCAAATGCTTGACGGGAAACACTTCGCCGGCGAACAGCACCAGACGCAGTGCCGAGTAGTCGTAGCCGTCCAGCTTTCCGTATTGCGCCAGCAAGCTCAGTATCGACGGTGCGGAATACCAGCAGGTGATGCGTTGATCCGCGATCAGCGGCGCGAGCCGGACAGGATCCTTGCCGATGTCTTCGGCCACCAGCACCAGCGTTGCGCCATGCTTGAGCGGCAGATGAATGTCGAGGATCGAAAGATCGAAATGAAACGGCGCATGTGACGAGAAGCGGTCGCTTGTCCGCGGGGCGAAGACTTCCGAGCACCAGTCGACGAAGCTTACGGCATTCTCGTGCGAGAGCATCACGCCCTTGGGCTTGCCGGTGGATCCCGACGTATACAGGATGTAGGCGAGCTCGCCCGGGGCCGGGGCTGGGGTGGGTGTCGAAGGCGCCGGATGCTTTACCTCGGCTTCATCGAGCGCGCGGCGCAGCGCGGCGCCTCCACCCGTATCCGCGAGAACGAACATGCTGGGCATCGTTCCCAGCTTTTCCAGCTCGGCCCGCAAATGGCCTTCGAAGCGCGCTGCGGTCACCGCGAGCTTGACTGCGCAGTTGTTCAGAATGAATGCGTTGCGCGCAGGCGGAGCTCCCGGGTCGACCGGTACATATGCGGCGCCAAGCTTGAGGATCCCATAGATGGCGGCGACGGTATCGATCGACTTGTGCAGGCAGAGGCCGACCCGGTCGCCGGGCCCGACTCCATCCGCACGCAGGCGATCGCGCACCCGGTCGGAAACCGCGTCGAGATCGCGATAGCTGATGCTGCCTTTGCCGGGCTCGACCACCGCGACGTGATCGGGATACTGCCTGGCAGCACGGCCAAACGGTATGTGCAGCACGGTCGTTGCTTTCCGTCGCGCTAGTTTCAGGATTTCTTCGCGCGAACCAGTTGTGCGATCTGGCCGATCGTGTCCAGGTGTTCCGAGTCGACCTCGTGCGCCTGCAGGCTTATGCCGAACGTTTCCTCGATGAACATGACGACTTTCAGCGTGGCGATCGAATCGAGCACGCCTCCGGTGATCAGCGGCGTCGCGTCGGTGAGCTCCGCAGGATCTTCACCCGGCAGGAACTCCATGAGGATGAACCTCTTGACTGCGCCCTCGATGTCATCCGTCATGCACGCTCCACGTCAGGAAAGTGATCAGTTCTTGGATGCGCGGCTGACGGGTAGAAAGATCGTCTCGCGCTTTTTTTGCAGCTCGTCGTACAACCGGGATGCTATCAGTTCATGACCGCGGCGATTCGGATGATCGTCCCATTCCGCGAGACGTATGGCAGCGATGTCCTGTCCTTTGTACACATCGGACATGTCGATGACCACAAAGCCGGCGCTCTTCGCCAGACGAAGGGTTTCCGGCGTCTCCTCCTGCCAGCTGCCTTCTCTGACCTGGGGCAGGAACACGAACACCGGAACGGCGCCATGGGCCCGCGTCTGGTCGACGATTCGTTGGTAAGTCGCCAGGAGGATATCGATGCTGAAGGGCTCGAGTCGCCGCAGGCCGGTCGTCTCATCCATCGAGGCATCCAGGCCCGCCCTGGCGACGATGTCGCGCAGCGGTCCGAACGGTATTTCTATTTTCTTGCGCACGACTTCGGCCAGGTATGAGGTCGCGCGGGACAACTCCCGGCCGGTCGCCACATAAACGACGACATTGGGCGCAAAGGTCAGCGCCTTGTCCAGCGCCATCAATTGCTGCGGCGGCTGGTACCCGGGCACCCCGAAATTGAGTATTTCGAACGCTGGCGCCGCCACCGTCGCGCGCTCCTTGTTCAAGCGCGTCTCCACCAGCGCTTCGAAGGTTTCCCCGTCGCCTACTCCCCAGCCCATGACCGAGGATGCTCCCAGCAGCGCAATGCGATGGGTGTTCGGCGGCCGGGTGCGCTCATGGTCCTGGTCGCGCATGCCCCAGCGGTTGACGCTCAGCGTTCCGTAGGGCGTCCGCGAGACGAATGACGGGACGAGCTCCGTCTGGGCGAAGTCACCGGTAAATCGTTTCAGCCCGGCATTCTGCACATCGAGCCAATTGGCGGGCTTTTTGGTGTACACCTCCCAGAGCTGCGAATTGAACCGATCGACCGAGAGCAGATTTTCGTAGTAGCCGCGTTCCAGCTTCGCGGTGTCCAGGCGGCTGAGATGGCCCGAGCGCAGCGAATGGATGGTGGTGGCTACCTTCGCGCCCAACTGTTGATGCACGGCCTCGACGCTCACGCTTATCAATGCCAATAGCGCTACCACCGTCACCAGGCGACCGCGCCGCCAGCTGTTCTCGTCCTGTGTCGACGCCCTCGTATTGCGCAGGCCCTTGCGTTCGATGCTGCCGACAAGAATGACCGCCAGGATGATCGCGGGATAGAGCAAGGCATCGAAAGTGTAGGGCCCGCCGAGCGCCGACCACAGCGAGAGCCAGCCGGACAGCGAGTCGGCGGTCCAGAACGACCACAGCACGCAGATGAACCAGAAGGTCGCGAACGTCTTCAGCGTCAGAAGACCGAGGCTGCGCCAGGTCTGGTCCGACTTGCCAAGGCTGCGCTCCCGGCCGTATTTGATTTCATAAAGCGAGTTGACGACGACCACCAGCCCGAGGATCACCCAGAACAGGACGTCCTGCCAGACCAGAAGCACCGTACCGCGCAGCCAGAACCATTGATAGGCGTGCAGGAACCACGTCAGGGTGAAGACCAGCAGCGTCGCCAACACCATCGCCCTGGTCGTCCCCATCCTGCGAAAACGAAACACCAACGGGTAGTAGAAGATCCGCTGCATGAACTCCTTCCAGTAGATGTTTATCCGGCGCCAGAAGTCGGTGAAACTGGACGCCAGCAGATACCGGTTGTGGGTTTCGGGCAGGCGAAAACCAAACAGGTACAGCATGCCGACAATAAGGTGAAACAGGCCGGACACGCGCAAATACAGGAGAAAGTTCGCCACAGGTATTGCAGGAGCTGCGCAGGCTCGGTGACTTCCGCCGGCGCAAGCGTCAGGTGATAGTAGACATACCGGTACAGGATCAGGTGAACGACGCCGCGCAGCATCCAGTCGACCCCGACCTGGTAGGTGCGGTACGCGTCGTCGTCGTAATAGTTGCGACGGAATGCCTTGTAATCGACGACCGGGAACAGCGGGAAGCACGCATTGGGCAGCATGAAAAAATAAGCCAGCGTGCGAACCGGCGAGACCGGCGCCTTGTCGTG
>Ga0070679_100002508_pt1 | contig 16634 bp, 19 predicted proteins | sample KBSC63BmetaG_FD_65652 | JGI IMG/M metagenome (GOLD analysis project Ga0070679, IMG submission 65652) | Corn rhizosphere microbial communities from Kellogg Biological Station, Michigan, USA - KBS C6-3B metaG | ecosystem: Host-associated > Plants > Roots > Rhizosphere | place: USA: Michigan... | reverse complement strand
ATCAGGTCGTCAGCGGCAGCGTCGAGGTCGCCGGCATCGCGCGAAGCCGCGACGATCATGAAGGAGCCGTAGCCGAGCCGCATCATTCCCCGTTCGCCTTCGGCGGCCCGCGCCGCGCGGAACTCGGCGCGAACCCTGCGTGCCTCCTCCGCATCGCCCCTGCGCAGGGCGTCTGCGTGGCGCCAAACGAACAGCTCGTTTGCGGTGAACCCCCCGTCCTCGACGCCCTCGGCGAGCAGGTGTTGGATTTCGACTCCGCGAGCGTCGTGCTTAAACGGTTCCTCGAAGGCCGGATCGGTCGGCGCGCCGCAGCGCGGACAGGCAAACGGCCACCCCCCTCGCGGAACTTCCGCTTCGGTGACGCCACACTCCCTGGACGTACAGGTCCAGCCCCAAGCCACGGCGTCCGGAGGCGGGTCATAGCCGTAGGAAGTGCGGATCAATCGTGGTCGTGACCTAAACAACCCCATCGCTCAGACCCCCAGCCCATCGCGTGGGCCAAGCAGTTCCTTGCTCACCGACAGCCATTGGTCGTCCGGAAGCCAGTTGTCAATCCTGGAGCTCATTTCCACGATCAAGACTCGCAGCCGATCCCGTCGCTGTCGGCATCGAGACCGTCGACGTCGGTGCCGATCACTTCGACGGGGCCGTCGACTTCGGAGCAGTCGACGTCATATCCGGTGTCGGGCACGCAGCCGGTGTAGTTGGGATCGCAACCGCCGCCGGCTTCTTCTTCTTCGAATTCGGCTTCTTCTTCAGCTGCGATCAGTGCCCGTGCTTCTTCTCGTTCGAGCTGCCGAGCTTCGCGTCTTTCGACCGCCTCGATTCGCCGGGCATAGCGGTGTGCGTCGCCTCGGGCGGCGATCAGCCGGGACTGTGCTGAGGACAGCCCGCGGCGGGCGCGCCGCAGCACCGTTCGTGCGGAGCGCTGTTGAGCGGTAAGACCGGCGGCGCGATGCGTCAGCGTGTCTGCCGTCACTTCGGCCTTGGCGAGTTCGCGCTCGACGCGCGGGGCGACCGTCCCGTCCGCGGTCCGCCTGAGCGCCGCACTGAGGCGAATCTGCTCGGGACCGCTCGTGAAGAGCGCTCCGGCGAAGAAGAGCAGGCAGAGCACACCTGACACTGCGGCAAGGCCCCTGACCACCGGCCTGGGCAGACGCTCGCGCCCGAGCAGCGCCCGCTCGCGGCCGGCTTGCACCTGCGCGGAATGCCTGGCGAGCAGGAAGGCCAGGGCGAGCAGCGGTCCGAGCACGAGCAAGAGAACGCCAAGCACTCCAACCACCCCATCGACATCGGACAGGGCAGCTCCGATCAGCAAGACGACGAAGCCTCCGCCCACGCAGAGGGCGACTGCCTGGTTGCGTCGCTGGGCGAGGAGCCACGCAACGGCAGCGCTGGCGCGGAACCAGCCCCAACCGAGCATGAGCGCCGCGGCGATCGCGGCGGCCAGAGCAAGACCGACGTCCGCTTGGATCGCATCGCCGTGGTCCTCGACTTCGCGGTGATGCTCGCCTTCGACTGCTGCGATCCGCTGCCTGGCAACGCGACGATCCGCAGAGATCGCTGCTTCGCGTGCGTGCGCTTCGCCTCGAGCGTCTCGAGCCGCCTGCCGCGCGGGAATGGCTCGCGCGGAAGCCGCCCGATAGCGAACGGCCGCGGGCCTGATTTCCGCCTTCGCCGCGGAAACTTCGCCTTCGGCACCGGCCGCCCTCGATTCGGCTTCGGCGAGTGAAGCACCGAGATCCGCGCCGAGCGCACCGCTCGGCGTGACAAGGGCAACGAGCACCGCGGCCAATGCGATAACCAAACGCACCTGCCATCGCCCCGGCTTCACGTGATTACCGGTCGCTAAGTGGCCCCGACCGGCAGAGCGCGCTAAATGCCCATGACCCACCATATGGCGATACAACTAACCTGATTGTCAGGAACTTTCGCGGCCGATCCGGAGTGACTAACTACTCATACCTCGGCGGCGGCGCGGAGCAGGTCGGAATAGCTTCCGCCCACGAGGTCGCCCTCGCTTATGGCGAAGGACCGACGCAGGTCAGCCAGTAGGGGTGCAAAGCGGCCAGGATCACCATCGCCCGATACGACTCCCTCGAACTCGATGAAGTGGCCGAGGCCATCGACGCGGTCGAGGTGAATCCTCGTGCTCGCGAGAACGAAGAGTCGTCGCGTCTTGCTCACTACGACGCTGATGCCAAGGACGGCTGAGAGCGCCTCCCGCAGCCCGGTGGGGTCATCCACCCTGATGATCCGGTACTGACTCTCCTTATGTCCCGGGAGATCCGGCCGCTCGTAGGCGATCAGGTGAGCATTCGCTCCTGCCTCCTCTCGCAGCTTCAGCCGACCCCGCGCGGTCTCGAAATAGGTGTCTTTTTGGACCAAAGCCCCCCGGTCTTCTGCGCCGAGGGCCTCGCACACCTCGAGCGACCGCGCAGGATCACGATCCTTGGCCTTCAGCTCCAGATTGCGGCAAGGCGCTCCGATGCGGGCCACCCTATCCGCGCGCCGGCAGCGCGCGCCATGGAGCCACGAGGGTGCTCGTCGCCCATGACGCGCCGCCCACGCTCAGAAGCGGTGGCGGGCCAAGCGCAGCCCTCCCCTCTGCTCGTCTGTGCTCATCGCCGCCATCGCCGGCACCATCTCGGACGTGACAAGGCCCCGCTCCGCTGTCAACTCGTCGACGATCTGGAAGGAAGTGGCGATCCGCTCGGGGGTGTCGACGATGACCGAGACGATCGGGACGTGGCGGCGCAACTGAAGTATCCGGTCCCCGTGCGGGCGATGATCGCCGTGGAAGCCCCAGACGCCGCGCAACGAGGTGGCCCCGGTCGCCCCCGACCGGCGCAGTCGGCGGATCAGCTCGGAGTGGATCGGGTGTTTGCCGTGCTCGGCGGCCTCGGAGGTGTAGACCATCAGCTTCTGCCACATCGCCATACCGCGCGCGTCAGTGGCGGGCAAGGCATGAGGACGCTCCAGCAGCTCGCCGTCGCGCTTGCAGACACGCACTCGCTCCAGGGTGAGGGGCGGCCGCCGCAGCAGGCCGCCGAGGTCGGGTAGGACGCGGCCGATCTGCTCACCCGAGCCGACCGCGATCACCATCATCGGCACCGCGGCGTTGCGCGAGAAGAAGCGGCCACGCTCACGCTGACCGCGGACGGTGCCGTCGACACCCAGCAAAGCGGTGGCGCCGGCGATGCCGCAGCGATGCAGCAGGTCGCAGATCGCCATGTAGGCGGGCGCTCCACAGGCCTTCTCCTGCCGTCCGACGTAAACCGTCAGCTTGGTTGCCTCGTGGAGCTCCTCGGGGAGTGAGACCTCGTGAATCTCTCCACTCAGTAGGCGGGCACGCTCAAGGGTGAGCAACCCGCGGCGCTTGATCGCGGTCACCTCCTCGAGGATCGCCTCGATCCGCTCGCGGGTATCGACCGCGATCGAGACTGCCGGCAGGTCTTCGGAGAGGCTGAGCAGGCGGTCGGTGCTGAGGTGATGCTTGAGGCCAAAGCCCTCGACGCCGCGCAGGAGGACGCTGGCCTCGATCTTCCCTCGCTCGTAGACGTCGAGCAGTGCATCGGCGAGCAACTGCCTCTCGGTGCGGTCGCGCTCGCTGAAGTAGGTGGTGAGCTTGAGGCTGTCTTCGTTCACAGCGCTCCCCCGATCGCCCGACCGAGCACCGCGGCGCCGAGGCCGATGCCGGCGCTGATCACGATGTTGGCGAAGAGCAGCGCCGGCTCACCCTCCTCGCCGAGCCGGTGGGTCTCCAGCATCCAGGTCGAGAAGGTGGTGTAGGCGCCGACGGTGGCGGTCCCGGCGAGCAGGTAGGCGTCCCCTTCCAGCGCGAGCCCAACCAGCAGGCCGAGGACGAGGGCACCGCTGCCGTTGACCGCGAGGGTGCCGAACGGGAAGTCGCCACCGATGCGCGAGGCGACGGCGCTGTCGAGCAGGAAGCGCGCCAGCGCCCCAAGGGCGCCGAGCACCGCGACGCCGCACCAAAGCAGGACGCCGTTCATGCGCGCACCCTCGAGCGGCGGCTCCGCACCAGCTCGGTCGCGAGGTAAACAGCGGCGAAGCCGAGGCTGACGCTGGCCAAGAAGTAGCCACCGGCGAGCCCGTAGCGGTGGGCGTCGAGCATCTTCACAAGCTCCACCTGCATCGTCGAGAAGGTGGTCAGCCCGCCGCAGAAGCCGGTGCCGAGCAGGGGGCGTCGGTAGGTGGAGAGCGGCAGGCGCTCCTGCAGCCTGGTGACGAAGTAGCCGAGGGCGAAGGCGCCGGCGATGTTGACCGAGAAGGTCACCCACGGCCAGCTCGGCGCACCGCCCGCGACGCTCTGCCCGAGAGCCGCTCGCAGCAGCGCTCCCAGCGCGCCTCCCAGCGCGATCGCCAAAAGCTCTCGCCGGTCCCGCCCTGACATCGGCTCTCTATTCACGTCCAAGGCCAGACTCCCCTGCACGCAGGAGACGGCCGACGTGGGGACCAGCGCGCAGCAGCGGCCACCCCGCACGGTCGGCCACGCGGACAGGCGCCAGTGCAGGCACGACCTGGTCTCGGTTCCATCGAGGACGATCAAGGCCGTGTCGACGCCGACCTGGTCCACGGCCTTTTCCCCGCGCATAGTCACGACGGACTCGCCGTCGACGCAGCTGGATCGCAAGGACGGCGTTGCAATCAGTGCTCAAGTTGACCTCCACGTTCGCGAAATGGACGAAGTAGAGGCCATCAGCGGCTGGGCCGCAGTCTGAGCGAGCCTCATCGCTCAATAAGAATCGTCAATCTAGCAAGCCACAGTGTGTGTCGTTCCTCTCCGCCAGGCGCAACCGTCGGAGCGTCAATTGGCGCGGCCCAAACCGGCGCAGATCGGTGTGCCTCGGAGAATCGACTCTCGACCTCTGGCTTGAAAGGCTGAAGGTGGGCCGCTTGGGGAGCGGGGTTGCGGCGGGGATGCGACCGAAATGCGACCCAGGTGCCGACTGTCGAAGCCTCTTGGTGCTACTTGCCCGCGGGGGGAGTCTTCTTGCGGCCTTCCTTGGCCTTGCGGCCTTGGGCGTCAATACCCTCGCTCCCCAGCAATTCCTGGTCGAGACGGCGAACGTCCGCCATGGTCGTGCCCTTGGGCAGGCGGTATCCGGCTGGCAATTTCATTGGTTCCATCCCGCTACCCTCCTCACAAGCTCATAGACCTCCGAATGGAGCCATGGGGGTCTTCCGGTCTTTCCTTGGCGTCGCCAGATCATCAGGATCGCGTAGATCTCAGCGACGATCTCATGCGTATATTCGCGACGACGGTAGCCCGCCTGTCGGATGAATTTTGCGAGACCATCGGGCAGCAGCGCGAGATAGCGCTCGCCGGCTGCGATGTCCTCCTCCCCAGCGCGATCAATCGAGAGCGCATGGCCCCACTCGTGCCACGCCACCCGGGACAAGTCGTACGTGAGGGTCGGGTCGTCAAGGCCGTCGAAGGCCGAATGGCTCTCGTTAATCAAGACCACGCGCAACTCTGGAACCCAGAGGCCCAGAGCGTCATTGGCGCGCGCGATCTCCGCCTCCGGCAGCGAGCCTCGGCCTGCGGAGCGGAGCAGCTCGTCTGCGTACGTCCCGAGTGCTCGTTTGCAGACCTGCCACTGATCGGCACTGATCGCCTTGAGAAGAACGCGATCCCCGGATGGCAGATCCCGCCAGGCGCGTCGCACAATGTCATTCGCGTCAATCCCCATCGCCTGTCCGGAGACATCCAAGCAGTTGGAAGCGGCTTACTCAGCCATGGACCTCTCCGAAGACGCAAATATTTCGGCCAAAATTTGCGTCCAGCACGCGCGACGCAAGTTGTCTTGTTTCTCGGAGATTCCTTGCAATGGTCCGGCAAACGAACGCGCAGCTTCCCACCAGTCGCAAGCGGCGCACCTAGGCAGCCGCAAGGGCCGGCGCGAGGTCGCCTGCGTTTACCTTGACCGACTCGGGAATCGTGATGCGCAGCTCCCCGTCACGATCGAGGATCGACTGAACGCCCAAGACAGTGAGCCCGACGATTTGCTGCGTGTCAGGCTTGAAGCGCAGGACATGACCCTCGGCCGTCTCCTCGCCCTCCGCCTTCCGGGGCTCCCCGATATGCAAATAGAGGACATCGTTCTCAGCGTCATAGTCAGCAAGGTCGAAGGTGACCGTGCCAATTCTGATGTTCACGTGGTCCACGAGCGCAGATCCTCCGAGTAGGCTTCGGTAACTTAGCCGCAGACAATTCGTATCATGAGTCCGTGACTCATGATCGGACTACGGGTGCTAAGCAAGAGGGGCCACCCTCACAAATCGCCACGGCTAAAACGCCGCATCTCGCCGGCCTTATCGCCGATGGTGCCGTGCGACCAAACGAAGGACCTCGCTACCTTCCGAAACCGACAAAGCTTCGGGGCGGTGGCCGGAGTGCATCGAGCTACGTCGCCGAGGGTCGCCGCTGAGTCCTACGTCGAGACCGACATAGTCGTACATACGATTTGCCCATGAACGTACGAAGCATGCGCTCGGAGGAGATCGACGCTGCGGTCAGCGTGTGGCGCGAGGCCAACGTCGCCCGTGGCGCTCCGCATGGGCCTGCGCGTACCGAGCGAATCCGCGCGAAACTCTCAGCCCCAGACGCACTACCGTTCGTCGCGTTTCGCCCAGACATCGTAGGCATGGCTCTCGCCGAGCCCGGGAGGCTCGATGACGGCGCAGGAGATCTCGATCCGACGCTCCTGCACATCTCGATGGTTTTCGTTCGTCCCACTGCACAGCGCACAGGAGTCGGACTCCCTCTTGTCATGCATGTTCTCGATGTCGCACGGTCGAGCGGCTACAGACGGGTGGGCGTTTGGACGGCGCAGGAGAACCGCGCGGCTCGCAAGCTCTACGAGCGAGCTGGGATGACCCCCACCGGCAAGACCACTCCTCTCCGGTCGAGCCTGGCCCTTCAGTACGAGTGCTTGGTAGAAGAATCACGACGCCGCGACCTCGGTGTCGATGACGTTGCTGACCTTTGGGCCGAGGTCACCCCGGCGCCCGAAGGCGAGAGTCTCAAGCTCGCCGAGAACGAGCTCCGGGCGATGCGCAGGGAGAAACACACCAAGGAGGGTCAAAGCTAATCGCGGAAAGGCTCCTGCTCTTTAGAAGGTCGGCCTCCATCGGATTGAAAGCGCTGACGGGGCGCCGCTTCCTGAGTGGGATTGCGGTGGTGATGTGACCGGGAAGCGACCAGACAAACTCGGCTACGCCACCTCAAGCTTGATGTATTTGTTCCGACCGAAGGTAACGCCGTAAAAGACCGTCAGCAAGCTGCGAGGACTGCAGCGAAATCGCACAGAGGATTCCGCGTCCAGGTCAAGTTGGACCTTGGGACTACAGCACCAGTCGATCTTGAGTTGGAACTCATGAGGACCGGGATCGACGTCAAAACGCACCGTCTCCCGCGCTCGAACCTCCCCAATCAGATCGCCGTCGAGGAGCACGTGATACGCGCGCAGGCGGTCTACAAACCCGTTCTTCCTTGTCAGCTCGATCTCTGCCATCTGGCCATCCTACGTTTGGATGTGACCACAAGCTTCAGGGCACCGGTCGCAGCGCCGTGAGCTACGTCATCGAGGCTCGTCGACTGAAAGCGACGTGCAGCACCACCCGCACTTGTTTAGCCGCGTCGCCTCTCAGCCGATCGCCAGGGAATGGCAGAGGAAACTGAGTTCGATCTCGGCACGCCGGGAGGCAGCGCCCGCCGCGAGCACGAACGTCGTCGGGCTACGCGGGAGGCCGAGACTCGAGAGAGCCATCCGACTATCGGCGGGCTTCTGTCGCGCCTCCAATCCACGCCGGCTAGCGAGGCCGCCTGGGCGACGGGTGCCGAGGGCGAGGAAGCACTTGCAGCCCATCTCGCCAAGACCTGTCCCTCCGTGCTTGTTCTCCACGACCGCCGTATCCCGGGGCGACGCACGAACATTGACCATCTCGCGGTCGCGCCCTCCGGTGTCTTCGTTATCGATGCCAAGCGCTACAAAGGCAAGATCGAAGTCCGCAAACCGCTCGTCGGTGACCCCGGCCTCTTCATCGCCGGTCGCAACAAGACAAAGCTGGTTGAAGGCCTGGCTCGACAGCAGGAGCTAGTGCGCTCCGCGCTGGCCGCGGAGGTCTCGGAGATGCCGGTCCACGCCTGCTTCTGCTTCCTCAATCCGACCGGCCAAGCTACCGGCAGCGACCTCCCGCTGATCCGCACGCTCCGCATCAGCGGCTTCCCGTTGCTCTACCCCCGGAAGCTCTCCAAGCGCCTCAACGCGCCTGGCACGTTGTCTGATGTCTCGCGCCGCGAAGTCGCCGAACTGCTCGCCGCGGCGTTCCCGGCGGCCTGACCCCGCCCACCCGCCCGGTCGATGCCTTCGGAATGCGCCTGGCGCGATCAACCCGCGACTATCGACTTAAAAGGCTGAGGGCTGGGCGCATCGGAGGTGGGATTCCGATGGTAATGAGACCGGATGCGACCCTTACCGCCAGCCGTCGAGCCCCGTCCGGGCTCTCACCTCCCCAGCGAGATCCGTTGCCATCGGTCGAAGCGTTTCCTGAAAAATAGGTACGCTGCGGATCTTTAATAGGTCTCTGCGCGAGGAGAAATGGCAGTGGGGTTTCTAGCTGAAATGCAGCGGGAGGCAGAAAGGCGCCGCAAAGCCGAAGAACGGGAGTACCGGCGCCAGGTGCGTGAACACGAAAAAGCCGTCAGAGACGCGGAGCGCCAAGCAGCACGCGACGAGAAAGAACGCAAGAAACTCCACGCCGAAAGCCGTTCCCGGGAAGCGGAACAACTTAACTCAACCCTCGAACAGTCCGTCTCCGATCTGCAAAATTTGCTGGTCGCCACGCTCAATGTCGATGACCACATCGATTTGAATGCCTTGAAGCAGAAGTTCGTTGAGCCTCCTTTTGACCCCGGTGCCCTTGAAGTTCCCCTCCCGGAACCGGAGCTTGAGTCCGTCACGCCGCCAGGCACTTTTGGCGGACTGATGCCGGGGGCGAAAGCCAAGTACGAGGCAGCGGTACAGCAAGCGGCTCAAGTCCATGAGGAAGAACTCACCGAATGGCAGAGAGCCGAGCAGAGCCGGCTGGATGAACTCGCACTTGCCCGCGCTGGCCACAAGGAGCGGATCGAGAAGGAAGGCCGGGAAGTCGAGCAAGCCAACTTGCAGATCGATGCATTCGAGACCAAGCTGGAGGCTGCCGATCCGGCGGCAATCGTGGACTACTTGGGCATGGTCTTGGATCGGAGCCGATATCCCGAAGACTTCCCAACTGGCCACAAGCTGGCTTTTGTTCCCGAGAGCAAGCAGGTCGTCGTGGAGCACGATCTACCCAGCTTCGACGTGATCCCTAAGGAGAAGGGGTTCAAATACGTCAAATCACGCGACGAAATCACCGCCACCGCCAGACCAGAAACCCAGCGCAAAACTCTGTACGCGAGCGTCATAGCTCAGATGGCCCTCCGAACCGTCCATGAGCTATGTGAGGCGGACCGAAGGGGCCACGTTGAGACTGTCGTCTACAACGGCATGGTCGAAAGCATCGATAAACGGACGGGAACTCCGGCTCGGGTGTGCGTCATTAGCTTTCGCACAACCCGCGACTCTTTCGAAGAACTCAACCTCGGCCAAGTCGATCCCGGAGAGTGCCTCAAGGGACTCAACGCTGGCGTCTCCAAGAAGCCGGAAGAGCTTGCGCCCGTTCGTCCCGTCGTCGAGTTCAAGATGGTCGACGACCGATTCACTGACGAGAGCGACGTGCTGTCAGAGCTCGATCAGCGTCCCAATCTCATGCAGCTCACGCCGTCCGAATTCGAGTCGCTGATAACCAACCTCTTCGAAAAGATGGGCTTGGAGACTCGGCAGACTCGGCCTTCAAGGGATGGCGGCGTGGACTGCGTTGCCTGGGACGCCCGACCGGTGATGGGCGGCAAGGTTGTGATCCAGGCAAAGCGCTACAAGAGCACCGTCGGGGTAAGCGCGGTGCGCGACCTGTTTGGCACCGTCCACAACGAGGGCGCCAGCAAGGGGATCCTCGTTACGACAAGCGGCTATGGCAAAGCCTCTTTCGAGTTTGCCGACGGCAAGCCACTAGAGCTTCTCGACGGTAACAACCTGCTCTACCTCTTGAGCGAGCACGCGGGGGTTGAAGCGAAAATCGAGCCCCCCGAAGATTGGGTGGATCCAGAGAGTGCAGCGACCGCATAGGCAGGGCTAGACATTCGCCTCCATGGCCACAGAACGAGAGCCGCTCGCGCGTTTGGCTGCAGATTGCAAGGCTGAGGCGAGCCGCGTGGGGAAAGGGGTTGCGGATGGCCGACCAGACGCCGCACCTCACTGCCTTGGTCGGCGAAGGCACAGTGCGGGCGGGCAAAGGGCTTCGGCACCTACCGAAGCCGACACGGCTTCGAAATACTGGGCCGAGCGCGGCTAGCTACGTCAGCAAAGGTCGCCGTTGAATTCGTAGCGGTCAGTCTGACCAAAGGCCAGGGACGAGCAGACACATCTCTAAGATTCTCAGAATGGAAGTGCACAGAACCCCATCGACGTCTGAGTTGGCCGAGCAACTTCTACGAGAGAATTTTGCGAGCGACGATCCAGTTAGCCGGCATAACACTCTGCTAGCTCGTGGAGGGGATGGCGCTGCCGCCCTGAGCGAGCGTCGTCGCTGGGCAGAAGCCTGGCAGTTACTTGAGCAAGCCCGCTTTATCTGCAGGGAACCAGACGGGTCGCGGGGCAGCGCTTGGTTCAAGACTGCCTCAGGCAGGAGCGCCCTAAGCGGAGGTGACTTCGAAGGGGCTCTCCTACTCGCCGGGGTGCATCAGTAGCGGAACCGTCAGAGGAGTACAGGTTTGAAACGTTGGCGGAAACAATCTCGTCGTCAGATTCTTATGCGGAAACGACAGATGGCCCGCGTCACGGGTCAAATCGCGTTTCAGGCGGTGCTCGACGGTCGAGTTAGGACTCCATCTCAGCTATACAGCGAGTTGCTTCTTGCTGCAGCCGTCGCTGCCCACAAGTACTACGGAAGGCCAAGCGAGCGATTCCTCCGTCGTACCGTTGAAAGGTTGCTCCCTGCCGCAACAGAGCTCTATTTGAATCTGCTGAGAACAAACGCAGAATCCTTCGTTGAAGCAGATCGCGACTATCGGACTAGCTTCGAGGCGCGGCTCGATGGGCGCTGGAGCAAAGGACTACGACTCTGTGAACTAGTACGAATCGTGAGCCTCGATGCTGGCATGGAGTACCACGATAGACTCAAAGACACCGCCAATGCCCAGCATATGGCCTTGGTCAAACTTCACGCAAGAGCATGCTTGATCTCCGCTGAGATCCTTTCTCTCTTGCGCAGCGGGCACGCATCCGGTGCACATGCACGATGGCGCGCACTCCATGAGGTAGCCGTCATCGCAGACGTCCTTGCCGATGGCGACTCCGAACTTTCGCGACGCTATTTGCTCTATGAGCACGTCGAATCGCTCAAGGGAGCTAAGGACTACAACTCTTGGGCCATTGATCTCCAACTTGACCCGATTTCAGAGCGTCAGTTGAAAGAAATGGATGGGACGGTCGCGCGACTTTGTGACGAGTTTGGGGCTTTAAGGCTCGGAACGGATGGGCTTCATCATTGCTCGGCCCAGCGCCAACGTTTAGGGTCATTGAAGAAGCATCGGGCATTGCACATCGGCCCTACTATCGAATGGCCAGCCATCCGATCCATGCGGGTCCGAAGGGGATCACCTTCGACATCGGCCTCAGCAGTGGAGACGAAGTGATGCTGGCCGGGCCCAGCGATCGGGGCTTGGCGGACCCCGGCCATGGGATGTGCATTTCGCTAATGCAGATCACCACGTCACTAGTGGCTCGCCAGCCGAAACCCGGAGACCTAGTGAATCTGCAAGTGCTTCAGAAGATCGTTGATTTATCCGGTGAAGCGTTGATCCAGGCCCATCGAGACATGGAAGAGTAATACAGCCACGCAGCTCTTCGCCTACATACCAGCCCCCCAACTGTCTGTTTGACTGTCGTAGATCAGGATTTCTTGAGATGACTCATCCAGGGAATCAAAACTTTCGGCTGCAACACGAACAATCTCTGGATCACTTGTGTCAAGCACCGCCGTTGTGGTCGTGCCATCCGGCTCGGTTCGCCTCATCTCTATGTGTGAACTCCCATCACGCCGCCCAACCAGATAGCAGACCGCCGCAACAAAAAGCCCCGCGCCAACTTCTCGCGTAAATTCTAGAGCGATCTTTGCAAACTCTGGCTCGCTAAATTGAAATAGGCGAAGAACCTCAACTGGCGCAGTTCGAGATATGAGCCGTGCAGCCTCCGCACGTTCCTCGTCGGTATATGCACCCGCGTCCGACGCAAAAATAGCCGAGGGAGCGTGTGGTCCGGCAATTTTTTCTTGCAGTTGCGTAACGGCTGCCGAGAATCCACCGGGGGCTCCGACGGCGCTCCACTCAGCTTCAACTTCTTTCCAAGCATCTTGATCTGCTTCGAAGTCAACTACCAGAGCGTGGTCTGTCTCGGAGATCTTCTCAATACGAGCATCGAGAATGGTTGCATCAAGAGATGCATCAGCCCGATGGTTCATGTGCATCGGCATCTCGCCCGCCTTGATCTGATCTCGCATTCGCTCAAGGGCCACAAAGGCAATTTGAATTCCGCCGTACTTCTCAATCGGACGCGTTGTAGCGAGAGTGGCGGTTATTGTCACTCGTGTCATCAACGATCAGTCAGTCGCAGGACGGTCATTATGAGCAACGCGAACTTGCCATGCACTAATCCGCGGAAACGCGGTTCGGCATTCCTTGGTCGCAAAATCAGCCCACTCGGTCCAAATTTTTCTTGCCTCTCCCCAGCTATCTCGATCAGCCAAAGTGGACATCAACGTATCGTAGGCATCACTTCTCACCTGCGGCGGCGAGTTCGGATCGTGAACTAGACCGACGAGAGTATCGCCTGCCCGTTCTAGATCGCCGATCTTTGCAAATCCCTTACTAATGAGCAAAAGGCCGGCGGCATCTGGTCCGTGGCCGTAAAACTCGGAAGCCGCTTCTTTCATGAGAGTCGTGTCTTCAATTAGCCCGCCAACCCGGAGTCGCAACTCGGCGGCCCAAGCCTCTGCGGGCTGCTCCAAAGCAAGACGCTTTGCGCCCTCAGGGTCGATTCGCGTCATCGTAAGAATCCTGAGCTTCGTAGCCATCAAGTGATGGGGCCCTTGGGCAAGTACAGAAGCTGCGTACTCGCTCCACTCGGCCTCCACAGGCGGAAGACATGCGATCAATCTTGAGGCTGCGGCGTATTCGCTCTCTGGACCCCCGGCCTCAGCTAGTTCCTCCAGGCGCTCAAGCGCTGACTTTCTTTGGGGGCCCGGAAGATCTACTTCGGCAGTAGCTCGGATGCGAACTATTGAGTCAGTTTCAGTCGCGTGCTCTGTAAATCGCAACGCCAGTTCGGGTGCTGCCACGCGCAGTGCGGCGTCTCCCAGCACTTCAGCACCTGACGGCGCCGATTCAAACTCCTCGGGAACGGCACGTTCCAAAAGCACCTGTGCCGCTTCTCGATCTTGCAGTACAGCCATCACATCGGCTGCCAACATCAGCAAGCGAGATGACTCTTCGAAACGCTTCATATCCACCAGTTTCCGTCGTAGATCCAGTGAATCGTCGCGAGCTTTCAGCACATCTGCCATAACGAAGGGACGATCGCCAGTTAGTGCTAGACGCGCTTTTTGTACCTCCAAATTTATACGGGCAATCCCAACTGCGATCGAATCGGGTTCAAGTTTCGCTGCTTCGCTCAATGCAGCCTCTGCCCCATCTATTTCCGCGAGCAACAAGAAGTTGAGAGACCGCTGAGCGGCAATCAAACTCGCCAGGGCTGGATCGTCCGTGTCAAGCTCGTCAAGGGATTCCAACTGCTCGCCCGGAGCAAGGCTGTCATCGAGCTGCACCAACTTAAGGCGGACGCATTCGGGATCAAGACCTTCTGCCTCTTGAAGAAGCTCCTCCCTCAACTCGGTATCCCCTCCCACGTCAGCGTCTATAGCGGCTCGGACTAGACGGTCCGCTCGAGTCTCCGATTCCGTGGCTCGTTCTGCGTGTTTCATCCAAGCCTTAGTTGCCTCAGGCCATAGACCCTTAGCCTCAGCCTCGCGGATAACGGCAACAACTAGCTCGTTAGGGCCCTCAATCAGCTCTATCGGCCATTCTTGAATAAGAGCCTGCACACCATATGGTTCGTTAGAAGACAGTCGGTTCTGCAACCAGCCAAAGGCCTCTACATCAACCTCTGCTAGAGCTTTCATTGCCTTGCGCTGCCACTCCCCAATGTCGTCCAGCAAGATCAAACGGCTCGAAGGTGCAGGGCCAGGGCTTCCCCCCTCAGTGTCAATCGTAGTCACGGTCTCTTTCCGCTTGGCCTCAATCAACGCTTCGTGTGCCAGCTTCATGTCTACGATGTCGCTCACTGAAAAACCCTGAGCTACGTCGTCTATGAGAACTGCATGTTCTCGGCACATGAGGACCAGGTTTTCGAACCCGTGACGTGACTCGATAAGCATCGCCCACTTAATTCTTTCCTGCTCGGTCAGGAGACAGGGAGCCCGAGCGACACCTGGATCGTCCCGTTTCGCGACAATGTGACACTCCTCTCCAAGAATCGTGCCTTGTCCAGACTTTGATGCTCCCTGCTCCAGACGCTTAGTGCATCCAGTGAAAGCACAAATATTCCCACTGCGCAAAGCAAGGCGTTTCCTGACCTTTAGAGAAGGTCCCCCCGACGCGTCTAGACGCTGGTAAATACCGTGGTCTGTCGCACTAGCCACACCGATAACTCTATCCCAGGGCACAGACGGTTTTAGACACATCGGCGGCCGACGTAGCCTTCACTAGATGATGGCGTACGACCATCAAGGTGGTACGTAGTTAGCCAATCACCTGACAAATCGAGCTGAAACTCTGTCCGACCGCATGCGTATACCGAGCCAGCATCGTCTCGACGCGATGCCCGGCGATCTCGGCTAGGTCGGCGTCGTTGATGCCGGCGGCGCGGAGGTGGGTGACGTAGGAGTGGCGGCACTCGTGGGGGCGTATATCTAGGCCGGAGGTCTTCTGGGTCGGGTGCCAGAGATCGCGGTAGAAGTTGCGCTCGCGCCAGATGCGGCCGGTTGGAGTCGTGAAGAGGAGATCGCAGTCCTCGGCGTTTAGTTGGAGCTGGGCTTCGATCATCCAGGCGAGGGTCGCTGGGACCGGGACGGTCCGCCCCGCGCCTTGCTCGCCGTGGTCGGTCTTGGTGCCTTCGAGGATCACGCCCTCGTGGGCGGTTCTTCTGACCTTCAGCGTTTCGCCGTCGAAATCCTCGCGCTTGAGCGGCAGCACCTCCCCCAGCCTCATGCCGGTGTCGGTGAAGACGCGGACCATCGCCTCATAGCGGCCGGCTGCTTTGGCGAAGGCGTGCATCTGCTCGAAGCTGAAGACGCGGATTGGCCTTCGCTTCTTCTTGGCCCTTGGGTCGTTGGCTCTGACCCGGACCCCCTTGAACGGGTTGAGGTCGGCCACTTCGTCGGTGATCGCGTCCTCGGCCATCGCCGAGAGGGAGCGGAGGATGCCGACGACTCCGGTGGTTGCTCTGCCTTGGACTCGCAGCATGTGATCGACTAGGGCGAGGGCGTGGCGGCGGCGCAGCTCGCGCATTGGCCACTGCTTGAGAGGGATGCCCTCTACCTCCACCTCGAGGACGCGGCTGATCCGATGCGCGTTGGTCTCGTTGGTGCGGTCCGAGCGCGGGTGATGAGTCGGCCAGGTGGCGAAATACTCGCCCAGGGTGTCGGGGCGGTCTGAGAGCCCGTAGGCCTCGTCGATCGCCTGCTGGGCTTCGCGCTTCAGGGCAAAGGTGCCCTTACCGCCGTTCCAGCGGGGCTTGGCGATGTAGCGCTGGCCGTCGCGGCCGGTATAGCGCGCCATCCAAACGATCTCCCCGGAGGGATTGCGACGCTTGGTCGGAGCCTCGCGGCGTCTCACGGCGCTTCCTCGCGTCGCTGAGAGAGGAAGGCGTCTACGTCGGCCGGGTCGATCCGGCGTGAGGCTCCGAGCTTGTAGGAGGGGAGTTCGCCGCTCCTGATCCAGTTGCGGATCGTGCGGTCGGAGACGGCGAGATAGGTGGCGAGAGATCGCTCAGTGAAGAAGGTTGGCGCTGCGGTCTTTGGCTCCATGCCTACGGTGTCCATTCGGACCCTCCAAGTGCGCCACGAACTGAAGGTCAGACCTCTCGCCGGGCCTCCATACAGGCCGCCCCCGCACGGCGGAGCCGTGCCAAAATCGGCCGCCGGAGGCCCGGCCTGAGCGACCACCACCAAAGCGCCCGGAGCTTCCTGAGCTTTGGGATCACCTAAGTGCGGCCCAGGCACAACACCGGAGGGTGCATAGTGTGTCGGGCTGTAGATGGCTGGTAGCTGGAAAGGCGTCTGAGGCCTACCTAGAGGGCTGTCCCGTAGCTCTCTGCGCTGATCCTGTCCCTGGCTGGTGGGACTGGCTGCTGGTCTCTGATCTGCTCGGGGTCTCTCGGTCTCATCTCTATGGCTGACTGAGATCGTCGTCATGG